>Ga0209101_1000142_pt1 | contig 60093 bp, 57 predicted proteins | sample ConPoolayeCmetaG_FD_185481 | JGI IMG/M metagenome (GOLD analysis project Ga0209101, IMG submission 185481) | Hot spring microbial mat communities from California, USA to study Microbial Dark Matter (Phase II) - Cone Pool mat layer C metaG... ... | reverse complement strand
GTCTACGCCCGCGCGGACGCCCGTGGCGACGGCCTGCGCACGCCCGGGGAGCGCTGCCCCCGGCTGGAGGGCGCCCCCGATGAGCCGGCACTCGCCGCCATCGCGACCGTCGACCTCGAACCCGGCGTCCCCCTGAGCGAGGTCGAGGTGACGCCCGAGGGCGCGCGCCTCGCCCGGACGCGCCTCGACGTCGAGCTGACGCCAGCGGCTACGGTTGCGGGCGTCAACGCGCTGCTCGACGATCTCGAGGCGAGCATCCTGATGGCGGTGGCGAATGTGCCGCTGCTCGTCCTGCGGCTTCCCGATCCGGGGAGCATCGCGGCGCTCCAGACGGTGCTGGCCTTGGCACGCGCACATCCCGCCGTGCACGCCGCCACCGCCGGGTTCTTCGCCGAGCCCGATCTGCTGCCGGACAACTTCGATCCCGCCCAGGCCGGCGGTGCCGACCTCACGAAGATCGATCACCTGCTCGCCGTCCGCGCGCCGGCGGCCTGGAACGCGCGCGGGGCGCTGCCGCCACTCGGAGAACGCCCGCTGGTGGTCGTGGGCGATCTCTTCGGCGATGGCCCGCCGGATACAGCCATGGATCTCGGAGGGATCGTCGCCAGCGACTTTGCGACTGGCACTCTCTACCCGAACGGTCACGGGTACCACGTCCTCGGCATCGTGGCGGCGGCGTTCGGCGGGTCGCCGTGCACGCTGGCGCCTCTCACGGCACCGGTCGGGCGGGCCTGCGCCACCGGCATGTTCCCCGGCACGCTGCCGGTGCGGGTCGTGGATCTGCAGGCCGGCCTGTCGACGTTGGGGGCGCGCGTTCGCATGATCCAGCGACTGCTCTTCGCTGGCAAGGCCGTCCTCAGCACCAGTCTCAACGACTGCGGGGTTGGCACCTGCGGGAACCCGCTCGTGGCCGCCGAGCAGGGGCGCCAGTGGGTGCTCCTCATGCGGGGAGCAGGGCTCGAGGACGACGTCTTGCACCTCACCTCGGCCGGCAACATCAACGTTGTTGCCACGCCCACGCTGACCGATGCGCTGACCAACAGCGCCTTCACGGCTGCAGCCTTGTTCGACGGCGGACTTTTCGATCCCCTCGGCAATCCGCTGCCGACCCTGGGCAACGTGCTCGTCGTCGAGAACGCACGCAACACTGCCGGCGAGCCGTACGCGCCGCGCTGCCTGGATCCATCCTCCAAGCGCGGGGGGCACCTGACGGGGATCGGGACGAACGTCTGGTCGCTGCGGGACGCCGCCGGTGTGACGGGCTTTTGTGGCTTCTCGGGACGCTGCGTCCAGGACGCGAGCGGGACCAGTCCCACCGCGTGCACGCCGGGGAACAGCGCGCCCTGCCAGGCCATCGACAAGACCGGCACGTCGATGGCCACCCCGCAGGTCGCCGCCCTCGCCGCGTATCTCTGGGCGCTCGATCCCGGGCTGTCGGTCGCCGAGCTGCGCGCGCTGCTGCTCGCGACGGCCGTGCCGACGGGCAACGACGGCGGGGCCAACCCGTGCGACGCCGCGGCGCCCAAGCCGGTGATCGACGCCTACGCCGCCGTCCTCGCCCTTGACCGCACGGCGACGCCGCCGTCCCCCGAGAGCGCTCCGATGCGCCGCGCCATCCTCGACGCCGACGGCGACGGCACGTTCGACGAGACCGACCTCGGGCTGTTCCTCGAACGCTACTTCCAGGGCTTCGTCGACGCCGGCACCCACGGACCGGCGGTGACGCCGGCGAGCCGCGACTACGGTCGCTTCGATCTGAACGGGGACGGCTTCACGGGTGGCCCGGCCCGGCTGCCCTTCGACCTGGATCTCGTCGGCTCGCCGCCGCTGGCGCCGCCCGTCCTCGGTCGCGTCTTCCAGCCGCTCGACGAGGGTGGCGGCGTGTTCTTCGAGGATGCCGGGCTCACCGACCTCGACATCCTCTGCTACTACGCCTACTCGGCACTCTATCAGGGCACGCCGGCCGGGCGCGACGCGCGCCTGGACCGGGCCTGGTGCAACCCGGTCGAGGTGTTCGCCTCGTTTGTGGGCTTCGAGGAGGAGCATCTCATCGAGGGCGAGCCGGCGCTGCTGCGGGTGACCGTGGCGTACCGCGATGCGGGCGGTGTGGCGCGGCCGCTCCCCGGCGTCCACGTCGAGATCGCCCTCGGCGGCGGCTCGGGCGGCGGCAGCGGCACTACCGACGAGGCGGGCCGGGTCGAGCAGTTCGTCACGCCCGGGCGGGGAAGCGAGGAGGTGGAGATCACTGTTCGCGCGCGCCCGGCCGCCGGCGGTGTCCTGCTCGCCGAAACCAGCCAACGCGCCAGCGTCGACGATGACGATGACGATGAGCCGGAAGACGAGTGCGAGGATTTCCGTCCGGACGGGGTCTACCTCGAGAAGCGCTCGTCCCTCGCCGCCGGCAACACCATCGCGTACTACTTCCCGACCCCGGCGGGGTCGTCGACCTTCATCTACCTGTTGGATAGCTATCCGGGCTCGCCCGCCGACAGTTTGCGCAAGCGCACCGACCTGCCCGGCGCTTCGATCGACCGCTACTTCGGCTTGTGGACCGGCAGCGCCGCGCGGAACGGGTCCGGCTCCCCGAGGGGCATCACGTCGTCCGGCTCGTTCTCGGCCAGCCACACCTCGGAGATGCAGGGCCAGCCCGTGACACTGGAGTATCCCGACGGCAGGTCGTACGACGGGTTCCTCTTCCAGGGCTTCACCTTCGAGGCCAGGGCGCTGACCACCGTGAACCACACCAATAGTGGGACGCTCCGGGCCGAGAGCTCGTCGAAAGCCTACGGGGGCACCTGCGTGGAATTCTCCGTCGTCGGGAGCCCGGCGGGCTTCAGCATCGAATCGGACCTCGGCCCGGGCACGTACGTCGAGTTCTCGGGCGGCCCGTGCGAGCACGACGGCGAAGACTTCTACCGCTACTATCTCAATGACGTGCCGCGGTTCGGCCCAGGCGTGGTAGAGGACGATCTGCCGCGAGGCGGAGTCCTGGAGCCGGGCGGCTACCGGCTCTGCGTGGGCCTGACCGCGCAATCGCGCATCGCCACCAACGCGCCCGCCGGCGGCCAGCCGGACGATCCCGACGACAAGAACCGTCTGCTCGAGTTCGCGTTCACCGTGCAGTGACCGGATCCGGAGGGCCGGCGACGGCGATGGTGGTCGGGCCGGCGGTGCGCTCGAGGCGGCAGCGCCCGCGGCGTCGGCCGTGCTGTGAGCAGCGACCATGGCGCCGGCGTATGCCCGGTCCCCAGCCGAGCGACGAACTACTGCGTGAAGATGTTCAGGGTCTCGTTGGTAAGGTCCCAGATCGCGATGCGGCCGCGATAGCGTTCGACCACGGTTCCGACCTGTCGGCGTACGAGCGCGACGATCTGCCGGTGCTGCGCCGCGGTCGGCATTGAACTCGGGACGCGCTTTCGCAGCCAGACCTGGACGCGGCTTACGTCTGGAGGGTCTTGGAGGGCGCCCGCGACGCCCGGCGAGCCCAGCGCTCGACCGTCACGTTGTACGTGGGGGTGCCGCCGCTCGCGGGGTCGATCCGTGTGTCGCCGCACGTCTTCGCAGGCACCTTCGCGAGTTTCGCCCGGTTGATGCCTGCGGCTTTGACCTCCGTGGGCACGCCGGTATCTGCCGAGCGGTTGCTGTACGTGGCAGTGGTCGCCGTGTTCGCCAACAAGCGCGCACGCGGGAGACTATTCGGTGATACGACGCTTGATATGCTCCAACGTCTCGGCGTCGAGCAGATCTTACGGGCGTCCCGCCGCTCGCTTCATGGCGATCAGGTCGTCGATGTGTGCCACGAGAAGGTCGATTTCGACGAGGCCGTCCGGCGATCGTCGCGAGAGAGCGATCATTCATTGTTTCGCGGACCCAGCGCTCGACGTGCGCGAGATCCCGCACTCGTTCGCGAGGCTCGGGAATTCGAGGCCGCGATCCCGCCGACGATCACGAACTCGAGGCTCGTCTCGGCGAGCCGCTCAAGGAGCGTCAGGAAGTGGATCGTCACCCCGTGCTTCCCGATTGCGGAACGCGCGCTCCAACTGCGCCAGACCAGTCACCGCCGCCGACAACGCACGCAGGCGTGCAACGAACGTTGCCGGGGTCAGGGGGCGATCGGGTTCGCCGCCGGTGCGAATCCGGTCCAGTCGACGACTTCCTCGCTTGGCGTGTGCCCGAATGATCGCAGGGGATGCCGCGGCTTGTAACGACGTCTTGACGCAGCGCGACCGACACGCAGGCCGTCCTCGCGCATGACGGCTCTCCCATCGGGAGACCGTTTCGCGTCCGCCCGCTGCGCGGCGCCTTTTCCTGGGCCATACCGCGATCGTGCACGAGGGGATCGCCGATACCTCGCGCCGGCCGGAGCGCATCGCGTGTAATCGGGCGACGACGTTCATCGCCGTGTCCACGGTCTACCGCCAGATCCTGAAGCGGAGCTGCGCGACGGCCGCCGGCGAGCCGAACCTGAGGCACTGCATAAGCGCCGGCGACCCGCTCCCGACCGGGGTGCTGGCCCCCTGGCGGGAGCGGTTCCTCGATCCGACTACTCTCACCGGGGTGCCTGTGGGTGCCGAGGGCATGCTCTGCGTGCGGCGCAACGACGTCGTTGCTGAAAAGCGCGGCGGGGTGATAGACGCGCCGGGCAGAGGGCGAGGACGGATAAAGTGTAGTGTCCCCCGCCGAGCAAGGCACCGACAGGCCGCAACGACAACGCTCGCGACGCTCGGCATCCAGCTCCCGCTGCGCGTGACGGCGCCGCCGTGAGGGCTCCGGACGGGATCTCGCCGCAGAGGTTCCGGGGCGGGATGATGGGTCCGGAGAGGCCAGCGTGGGGTCGGAGCCTCCGCCTACGCCTCCACGCAGCAGAGCCCGATGTGGGGCGCCGGGCGGGCTCCGAGCGCGCTGCGATTGACCAACATGGTCATGTTCGGTACCCGGGTGACATGCCCCGAACGACTCCTGCGGTGGTCAACGTGGCCGAAGCCAAAGCGCGCCTGCCCGAGTTGATCGAGCGTGCCGGCCGAGGCGAGGAGATCATCCTCGCCCGGAACGGCAAGCCGCGGGCCCGGCTGGTACCGCTCGCTACCGACCGTTCGCTGCGTGTTCCCGGCAAGGGGAAGGGACGTTTCCGTGTGCTGCGCGGATTCGATGCCCCGCTTCCGCCCGAGCTCCTGGCCCTCTTCGAGGGTGGGGCGGAATGAGGTTGGTCCTCGATACGCACACGCTGATCTGGTGGGATGACGATCGCTTGCCGAAGCGTGTCACGGCCGCGATCCAGGGTGCGGACGCGGTGTTCGTCAGCGCCGTGACCGCCTTGGAGATCGCGATCAAGAGTGCGCTGGGCAAGCTCGTGCTACGGGGGACGGTGGAGGACGTGGTGACCGATTATGGGTTCTCCGCGTTGGCGATCTCCGTCCGACACCGGACGCCGTGCGACGCCTTGCCCCGCACCACCGCGATCCCTTCGACCGTCTGCTGATCGCGCAAGCGCAGGCGGAGGACCTGGCGATCGTCACGCGAGATCCGGTGTTCAAGCTGTACGACGTCGCGGTGCGGTGGTGACCCGGCTCGCCACACGAGGGCGGCACGAGGCGCGCGACATCCTGAAGCGGGCGGCGCCTTGCTTCGCGATGGAGCCCGGAGGAGCCGGTCCCGGGTCGTCGAGGCGGCGAGTGATAGGTCTCCGGTGGCACCGCGATGGGTGCACACGACCACGCCGGCGCCGCCCTCGCCGGCGATCCCCGATCGCAGGCACGGCGACGTCACGGCGCCGGCGCCCGAGGTGCGGTGGGTCGGCGACATCACCACCCTCCGCAGGTGGGACGGCTGGGGGTACGTGGCGACCGTGCGCGCCGTCGTCTCGCGGCGCGTGATCGGGTTCGCCGTGGCCGCGCCCATGCGGACCGCGCTCGTGGGCGAGGCGGTGCCTATGGCCGCGGCGCCCCGCGGCGGCGACATCGCCGGCGTGCTCTTCCACGCCGACCGCGGCAGCCAGTAGCCCTCGGCCGAGTTCCGCGAGCGCTGCGACGCGCTCGGCGGAAACCGGTCGATGGGCAGGACCGGCGTCTGCTGGGACAACGCCCTCGCCGAGTCCTTCTTCGCGACCGACACGCTCGAGCTGATCGCGTGCCGGTACTGGCCGACGCGTGCGCGCACGCGGACCCCGACCGCCCCCGGGATCGAAGCCGTGTTCAACCGCCCACGCCGCCACTCGGCCATCGACATGCTGCGTCCGGTCGACGACGCGCATGCCTGGGCTCGCCGCGCAGCGGCTTCACGCAGAGGTGTCTACGCGACCGGGGCAAGCCCAGATCGTGGCTGAGCGCGATGGTCGCGAGGTCGCCCGCGCAGTTGGTACGCTGAGCCGCCGCGAACTGGACCAACTCTTCACGATGGCTCGCTCGCCGTAGCGGAGCGTTGTCGGGCCACGAGGAGGGAGCCGCACCGATGCCGTGCTGCGGTGCGGCGCCGGGGCGAGCTTGGTGACCGCCGGCGTGCTCCCGGGTCCCCAGGTGGTGTTGGTGGCCGTCGGTCTCGTGGTGCTCGTGTGGGCCGGACTCGGGCGGTGGAAGGCGGCGTCGAGCGAGCCGGATTCGAGGGTTGTGCCAGGCGCGGGGCAGTGGAGGTGGAGCTCGTCGGTTGGCCTCGCAAGGAACTCCGGTTCGCGCCAGAGCGAGGGGTCTCGAGCCTGAGGTCATGGGCTCTCGGTCACCCCACAGGCTTGGAGGAGCTCACGTCTCGGCGATGTCACGATGTGCTCGTCGGGCACACCGAGCTCGGTGTTGACCTGTTCGTGGGTGTACCCGTTGGCCTCGACCACTCGTGCGGTCGCGCCGCTGGCGGAGATCGTGGCGTCGGCGCTTTCTCGAGGGCGGGACGAATGGGTTCAAGCGCTGCGACCGTCCGGCGGCGGAGCGCGAGCTCAAGCGGGTGGAGGCGAAGGTGGGCGAGCGGACGCTGAAGCTCGAGATCGTGAAGCGCTGCCTGGAAAAAAAGGCGACGGGGAGGAGTCGAAGAGGTTGAAGCGCTCCGGGGAGCTGTACACCCTGGGACGCTGCCCCGGTATCCGCTCACGCTGGTGTGTGAGGCGCGGCGCGCCCCGCGCTGGAGCGTCTATGCCGCTGGGACCGCGCTCGCGCCGTCGGCCGGGTGGAAGGGCGGCCCGAAGCGTCGCGAGCACACGCATGCGCCCCCCACACCGAGGACACACGAACACATCGCGGGCGAACACCCGCCGGAGCAGGTCCGCCCATCTTCAGATCGGGGTTCCATCCGCCTTTGCCCGCGAAAGCGATTCGGGTGAGCGCGATCCGCTAGGCGAGCGGGATCTGCCGGGATCGGCGCAACCTGCGGTCGCGGGTCACGAGCGGCACCTTGTGCACGATGCTGGTTGCGGCGATCAGTTCGTCGGCTGGGTCGCCCCGCACATCGAGCTGCGTGCTGGTATGCGCGATCTCCCGTGTGATCGGCCAGAGTTGCACCCGGGCGAGCGTGCGGACGACCTCGGCGTCGTCCAGATCCACCTCGATCCGGCCGAGCTGCGCGAGCTTTGCGATCTCCCACAGCACGATCGCCGAAATGCTCCAGCGATCGCTGCGCAGCAGGCGCGTTTCCGCGGCTGACAGTCGGCCGGCGACCGCGTGCAGCAGCACGTGCGTATCAAGATTCAGCATGCCACGTGACGCCCGTCGACATGATGTCGCCCTTGATCTTCAGCTTACCGCGCAGCGAGCCGATAAGACTCGCGGAGTCGGTCCCCAGCGGAATCAGCTTGGCGATCGGCTTGCCGCGCTTGGTGATCACGATCCCATCTGGATCGACGTTTTCCAGAAGCGCCAAGCATTGCTCCTTGAACTTGGCGGCGGCGATCTCTCGCATGGCCATTTCCTATCACCAGTCATTGGAACTGTCCAGGTGGGGCGGAGGCGGCTGAAGAAGCGCCTCGGGGACTCCGGGGGCGGGTGCCGCGCCGCGATCTGCAGCGCGGCCGGGGGATTGGGAGAAGCCGCTCTCGCATACTCCCCGCACTCACAGCGGCGGCAGGACCGGCGCTCGGGTCGGCGTCGCAACCAGCGTTGTGACACGCCGATGCATAAAGAATTCTTTGACCTCGAAACCCACCGCCTCGACCATCGATCGAATGCAGCTTGGGGTCGGCAGCCAGAACCAGGGCGCATACCCGCGATACGCGTCGATTGGGGTATCCAGGCCGCGTTTCTGCGCGTCGGGTCTGACCTGGTAGTTGAGTGCCCTTCTCGCGCTGTCGTCCAGGCCCGGGAGGAAAATCGCCGAGTTCGGCACGGGCTGCTCCATCACGCTTGCCGACGCGAGGATGAGAAGCTCGGCACAGAGCTTCCGGAGCTGGAAGATCGAGTAGAGCGGGTTCGGCAGGTGGTAGAGCACTCCCGCGCAGAAGACGACGTCGTGCTTGCCCGCCCACTGCTCGATGTCGGGGTCGTTCAGGTCGCCCTTGATGAACCGGACCGCTCCTTCATGAGCCGCATTTTTGCGATCAAAGTTCCCGGTCGCGTCATTCACATCGACGCCCGTCACCGGGTGCGCCCCGGCTCGTACCGCCTCGAACGCGTACTCGCCGTCCACCCGCCACATGCAGCCGATATCGATGAAGCTCTTGTTCGGGACGTACTTCTGGATCAATTGCCGCCAAATCTCTTCGGGTCTACCCGAGAGGTAGCCCTTGCGGCGCCACCGCCAGCGCTCGAGTCGACTCATGGCGATCCGCCGCTGCCACCGCGTGCTCCGGGAGTCAAGCCAGGACCCCAGAAGGAGGCTTGGCGATGGTGTGACGGCGCGATTCGCGCCATTCGTCCCTGATCCGACACGCCGGGGTCGCCGTTCGGACCTGTGGAGGAATCGATCGTGGCGTCGCGTACGGTCACGCGCCAGGCCATGGTTCGCCCGGCAACGGGACGACGGCGATGGTGGCGGGGCCGGCGGCGCGCTCGAGGCGAAAGCGCACGTGGACCGGCCTGCCATCCTCCTCCCAGGTGGCGACGTAATCCCCCAGGGTCGCGCGCAGCGCGACCGCGCCCGTGGCGTCGGCCACGAGCGTCGCCCGCGTGCGCCAGCGATCGTTCAGCAGCGAGACCACGGCCTCGCCGTGCCGCGAGAGGTTGCCCGCGTCGTCCCACAGGCCGTGCTCGAAATAGTTGCGAGCGGCGACCGTGTTCCACAGCCCCCAGAACACCACCTGCTCGACCGCGGGATGTCCCCACCACAAGCGCATGAGCGCTTCGAGCTGCGCGGCGCGCGCTTCGGGCTCCGCTGGGGCGATCACGTTAGTCTCGGTGAGATGGATCGGTAGCCCCGTCTCGGCGAGCGTATCGAGCGCCGCGGCGTAGTCGTCGATGCGCGTGCGCTGGCTCAGGTCGACCATGGCGCCGGCGTAGCCCAGGCCCGGGACGAAGTGTGCCTGCTGTCCCACGGCATCGATCGGCACCCCCGCGGCGCGCAGGGCCAGGACCCGGTCGCGTACCGCGGCGGCATCGGGGCCAGGCAGACCCGTGAAGACCTCGGTGATCCACTCGTTGAAGACGAGCTGGGCCCCCGGGTCGATGGCACGGACCCAGCGAAACATGTCCGCGACGATCCCCGGGCCGAGCCGGGCGATAAACCACTGCGTGAAGACGTTCAGGGTCTCGTTGGTGACGTCCCAGATCGCGATGCGGCCGCGATAGCGTCCGACGATGGTCTCCACCTGCCGGCGTACCAGCGCGACGAGCTCGCGGCGCTGCGCGGCCGTCAGCGTGGGATTGGGAAAGCGCTCCCGCAGCCAGACCGGGACGCCGCTGCCGGTCGAGAAGGGCGGGGCGTTGCCCCAGAGCAGTGTGTGCCCCTTGACCGCGAAACCCAGTCGCTCCGCCCAGGCCAGCTCGGCGTCGGCCGTCTCGAAGGCGAAGTGTCCGGGCTCGGGCTCCGCGTTCTTCCACTTGAGGCTCGTCTCCGCGACCATGAGGGTCGCGTGCTCGCGCGCGATGTGGCCGTAGAACTCGAGGTCAGCGGGGTCGCCGAGCTCGCGCAGGTCCATGGGGAATCCGAACGGGAACCCGTGGCGCAGTTGCGTGACGGTCACGGTGGCGCCGGGCCGGCCTATCCACAACCGGAGGTCGCGACGACGCAGAGTCTCCGCACGCGCGTCGGCCTCGGCGATCACCGCCAGCTCCGCCGCGTCGAGAAGCGCGGACAGATCGGCGGGACGACCGCTAGGCAGCGCGGGCAGCTCCGCTGCGCCGGCCGCTGGCCACGCCGCCACGAAGCCACAACCACCCTCCGCACGCCCCCGCTCCTCGTCGCAGGCGACGATGCAGCGAAGGTCCCGACGGCCGTGACAGCGGGCCCGGCACTCGCCGTACGCGCGGCGCGCCGCACGCCGGCAGCTGCGTATGTTCTCCGCACAGGACGGAGCCGCCGGGCACGCGACCGCGCAGGGATCGGCGATGGCGCGGCACGCAGCGGCCGCTGCCGCGCGCTCGCTCCGGCAGGCGGCACGACGGGTTGCGATCTCGGTCGCATCGGCCAGCCGTCCGGCGTCGCGCTCACAGGCCCGGGCGGCGTAGCGGGCGGCAGCGCTGCAGGCCATGCCCGCCACCGCGCATCGCCCCTGCGCCGGCCACGCGGGTGACGCGACGAGGAGGAGGACGCCCAGGGCCACGCCGCAAGACGGTCGCCGGGACAGCGCCGCAGGCAGCGATGCCCAGCCCTTCTGTCTCACGAAGCACTGCAGCTGCGCACGGGGGCGCGGCACTGCAAGCGATGCCGGGTGACACCGGGGCCCAGGCGTCCGATCGAGCGTCGATTTTTCTTGCAGCCGTGGCATATCACCTGCTTTCCTCAGCACCGCAGGGCCAAGTGTTGGCCTGTCCCCAGAGCCAGGAGGATACGGGATGATTCGTAAGATCGGTTTGTTGGCCATGTCGGCCGCTACAGTGCTCGCGTTGTCCGCGGGAGCCGCTCACGCTCTCTCGGCCGCCACCACGCAGTGTGTGCGGACCACCCGCCAGGCCTTCCGAGCCTGTCAGGTGGAGTGCCGCCGGGAGCTGCAGGCAGCGATTCCAGGCTGTTTCGGCCCGGGAGCGAGCTGCGCCGCGGCCTGCCAGACCCGGCAGAACGCCTGTCTCGACCGGGTAGCGGACGGGCGGGCGAGCTGCCAGGAGGCGTGCGTCGATACCCGTGACGAGGCCATCGCGGCTTGTCGCGATCTCACGGATCCGGCTGCAGAGGCCAGCTGTATCGCGGCAGCGCGCGCCGCGGCCGTGAGCTGTCGTCAGGCCTGCCGCGACAACGCCGCCGCGCCTCAGCGTGAATGCAATGTGACGGCAAACGACTGCCTCGAGTCCTGCGCCAGCATCCCGCCGGCTGCCCGGTAAACGAAACCGCCGGCCCTGGGCCCCTGTCGGTTGTTTCTCGGGAACGAGCGCGGCGGGGGACCAGGGTCGCACACCCTGGCCCTCAGCCCTGTTTGCAGCGCAGGCCGCGGTTGTGGCGCCTGCAGCGAAGCGACGCGGTGGCGCTGTCGTCCCCGATCTCGAGGCGAAGCCAGATCGGGGGCGCGAGAGGGGAGAGGCCGCCCACGGTCAGATCGCGGGGCGAGGAGAGTGCGTCGAGCCGTGCGCTCCCATCCCGGCGCAGCCGCACGGCGACCCGCGCCAGCCCTGACCCCGGTCCCTTGCTTCCGCGGGGACGCAGCAGCGTGCCGCGCCGCCGGAGCGTTTCCTTCGGGATCGTCGCGCTCCACAGGGTTCGCGTGCTGTCAGCGACCGTGAGCGTGATGTCCTCCTCTGCCGGTGCGAGCCCGTCACTCTGCCGACCAGGGCGCAGTCTCCCGCTCAGCCGGATGCGGTCCCGCGGCGCCTGGGAGGGGGACGGACCTCTGAGGCGGATGTCGACCGACGGGGCTTCGAGGTGTGCACGAGAAGCGAGGAAAATTCCACTCCGGCTCGATCCTTCGGCAATGCTGCCCAGAAAGGCCACGTCCTCCGCTGCGTTGACGCTGGCGTTTGCGTTCACGTTGGTGAAACGCCCCCCCACGGCGGACGGGGCTCGCTCTCCGAACACGAGGAAGGGCGCTGGATCGCGGCTGCCTGGCGACGCCAGGTACAACCCAGCCACGCCACCGGTAAACGGCTGCACGCCCATCCTGAACAGCAGATGGCCAGCCGAGCTCAACGCAGGGCGGCCAAGGCTCCGGATCACGCCTCCGACGGGACCGCGCTCGCCGCTCACGACCACTGGAGCCAGCTCCGGCGGAGTACCGTGGAGCAGCGCCTGCCCGGAGCGCCCCCCTCCCCGGATACTTCCAAGGAAGGCCACCCGACCACTTGCGTCGACGACAGCGCGACCGGTCAGCGAATCCAGCGTATGGCCGCCCGAGAGCGCCTGTCCTTCGACCGCGACGGTGCTCATCCCGCCCGGGTCGAGAAGGAAAAATCCCTCGCCGGTCGCGCGACTCGTGCCGAGCTGGGCCCGGAAGGTCGTGCGATCCGGTGCGCTGGCAGGATCGCGGAACCGGAAGTAACGCCTTCCCTCGGGCGAACGACTGCCCGCAACCGCCAGCAGGCGGTACCCGCTGGAGTCGAACGCGAAGAGGCCGTCCTCGACCAGCGTGGGTGCCGAGAAAGGCGAATCTGGATCGGGGTATTCTATGGTTCCCCGAAAGACCACAGCGCCCAGAGAGCCGACGATGGCCGGATTGCCGGTAACCTTGCGAAACCAGGCTGCAGGGCGTGTGGGATCCGGAAATTCCTGCCGCTGGATCGCGACTGCGCGCATGCCCTGCCGGGTGGCAAGAAAGATGCCGCGTCGTCCGTCGCTCAGCATGGCGGCGAACGCGACCTCGCCCATCGGACCGAGGCTGGCCTCGCCGGGAAGGTCGGCGAAGCGGACGGGGGGGGGGCCCTCGAGGGGAGCCACGTCACCAACGTGGACCACGGCCTCGAGTTGTGAATCGTGCCAGCGGAAGATGCCGCTACTCCCCGGGCCGCGGGCGACGTAGCTCTTGAAAATGATCATGCCTGTGTCGTTGATCTGCGGGGGAAAGAAGGGCGGACCGCCGTAGTATCCACGGGCGGGGGCTGCGTCCCCGATGCGCACGGCGCGTGCCGGCCCGCTGGCCGGGACGTACACGAGCGCCTCGCTGGTCTCGGCGTCGGCGAAGCGGGCCACGAATGCGATGCCGCCGGTCGCGTCGACCGCGGGGGGCGAGGCTGCGGCCAGGAAGGTCCCGCCCGTGGGAGCCGACGAGGGCGTCTGGCCCCCCAAAATCACTATCGGCGTAGGATCCATCGCTGGCGGCTCGGCTCGGAGCAGGACACTGCTGGTATTGCTGTTGAGCGCTGCATGGAAGACGAGGGTCCCGTCAGGGGTAAGTGCGGGGGGAGTCGCGAGGGCACCGAACTGGGAACCCAGGTTGAAGCCGCTGATGCGTCCGAGCCCGCGGAGCGTTCGTCCCGGCCAGGCGACGAGACGCAGCTCGCCGCCCCGGTACAGAAAGAGCCCCGGCACCAGATCGTCGCTGCCCGGGTCGCCGGACACGTCGAGCAAGGGACCGCCGGTGAACGCCAGATCGCCGGCGTCGTTGACTGTGAGTGTGTCTCCGACCTCGTCGATGGTCTGCGGGATCGCGAACGGATCGTTCGGGAGGACAACACTGAACCCCCCCTGGATGACGGCTGTCGGCACGCCGTCTTCGACGCGAAAAACGGTCTCGATCGTCCGGCCGTCGCGCTCGATGAGCCCCCGAAACGCAATCGCTCCGCCGGGGCTCGTGACCGGAGGGCCGAGGAGGGTGAGCTGTCCATCGGCCAGCGCTTCCTCGGTGCGTGCGAGTACGGACAGCGGGTTGCCCGGAGGCTTGACGAAGATGCCGGCGCGCAGTGACGATCGCGAGACGACACTGCTAAGAAAACTGACGGCGCCGTGATCGTCGAGCGTGGGTGTACGCTCGGCGATGTCCGCGGCCGTCGCCTCGCCGCCGAAGCCGGCGGGTGTGAGGAGGTCGAGCTGTCCGAAGCCCACGTCGTCACCCGAGCGGGCCAGGATCTCGAGCGGACCAGCCGCCGGCTTGAGCAGCACCGCGGCCGGCGCCGGAGCATCCGGTTGCTGGGGAGGGGCATCGCGCGGAGGGCTCAGGGAGGCCACGAAGGCGACGTCCCCCCGCGCATTGACCGCCGGGCTTCCCAGGAACTGCTTGATCCGGGCCCCGGGCTCGTCGACCGTCTGCCCGAGGCTCGCAACAAGCCGTTGCTCGTTTGCGTTCACATCGTAGACGACGATCTGCTCCGTGGTGGTGCCCCCGACGATCTGCGCCCGGAACGCGATGCGACCCGCCCCGGCCGCAGCGAGAGGTCGCCGAAAGCTCGGTCCCGCGAAGACTCCCCCTCGAGGCGCAGCATCCCCCACGAGGGCGACCGCGCGCTTGGAGGCAGCGAGGCCGTCAGGCGCCAGGATGCACATCCCGGCCATCACGGCCCACAGGTAGGGGACTACCGACACGTCAGCTCGATATCCTGCGTCTGCAGCAAAGAGGGTGCCGCCGTCACGCGCTAGGGCGGGATGCCCAGGCCGAAGGCAGCGCAGCAGGCGTGCAACCCCATCGCGCCCCTGCACGGTGGAGCGACCTGGCGGCCAGGAACACGCTAGAGATCGCTCGACGAATGGGGCCGACTCCGCACCGGGAAGCGCCCGGCCAGGGCATCCTGCACGATGGCCTTGGTGTCGGCCGGGAAATCGCGTTCGAGCACCCACAGCAAGAACCCCCGCTCGGAGCGCGCGAGCTCGCGGAGCGGGCGACCGGCCTGGCGACCGATGTTCCAGCATGCCTCGTCCGCTCGCCAGACGATCTTGCCCTCGGCGTCGACCCACGAGGCGTGCCGGTCCTCGCAGTAGGCGTGCAGCGCGTCGGCCGTGTCTGGCAGGGTGCCGGTGTAGCGCTGCAGCTGCGCTGCGAGCACGCGGACGGTCGCCGCTACATCCTCCACGGCTCGGTGCCCGGTGTGGGCCTCGCCGCAGTAGAAGCGGACCGCGGCGCGCAGGTCGCGCGGCTCCTCGCGGCGGAAGATGACGAAGGGATCGAAGATCCGCCGTCCTCGCACGGAGAAGACACAGCCGGCCCGCGCAAGCTCGGCAGTCAGGACGGGGAGATCGAAGCGCCGCAGGTTGTACCCGCAGAGGTCGGCCCCGTCGAGCAGGATCATGACCTCGTTCGCGATCGCGGCGAAGGGGGGCGCCTCCGCCACCATCGCGTCGGTGATCCCGTGAATCGCCGATGCTTCCGGAGGAATGGGGATCCCGGGGTGGACGAGGGTGGCGAGGCGCGAGATCGGGCCTGCCGGATCGATGCGGACCAGCCCGATCTCGACGATCCGGTCCCGCGCCGGGGCATTGCCGGTGGTCTCCACGTCGAGCGCCACGAGCGGGCGCTCGCCTCCGAGGCGGGCAGCGAGCCCGCGCAAGGCGCGCATCCACTCCTCTTCCTGGTGGGGGGGGAGCGTCACAATCCGCACTGCTGGAAGAAGCTCGTGAACACGCGCTGCGCCGGGTCGGTGAGGGCCTGGACGTGCGCTGCGGCCTCGGCCAGCAACTGCTTCGGATCGACCCCCGCCTCCACGATCCAGCGTGCCGATTCTGGCTCGTTGACGAGCCGCTGGACGATGGGCTCCGTGAACTCGAGGTGGAACTGGAACCCGTAGACCACCTCGCCCCAGCGAAACGCCTGCTGCTCGTAGAGCGGGGAAGTGGCGAGGTTCACCCCGTCGGGGGGAAGCTCGTAGGTGTCGCCGTGCAGGTGAAACACCGTCAGCGGGTTCGGTACTCCGAAGAAGAGGGGGTCTTCCTGGCCATCCTCGGTGAGCGCGACGGGACCCCATCCCACCTCGCGCCGGGGACCCGGGGTGACGCGGGCGCCGAGGACCTGGGCAATCATCTGCGCGCCAAGACAGATACCCAGCACCGGACGCCCCGCGGTCAACGCCTTCTCGACGAGCGCAAGCTCCGCCTTGAGCCAGGGGTATTTGTCGACCTCGTACACCGACTGGGGCCCCCCCAGCACGATGAGTCCCCCGACCGAGCGCACATCGCGGGGCAAGGGGTCTCCCCGGTGCGCATCGAGGTAGCGATGGTGGATGCCGAAGTCGCGCAGGGCGTTCGCCAGGAGGCCTAGCCCTTCTGCCGGCGCGTGTCGCAGGACGAGCCAGGGGGATCCCGCGCCCGACGCCTCCGCGTCCTCACCCCGCCTAGGCATGGGCTTCTCTTCGCTCAACCCTTGCCGTCCAGTCAAGGCAGCCCCGGTGCGGCGCAGAGTTGCCGCTCCGGATCGTCGACGCTATGAACCCGGTGCAGGTTTTCACGGCTCCGTAACGGAGACGCAATGCGAGTCGATTATCAAGCGGGCCCAACGGGTCACGTGGCGGTCAAGCGGACCATCCTCGTGGTCGAGGACGAGAAGGACATCCGGGACCTCGTCCGCTTCCACCTCGAACAGGAGGGCTATGTCGTCCGGGAGGCCGACTCTGGCGAGACGGCGTTGGCCCAGGTCGCTGCGGAACGGCCGGCGCTGATCGTCCTCGATCTCATGCTGCCCGGCACCGATGGGCTCGAGGTGTGCCGGCGCCTGCGTACGGCCGAAGCGACGCATGCGGTCCCGATCATCATGCTGACCGCGCGCGCGGCCGAGGTCGATCGGGTTCTCGGTCTCGAGATGGGGGCGGACGACTACCTGACCAAGCCCTTCAGCCCTCGCGAGCTCGTGGCGCGCGTGAAGGCGGTGCTGCGGCGAACGCACGGCGAAGAGGTGCCCCAGCCGCACGAGGTGTTCGAACGCGGTCGGCTTCGCATGGATTTCGATACCTACGAGGTCTTCATCGACGGCGAGCCGGCGACGCTGTCGCTGCGGGAGTTCGAGCTCCTCAAGTTCTTCGTCCGCAACCCCTATCGGGTCTACGACCGCCTCCAGCTGCTCGACCTGGTGTGGGGGCAGGACGTCCACGTCGAGCCGCGAACGGTCGACGTTCACATTCGCCGGCTGCGCAAGCGCATCGAGCGGGACGACACGGCTCCCGAGCTGATCGTCACGGTCCGTGGCGTTGGCTACAAGTTCAATCCAGACGCGTTGGAGCCCTAGGCTCGCGCTGCAGTTCCTGGCCCCGGCCGTTACCCTGGTCGTCGGGACGCTGGCCGCGACGCTCGTCTTGTCTTCTGGCGAGCGGCGGGGAGCCGAGCGCCTGCTGCAGCGCCTCGCGGTGGAGGCCGAGCAGGTGGCCCGAACCCCGCCGTGGGGCGAGGACACCGTTCCCGGGGCCAAAGTCTGTACGACACTCGCGCAGGAGCTCGAGGCCGAGGTGGCGATCGTGGATCCCGGGGGCACCATGCTCTGTCAGGTCGGTATCCCGGAGCCACGCGGCACGCCCGGTTCCGCCCCCGAGATTCGCCTGGCGCAGGCGACCGGTCGAGGCACGGCCGTGCGCTGGCACCCGACAATCCGGCGGCAGGTGCTCTATGCCGCAGCCCGCGCAGGGCGGACGACAGCCGACCCGGTCGTGCGTCTTGCCCTTCCGCTGCCGCATCCCGCGATCGCCTTCCCGTGGGGCGTGCTGCTGGGGGCGCTCGGCATCGGGTCGGCCCTGGCTCTGGTGCCTGCCGTCGTGAGCTCGCGCCGCACGGCACGGCGAATCCGTCGCCTCGAGCAGTTTGCGGGCAGCCTCGCTGCGGGCGAGGCTCCGCCGTACCTTGCGGCGGAACGGGCGGACCACCTCGGCCGACTCGAAGCCCGCCTCGGCGAGATGGGACAACGGGTGGCCGCGACGATCGCCGAGCTCCGCGTCGAACAGGAGCGCCTGGAGGCCATCCTCCGGGGCATGGTGGAAGGCGTGCTCGTCACGGACCTCTCGGGCGGGGTGGTGCTCATGAACAAGCGAGCCCGCGATCTCCTGGGCATCGCGAGCGACGTGGCGACCCGCGGGCAGCCCCTCGTCGAGCTCACCCGCGACCCGGTGCTCGGCGAGCTCATCCGCGAGCTGGCCGCGGGAGCGGCGATCGCCTCGCACGACGTGACCCTCGGCGGGGGCAGTGGGCCGGTCTTGCAGGTCAACGGCGCTCGTCTGCGGGGGGCCGACGAACGCCCCTTCGGCTTCGTCCTCGTGCTCCACGATGTCACGGAGTTGCGGCGCCTCGAGGTCATTCGCCGCGACTTCGTCGCCAACGTATCCCACGAGCTGCGGACACCGCTCACGGCGATCAAGGGATACGCCGAGACGCTGCTGGGACCTGCGGGAGACGACCGCGAGACGGCCCGCAAGTTCCTCGGGGTTATCGATCGGCACTCCGAACGGCTCGGACGCCTCATCAACGACCTCCTGACCTTGTCCGATCTCGAGCTCGGGCGCACCCCATTGCGGCTCGTGCCAGTGGCGGTGGGCGTGGCGATCGACGACGTGCTCCAGATCTTCGCGGAGCCCGTGCAGCGGGCCCAGGTGCATCTGCGCGCTGAGGTCGAGCCCGGCCTGCCCGCCGTGCTGGCCGATGGCGACCGGCTGCGCCAGGTCCTCATCAACCTCGTCGACAACGCCATCAAGTACACGCCGGGAGGCGGGCAGGTCGTGGTGCGGGCGGTCTCGGCGGGAGCCGGCGAGCACCTGGGCATGGTCGAAATCGCGGTCGAAGATACGGGCATCGGGATTCCCGCGCAGGATCTGCCCCGACTCACCGAGCGCTTCTTTCGGGTCGACAAGGCACGCTCGCGCGAGCTCGGGGGGACGGGGCTCGGTCTCGCGATCGTCAAGCACATCGTCCAGGCGCACGGCGGCTCGCTCGCGATCTCGAGCGCGCTCGGGCAAGGAACCACCGTGCGCGTTTACTTCCCGATCGCCGTGCCCGCCGGGGAGACGGCTCCGCGCGAGCCGCGTGCGGTCATGACCGGCGGGCGCTGAGGGCCGCCTTAGAGCTCTCGCGGCACCGTGTCGAGGTGCCGGATCGACCGGCCCTTCACCATGAAGATCACCATCTCGGCGATGTTCGTCGCGTGGTCGGCGATGCGCTCGAGGCACTTGGAGACGAAGAGCACGCGCATGGCCCGTTCGATGGTGCTCGCGTCCGCCGCCATGGTCGAGACGAGGCTGTGGACCAGCTGCGCGTGCAGCCCGTCGATGGTGTCGTCGGAGGCGCACACCTCGAGGGAGAGGGCGACGTCCTCGCGCACGAAGGCATCGAGGCTCCCGTGGACCATGCCCGAGGCGAGGCTCGCCAGCCGGGGAAGATCGACGGCAGGCCGCAGGGGCGGCTCCGCGGCGAGCTCGATGGCCCGCTCGGCGATGTTCGCTGCGAGATCGCCGATGCGCTCGAGGTCGGTCGTGATCTTGAGCGCCGTCGTGATGAGCCGCAGGTCCCGGGCGGCTGGCTGGTGGAGCGCGAGGAGTTTCAGCGAGAGATCGTCGATCTCGACATCGAAGCGGTTGACGACATGATCGCGCTGAATGACCGTGTGGGCCAGTGGCGCATCGCGCTCCAGGAGCGCCCGCATGGCCTGGGCGATCTGGTCTTCGACCAGCCCGCCCATTTCCAGGACTGCCGTGCGCAGCTGGACGAGCTGGCTTTCGAAGACCCGATCCGTATGCAGCGCCATCAGCCGAATCGCCCCGTGATGTAGTCCTCGGTCTCCGGTTTCTGTGGATTGGTGAACAGCACCTCGGTCGGGCCGAACTCGACCAGCCGCCCGAGATAGAAATAGGCCGTATAATCCGAGACCCGCGCCGCCTGCTGCATGTTGTGCGTGACGATGACGATGGTGTAGTCCCGCTTGAGCTCCTGGATCAGCTCTTCGATCTTCGCAGTGGCGAGCGGATCGAGCGCCGAGGCCGGCTCGTCCATGAGGAGGATCTCCGGCTCGACGGCCAGCGCGCGAGCGATGCACAGACGCTGCTGCTGCCCGCCAGAGAGGTCGAGGGCAGACGCGTCCAGGCGGTCGTGGACCTCGTTCCACAGCGCGGCCTGGCGCAGGCTGCGTTCCACGATCTCGCGCAGCGCGACAATGTCCCGCAGGCCGTGGATGCGCGGCCCGTAGGCGACGTTCTCGAAAATCGACTTGGGAAAGGGGTTCGACTTCTGGAAGACCATCCCGATCCGCCGGCGGACGACGACGGGATCGATCTGCTCGCCGTAGAGATCCTCCCCGTCCACCTGCACGCGGCCACTGATGGTCACGTTCCGGATCGTGTCGTTCATGCGGTTGAGGCAGCGCAGGAACGTCGACTTGCCGCATCCCGACGGGCCGATCAGGGCCGTAACGCGGCGCTCCGGGATCTCCAGCGTGACGCGGTCGAGCGCCAGCGTTGCGCCGTAGCGTACCGAGAGGTCGTGGACCTGGATCTTGATCGGGGAGTCGAAGCTCAGGGCAGCCTGCATGCGACGTCAGTGGGGCCGTACCCACCCCCTCACATCCTCGCGTACCCGACCAGGGGGGCACCCGCAAGCGCCCAGACTGGCGCCGGAAGATAATGACAACCGCGTGACATCCGCATGGCAACATGGTTATCGAGTCTGCCCGGCCTGGATGTGGCCCGGCGGCGAAGGGGCGCCGGGCAGATGGAGGTGGACACGATGACGAGAGGGCGAAGGGGGGCAACCGTGTTGGCGCTGCTTGGCCTCCTGCTGCCGGTGCGGGCAGAAGCGGTGTCCGCCGAGGAGCGGCTGCGGATCCTCGAGGAGCAGCTCCGCGCTGCGCAGGAGGAGATCCGCCAGCTCCGTCGGGAGGTGGAGGCCCAACGCCAGAAGCCCGACGCAGCCGCGTCCACGCCGGCCCCGACGCCTCCGGCGGCGGCCGAGGCGCTTCCCCCGCTCTGGCGCCCGCCAGCGTGGCTCGAGCGCGTCACACTGCTCGCCGATGTCCGCTTCCGCGTCGAGGGCTTCTACAATCGACCCGACGAAGAGGGGAGCAAGGTCCCATCACGCACCCGGGAACGGATCCGGGCGCGGATCGGCCTCGCATACACCCACAGCGACGAGCTTGCCGCGACCATTCGTCTTGCCACGGGCGACCCAGACGATCCCATCTCGCACAACGTGACCCTAAACTCGCTGTTCGATCCCAAGGAAATCAATCTCAACCTGGCGTATCTGCAGTTCACCCCTGGGGCCACTTTCGGCTGGCGGCCCGGGATCCTGACCGTGCAGGCCGGGAAGTTCCCGCTGCCGCTCTTTCGCGTCGGCGAGCTGGTGCTCGACGAGGATCTCGCCCCCGAGGGATTCAGCCAGAAAATCGCCCTGCTGAGCAGGCGCACGGGGATGCTCGAGCGTCTCGACCTGCATCTCCTCGAGTGGGTGTTCCGGGAGGTCTCGGACGCGACGGACGGATGGATGATCGGGGGCCAGATCGCGCCGAAGCTCCAGATCGGTCCGGCGCTCGTCGAGGCGGGTGTCGGTCACTTGTGGTGGTACAATGCCGATCTCATCGCCAAGGAGCTGGAGCGCAATGCTGCCCTGGAGAACACGAATCTGCTGGTCACGGCCGCGGTCGATGGCGACACCGAAGTCGTGGGGTATCGCAGCGAGTTCAACCTCACGACGCTGACTGTCCTGGCCACCGTGCCCGAGCTGGTCCTCGGTCAGCCGCTCCGGCTGGGCCTCGACTGGGTGTACAACTGGGGTGCCGCGACCGACGACAACTTCGGTGTCCAGGGCATGGTGCGTCTCGGAACGGCGAAGAAACGCGGGGACTGGGCCGCGACCCTGCTCTACCAGTACCTCCAGCAAGAGGCGGCGCTGTCGACATTCACCTGGAGCGATTTCGGAGACGGAGGGACGAACGTCATGGGACCCGTGGTGTCGCTCGAGTATCAGCTCCTCGACCCGTTGACCGTGAGGGGGCAGACCTATTTCGTCAATCGCATCCTGAAGCCGGCTGGCGTGTCCAACGCAACGCTGGTGCGCATGCAGCTCGACGCCATGCTGCGGTGGTGAGAGAAGACAGCCCATGCGCGTCGGTCTTGTCGGTCCGGGCATCATGGGAGGCCCCATGGGGCGCAACTTGTTGCGCGCGGGCCACGAGGTTTCGGTCGTCGGGCGAAGCCGTACGCGGGTAGACGCGCTCGTCGCCGAGGGAGCGCGAGCCGTGGCTTCGCCCGCCGAGCTCGCCCCTCAGGTCGAGGTGGTGGTCACGGCGCTCCCCGACGGTCCGGATGTCGAGCAGGTCGTCGTCGGGCCGGCGGGTCTGCTCGAGGGCGCTGCTCCCGGCCTCGTCGTGGTCGACACCAGCACGATCGCTCCGGCGACGGCGCGCTGCCTCGCCGAACGGTGCGCTGCTCGTGGCGTGGCCTTTCTCGATGCTCCCGTCTCGGGCGGCGAGCGCGGCGCCATCGACGGCACGCTGTCGATCATGGTCGGCGGCGACGAGACCGCTCTCGAGCGGGTCCAGCCCGTCCTCGCGGCCATCGGACGGCGGGTGACCTACATGGGCGCCTCCGGCCAGGGACAGATGACCAAGCTCGTCAACCAAGTCATCGCCGCCACCACGCTCGCGGCGGTGGCCGAGGGGCTGACCCTGGCGACCCATGCGGGCCTCGAGCCCGAGGCCGTGCTGGCGGCGGTCGGCAGCGGGGCGGCCTCGTCCTGGCAGCTCGAGCACCTCGGGCCGAAGATCCAGCGCGGCGATTTCGCGCCGGGGTTCATGGTCCGCCTGCAGCAGAAGGACCTGCGGCTCGCGCTCGCGGCGGCGCGGGAAGTCGGGGTCGCCCTGCCCACGACCGGGCTCGTGCATCAGCTCTTCGCGGCGGTGGAAGCCGCCGGCGGCGGCGCACTCGGGACGCAGGCGCTGGCGACCGTCCTCGAGCGGCTGGTGCTGCCGCGGGCATAACGAGTCGCGCGCTCGCCACCTGCCGTGCTACGGGCGAGGCCCATGCGCATCGACACGGGACTGGTGACAGGCGACCTGCGCCGCGTGGCCGAGGTCGCTCGGGCTGCCGAGGCGGCCGGGTATGACGGCCTGTGGACGGCTGAGGCGGGGCACGATCCGTATCTTCCGTGCGCCATAGCGGCGACGGCGACCGAGCGGATCACGCTCGGCACCAACATCGCCGTGGCGTTTCCCCGCAGCCCGCTCGTGCACGCGCAGATGGCCTGGGATCTGCAGGCCGCGTCGCGGGGGCGCTTTGTGCTCGGCCTTGGCACCCAGGTGCGTGCCCACAACGAGCGACGATACTCGACACCCTGGGAGGCCCCCGGGCCGCGACTGCGGGAGATGGTGCAGCTTATCCGGCACATCTGGGACGTCTGGCAGAACGGGACGCGTCCCGGGTTTGTCGGCCGTTTCTACCGCTTCGATCTCATGACGCCGTTTTTCAGCCCGGGACCGCTCGATGTGCCGCCTCCGCAGATCTACGTGGCGGGCGTGAACCCCTACGTCTGTCGGGTGGCGGGCGAGCTCTGTGACGGCCTGCACGCGCACCCCTTTCACTCGGTGGACTACCTGCGGCGCACCGTGCTGCCGAACCTCGAAGCCGGTCTCGCCAAGAGCGGACGGGCGCGGGAGGCTGTGGCCATCGCCACGACCGCCTTCGTCGTCACGGGCCGGGACCGTGCCGCGGTCGAGCGCGCCAAGGCGCCTGTTCGCCAACAGATCGCCTTCTACGCGTCCACGCCAGCCTATGCGCCCGTGCTGGAAGCGCATGGCTGGGGGGCGCTCTCGTCCCAGCTGAACGAGCGTGCCCGCCGGGGAGACTGGCTCGGCATGGCCGAGCTGATCACGGACGAGATGCTCGCGGTGTATGCCACCGTGGGAACGTGGGACGAGCTGCCCGAACTCCTCGCGGTCCGCTACCGCGGTCTCGTCGATCGCCTGGCCTTCTACGCCCTGCCCGGCGTGCTGGACGATCCTGGCGTGCTCCGCACGGTCATGGCGGCGCTGCGCGCCTGAGCTGGGGAATCAGCGCCGGCACACGCGCGGCGTATTCCTCCCAGGCGGGGCCGAGCCCCGCGGCGAGGATCGCGTCCTCGCGGCGCGCCTTCCAGGCGAGGCCGATGGCGAGCCCGAGCAGGAGGCAGACCGTGGCTGCCGAACGGCAGACCAGGAGGGTGCCGAGGGCGACGAGCAATACCGCCGCATACATCGGATGGCGAACGATCGCGTAGGGGCCGTGCGTTGCGAGGAGACCGCTGGTCGGAACGACGGGCTGGGTGGCGAAGGCCGGCCCGAGGGCCCGGCGCGCGCGCCAGTGGAGGACCACACCGCTGCCGCAGACGAGGAGACCGACAGTCTCGAGCACCGGGTCGTGAGGCGCGCGGCCACCGCGGAGGACGGTCAGCAGCCAGACACCGAGTCCGAGGCACACGAGCAGGACGAGACGGAGCGTCCGGCCTCGGGGCGTCGCCAGCCGCAGGCCGGGCACCACGACGGCCGCCCAGGCGGCGGCGAGCACGACGTCTGCGGCCGCATTCACGCCCCAAGCTTCGACACGGTCTCGCCCGGGGTCAACCGGCCTCGCCGTGGTCGCGTCGTGCTTGCGCCGGCCCTCCGGCCATGGGAGACGAGACGTATGGCCGTGCTCAAGGTGGTTCGGCTGGGACATCCCGTCTTGCGCCACGTCGCCGCGCCCGTCGGCAAGGAGGCGCTACGTGCCGCCGACACGCAGCGGCTCATCGACGACTTGATCGAGACCATGGACGAGTACGACGGTGCCGGCCTCGCGGCGCCGCAGGTCGCGGTATCGAAACGGATCGTCGTCTACGGGGTGGATGCCAATCCGCGCTACCCCGACGCCGAGCACGTGCCGCTGACGGTGCTCGTCGATCCGATCGTCACGCCGCTCACCGAAGAGGAGGACGAGGACTGGGAGGGGTGCCTCAGCGTCCCCGAGCTCCGCGGCATGGTGCCCCGGCGCACGCGGGTGCGCGTGGAGGCGCTTGGACGAGACGGGCGCAGGCTGCGCTTCGAGGCGAGCGGTTTCCACGCACGGGTGGTGCAGCACGAGTGCGATCACCTCGAGGGTGTGGTCTACCTCCAACGCATGCGCTCCCTCCATACGCTGAGCTACGCTCGCGAGCTGGCCCGCTACGGGCGCCCGGAGCGATAACCAGACCGTCAGCTCGTCGCCGTCTCGACCCGGATCTCGACCTCGCCGCGAGGCATCGTCGGGTCCGCTTCGATCCCGATCGCGCGGCCGAGGAGCCGTTCTGCCGCGGCCAGCGCCCCCGTCGGGCCTGCGGTGAGAAAATTGGCGACGTCCGGGGGAAGCCGCAGCACGAAGCGGCTGGCGTGAGGATGGGTCAGACTTTCGCGCTGCAGCTTGCGCAGCCCCTCGTAGGCCAGCATCTCCGCGGAGCGGATGCGCCCGGCGCCCTCGCAGTGGGGACAGGGGGTGGTGAGCAACTGCCCGAGGCTCTCCCGAGTGCGCTTGCGGGTCATCTGCACGAGCCCGAGCTCGGAAATGCGCAGGACATTGGAACGAGCCTTGTCCGTCTTGAGGGCCTCCTGCAGCGCTTCGAAGACCTTGGTCCGGTTGGCGGGCTGCTCCATGTCGATGAAATCGATCACGATGATCCCGCCGATGTTGCGCAGTCGGAGCTGCTGCACGATGGCTTTTGCGGCTTCCAGGTTCGTACGCAGCACCGTCTCTTCCTGATCGGTTTTCCCCACGTAGCGGCCGGTGTTCACGTCGACGGTGGTGAGCGACTCGGTCTGGTCGAAGATCAGGTACCCCCCGGACTTGAGCCACACGCGCCGCTCGAGCGCGCGGGCGATCTTGGTTTCCACGCCGTACTGCTCGAAGAGGGGGGTCACGCCGTGATAGTGATGCACCCGTCCCGCCAGGCGCGGCATCACCGCCTCCACGAACTCGAGGACTCGCGAGAAGTCCTCTCGCGCGTCGACAACGAGGCGCTCGATCTCGATCGTGAACAGGTCGCGCACCGCCCGCAGCGCCAGATCGAGGTCCTGATGGATGAGGGCCGGCGCCGTGGCGCTTGCTGCCGTGCGCTCGATCTTCGCCCAGAGCTTGGTGAGAAAACGCACGTCGTCCTGGATTTCGAGGCGGCTCGCGCCCTCGCAGGCCGTGCGGACGATCACGCCGCCCTGCGCTGGGCGTTCCGCCTCCACGATCTCGCGCAGGCGCTCGCGCTCGCTCGAGTCCTCGATGCGTCGCGAGATCCCGATGTGGCGCGTGCTCGGCATGTAGACCAGGTAGCGGCCTGGGAGCGAGATGTGGGCGGTCACCCGGGCGCCCTTCGATCCCATGGGTTCCTTGGCGATCTGCACCAGCAGCTCTTGCCCTCGGTGCAAGCGCTCTTCGATTCGCGGCAGCGGTCCGGGCGGCGCGCGCCGGGTGATCGGACGCGCGGGGAGGATCTCGCTCCCCGCGGCGAGTCCCTCGGCGCTCAGAGGCCCGTCGTGGGCCGGATCGTCACCAGGCGGTCCGGGGTCGTCGTCGGCGACCGCTTCCTGCGGGGTCGGGGCGAGGTCGTCCTGCAACTCTGCCGGTTCGGCTTCGGCAGGCTCGTCCTCGCTCTCGGCCAGCCGCGGCGGGGCGAGCAGATCCGAGACGTGCAGGAAGGCCGCCTTCTCGAGGCCGATATCGAGAAAGGCCGCTTGCATGCCGGGCAGCACGCGGACGACCTTGCCCTTGTAGATGTTGCCAGCGACTCCACGCTCCCCGCGCCGCTCGACGTGCAACTCCACGAGGGTGCTGTCCTCGAGCAGGGCTACCCGGACCTCCCAGGGAGCCGCGTTGATGAGGATCAGCTTGCCCACGGCCGCTTACGACGCCACGGCCAAGGCGGTGGACGGCCGGAATCGCGTGGCCGTCTTGTGCACGCGCAAGGCGCGCACGGCTCCGGCATCGAGCCCGAGGAGCGGGCCGAGCAGCGCGCTCGGCTTGAGGGTCCCCTCGGGTTCGACGGCGATCTCCATGGCGAGGCGGGCCGGCCCCGCGAGCTCGAGGACGGGCACGACACGCCGCGCATCGAGCTCCCGGACTCCGTTGCGGTTGGTCCGCTGCGTCGGCCAGTGCGGAGCGGCATGGAAGCGAGCGATGGCTGCAGCCAGCGCCTCGGGGCTGGGAGAAGGATCGAGGTCGCTCAGGTCGACCGTGTAGCGGAACGCCGCGATGGCCTGCTCGATGCTGGGCTCGCTTCGCGGGATCTCCCATGCCTCGACCGGCTCGAGACCCTGGGGCAGCTCCCGGGCGAGCAGGCCACCCAGGGTGCCCGGCGCGACCGCGGCGGTCAGCTCGAGATCGATCAGCTCGTCGTCGCTCGAGAACCCGAGCGGCAGCGCCGGTCCAAACGCGATTTTCGGCAACGGATGGTGCCCCCGCGAGAAGGCCACGGGGATGCGCGCCCGCCGGACCGCGCGGGCGAAGGCCGTGGACAGCTCCCGGGCCCCGAGGAAGCGGGCGAGACCGACCTTGCGATAGCGCAGCCGGATCCGCTGCGCCACTGGTGGGGCAGGCAGGTCCGGGACGAGGGAGGAGCGAGTTGCGCCGAGCCACTCCTCGGCTTGCCCCTGTCCGGCCGCATGCACGGGGAGGGCGCCCGCCGCGCCGAGCGGCGTCGGCGCGGGCGGCGCGTCGACCTCGACTGCGCGCGACGCTGCGCCGTGCAACGGCCCGCGCTGCCGCGCACGCCGCCAGGCCTGGGTCTCCCAGGCCGGCAGGGGATCGCCGGCGGCATCGGGGACGAGCTGTTCCGCCCAGCGCGAGATCATGGTGCCCCGGTGTTCGCCCCCACGGGCGCCCGCCGGGTGGTAATCGCGGTTGCGCACCGTCCGAAAGTCGCAGGCTCCGCAGTAGGTGCAGCGTTCGATCGAGCAATCGGGCGTCAGCCGACCTTGAACGGCTCGGGCGAGCTCCTGCTGGAGGAACTTCTTCGAGATCCCGGCATCGATGTGGTCCCAGGGCAGGGCCTCGTCCAGCGACCGCCGCCGCAGGTAGGCGGTCGGATCGATGCCATGACGGGCGAGGGCCGATTCCCACACGGCGATCCGGCACTGGTCCGACCACCCGTCGAAGCGAGCTCCGTCCCGATAGGCCGTCTCCAAGACGTCCGCCAGGCGCCGGTCGCCGCGCGCGAAGATGCCCTCGAGCCACGACAGCTGCGGGTCGTGCCACCGAAAGGCGATCCCGCGACGTCCAAGCTCACGGGCGAGCAGCCGGTGTCGCGCCACGGTCTCCTCGACGGAAAGCTGGGCCGCCCACTGAAACGGCGTGTGCGGTTTCGGGGAGAAGGTCGAGACGCTCGCCGTGACCGCGAGGCGTCCCCGGCCGGCGGCCTTGACGCGTCCGGCCAGCTCGGCGATCCCGACCACGTCTTCCGCGGTCTCGCTGGGAAGCCCGATCATGAAGTACAGCTTCAGGCTTCGCCAGCCGAGCTCTGCAAAGGATGCCGCGGCGGCGAGCAGCTCCTCTTCTCGATATTCTTTCTGGATGAGGTCGCGCAGCCGTTGGGTTCCGGCTTCGGGCGCGAGGGTGAAGCCCGTCTTGCGGACCCGGCGGATCTCCTCGAGGATGGCGGGCGAGAGCGCGTCCACGCGCGTCGATGGCAGGGAGACCGCGACGCGCGACGGTGCTAGCTTGCCCATGAGCGCCTTCAGGACGGGGTTGATCCCGCTGTAATCGCCGGTGGACAGCGAGAGCAGGGAGACCTCCTCGTAGCCGGTGCGAGCGAGCAGCTCCTGGGTTCCGGCGACGACCGCCTGCGGATTGCGCTCTCTCAGGGGACGGTAGATGTAGCCTGCCTGGCAGAACCGGCAGCCCTTCACGCATCCCCGCATGACCTCCACGTTCGCCCGGTCGTGCACGACACCCAGGTTCGGCACGATCGGACGCTGCGGCGGTGGAATCGTGTCGAGGTCCGCCACGACGCGCTTGCGCACCCGCGGCTGGGTGGGATCGAGGGCCACCATGCCGACGAAGCGGCCGTCGGCGGCATGGCGCGGGGCGAAGAAGGCCGGCACGTACACGCCCGGCAGCATGGCCAGCGCCCGCAGGGTGGCCTCGCGGTTCCGCTCTCGCTGTCCCGCGACGAGATCGACGATCTCGCCGACGACCTCCTCGCCATCGCCGAGCACGACGGCGTCGAGGAAGGGGGCCAACGGCTCGGGATTGAACGCGGCCGGACCTCCGGCGATCACCAGCGGGTCGCCGGCGCCACGCGTGCTCGCGCGGAGCGGAATCCGGCCCAGCTCCAGCATGGCCAGCAGGTTCGTGTAGGTCAGCTCGTACTGCAGGCTGAAGCCGACGATGTGGAAGTCGCTGAGGGCGATCTGGCTCTCGAGCGACACGAGCGGTATCCCGCGAGCGCGCAGCAGCGCTTCCAGGTCTCCCCAGGGGGCGTAGCAGCGCTCTGCGGCCACGTCGGGACGGCGGTTGAGGATGTCGTAGAGAATCTGTACCCCGAGGTGAGATTGCGAGATCTCGTAGACCTCGGGAAAACACAGCGCGAAGCGCACGGCGACGCGGTCGATGTCCTTGTGGACGGCACCGCGTTCGTTGCCGAGATAGCGCGCTGGCTTTTCGACGTGCGGCAGCAACCGCTCGTACTCGGCGCGCCAACTGCGGAGCATGAGGCGGGGGAGTATAGGGATATGGTCCGGGGGAGGCAACGCGTGCGAAACACTGGTTGCCAGCCTCGGGACGCTCCCCTATGATGCGAGTCATGTTCGGCCTGGGCATCGGCGAGTTGCTCGTGCTGCTCGTCATCGTCCTCATCTTCTTCGGTGCAGGGAAGCTGCCCCAGGTGATGGGGAGCCTCGGCCAGGGGATCCAGTCGTTCAAGAAGGGGCTCAAGGAGCCGCCGGAGATCGACGTGACCCCACCAAAGGAGAGCGCGACCTCCGACGAGACGCCCAGGCGCGACGCGTCCTGACCCGCCTCGGGCGATGCGCCGGGGGCGCGCCCGTCAGCCGGCGGCCTGGGCGTGCATCAGCCGCCGGTGCTTGCTGCGGCGCACGGCGACCACCTCGGCGGAGAACTCCTCGAGCGGCAGCACCGGGTCCGTGAACACGACGAGGAAACTGGCCTGTTCCCCGGGACCGAGCGACCACTCGGCCGGCGGGACCAGGCCCTGAAGCAGCTCGATCTCGCGGAGCGTGAGCTCGGAGATCTGCCGAGGCGCGACGCCAGCGAAGACCGTGGCGCGCTCGTCGACCGTTCCGTAGATCGCGCCCTGCACCTGCACCCCGCTCACGGCAACGGGCGCGTTGTTGATGACGTTGCCGCTGACGACGAAGACCAGGGTGTCGCCCTGGATGCGGTGATAGGTGCCGCGCACGTCGACCAGCTGAATGCTCGACGGATCGATGCGGACCTCGGTCACCGACGCCCCGACGAAGGGCACGTCGGCAAGCCAGGCCATCACCCGATCGGAATGGGTGAAGATCCAGATGGAGAGGATCGCGTAGCCGATGCTGACGAAGAGCAGTGTCCGGAGGGCGAACCGCGCCGTCGCGGTGGTCTCCCCGCGACCGACGGCCGCCGCGTCCTCCTCGGTCGCCGCGACCGCCGACGACGGCGCCAACCCGGCGCTCGGTTCGCCCTCCTCGGCCGGGCCGTCGTCCTCCAGCCCCTCGTCCGCCTCCGCAACGCTGTCCCCGAGGAGCGCGGCGGGCGCGACGGCGTCCTCCAGGCTCGGTGCCTCGGCGCTGCCCTCGGGATCGAAGACCTGCTCGCAGCGCGTGCAGCGGAAGGTCGGGCGCGTACCGAGCGCCGAGCGGGGCGGCAGGCGGAAGCGGGTTCCGCATCCGGGGCAGCGCACCGTCACGGCGCCGTGGCCTCGAGCGGTGGAGCGCTCGTATCACGGGCGAAGGGCCAGAGCCCCGCGACGGCGCGATAGAGCGAGACCAGCCAGCTCTCCCGGACCTCGCTGACCAGAGTGCGAGTTTCGTCGTAGAGCGCGGGGTCGTTCACGAGCCGTCCCAGCGTGCCTTCCCCGGCCTCGATGCGCCCGAGCACCGCGCGGAGCGCCGCGACCGCCTCGCCGAGATCGCCGAGCAGCCGCTCGGCATAGGGCTGGTCCTCGAAGAGGCGCGCGGCGAGGCCGCGGCCAGCGGCGAGGCGGGTCGCGAGCTGGTCCAGCTCGCGAATGCTGTGGTCGAGACGGGCGAACACGCGGTTGCTCGCTGGTGTGTCGCGAACGAGACGACCGAGCAAGCCCTCGCCGCGGTCGACCCGGGCCAGCATGGCTTCGAGCCGCGCGCTGGTCCGGCGCACGTTGCCGAGCGTGTCCGCGAAGTCGCGCAGCGTCGCCTCGCCGAATTCCCGGTTCGCCACCATGGCACCGAGCAGGCCCTCGCCGCGTTGGATCGTCTGCAGGACGTCGCGGAGGGCAGTGCTCACCTCGACGATGTTGGCGACGATATCTCCGCTCTGGCCCAGCATCGCTTCGTAATCGATCGGGTCGATGGCGCGGATCAGGCCACCGGCCGGAACCGGAGGATGCTCGGGTGTGCCCGTGGTCAGCTCGATGTAGCGATCGCCGAGCAGGCCCAGCGTACGCACCGTGGCCACCGTGTCCTCGCGGATCCGTTCCGCGACGTCGCCCGCGACGGCGATCCGCACCTCGATGTGCCGCGCCGCCACGTCGGGCGGGAAGGCCAGGGATTCGACCGAGCCCACGACCACGCCGCCCAGGCTGACCTGCGCACCGGACTGGAGCCCGCCGGCACGGGCCAGATGGATCTCGTATCGCACCTTGCGCTCCCAGAGGCGCTGCTGGCGGCCGAGCGTGAAGATCGTCGTGCCGAGGACGACCAGCGCCGCCAGGACGAGGAGACCGACGCGCGTCTGCAGTCCGACGGTGCTCATGCCGCCGTGAGGAACTCGTGGAGCGGAGGATCGGTGCTCGCCCGGGCCTCCGCGGGGGTGCCGTGAAAGCGGATGCGGCCTTCGTGGAGGAACGCGATGCGGTCGGCGACGAAGAACGCGCTCTGGAGATCGTGGGTGACGACGACGCTCGTGAGTCCCAGACGGTGCTGGAGGTCGCGGATGAGATGGTTGATGCGTGCCGCGACGACGGGATCGAGACCGGTGGTCGGCTCGTCGTAGAGGAGAACCCGCGGCTGCAGAACCAGCGTTCGCGCGAGCGCTGCGCGCTTGCGCATGCCCCCCGAGAGCTCGGCCGGCATCGCGCCCTCGACGCCCCGAAGATCGACGGTCGCCAGGGCCTCGGCGACCCGAGCCGGGATCTCGCGTTCGGGGACGATGCGGTGTTCTCGCAGCGGAAAGGCGACGTTGTCGCCGACGGTGAGGGAGTCGAAGAGCGCGCCTCCCTGGAACAGCATGCCGACCTGGCGCCGGACCGGGACGAGTGCCTCCTCGGGAAGGGCTTCCAGGTGCTGGCCCTCGACCACCACGGCGCCCCGATCCGGTCGCAACAGGCCGTTGAGATGCTTGAGGAGCACGCTTTTCCCCGAGCCGCTGCCGCCGAGGAGGACGAGGGTCTCGCCGCGCCGCACCTCGAGGGTCACGCCGCGTAGCACCCGGGTCTCCCGGAAGGCCTTCTCGACCCCGTCGAGACGCATGGCAGGGGGTTCGCTCACGGCAGCAGCATGAAGAGCTTGGTGAGGAAGAAGTCCGAGACGAGGATGGTGATCGAGGCTTGCACCACCGTGGCCGTCGTGGCTCGCCCGACCCCGTCGGCCCCGCCGGTCACGGCCAGACCGTTGCGGCAGGCGATGATCCCGATTGCATACGCGAAGAAGACGGACTTGCCGAGACCCGACCCCACGTCCTCGACGACCATCCCGTAGAGGAGCGAGTTGACGTAAAAATCGGCAGTCACGTTCAGCTCGGTGGTGGCGATCGCAAGCCCGCCTAGGATTCCGACGAGATTGGCGATCACGGTGAGCACCGGCAGCATGACCAGAATGGCCACCAGGCGTGGCACGACGAGATGTCGGACGGGACTGGCGCCGAGAGCGCGCAGGGCGTCGATCTGCTCGGTGACGGCCATGGTGCCGAGCTCCGCGGTGATGCCCGCGCCCACGCGACCGCCGAGCATGAGCGCGGTCAGGATGGGGCCCATCTCGCGCACGAGGGACACGCCGAGAATCCGCGACACGAACATCTTGGCGCCGAAGCGCTCGAGGAACGTCCCGAGCTGCAGCGCGAGCACCATCCCGGTGGAGAGCGCCGTCAGGCCGGCGATGGACAGCGAACGCCACCCCACCTGCTCGAGCTGGTCGACGATCGCGCGCCAGGTCGGGGGCCGGCGCACGGCGGTCCGCAGCGCGTCGCGGGTGAGCAGGGCCATCTCGCCGAGGGCGTCGGCGAGCCGCAGGAGCCGCAGTCCTGCCCCGTGGACGTGCCGCAGCGGTCGAAGCGCCTCCACCACCTCCCCCGCGACCATCTCGTGGCGGCGTTAGCGAGCAGGGTCCGAGCTGTCAACTGCGATGGCAGCGCCGCTCGCTGCGGCAGCCTCGGCGGCCGCCGCGACCTCGCCCCGCAGGGCCTTGCGGAACACCGCGTGTGCCAGACCGACGCTAATCACGAGCGGAATCAGCTGGTAGCAGAGCCGGAACATGAGCACGGCGAGCAGGGCCTTGTGCTTGGGCGCACCCAGCAGGACGAAGGCCCCGGTCATCGACGCGTCCATGACACCCAGCCCGCCGGGCACGAAGGCGATCAGGGCGGCAAAGATGCCAACGCCAAAGCCGACCATCACCGTGCCCAGGGGCAGCGGATGGTCGAGGGCGTGGAATGCGGCCCAGAGTACCCCCCCAGTGAGAAGCCAGTCGAAACAGATCCACAGGGTCGGCGAAACCATCCGGGCCTTGCGCGCGAGGAGGAAGGCCAGGCCCTGATCGAGCTGGTGCTGGAACCGCCAGATCCGGGTGATGCGCGGCGCGCGGGATGGAACCAGACGGCGCAGCGCCCGGTGCGCGACCACGGCCACCCAGTAGAGGGTGAGCTTGCGGAGCCGCGCGTTCACGACGAGCACCATCGCGTACACCAGGACCCCGGCGAAGGCCGAGAGGAGGGCGGAGGCGGCGAACAAGGCACCGCCCTCGAGCTGCTCGCGGATCACGAGCGAGACGAAGCCGCCGAGGATGAAGAAGAGCAGGGTGAAGTTGGTAAGAAAGGTCTGGACGAGCGAGATGAGGACGGCCCGGCCCGAGCGGATCCCCTCCTGGCTCAACAGGTACATGCGCACCGCGAAGCCCGAGAGCCCTGCACTGGTGATGACGTAGTTCACGGTGTTCGAAACGACGGTGATGCGGAGCCAGGCGGGAAACCAGAGACGGCACTCGGCTGCGTCCGCGATGCGCTGATACGAGCGAGCCATGGCGGCGTAGGACAGGACGGAGAAGAGCAGTGGCCCGCCGAGACTCTGCAGCGGAATGTCGCGGAGCTCCGTCGACAGCTCCTGCCACCCGGCGAGCAGCACGAGCGCCACGAGCAGGCCGAGCCCGGCGGCGACGGCGAGGAGCAGTACGACCCGCGGGCCGCGTGACGGGGTAGCGGAAGACGCCTGCACGTCGAGCGTCGGCCTGTAGCGCACGGCAGCGTCCAGCGGCAAGTGCGCCCCCGCTGCCGTGCGGGGGCCCGTCACAGCACGGTGACCGTCACCGGGCGGCGCGTGCGGAAGCTCCACAGTGCGGCAGGCCGGTGTGGACCGCGCCGCGTGCGGCCGAGGGGACGCAACAACCGCAGCGCCAGAATCTTTTTGCGAAAATTCCGGCGGTCGAGCGGGCGTCCGAGCACCGTCTCGTAGACGGCCTGGAGCTCGCCGAAGGTGAAGGCCCCGGGCAGAAGCCGGCAGGCCAGGTTCGTGTAGTGCAGTTTCGCGCGCAGACGGGCCACCGCGGTGCGCACCACGGTCGCGTGATCGTAAGCGAGCGGCGGGAGGGGGCTGACCGGACGCCACCCGAGGGCGAGATAGCGCTCGTCGCCCGGAGGCAGGGGATGCCGGCCGCAGTTGGCGATCAGGCCAAGGTAGGCCACCGAAACGACGCGCCCCCGCGGGTCGCGCGCCGGATGGCCGAAGGTGTAGAGCTGCTCGAGATAGCAGCCACGCAGGCCCGCGTGGTCGCGCAACTCGGCTGCCGCGGCCTCGTCCAGCGGCTCGTTCCCGCGCACGAGCCGTCCCGGAAGACCCCACCAGCCGGCGAAGGGTCCTCCCCGCGCCTGGGCCAGGAGCACCAGCAGGCGGTGGTCGGCGGCGACCGTCAAGCAGGCGACGTCGACCGCCGCGGTGGCGACGGGCGCGACGACGCTCACCCGCCCAGGGTGAGCATGGCGTCCAGGGCGCGGGCCGCGCGGACGCGCACGTCCTCGGGGATGGTGATCTCCGGCGCAAGATCCCGCAGGGCGTCCCGGGTGTTCTCGAGGGTGATGAGTTTCATATAGGCGCAGAGCTTGCAGCTCTTGTAGAAGCGCTTCTCGGGGACTTCGAGGAGCAGACGATCCGACAGGCCGCACTCGGTGACGATCAGGAACTCGGTCCGGGAGCTGGCCTTGGCGTACTGCACCATGCCGCTGGTGGAGAGCACCTGGTCGGCGAGGGCGAGCACGTCCTGGCGGCATTCGGGGTGCGCGAGCACCGCGATGCGGGGCAAGGCCTGCTTGACGGCGAGAATCTGCTCCGGGGTGATCTGATGGTGCACGTAGCAGTTGCCGTCCCAGGCGATGATGGACTTCGTGGTCTGCGATTGTACGTGGGCGGCGAGGTTCTTGTCCGGGACGAAGAGGATGTGGCGGCTGGGCAGGGCCTCGACCACGCGGACGGCGTTGGCGCTCGTGCAGCAGGCATCGCTCTCGGCCTTCACCTCGGCCGTGGTGTTCACGTAGGACACGACCGCGAGGTCGGGATAGACGGCGCGCAGGGCCGCCTTGCGTTCCACGAGGTCTTCGGCCGTGACGCTGTCGGCGAGCGAGCACCCTGCCCGGAGATCGGGGAGGATCACGCGTCGCGACGGATTGAGGATCTTGGCGGTCTCGGCCATGAAGTGCACGCCGCAGAACACGATCACGTCGGCGTCGACCCGCGTGGCCTGCCGGGCGAGCTCGAGCGAGTCGCCGACGAAGTCGGCTACCTGGAAGATCTCCGGGCGCTGATAGTTGTGCGCCAGGACCACGGCGTGGCGGTCCCGCTTGAGGGTGTCGATCTCGTCCATCAGCTGCGCCAGGCTCGCGCAGCGCTCCGCCGTGTACCCGGGGTCGCCGAGGACGGCGAAGCGCTCCTGGAGGACGGCGGGGAGGTGGGCGGCAGCGGGCATCGAGGCTCCTTTGTGTAAACTCGACGCATACTCGGTCTGCGGCGACGCCCTGTCAACCCGTGGCCACCAGCGTCCCAGGCGCCGGCCGCCGCGGGGCTGGCCGCTCCGCGGCCGGCGAGCGCGCGCCTTGCCACGCCGCCCGCGACTCGCTAGAGGCTCCCGAACGCCGATGCGACTCCGCGAGTGCACCCCCGAGCGGACCCTCATGCTCGCCGGCCGCTTCCGGCCCCTGGCTGTCCGGGCCCTTGCGGGCGAGCGCCTGAGCTCGACCGAGGGCCGCGCCATCATGGATACCGACGACGAGGCCCTGCGGGAGCTCCTCTGGGCGGCCTATGCCGCGCGCAGCCACTACTGGGGGCGGAGGGTCAAGCTGTGCGTGCTGAACAACGCACGCAGTGGCCTGTGCCCGGAGGACTGCGGGTACTGCTCGCAGTCCGCGGTGTCGGAGGCCGACATTCCGCGCTATCGGGCGAAATCGGTGATCGAGCTGGTGACGGCCGCCAAGGCCGCCGCGGCGACCGGGGCACGGCGATACTGCATGGTGACCAGTGCGCGAGGACCGAGCGCGAAGGACATCGAGCATTTCGCGCGGGCAGCGCGAGCGATTCGTGCCGAGCTCCCGTCGCTCGAGCTGTGCGTCTCGCTGGGCATTCTGGGGGAGGACGAGGCACGACGACTCCACGAGGCGGGGGTGGATTTCGTCAATCACAACCTGAACACCAGCCGGCGATACTATCCGGCGATCTGCAGCACGCACGCCTGGGAGGACCGTGTCGCCACGGTGCGAAGCGCCCAACGGGCGGGGCTTCACACCTGCTCGGGGGTGATTGTGGGGCTCGGCGAGACCGATGACGACCTCGTGGATGTCGCGGGCGTGCTGGCCGAGCTGCAGGTCGACTCGCTGCCCGTGAATTTTTTGCATCCGATCGCCGGGACCCCCCTCGGCGATCGCGAGCCGCCGGATGTGGGCCGCTGCCTGCGAGCACTGGCCCTCTTTCGGCTCACGAACCCCCGGGCCGACATCCGGGCCGCGGGGGGGCGCGAGCTGTGCCTCGGCGCGGCCCAGGGGCTGGCGCTGCTTGCCGCCAACTCGGTGTTCGTGAACGGATATCTCACCACTGCGGGGCAAGCTCACCGCGACGCCGTACGCATGATCGAGGCGTGCGGTTTCGAGGTCGAAGAGGCGGCCGTGCACGAGGACTCGGCCACGGCGTGACCCGCGCACGCGACGGAGGATGCGACGTATGGACGATCGGTTGACCGCTGCACGACTCCGCTGGCTCGCTCTCGGCGACGAGGACGACGACGAGGACGAGGAGGAGTTCGACGAGGACGACCTCGACTTCGAGGACGACGAGGACGAGGAGGACTGGGAGGAGGAAGAGGAGGAGGACGAGTAGCGGCCACGCCGCTCACTCGCCTGCGACCGTCATCTGGGCGATCTTGATGGTGGGGGCGGCCGTGGCTCCGCGAAACACGAGATCCGATCCCACCATCTCGATGTCGAGAAGCATACGGCGCAGGTTGCCCGCGATCGTGACTTCCTCGACGGGGTACGCGAGCTCGCCGTTCTCGATCCACAGCCCCGCGGCGCCGCGGGAATAGTCGCCGGTCACCACGTTCACGCCGAAGCCGATCACCTCGGTAACGTACAGTCCTGCGGGGACCGAGCGGATGATCGCTTCCGGCGCGTGCGGCCCGGCTGCGATCCACAGATTCGTGGGGGCGACGGTCGGGGCATCGCCGACGGGGCGGGCTGCATGCCCGGTCGGCTCGAGGCCGAGTCGCCGCGCCGAATAGGTATCGAGGAAGTAGCTCTGCAGCCGGCCCCGCTCGATGACGGTGAGCTGCCGGGAGGCGACACCTTCGCCGTCGAAGGGGCGGGAGGCCAGGCCAGCGGGACGAAGCGGATCGTCAAGCACCGTCAGCAGCGGAGCAGCGACGGGCTCGCCAAGCCGATCGAGCAGGAACGAGGCGCGGCGGTAGAGCGCGGTGCCGCTGAGCGCGCTGGCCAGGTGACGCAGGAGCGAGGCGGCGGTCTCCGGGTCGAACACCACCGGACAGGTCCGCGTCGCGACCCGGCGGGCTCCGAGGCGCCGGACGGCGCGACGTGCAGCTTCTCGTCCAATTTCCGCGGGCGGGGGGAGCGCGTCGAGATGCCGGCTCGTCGCCCACCAGTGATCGCGTTGCATACTGCCGTTGCGCTCGGCGATCGGCGAGACCACGAGCGTGGCGTGCGAGCCTCGGTAGGCTCCCGTGAAGCCCGTGCTCGCGGCATAGCCTACTCGCCCGCTGCTGCACGAGAACTCCGCACCCTGGGAGTTGCGAATCGCGGGAGCGTAGCCCAGCGCCGCTTCCTCGGCGGCCCGCGCGCGTGCAATCGCGTCCGCCGGCTCGACGGCCTCGATCGCCGGGTCCCACAGGTCGAGCTCGGGTCGGGTGCGGGCGAGCCAGCGCGGGTCGGGAAGGCCTGCGTGCGGGTCGGGGGCGGTCGTTCGGGCGAGGGTGCAGGCGGCCGCCGCAAGCTCGTCCAGTGCGGCCGGCGCGAGGTCGGCGGTCGAGACGATCGCCGTCGAGTGCCCGACGAACACGCGCAGCCCCGCCCGGCGCTCCCGCGCTCGGGTGAGCTTCTCCACCTCGCCCATGCGGATGCCCACATCGAGCCCATCGCTCTCCCCGACCACGGCGTCGGCTGCCGTCGCGCCGGCACGGCACGCCCGCTCGACGAGGGCGGCCGCCACGGCCTCGCAGTCGATCGGCGCGCTCATGCCTCGGTGCCGCCGACCGTGATCCCGTCGAGCCGCACGGTCGGCAACCCCACCCCGACGGGCACGGACTGGCCGTCCTTGCCGCAGGTGCCGATGCCCTCGTCGAGCTGCAAATCCCGGCCAACGCGCGTGATGCGCGTGAGCACCTCGGGGCCGTTCCCGATCAATGTCGCTCCCCGAACCGGCCGGGTCACGCGGCCACCCTCGATCAGGTACGCCTCGCTCGCGGAAAAGACGAACTTTCCGCTCGTGATGTCCACGCTGCCTCCGCCGAAGGACACGGCGTAGAGCCCACGGTCGACCGAGCGCAGGATGTCGTCGGGATCGTCCTCGCCCGGTAGCATGAAGGTGTTCGTCATCCGCGGCATGGGCATGTGGGCAAAGCTTTCTCGCCGGCCGTTGCCGGTGAGCGGCATGCGCATGAGCGTGGCGTTCAATCGATCCTGCAGGTAGCCGCGCAGGATGCCGTCCTCGATGAGCACCGTCCGACGGGTCGGTGTGCCCTCGTCATCGATGTTCAGCGAGCCGCGGCGCCCGGGCAGCGTCCCGTCGTCGACCACGGTACACAGGGCCGAGGCCACGCGGCTTCCCAGTCGCCCAGCGAAGGCCGATGTCCCCTTGCGGTTGAAATCCCCTTCGAGGCCATGGCCGACCGCCTCGTGGAGCAGGATGCCAGGCCAGCCCGGCCCCAGCACGACGGTCATGGTTCCAGCGGGGGCCGGGACCGCCTCGAGGTTGACGAGTGCTTGGCGGGCTGCCTGCCGCGCGAAGCGCTCGGCCCGTCCGTCGAGCAGGGTCGCGAATGCGTACCGTCCGCCACCGCCGGCCGAGCCGTGCTCGCGCCGGCCCTGGCGCTCGGCGATGCAGCTCACCGAGAGATGCACCAGGGGGCGGACATCGCCGATCATGCGGCCGTCCGGCGTCGCGACGAGGATCACCCGGTGCTCGATGCCGAGCCCGGCGAGCACCTGCGTGATGGCGGGGTCGGTGGCTCTGGCCACGGCATCGAGCTGCTTGAGGAGCGCCACCTGCGCATCGACCGGGGTCTCGACCGGCGGCGGGACAACTGGGTAGAGGTCGTGCGGAGCGGTCTCGACGGTGGCGACCGGGACGGGGGGGGTGTTGTCGCGATGATCGGCGATCGTCCGGGCGGTGCGCGCCGCCAGGGCGAGCCCGTCGAGGGTGACCTCGTCCGAGTAGGCGTAGCCCGTGCGGGCCCCCGCGATCACCCGGACGCCGATCCCCTGGCGGATGCTGCGGGTCGCCTTGCGCACCACGCCGTCCTCGAGCGAGGCAGTGAGACTCACCCGGAGCTCGAAGAAGCAGTCGGCGTGGTCGGCGCCTCGGGCGATGGCGTCCGCGAGGCTCCGTTCGAAGGCTCGGCCCTCGAGGCCGTAGCGTTCGGCCACGAACCTGGCCGGGTCGAGCATCTGCATTGGCAGGACGGTAGCAGAGGGTTCACGGCCCTGCCATCCGAGGTCGAGGCCGAGCCAGGAAATGACGCGAAGCGGCAAGGAGGGATAGACAGCGCCGGGTGTGGGGGGCATGATCCCGGCACCCGCGATGGCACGCTCATCGAACCGGGGTGTCCTCGCAGCGCTGCTGCAGGTGCTCGATCGTCCGGGGCCGCTCCTCATCCTGCCGCATGACAACCCGGATCCGGATGCCATGGCGAGCGCGGTGACGCTCAAGTACCTCGTCGCCTCGCTGATCGGGAAGCCCTCTCATATCGTGCTCGGTGGAATCGTTGGGCGCGCCGAGAACCGCGCCATGCGGACCTACCTCAACATCGACCTCGTCCCGGTCTGCGAGGTCGCGCTCGATGGCGACGCGCAGGTCGCGCTGGTCGATACCCAACCCCGGCGGCCGAACAACTCCCTTCCCGACCACGTGACCCCGCTCGCGGTGATCGACCATCACCCGCCCTACGCGGAGTATCCCGGCGTGCCGTTCCTGGATCTGCGGGACAACTACGGAGCCACGTCGACCATTCTGACCGAGTACCTGCGGGAGTCGAAGCTGGACATCGATCCGAAGATCGCGACGGCGCTGTTTTATGGGATCAATGCGGAAACGCAGGACCTCGGTCGGGAGGCCACGCCGGCCGACATTGAGGCCAGCCACTTCCTCTACCCCTACACGAACAAGCGGCGGCTGGCGAAGATCGAGAATGCGCGGGTGCCGCGCGAGTACTTCCGGGTGTTTCGCGAAGCCATCGATCGTGCGGTGCTGTACGATGGCGTGGTCATCTCGATGCTGGGGGACGTGCAGTATCCGGACATGGTAGCCGAGGTCGCGGACTTCCTGCTGCGCCTCGATCGCGTCAGCTGGGCAGCGGCGATCGGGACCTACGAGCACTCGCTGCACTGCTCGATCCGCACGACCGAGCGCGACGCCAACGCGGGAGAGATCCTCCAGCGCGTGCTCGGCAGCAAGTCGGCGGGTGGGCACGACCAGATCGCCGGCGGGCGCATTCCGGTGGGGAGCGAGCCGGAGGCCCGACAGCGAGCCGCTCGGGTCGTGCGCGACCGCCTCCTCGAACAGCTCGGCGTTCACGAGGCCGATTCCCGTCCGCTCGTGTGAGGCCCCGCGCCGTCGCCGATCGCGGCGCGCGCCGCCCCGATTTCGGCAGCGGCAGCCGGGTCGGTTTCGCGAGCGGCAGCGCGATCGAGCGCGGCGCGGGCAGGCGCACCGCCGAGGACCCCGAGGGCCCAGGCCGCGTGCGCGCGCACGACCGGCGCCGGATCGGTGGCGAGGGCCTGCGCAAGGGGGGCGACTGCGTCAGGGTTGCCGCTGTTGCCCAGCGCGACGGCTGCGTTCCGGGCCAGGCCGGCCCGCGTGGCGCGGAGCACCGCCGTGCCACGATAGCGCGCCTTGAACTGCGCCTCGTCGAGCGCGAGCAATTCCGGCAGCCGGGGCCAGAGGAAGTCGGTGTCGGCCGAAGTATCGGCTTCCCGGTTCCAGGGGCACACCTCCTGGCAAAGGTCGCAGCCGAACACCCAGTTGCCCATCCCGGGGCGCAGGGCCGGAGGGATGGCGCTGCGATGCTCGATCGTGAGGTAGGAGATGCAGCGACGCGGGTCCATGACCCGCGGGGCGAGGGCCTGGGTGGGGCAGGCCTCGAGGCAGCGGCTGCACGTGCCGCAGTAGTCGGGCGTGGCCGGCGTCGCAGGTAGGTCCATGTCGGTGACCAGCACTCCGAGCAGGAGCCAGGAACCGAGCTCGCGGTGCAGCACGAGGGTGTGCTTGCCGATCCAGCCAAGGCCCGCGCGGGCGGCCCATTCGCGCTCCAGGATGGGACCCGTGTCGACGTAAGCGAGCCACCTGCCGCCGAGCCGGGCGCGGAGCTGCTGTCCCAGCGTGCGCAATCGTCCTCGGACGAGGTCGTGGTAGTCGCGGCCTAGGGCATAGGCCGCGATGCGACCGCGGAGCTGGGACTGCCATCCGCGCAGCGGGGGGGCAGCCCGATACGCCCAGGCGACGACCACGAACCCGCGCGCCCACGTCCAGCGCCGGTGCGGATCGGTGCGCTCTGCCATACGCGCTGCGAGCCAGTGCATCTCGCCGGCACGACCCTCCGCCGCCCACGCGTGGCAGAACGCGGCGCGCTCGAGCGGGGCGAGCGGGGTCGTGCCCACGAGCGCAAACCCCAGCTGCCGTCCCAGGCCGGCAATGATCTCGCTGATCGACCGCACGCGGGAGCACAGCGTGTGCCACGGCGCCATCGGAGCGCTCAAGTCCCGGGCCTCACGTCCGATAGTTCCTGCTGAGACGACGCGCCGGGGACGGATCCCACGGCACGACGATACCCCACGGAGGAACGATACCCATGGCACTCACAGTCAACACCAACCTGTTCTCCTTGAACGCCCAGCGGCACCTGGAAGAGACGGCGGGCGGGCTCAAGACCTCGCTCGCCCGCCTGTCGTCCGGCCTGCGCATCAACGACGCTGTCGACGACGCGGCCGGCCTGGCCATTGCCGACAAGCTCGGCCGCGACGTCCGGGTCGCCGCCCAGGCCATCCGGAACGCGAACGACGGCATTTCGGCGCTGGCCATCGGCGAGAAGGCGCTCGGGAACGTCAACGAGATCTTGACGCGTCTCAGCGAGCTGGCCTCGCAGTCCGCGACCGGGACGGTTACGAACACCCAGCGCAGCGCGATCCAGGCGGAGTTCACGCAGCTTCTCTCGGAGATCGCGCGCATCTCGACGACGACCAGCTTCAACGGGGTGGCCCTGTTGAGCGCCGGCACGACGGTGGCGGTGCAGGTCGGCCTCGACGGCTCGTCGAACTCGCAGATTTCCTTCACGACCGTGGATGGCTCGCTGTCGGGCATTCTCGCCGGCCAGACGGCCATCGCGGCGGACACGGCAGCGAACGCGCAGTCGGCGCTGGGTATTCTCACCGAGGCGATCGAACGGGTGGTCCAGACCCGTGGCACCCTCGGCGCGTTCCAGAGCCGGCTCTACACGGCCATCGCCAACCTCCGCGTGGCCAAGGAGAATTTCGCCGCTGCCGAGGGCCGGATCCGCGACGCGGACATCGCAGCCGAGACGGCCGCACTGACCCGGGCCCAGATTCTCCAGCAGGCGGGTACGGCGGTCCTGGCCCAGGCGAACCAGCAGCCGCAGCTGGCCCTGGCGCTGCTCCGCTGAGGTCCACGCTTCCCGATCCCGGGGCGCGACGGGCGAGTGATCGGCCGTCGCGCCCCGGGGGCACGAAGCCGCACTCCTTCGAGGACGCATGGCAGGCACGATTTCGGTCGGCGGACTCTCGACCGGCCTCGATACGAACCGGATCATCGACCAGCTCGTCCGGCTCGAACGACGCCCCCTCGATCTGCTCTCGGGACGCATGGCCGAGATGGAGCGGACGAAGACGGCCATCGGCACGCTCACGAGCAAGCTGCTCGCCTTCAAGAGGGCTGCCGCCGCGCTCGACAGCGCTGCCGATGTCCTCGTGCGGCGGGCCACCTCCAGCAGCGAGACCGTCGCGGTGGCGACCGCCGGCTCCGGGGCACAACGAGGGACGGCGACGCTCACGGTCTCGCAGTTGGCGCGCGGGTCGGTGGCCGGAGCCACGATCGGCAAGAGCTCGGATACCGCGACGGTCGCGAGCGGAGCCGGGACCTTCCGCTTCCAGGTCGGCAGTGGCGAGGTGCAGATGGTCGAGCTGACGGCGACCACCACGCTGCGCGAGCTCGCCGACGCCATCACGGCGCTCGATGCCGACGTCACCGCGACCGTGGTGAACGTCGGGACCACCGCGTCCCCCGACTACCGGCTGCAGCTCACCACGACGACGACCGGCGCCTCGAGCACCATCACCATCGTCAACGATGGGACCGACCTCGCCATCCAGACGATGCAGACGGGCCAGAACGCGCAGTTCACGCTCAGCGGCTTCAGCGCGACCTTCGAGCGGGAGTCCAACACCTTCGACGACGTGCTCGGCGGCGTGACCATCGCCTTGCGGGCGACGGGCACGACGACGATCACGGTCGACGACGATCTGGATGCCATCGTCGGCAAGGTGCAGACCCTGGTGACGGCGTACAACGACATCCGCAGCTTCGTGGCCGGAGAGAGCACCGTGGAGTCGGGCGAGAACGGGGTGCAGCTTGGCAGCCTCGCCGGGAACTCGACCGTCCGGGGGATCGTCGGCCAGGTGCAGGCGGCGCTGACGGGAGCCCTCGAGGCGGCCACCACGCGCTGGGTCAACGTCGCCAGTCTCGGGCTCGCGACCCAGCGCGACGGTACCATCCTTTTTACGGAGGGGACGTTGCGCGAGGCGCTGGCCAGCGATCCGCGGGCCGTCGCCGAGGTCTTCGCCGGAAACGGCACCGACGCGGGCGTCGCGGTGAAGCTGGTGGCGCTCCTTGACGAGATCACGGCCAGCGATGGCGCGCTCAGGCGACAGACGGCGAGTCTCGATACCCTGCTCGCCGACTTGCAAGACGACATCGATGCCGGGGAGCGAACCATCGCGGCCTTCGCGACGAGCCTCCGGCAGCAGTTCGCAGCCCTGGAGACCCTCGTCGCGAGCCTGCAGTCGCAGGCGAGCTTTCTCGCCCAGGCGCTCCGCGGGTTTTGACCGACGACACGCACGGAGGAAACGATGCTCGCGCAGCACTACGCCCGCCGCTACACCGAAGCGCAGGTCGCGTCGCTCGATCGCCACCGGCTTCTGCTCCTCGTCTTCGACGGAGGCCTGACCTTCCTCGGCCGAGCGCGCGATGCGCTCGCTGGTGGGGATCTGCCGAGCTTTGCCGAGGCGCTGCGGCGGGCACAGGCCGTGATCGGCGAGCTGCTCGGCACGCTCGACCACGCCGCGGGGGGACCGATCGCGGCGCAGCTGGCGCGCCTGTACGAGTTCATGCTCGCCCACCTCACCGAGGCCAACGCGCGCTCGAGCGTGCAGCACGTGGACGAGGTGATCCGGGTGTACAGCATCATCGCGGGCGCCTATCGCGACATCCTCGACCCGGCTTCGGCGCTCGGCTCGGCAGCATGAGTGCGGCGGGCCGCGATCTGCTCGCCGCGAGTCGCCGGGAGCAGGAGCTCTACGCCGCGCTCCTGGACGCCTACCAGGCGCTCGCCGAGCGCATGGCCGCCGCGCCCGAGGCGCTCGACGCCCCAGACGTCCAAGGGTGGCACGAGCGGGCCGGGGCGCTTGTGGCCGACCTTGCGGCGATCCAGGCGGTGCTCGGGCCGCAACGTACCAGCGGTGAGCCAGTGGCCTCCGCCATCCGGGACTGCTGGCGTGCCTCCGCGGAGCTGGCCGCCAAGGCCGCCGAGGCCTGTCGGCTGCTGCTCGGTACCGCCCAGGCCGGACAGCGGCGCCTGCAAGCCCGGCTCGACGAGCTGGCGAGCGGTCGCCGAGGGCTTGCCGGGTATCGGCCGCGCCCCGACGTGCGGGGACACGTCGCCCAGCAGCGAGCCTGAGCCCGCGGCGGCGACCGCGTCAGCGGGTTGGCACCCGCGGGACATGCTCTCGGACTGCGCAGCTGCCCTCGCGCGACACGTGCCGTCCAGGCACAGATTGGCACGACTTGCATGCTGCGGCGAGGCCCCACGCTGCCGCCGGCCATGGAGGACTATCTCGAGCCGAACCTGCGTGCACTCGCCGCGAGCGATCCCCTGCGCGCTGCGGCGGTGGCTGCGGCAGAGCCGCTTGTCGCGGCGTGCCGCCTGGCCACGAACGGGCAGCCCACGCTGGTCGTCGACGGGACGCTGCTCCACAGCGCGCACGACCCCGAACGCGAGGGAACGCGCTGGGCGCTCGAGGCCTGCGAGCAGCTGGCGCGGCTCAGCGAGGCGGTCCCGACCGCGGTCATCTTCGGTTTCGGCCTCGGCTGGCACGTCGGAGCCTTGCTCGAGCACTGGCGCGGGCCGGTGGTGGTCGTGGAGCCCGACGATCGGCTGCTGCGCACGGCGTTCGCGCTGCGGGACCTGCGCAGCGTGCTCGCGCGCATCCGGCTCGCTCCGGTGCCGCTCGTCGAGGAGGTCGTCGAAACCTGGTCGGCGCCCGTCGTCCTGCGCCATGGCCCCTCGCTGTTGCGCGACGGCGGCGGCCTGCGGGCGCTCCACGACGCGATCGCTGGCCGCATCGCGCTCGACGGCGTGCGGCTTCGCATCCTCGTCGTGTCGCCGGTCGCTGGGGGCTCGTACCCGATCACGGGATACTGCGCCCGGGCGCTCGCGGCGCTCGGGCACGAGGTCCAGACGCTCGATCTCGCGCCCTTCGCCTCCGGCATGGAGGCCATCGATGGCTTCACGCCGAAGGCGCGCTCGCGTCATGCGGTACGCGAGGCGTACGGGCGATTTCTCGGCACCGGCATCCTGGCTGCGGTCGAGGCGATGCGGCCGGACCTCGTCCTCGCCATGGCGCAGGCGCCGCTCGATGGCGCGATCGTCGAGCAGATCCGCGGACTCGGGGCGCTCACGGCGCTCTGGTTCGTCGAGGATCATCGGCTGTTCCCCTACTGGCGCGAGGCGGTGGCGGCCTACGATCACGTCTTCGTCATCCAGGACCGGCCATTCCTCGATCGCGCGCGCAGGCTGGCCCGCGGCCGCGTGGACTACCTCCCGCTGGCGGCCGATCCCGCGGTGCACCGGCCGCTTGCGCTGTCGGCAGCCGAGCGCGCGACCTTCGGTGCTCCGGTGGCCTTCGTCGGCGCCGGCTATCGCAATCGCCGCCTGGCGTTTCGCGCGCTGCTCGACTGCGGCCTGCGCATCTGGGGGAGCGAGTGGGACGGCAGTGGGCCACTGGCCGCAGTGGTCCAGCGCGACGGCGCGCGGGTCAGCACCGAGGACAGCGTGCGGATCTTCAACGCGACGGCCGTGAACCTCAACCTGCACTCCTCGACCTGGGTGGATGGCGTGGACCCGACCGGCGATTACGTCAATCCGCGCACCTTCGAGCTGGCCGCCGTCGGCGCCTTCCAGCTGGTCGATCACCGGACGCTGCTGCCGTCGGTGTTGGCGGAGGGCACGGAGGTGGTGACCTTTCGCGAGGCCCGCGAGCTTCGCGATCTCGTGCGCGCCTGGCTCGGCCGGGCCGAGGAGCGCACGGCCCTCGGCACGGCCGCGCGGCGCCGGGTGCTTGCGGAGCATACCTATCGCCACCGCATGGCGCGCCTCCTGGCGCTCGTCTACGCACGCCCCGGCGCGGCGCTGCCACGCCGGTCGCGACCGCCGACCGTGGCCGAGATCGCGCGACTCGAGCAGGGTTCGCCGCTCGGCGCGCTGCTCGACACGCTGCCGCCGCAGACGCCGTTTACCCTCGAGGCGGTGATGGCGGCGCTGCAGCGGCGAAGCGGCGAGCTCTCGGAGGCCGAGGCGATCGTTGCGTGCCTCCACCACTTCGATCAGCTCTACGTGCGCGAGGCCCGGGCGTGAGGCGGGTCCTCATCGTCAATCTCACCCGCTTCGGGGACCTGTTGCAGACCTCGCCGACCATCGCCGGGCTGCATGCCACAGGCGACACGGAGATCACGGTGGTGGTCGACCGGAACTTCGCGGAAGTCTGCGAGGGCATTCCCGGCATCGACCGGATCTGGCCCATCGATCTCGACGGGCTCGGGCGCCTCCTGCTCGCCGAAGACCTGCGCGCGGCGTACCACGCGGTGGCGCAGGAGGTCGGGGCCCTGCGCTCGCAGCGCTTCGATCTGGCCCTCAACTATTCGAGCTCGCGCATGAGCGCCGTATTGCTGCGGCTCATCGGCGTGCCGGATACGCGTGGCTGGAGTATGTCGGACGAGGGGCATCGCCTCATCACGCATCCCTGGTCGCGGCTGTTTTCGGCGAGCTGTCTCACGCGCCGCTATGCGGCCTTCAATCTGGTCGACCATTATCTGCGCGTCGCCGGACTGCCGGCGGGACCCCAACGGCTGCACTTCGTGGTTCCCGCGCCGGCACGCCGTCGCATGGCTGAGCGGCTCGCCGCCCACGGCGTCGCGCCCGACGAGGGTTTGATCGCCATCCAACTGGGAGCGAGTCGTGCGATCCGGCGCTGGCCACCGCGACAGGTCATCGCGCTGGGCCGGCGGCTCCGAGCGACAGGCCTGCGCATCATCCTGTGCGGCGGCACCGGCGACCGCCCCCTGGCGGAGGAGGTGAGGCGTGCGCTCGAGTCGGGCGCCATCGATCTGTGTGGCCAGACCTCGGTCGCCGAGCTGGGAGCGCTCCTCGAGCGGGTCGATCTGCTGGTCACGGGAGACACGGGCCCGATGCATCTCGCGGTCGCGGTCGGGACCCCCGTCGTGGCGCTGTTCTTCGGGCCGGCGCTGCCCGTCGACACGGGGCCCTATGCCGCTGACCAGCTCTGTCTGCATGCGCCCGTCCCCTGCGCTCCCTGCGACCATGCGGTCACCTGTCTCGAGCCCATCTGTCACGACGTGCTCGACCCCGAGGCCGTGGCGCAGGCCGTGCTGGCCCGTCGGGCGGGCGAGTGGAGCCGCCTCGAGATGCTCGCACGGCGCTGGCCCGCCATCGCCTGGTACCGGACCGTCTTCGACGCCGACGGGCTCTTCGATCTGCTCCCGCTCGGGGCGGTCCATGCCCCGGACCGCGAGCGCATGCGGCGGGCCTACCGGGCGCTGTGGAAGGCGGAGTTCGACGGGAGACCGCTGCGCGAGGTGCCCGGCCCGCCGCTGGCCGCTGATGCCGAAGCGCTGGAGGCGCTGGCCACGCATGCGCACCACGCCGCGGTGCAGGCCGCGCAGCTCGAGCGGCTGGCGACCTCGGGCGCAGCGGTGGATGCGCTCGAGGAGGTGGCCAGCGGCCTCGAGGCTCTCGAAGAGACGATCGTTCGGCACGCGGCGATTCACGAGGTCACGGCCCAGCTCGTCGAGCTGCATCGCCTGGAGAAGGAGACGCTCTGCGGCGACGACGTGGCGGCGCTCGCTCGGGCCACCCGGTGTCACCTCGAGGCGCTGCAACGCCGGGCAGGGACGCTGGCCCGGCTCGTGGGCATTCCTGCGGCGGAGACGCTCGGTGGGGAGGCAGGAGGATCGCATGCAGATATGGCTTGATGGCACCGCAGTCGACATACCGGCCGTGCGATCGGTCGCGGAGCTGCTGGAGGGCCTAAGCCCCCATATCGATCCTGCGCGGACGGTCACGGCGGTGGAGGTGAATGGGCGATGCGTCGATCACGCCGATCCGTTCGTGGCGGCCAGCTCGCGGCTCGCGGAAGGCGATAGCGTTCGGGTTGTTACCGAGACGCCAGCCGAGTTCGCTGCTGGCCGCCGCGCGGCCATCGCCGAGTATGTCGGGGCCATCGCCAGTCGCTTCGAGGCCGCAGCCTCGGGCTTGCGGGGCGGGGAGATCTCGCAGGGGAACCGGCTGCTCGCGGAGGCAGCGCGCGACCTGGGCCTCCTGCTGGAGCTCGACCGCAGCCTCACGCTGCTCGATGCGACGGAAGCCCGGTGTGCGGCGATCGTGAGCGTCCTCGAGCGGATCGGCTCGCGCCTGACGGACGCCGAGCACGCGCAGCGCTGGGAGGAGGTCGCAGCCCTCCTGTGTGACGAGTTGGTGCCGGCCATGCGCACGATCTCGTGAGGGTGGACGATCGTTCATGGCGCACGGATCGCGGTCCTACTGCCCCTCCGTGCCCCGCGCCCTTCTGGGTGCGCTGCTCCTCCTCGCGGTCGGGGGCGGTTGCTCGCAGCGACCACCGCTCAGAATCGTCATCGCGCCGGGACCGACCGCAGCCCTGCTCGTCACGGCCAAGGCGCGCGGTTTCTTCGTGGGCCAGGCCACCTCGACGCGGCTGATCGTCCGCCGCTCGCCCGCAGCCGCCCGCGGCGCGTTCGCGCATGGGAAGGCCGAGGGGCTGGCTGGCACGCTCGCCGACGTGCTTGCCGTCATCGGGACTTCGCGCCACCGCCCGCGGATCGTCCTCGTGACTGCAGTGTCCGGCGAACAGGCCGATGTGCTCGCCTTCGAGGCGGGCGCGATCCGGGCACGCGCTGGGGAAATCGCGGCGATCGTGCGCGCGGTCGAGGAGGCCCGGCGCTGGGCCCTGGCCAATCCTGGAAAGATAGAGGACCTGGCGCGTGGTCAGCGGGTCTCCGCCGGCGGCGCTGGGGGCAGAGGGACCTGGGTCGTGGCGATGGTGCCAGCGCTGCCGGAACAGCGAGCGTATCTCGCTCCCGGCGGCGGTCTCGAGCGGCTCGGGATGCGGCTGCATGCCTCGATGCAGGGAGCCACCCTGGGCCGAGCGGCTGGCCCGCGGCTCGTACTCGATCTGGCCGCACCCGAGGTCGTCGAGCTGGCCGAAGGCCTCTGAGCGGCTAAGCGCGCGAGTCAATCGCTTGGCCGGGCCTGTCAGCCGCGGACGTGCCCGGCATTGCCTGCGGGGCATAGGCTGCCGGGAGGCGGCAGGGTCTGCCCCGTGGCACCTCGCTTGCTGCCGCTGCCCTGGCGTGAGGCGGTCCGCGGGTGACAGGCTTCTGGGGGTCGTGTCCCATGCGCTGTGCGCTCTGCTCGCCCTGGTCTCCGGCGCCAGCGCGGCCGTCATCGAGCGCGTCGAGCTCGATGCGCTCGGCAGGGAGGCAGTCCACATCGCGCTGAGCGCGGCCGTGACGCCCGTCGTACGGCACCTGCCGGCGCGTGGCGACACGCCAGAGCGCGTCGTCGTCGACCTTCCGCAGTCGACGCTCGCTTCGAAGCGAAGCCAGGTGCTCGCAGGCCGCGGTGCGGTGGCGCGCGTCCGCGTCGGGCAGTTCGCGGTGCACACCGCTCGTGTGGTGATCGAGCTGGCGAGATCGGCCCGGCACGCGATACGCACCGAGGGGACGACGGTCGTCGTCGAGCTCGTGTCCACCGCAGGCACCTCGGACGCCGCGCCGGTGCCCCCTCGCGAGGCGCGCGTACCACAGCCGTCGCCCGCGGCTTCGGGCAGCGCACCGGACGACCGGGCGACGGCGCTCTCGCCGTTCATCGCTCTGGAGGGTGGGGCTCGCCTGCTCTGGCCGAATCTCGACGACCCTGCGTTCGCCGAGCCTTTCGCTCGTCCCCTGCGCGACCTGCTCGCGCGGTGGCGTGCAGAGGGCGGGGTGCCCCCCGCCGTGCCGCCCGTTCCTGGCTCGCCGGCTGCCGCGCTGCTGGCTGCGGATCTGCAGCTGCTGCGTGCGGTGGACGGGGCGGACGAGCCGTTGGCTGTGCTGGCGGCGTACGAATCCGCTGGCCGGATGCTCGATCGCCATCCCGAAGCGGCGCGCGCCGCGTTGATGCAGGGCGTGGTCGCCGAGTGGTTGGGGATGGGCCCCGAGGCCAGTGCAGCCTACGCCCGCATGCTCGAGCGGTTCCCCGAGCATGCGCTCACCCCCTGGGCTCGGCTCGGGCTGGCGGCGGCGCTGCGGCTGCGCCGTCGGCCCCGCGAAGCGCACGCGGCCCTCGATGCGGTGCTCGCGACGGCGCGGGGGGCGCTTCGCTGCGCGGCGCTTCGCGAGCGCGGACGGATCGCACGCGCGGAGACGGACTGGACACGCGCCGCAGGGATCTTTCGCGACCTCGCTCGCCAGTGCCCGGATCTGATGGCCGAGCCAGGCATGCTGCACGAGCTGGCCGAGACGCTGGCCGCCTCCGGAGCGCGCGCCGAGGCCCGCCAGCTGCTCGTCACGCTGCGCCTGCCGCGATCCCGGGAGGAGGAATCGCGCCTGGATCTCCTCCTCGGCGATCTGGCCTACGAGGCGGGAGATAACGAAGGCGCGCGTGCGGCCTGGGACCGCGTCCTCGGGCGCAAGGTGCCTCCCCGCCTGCGGCTCGAGGCGGATCGGCGACTGGCGAAGCTCGAGGCCGATCCGCGACGGCAGGTCGAGCGCCTGCTGACGCTTGCGGCAGAGCCCCTGCCGGCCGATACGCGCGCCGAGTTGCTGGTGGATGCGGCCGAGATCCGGGCCGCGTCCGGCGCTACCGACGAGGCGCTGGCGCTTCTCGAACAGGCCACACGGCTGGGGCCGGCCGGTGCGGCGCGCGCGGATGCACGGCGCGCGACGCTTCTCGGAGAGACGATCCGCCGGCTCTACGCCGCGCAGGACTGGCCTGGCCTGGTGACGCTGTATGCGGCACGAACGACCGCGATTCGCTCCCTCGTTGGGCATGCAGAACGCCGGGCGATCGCCGAAGCGCTCACACGGCTCGGGCTGCAGACCGCCGCGATGGAGCTGATCGCCCCGCTCGGGATGGCCACCGCGCCGCCAGAAGCCCGGCTCACGGCCGCAGAGCAGGCGCTCGCGGCGGGGGATGTGACCTTGGCGCGCACGGCGCTCTCGGGTCTGGAGCGGACGGCAATCGATACGACGCTGGCCGCGCGAGCCGTCTGCGCGCGGGCGCGCCTGGCGCTGGCCGAGGGCGATCCAGTTGTCTCCGCGAATGCGCTCGGCGTGTGTCCGGAAAGCGGCGCCCTGGCGGGCGAGCTGGCGCGGAGCTGGTACGCCCGGGGCGAGGCGGCGGCGCAGGCCGGCGCGCTCGACGAGGCGGCGCAGGCGTGGGAGCGTGCCCTGGCCATCGCCCCCGAGGGTGCGACGCGGCGAGCGGCCGCCCTGGGTCTCGCCCGGCTCGCCCTGGCCCGTGGCGATGCCGTCGCTGCGGCTCGTGCGCTCGACGAGGCAGCACGGGAGGCGAGCCCGCTGATCCGTCGAGCCGTCGCGGCGCTGGTGACGGCAAGCAGCCTTGCGGTCACCACCCCCGCCAGCGAGGGAACGCATGCCCAGTGAGGTCCAGGACCTCGCAGGGCTCGCCAGCGCCTTTGCCGCCTTCGGCCAGGCGACCGCGCGCCTCGAGCGGGAATACGCACGGCTCGAACAACGGGTGGCAGTTCTGACCGCGGAGCTGGAGGAGAAGAATCGGCTGCTCGCCGAGAGCCTCGCACGCGAGCGGGCCCTCGAGGCCGAGGCCCTGCGCCAGAGTCGCCTCGCGGCCATGGGCGAGATGGCTGCCATGCTCGCGCACGAGGTCCGCAATCCGCTGGGCGCCATGGAGCTCTTCACCGGCCTGCTCCTGCAGGATCTGCACGACCAGCCCGAGCCGCGTCGCCTGGCGCGCATGGTGGCGGCCAGCATCGCGGATCTGAATCATCTCGTGACGAACTTGCTCGAGTACACGCGGACTCGGCGCGTGGCGCGCGGCGAGGTGGACGTGGCGCGGCTCGTCGCAGACGTGCTGCGCGCGACCGATCCGTTGCGCGGTGCCGCGGGCATCCGGCTGGAGAGCCAGCTCCCGCCAGGGCCGGTGCTGGCGGTCGGCGACCCCGGACTGCTGCGTCCGGTGCTGGCGAATCTCGTGCGCAACGCCCTGCAGGCCATGGAGGGAGGGGGAATCCTCGCGGTGCAGCTGCACGGCGAGGGGCGGACGGTGCGGCTCGAGGTGGCCGATACCGGACCGGGCGTACCACCGGGCGAGGAAGAGCGGATCTTCAAGCCATTCTACAGCACCCGCGCTCGCGGGACGGGCCTTGGCCTCGCCGTCGCGCGCGAGCTGGTGCAGGCCATGGGGGGAACCATCGGGGTGCGCAGGCGGCCAGGCGGCGGGGCGGTGTTCTGGGTGGAGCTGGAGCCCGCGAGGGCAGCGGAGGAGAGAGCACAATGAGCGACGGACGACGGATCCTCGTGGTCGATGACGAGCCGGGTATGCGCCTGGGGTTGAGCGAGGTGCTGCGCCGCGGGGGGTTCGACCCGGTCTGCGCTGGCTCGGCCGAGGAGGCCCTCGACTGGTTCGGCAAGCAGGAGGCCGATCTCCTGGTGACCGATCTGCGGCTCCCCGGCCGCAGCGGCCTCGAGCTGCTCGCGGAGCTTCGAGGGCAGGGTCGGACCGTCCGCGCGATCGTCATCACGGCCTACGGGACCATCGAGGACGCCGTGGCCGCGATGAAGCTCGGGGCGCTCGACTTTCTCACCAAGCCGTTCGCGCCGGCCGATGTGCTGCATCTTGCCCGGACCGCCCTGGCCGCGGCCGGCGGGACCGGGGAGGACCGGGCCGCGGCGGACAGCGAGGCCCAGACAGGTCGGCTGCGCGCGCCGTCCGCGGGGCGCGTCGGACGTCCGATCGTGTCGCGCGACCCGGCGATGCGGCGGGTACTGGAAATCGCCGAGACGGTCGCCTCGAGCCGGGCCCCCGTGCTCATCCAAGGCGAGAGCGGTACCGGCAAGGAGCTGCTGGCCCGCTATCTGCACGATGCAGGGTCCCGCCGCGGCAAGCCCTTCGTGGCTGTGAACTGCGCGGCCCTGCCGCGCGAGCTGCTCGAAAGCGAGCTCTTCGGTCACGAGCGCGGCGCCTTCACCGGGGCGCTGCAACGCAAGCCCGGCAAGTTCGAGCTGGCGCAGGGCGGCACCATCCTGCTCGACGAGGTGAGCGAGATGGAGCTGCCGCTCCAGGCGAAGCTCCTGCGTGTCCTCCAGGAGTACGAAGTCGACCGCGTCGGCGGCCTCGCGCCGGTGCCGGTCGACGTTCGCGTCGTGGCCACGACCAACCGCCGGCTTCGCGATCTCGTCGAGCGCGGAAGGTTTCGCGAGGATCTCTTCTATCGGCTCATGGTCGTGCCGCTGGTGATCCCACCGCTGCGCGAACGTCCCGGAGACATCGAGCTCCTCGCCGAGCACTTCGTACGCCGCTTCGCCGGGTCCCGCCGCCTCGAGCTGTCGCCCGAGGCACGCACCGCGCTTCGTGCACGGCGCTGGCCCGGAAACGTCCGCGAGCTCGAGCATGCCATCGAGCGGGCCGTCCTCCTCGCCCGCGGACCGGCAATTTCTGCCGACGACCTCCGGGACCCCGAAGGCGCAGCCCTCGTGATCGGGCCGGAGGGGCTGGCGGGCTCGACGGTGGCCGATGTCGAGCGGCGCCTCATCCTCGAGACGCTGCGGCACACGCGCAACAACCGCACGCATGCCGCTCGCCTCCTGGGGATCAGCATTCGCACGCTGCGCAACAAGCTCGCGGAATATCGCCAGCAGGGCATGCTCGACGTGGCGGCCGGGACGGATTCTTGACAGCTCGGCAAAGCCAGGCGGTGCGCGCAGCGTCCTGCAGCCGGGGTATGGAACTTGCTGCCAGCGGGAGGAACGCATGCCGATCGATCTGATCGATCCGACGCTCGAAGGCGTGGCACGGGCTCTCAGCGTGCACGTGCGACGCCACCGGGTGCTCGCCGAGAACGTGGCCAACCTCGAGACGCCGGGCTTTCGCGCGCGGGACACGGATTTCAGGCGTGCGCTCGCGGCGGCCTTCGCGAGCGCGCGGGCTGGCGAGGCCGCCCCGCGCGTCGAGACGATTCACGAGGATACGAGCGTGCCGCCGCGGGCCGATGGCAACACGGTCGACCTGGATCTCCAGATGGCACAGCTCAGCGACAATGCCTCGCGCTACGCCACGCTGTCGCGCATCCTGGCGAAACGCCTTGGCCTCGTTCGGCACAGCATCGAAGGAGTGCGCTAATGGACCTGCTGAACAGCACCGTTGCCATCTCCGCGAGCGCGCTGCGCGCCGAGCGCATCCGGATCGATACGGTCGCCACCAACCTCGCGAACGCCCACACCACCCAGACGGCCGAAGGGGGACCGTACCGGCGGAAGACCGTGCTCTTCGCTGCACGGGCGCTCGACGAGCTCGGCGAGCTGGTGGACGATTTCGGGGCCGCGATGCGGCGCCTCGGGGTCGACGTGGTCGGAATCGTCGAAGACCCGACGCCGGCACGCATGGTGTTCGACCCCGGGCATCCGGATGCCGACGATCGCGGCTACGTCGCCTACCCCAACGTGGATCCCATCATCGAAATGGTCGACCTGCAGGCTGCCACGCGCGCCTACGAGGCGAATATCCAGGTCGTCAATGCCACACGCCGCATGAGCGACGCGGCACTCTCGATCATCGGCTAGGAGGGAGGAGATGGATCCGATCCGCATCGTTCCTGGCTCGCAGGGGGCCGGGGATGTCGAACGGCCCGCGAACGGCGCGGTCGGGGGAGGTGCCGATCGCCAGGGATTCGGGGCGCTGCTCGCGGACTCGCTGGCCCAGGTCAACCGTCTGCAGCACGAAGCCGATCAGGCGATCACCGAGCTCGCCACCGGGAAATCGACCACCTTGCACGATACGATGCTGGCGCTCGAGAAGGCCGATCTGTCCTTCCGCCTGATGATGCAGGTGCGGAACAAGATCGTGGAGGCCTACCAGGAAGTCATCCGCATGCAGGTCTGACGCGGCCGAAATGACGGCTGGCCTCGATCATGAACGCGCGTCTCCAGCGTCTCCTCGACAATCTGCTCGACTTCGTGCGCAGCCAGCCTCCGGGGCGCCGCGCGCTGCTCCTCGGCACGGGCGTGCTCTCCATGGCGCTCGTGCTGGCGATCGCGTGGTGGGTGCAACGGCCGGTGTTCCGGCCGCTGTTCACGAACCTGGCCGAACACGATGCGGCCGCGATCGTGGCAGCCCTGCGGGACGAGAAGGTCCCCTACCAGCTCGCGGACGGCGGGCGTGCCGTGCTCGTTCCCGCCGAGCGCCTCTACGAGCTGCGGCTCGCCCTTGCCAGCCGGGGGCTGCCGGAGGGTGGGGGCGTCGGCTTCGAGGTCTTCGACCGGCAGTCGCTCGGGCAGACGGATTTTCTCCAGCACCTGAACTTTCAGCGGGCCCTGCAGGGCGAGCTGGCCCGCACCATTGCCGCGCTCCACGGGGTGGAGTCGGCGCGTGTGCATCTGGCGCTTCCCGAGCGCTCGCTTTTCGTCGCGCACGACCGGCGGCCCTCGGCCTCGGTGGTCGTGACCCTGGCCCGCGGGCGGACGCTGGCGCAAGCGCAGATCGACGGCATCGTCCATCTCGTCGCCGCGAGCGTCGAGGGCATGACGCCCGAAGCCGTGACCGTGGTCGATGCGAGCGGGCGAATCCTGACGGCGGAGCGCGAGCGCACGCTCGACACCGGCCTCTCGGAGCAGGCGCTCGCGTACCAGCGGGCCATCGAACGCGCTGCGGAAGAACGGGTCGAGACGCTGCTGGCGACCGTGGTCGGTCGGGACAAGGTGACCGTGCGGGTGTCGGCCCGCCTGGACCTGTCGCGTGCTGAGCGCACCGAGGAGCGCTGGGATCCCGAGGGGGCGGTGGTCAAGGAGAGCCACACGACACGCGAAGACACGCGCGGCGGTCGGCAGGCCGGCGGCGCCGCAGGGGCCCAGTCGAACCTCACCAACGACCCCATGGCAGTCGGCGGTGGCGAGGGCCCGAGCTCGACCCGACGGGAAGAGCGTCAGAGCTGGGAGATCTCGAAGATCGTGTCGCGGACCGTCGCCCCGGTCGGGACGATACAGCAGCTGTCGGTCGCAGTGCTTGTCGACGGGACCTACACCGAGGACAACGGCAAGCGCACCTTCGTGCCCCGCCCGCAGGAGGAGCTCGACCGGCTCGGCGAGCTGGTGAAGAGCGCCGTGGGACTCGACGAGAGCCGTGGCGATCGGCTCTCGGTGGAGAGCGCGCCCTTCCAGGAGGCGAGCGCCGACGGCGAGGGCAGCGGGATGCTGGCTGGCTCGTGGAGTTGGCTGCCCGCGCTCCTGCTGCGCCTGCTCGCCGTCGGAGTCGCCCTCGTGCTCGTGCTCCTCGTCGTGAAACCGCTGCTGCTCGCGCTCGCGGTGCGGCGCGCGACGGGGGCGGCCGCGGCCCTCGAGCTGGGCGACCTCTCGCTGGCGGTGCAGGCCCTCACCCAGGAGAACCTGGCGCTCGCGCAGGAACGCCCCGAGCGGGCGGCACAGCTCGTTCGCGAGTGGCTCGCCGAGGAGGAGACGCAGGCGCAACGCGCCGGCTGACGCGTCATGGCCAGCGAGGTGCCCACCCTCCCGGCGACGGCCCGCCCGACGCGGCTCGGGGGTCTCGAGAAAGCCGCCATCCTGCTGCTCACGCTCGGGCCGGAGGCGGCCGGCGCCGTCCTCAAGTGCCTGGCGTCGCACGAGGTCCATGCGCTCTCGGCAGCGATGGCGCGCATGCGAACGATCGCGAAGGCCGACGCTGCGGCCGTGCAGGAGGAGGCCTGGCGCTGGCTCACCGCGCGGGCTGGTTACCTGGTCGACGGGGAGCAGTTCGTGCGGAGTCTGCTCGCGCAGGGCAACGCCTCGGGGGCAGCGCCGGGGTTGCGGCAACTCGCCGAGGCTCGGGGCGAGCACGAGGTCTCGCCCCTGGCCGCGCAGCTCGAAGCCTCGCGGCCCGACGCCCTGGCCGCCGTGCTCGCGGGCGAGCACCCGCAGGTCGTCGCGGTCGTGCTCGCCAATCTGCCCCCACGGCAGGCCGCGGATGTGCTCGCGCTGCTGCCCGACGCGAGCCAGAGCGATGTCGTGCAGCGGATCGCGGAGCTCAAGACGGTCGCCCCCGATCTCCTCGCCGATGTGGGCGCCGTCCTGACGGGGCAGGTCGAGCGGCTCGGTGGGCGAGCGGCCGCGGCGGGGCCAGCCGTCGGCGGCGCGAAGATCGCTGCGGACATCCTGAATCTTACGGACAAGGGCGTCGAGGCCCGCGTCTTCGCCAGCCTCGACGAGCAGGCTCCCGAGCTCGCCGAGAGCATTCGCAACCTCATGCTGACCTTCGAGGACCTGGTCACGCTGGACAACCGCGAGATGCAGGCCGTGCTCAAAGAAGTGGCGCGCGAGGACTTGATGCTGGCGCTCCGCACCGCGAGCCCGGCCATGCAGGACAAGATTTTCCGCAATCTCTCCGCGCGCGCGGCAGAGATCCTCAAGGAAGACATGTCGACCATGGGACCGGTGAAGGTAAAGGACGTCGAGAAGGCGCAGACGAACATCGTCGTCGTGGTCCGGCGTCTGGCCGAGGAAGGCAAGATCCAGCTTGGCGGCAGTGGCGACGATGCCCTCGTCTGAGTTCGCACCGCTGCTCGCCGAGACCGGCGCTACAGACCAGCGAGGATTCAGGCCGCTCCGGCTCCCCGCGCCCGGCAGCCCGCAGCAGGCGATCCCCGCCGCCGTCGAGGCTGCAGCGGAGATCGAGGAGATGCGTCCGCTGCGGCCGCAGGAAGACGCCGAGAATCCGCTGCCGGCGCAGGACCGGTCTCCGCCGGCGGGCGTGCCACTCGAGGAGACAGCGGCGTGGCAGGCAGGCTTTGCCGCGGGTCAGGCCGCGGCGGCGGCCGCGCGCGAGGCCGGCGAGGCGGCGCTCGCGCGCTCGCTCGAGGAGCTGGCGGCGTTTCAGCGCAGCCTGCGCAGGCGTTACGAACGCGAGCTCCTCCAGGTCGCCCTCGGGGTCGCCCGCAAGGTCGTGCAGCAGGAGATCCAGGAACGGCCGGAGATCTGGCTCGGAATGATCCGGGCCGCCGTGCACCAGGCCGTGGAGCGGGAGCACATCGTCGTGCGCGTGCCCCCGCCGCTGGCGCAGGTCCTGCAGGCACGGCTCGCCTCGCTCCGCGCCGGCCTCGAGGACGTCAAGGAGCTCGAGATCGTCGAGGACCCGGCGCTGCCGCCCGGGGGCTGTGTGGTCGAGAGCCGCTGGGGCGAGGTCGACATTGGCGTCGAGTCCCAGCTCGCGGCTGCCGAGCAGGCGTTGTTGCGTGCCGAGGACTGACCGCATGAACGAGCAGCTGGACTTCGGGCGCGTGTACCGGCAGCTGGAGGCGCTCAACCCCGTGCGCC
>Ga0209101_1000141_pt1 | contig 60224 bp, 40 predicted proteins | sample ConPoolayeCmetaG_FD_185481 | JGI IMG/M metagenome (GOLD analysis project Ga0209101, IMG submission 185481) | Hot spring microbial mat communities from California, USA to study Microbial Dark Matter (Phase II) - Cone Pool mat layer C metaG... ... | reverse complement strand
AAGGTAGGCATCACGTTGTGAATACCCAGCGCATGGCGAATGGCTACTTTCAAATAATTGTACACCAGTCGCTCGTCCTCAAATTTTATCTCCTGTTTAGTGGGGTGCACGTTAACATCTATGCGCGAAGGGTCGATGTCGAAAAAAAGCACGTACAGCGGATAGGTATCCGGCGGAAGCATGCCCTCGTAGGCGCTCATGACCGCGTGATGCAGGTAAGCGCTCTTGATAAAGCGGCGATTGACGAAGAACAGCTGCTCTCCTCGCGCCTTGCGGAAATAGTTCGGCTTGCCTACGAAGCCGCTGATGCGCAGGATTTCCGTATCTTCTTGCACCGGCACCAGTTTTTTATTGACGGCCTCTCCAAAAATCTTAACAATGCGCTGACGCAGCGTGCCGGCTTGTAAGTTAAAGATTTCCTGGTCGTTGTGATGCAACAAAAAAGCCAGCTCCGGATGCGCCAGGGCTATTCGCTGAAATTCCTCTATGATATGGCGCATTTCGACCGGGTCGCTCTTCAAGAAGTTGCGACGAGCCGGTACGTTGTAAAACAGATTGCGCACCGCTACGCTGGTGCCCACCGGCGTCTGACAGGGCTCGTGTACCTTAACGGTGCTGTCCTCGATAAGGACGCGCGTGCCCAACTCATCGGAGGCGCGGCGCGTGCGCAACTCCACCTTGGCCACGGCGGCAATAGAAGCCATGGCTTCGCCGCGAAACCCCATAGTGTGGATGGCGAAGAGGTCTCGAGCCTCCCGAATCTTGGAGGTGGCGTGCCGCTCAAAACACATGCGCGCATCGGTTTCCGACATGCCACATCCGTCGTCTATCACTTGAATCAGGGTTTTTCCCGCATCGCGAATAATCAGGTGAATCTTGGTGGCCCCGGCATCTACCGCATTCTCCATGAGCTCCTTCACTACAGAGGCCGGGCGCTGGACAACCTCTCCCGCTGCAATTTGATTGGCTACGCTTTCCGGTAACAGCTGGATGACGTTCGTCATAAGATAGAGCGCAAGTGCTGCGCACCAGAGTGTTTATTGTTTGGGCTCATCTACGGCACGGTAAAGAAACTTTTTGTGCGCACGGCAAAGGTACACAGGTTTTCGCGCATTGCTCATCGAAGGGCGTTATCCTCCCGGCGCAAAAAAGATGCGCATCTCGGCGTTATTTGGCCGGCCGGCTTATCTTTGCGCCTCATTTTGCACATTATTTTTTGAACATGGAGAACATTCCTAACGCTCGCGGAAAAGGCTATTGCCTGCTTTATTTGCTCATGGGGATTTTTTTCTTTGTGGCCTTGGTGCTCATGCTTTATTACCGAAACTTCATCATGGAGTTTCCCACGAAATAAGGCTCGCTTGACCCCCTTTCCGATGTGACACCTCTGGAGAGCTAAAAAGCAGCGGTATAGCGAAAGGAGTTCAGTTCTGAACGTCGTGTAGGTCGGGAAATTTTCGGTGAGCCTTCAGAAAGCAAAGGGCTGTGCCGAGCAGAGAGGGTTCCTCCCGTCAAAAAAGCGAGTCTAAGCTTTGTAAGGCGGCTTTTGAGCGTTACCTTTGCAGCCGTTTTTCACGATTGTTCCTAAATTTTATTGCAATTACTTGAAAATGAGACACTACGAAGTCACCTTCATCGTGGATCCGGTGCTGTCGGGCGATGAAGTAAAAGCGACAGCGGAACAAATCTTGGAAGAACTCAAGCAGTTCGGCGCTCAAATTGTAGCCGTCGAGGAAATGGGGCTGCGCCAGTTGGCCTATCCCATAAACAAGCGCTCCAGCGGCGTCTATTACTGTTATGAGTTCTCCTGCACAGACGCCGGCTGGCTGGCGAAGTTCGAGCTGAACTTGAAGCGCAACGAGAAGTTGCTTCGCTTTCTGATCGTTAAGCTCGACAAGTACGGTGTGAAGTACAACGACGACAAGCGCAATGGGCGCATCGGCAGGAAACGGCGTGAACAGGAAGAGGCCGCTGCGCCAACTCCACCCGCTCCACAAGTAGTCGATTTAGATGAGATTGTCCTTCCCGTTGAAGAATAAACTCCTAACCCTCAAAATACATCTAACACCATGGCTGCATCTAGAGAAGATGTCAAGTTCCTCAGCAACCCGCGCATCGGGTTAAGACAAAAGAAGTACTGTCGCTTCCGCAAATTCGGCATTAAGTACATAGACTACAAAGACCCCGATTTTTTGAAGCAATTCATCAACGAGCAAGGCAAAATCTTGCCGCGGCGCATCACGGGCAACAGTCTGAAGTACCAGCGACGGGTGGCCACGGCCATCAAGCGGGCGCGCCAATTGGCTTTGCTGCCCTACGTAGGCGACCTGCTGAAGTGACTTTTCGGCTCCTTTCCGTTTTCCCACTTATATTCTTAAAAGCATAGTCTATGAACGTCATCCTACTGGAACATATCGAACGCTTGGGCGACAAGTACGATGTCGTCAAAGTTCGCGACGGTTACGGTCGTAATTACCTCATCCCGCGCGGGCTGGCCATTGTAGCCAATAAGAGCAACATGGCTCGCCTGGAAGGCTTGAAAAAACAGGCAGCCAAAAAAGAGGCCGCCCTGCTGAACACTTACCGCGAATATGCGGCCAAGATAGAGGGCGTCCTCATTCAGGTAGCAGCTAAGGCAGGGGAAAGCGGCCGTCTCTTCGGCTCGGTAACGGCACAGCACTTAGCCGATGCCATCTTGGCCCAAACCGGAGTGCAGCTGGACAAGCGTATCATTCAGATGCCCGACGAAGTCAAAGAGCTGGGCCACTATGAAGCGCGGATTAAATTTCACGCAGAGGTTGTCCCGACGGTTCGCTTTGAGGTAGTAGCAGAGGGCGCTCGGTCTGCCTCTGCCGACGAAGACGAAAGCTAAGGTCGCGGAGGAGGCCTTCTTCGGCCGCCAAAGCGGGTGTATATTTCTCAGCCCGGTCTACTGCGCGCGTAAACAGTAGACCGGGCTTTTCTTTGCTTTAAAAGGCGTTTGCCTCTGTAGGCAGCCGGGCCGATGCCGTCGCTCGAGGGCGAAATGCCGCTCTTGCTCACCGATACGGCATACGGCTACCTGTGTGCCGTTACCTTAGGCAAAAGGCTGTCATTCGGGCATCGGCAAACGCACCGTTCTCTCCAGGCGAAATCGACGGTGGTTAAAATATCGTTTTTCTTGGATGAAAATTTGACTTATAGCATGTCCGTTGAAAATTATGCAAAAAGTCGGTCAAAACTCATACTTATATTTGCAAATACGATGCATCAGGGAAAAAACGATTGCTCTTTTCCCCAAATCCCCTCCTATCTTAGCCGCCGAGCCGTCTGCTCTTTTCTTTTTTCATGCTCTAACCTAAAATTGCGCATTTACGCCATGATGTCCGTTTTTGCTAAACACTGGTGGCTATTGGTTCTCCGAGGAGCTGCCGCCCTCCTTTTCGCCGTCGGCGTCTTTGCCCTTTCGCGCTCGCCTTTTGTGGCTTTAGCCACCTGTATTGCCCTTTACCTTCTGACCGATGGCCTATTAGCCGCCTATTCCGGCTGGCGTTTGCGCGCCGAGGAGTACTCGGGCTGGTTGCTGCTCGCCGAGGGTTTGACCGGTATAGTAATGAGCTTGGTCATCTGGCTGGGAAAGACACCGGATTATTCTTTGGTGTATCTTTTCGCTACATGGTGTATCCTAACAGGCCTTTTAGAACTGTGGCTGGCTTATCACGTTCGCAAGGAAATCGAGAGCGAGTGGCAGCTGGCCATGGCAGGTATTATCTCTATCGGCTTGGGCGCCGTTATGTTTTTGCGCGCCTACAGCGGCACCGTCTCTTTGGCTTGGTGGGCGGGCTTTTACGCCATCTTCTTCGGTATGTTGCTCCTGGGCGTGGGCTTCCGCTTGCGCCGATGGCTGACGCAATAGCCCTGGCCCGGTCGTCGAAAAAAAGCGCTCTTTCGGACGAGCCCTACGGGCTGTCTACCCAATTTTTAGCACCGCTCATCGATAGCCTGTACCTCTTGCTGCAACATCGCGCCCTCATGTCTTGTCTTTAGGGTGCAACAAAAACACACAGGCCATCCAAACCATGAGAACAACCACTGCACGGATTTGCTTTTTGTCTTTCCTATTGAGCGCCTCCATGGCGGCAGCGCAAAACTCGCCTGCCGCTTCGTCCACGCCTCTCTACATCGAAGTCATCGTCGCCACCGATAAGATTTGGCTCTTGCCCGAAGAGGTGCCTTTGAGTGAGATACACACCCAACTGATAGACGTCGAAGGCAAGGTGCTGCTGGCGAAGACGTTTTCGGGCAGTGCCGAGAACTGGTGGATAGACATCTCCTCCCTCACGCCGGGAAGTTACTGCTTGCAGTTTGCCTCCGGCCAGCGGGAGTACTTTGAGAAGCGCCCGCGCAAGCGCTTTCTCTGAAATCTTCCCCCTCTCTATAGGAGCTGCCACTCCTTTGTAAAAAAGAGCAGGCTACTTCTTGTGGAGCCGTGAGTTGCCGCAGGTGGGGTTTTCCTTTGCTCGGCGCCGTTCGACAGAAAGCCGCTTCCGAGCAGAGCGCTTTTTCGATTTTTTCGCAGCTTTGCCGTCATGAAAACGGAACGGGAAATCCGCTTTGCAGGCCCAATAGCCTATACCCTAAGCGGCAATGAGGGCTCCTCCCTGCCGCCCCTTGTCTTGTTGCACGGGTTGTGCGAAGACCACACGGTGTGGAACCCACTGCTGCCGGCGCTAGAAGGCCATGGGCGCTTGTTTTGTGTGGACTTACCCGGCTTTGGCGCTTCGGCTCCGCTGTCCGAAGCTAACCTATCCGGCTATGCACAGGCCATTTCGGCCTTTATGGGGGCGTTAGGTGTTCGGCGAGCCGTAGTGGCCGGTCACTCGCTGGGAGGGTACGTCGTTTTACAGCTTTTAGCCGACGGAGCAGCCAACCTGGCCGGTGCCGTTCTCGTGCACTCGCATCCTTTTGCAGATAGTCCTGAGCGCCTTCGAGAGCGACTGCGCAGTATAGAGGTGTTAGAAAGCGGCCACAAAGAGCTTTTCGTGCGGCCACTCTTCGAGCGTCTTTTTGCTCCTCACTTTGCTCAAGACCATCCGGATATCGTGGAGGAGTGCGTGCAAATGGGGCTGCGCCAACCGACAACCGGAATCATTGCCGCCATAAAGGCCATCATGCAGCGGACGGATTGCACGGCGGCCTTGTGCCAGAGCTCCTGCCCGGTAATGGCCATATTGGGGGATGAAGACCAGTTGGTGCCGCTGGAGGCTACGCGACAGGCCGTTGAACTGGCTCCGCAAAACAAGGTACACGTCTTGCACGGCGTAGGCCATGTAGGCATGCTGGAGGCTACCGAAGAGCTCGCTCGGTGCTTGCTCGATTTTTGGATGGGACTCGGCCCGGCCCGGTGAAGTCCCTTCGGCCAAGGGAAAGGCACCGAACACCCTGAATACCCAACTGCCCTGAGCAGCAAGGCTGACTTTTCTCTACTTTAGCCTAAAAAATCTGCTATGAGAAAAAGCGTTCGGCTGTTGGCTTTCGCCGGGCTCTGTTCTGTTTTACTTCACTTCAGGCAGCCGGCGAAGGTGATAGAAGAGGCAGAGCATCCGCCTATCTATCCGGCGGATTATTTCCGCTTGCCTATTGACCCTGTGGACTTGCGTTTATCCGGCACTTTTGGTGAGCTGCGGGACAATCACTTTCACTCCGGTATCGACCTTAGTGGAAAAATCGGGCAACCCATATACGCTGCAGCAGAGGGGTACATCTACCGCATCCGCGTCCAGGAAGGTGGCTACGGCAACGCCCTTTACTTGCGACACCCCAACGGATATACTACGGTGTACGCGCATTTGGACCGGTTTGCTCCGGCCATCGCCCAATACGTCAAAACTGAGCAGTACCGCCGCGAGCGCTTTGAGGTGGATTTGTATCCCGGCGATAAAGCCTTTGTCGTCAGAAAAGGCGAGGTCATCGGCACTATGGGTAATTCCGGCAGTTCAGAGGGGGCTCATCTGCACTTCGAGATTCGCCGCACGGCCGACCAAAAAGCGCTAAATCCCTTGCTTTTTCGCCTTCCCATAGCGGATCGCGAGCCTCCGGAGCTGCTGGCCCTCAAGGTGTATTACCTCAACGACCGTCGCGAAACGATAGACACACAAATTTTCACCTTAGAGCGGCGCCCTGACGACACCTATGGCCCGAAGGGCGGAGATACGCTTACCCTTTCGGCTTGGCGCGTGGGTTTTTCGGTGCGCGCCTTCGACCGCACCGCGGCGAACGCTCTCAACAAAAACGGCCTCTTTTCGCTGCGTCTCCTCGCTGACGGTCGGCCGGCCTTCGGCTGGCGCGCCCAGGAGTTGGACTTCGACGAAACGCGCTATTTGAATGCTCACACCGACTTCGCCGCGCGCAAGCGCACCGGTGCCTGGTTCCAGCGCTGCTACATCCTGCCCGGCGACCGCCTCTCTCAATACGAACGCGCCGAAAACATGGGCGTCGTACCCTTGTATCGTGGAAAACCCACACTCATCCTCATTCAAGCAGCAGATGCTCACGGTAACAGTTCTGCCCTCCGCTTTTGGGTGCAACGAGGCGAGGTGTCACCTGCCGGAGCAGTCGCCTACTATCGGCCACTGGCATGGGACGCTGCCCATCGCATAGAGATAGAAGACCTAGCTTTATCGCTGCCGGTGGGCACGTTATACGAAACGCTGTACTTTCAGTATGCTGTTAGCCCCAACTCGGCGGGTAGCCCGGCTCCCATCTACCATGTTCACAACGAGGAGACACCTCTGCACCGATACGGCACGCTCAGCCTCCGGCCGAACGCCTTACCTGCGGGTTTGGAAGCCAAGGCCGTTATCCTCTACTTAGACGGCCGCCAGCCGGAAAGTGTCGGCGGCAAATGGGTGGGCGGAGCGGTGGAAGCGCGCATTCGCGCACTGGGTCGCTATACTGTTGCCGTGGATACCGTTCCCCCCACCATTCGGCCCGCGGTTTTTGCCACCGACTTGCGCAATAAGCCTCTAATGTCTTTCTCCATAAGTGATAACTTCAAAACCGGCGACGGAGCGCGCGGTCTGCGCTATCGCGCTACCGTAGACGGCAAGTGGGTGCTGTTTGAATACGACCGAAAAAGTGGGCTCCTGGTCCATCACTTCGATGACCGCATACCTCCCGGCGAACACGTGCTGCAGCTAAGCGTAACCGACGACCGCGAAAACACTACCGCCTTCGAGCGCAAATTCATCCGATAGGTCAGGTAGGATACCTTTCCCCAAAAACAAAACCGCCCTAAAGCGCGGCCGGCAGTGCAATAGCGATAGAGCCGTCGAGGTACACCGATGAACAAGAGGCCATCTTCCCCACCTCGAATAAGTACTGCACATAACTTGGAGGCGCCTCCCGAAGCCTTCGCACCGGCGCTTTCTTTACATCTTCTCTAAGAGCAGCCGAGCGATCTCGGGGGCGGCATAAACGGCTGAAAGGTCGGGACGCCGGGCTTGAGCCAGTTGCTGGGCCATCGCTAGGCGCAGGTCATTGGGCAAAAGAGGGAGCAAGAGAAAATCTCTAAGACACTCTGCACCCTCCGGCGATAGAGCTTCCTTTCGCTCCAATAGGTAATTCGTCAGACGGGTGACCACTATAGAGAGAATATCCATGCGCTTTGCCTGTCCCTCATCTACCAGTTGCTCCAGGCGTCGCACGGCAGTGCCAAAAGAGGAGCCGGACAAGATTTCTTCGGGAGAAGGCAGTTGGTCGAGGTTCAGCTGCACGAAGGACAAGAAGGCTTGCGCGGTTTCTGTGTCCAAGGCGGCTTCGGCTAACAGGCTCACCAAGCCCAGGTTTTCGCGCAGGTTCTCCAGGCTGCGCAGACTGTTGAAAAATTGCACCAGCGACCGCGGCGTAGTGCGCCGGCCGTTGACCAACTCAGGGTAGGCCAGCACGAAGTGAATGCCGCGTGCATCGACCTCGTTGCGCTCTGCCCAACGCGCCCACACATAGGGGTCAAACACCATGGTGACGTGCAGCATGCGCGTAAGCATGGCCTCGTCGAGAGTGGTTACCGAGTAGTCCCCCCCGTCGGGATTAGCCGTGCAGACGATGAGCCATCGCGGAGGCAGCGTCCAGGAGACGAGACCGTAATTTTGAAACAGCTGCATGATGCCGCGCAAAATGCGGTCGTCTGCCCGATTCACATCGTCGAGCAGTAAGATGCCCGGACCCGGGCGACGCGGAACCCACTCCGGCGGAGCGAAGCGCGTCAATGCTTGCCCTTGCTCGTCGATTACCACGCGCGGCATGCCCACCAGGTCGCCCATCTCTTCAAACTGGGCCGGTGCCAGGTAAACAAAATCACATCCGCGCGCCCGCGCTACCTCGCGCACCAGTTCCGTCTTGCCGATGCCGTGCAACCCCCAAATGCAAATGGGTGTAGGCCGTTCATCGCTCTGACTCAGCCGTTCAACGGCGTGCTCCAGCAAAGCAGCCACCGAGGCGGCGCTCACCCGCGCCCCATAAGTAATATAAGAAGAGGGCAGTGCTTGACGCAACATGCCTCCAAAACAGCACTCGTGAATCATGGTTCACTACGCCACAAGCACCAAGCCGGTAGAAGCTGCACACTAACTCCAACCGAGTCATCTCGTAAACACTCGCTATGGTCTCACGCGGCCGTCCGATAATCCTGCAACGCAGAGGACGGCCCTCGCAGGAGCGTCCCGCCCATCACTAACCTCCAATTCTTAAGTTCAGGCCGGCCATCTGATGTTGTCTTCTGTAAAAACGGGGTGTTATCTCAAACTAGTTTGCAGTTTAAAAAGTCCGATAGGCGTATCGTGCAGGACCACCTTTTGGGAAAAAAACAGGGTTCTCCGTTGCAAGCGCCGGATTCGGGTGCGGAAGTCCAGGTGCTTGCGCACTGCCCGCCAAGTATTCTCCTTGCCGATGGATAGTTTTCGGGCCGGTAAACAGCGACGATACGCTCCCCACTCATCGCACAACCACTGTTTCACGCGAATGCCGGCTCGTTTTAACCGGCGCAGGAGTTTTTTAAACGCATTGTCGGTGCGCGGCCCGAAAACAAAAGCGATAAACTGGCCCGTGTCCCACTCAACGGCGTTCCCGGTCCATCGGCTTTTTTGAGCCCACAAAAGACCAAAACTCGTTCCCTTCTTTCACCCGCTTTTCGCGCCTCTTCCGATGGCCGGATTTACCGGTGTATCTTTTTGGGGTAGTGTTTAGTTTTGAGTTAAAAAAGTTTCATTTTCAGCATTTTATGAACATTTGCATTATCCAAAGTTTGACACTACCTTTTTTTAAGGGTACTCGTGGCGGTGTTGGTGCCTACTTGGAGTACTCGCGCGATGTCTCGTATGCCGCTGCCGTTGAGGCTCATTTCTGCGATGGGTTCTTTGACGCCTGCTCCTTATGAAAGCGACGAGATACATGACCTATATTTATATCCGTTTGTTTATAGTTGCAACGGGTCGTTCTCGAGGTAACTTTTCAGGCAAAAAAATCAAACTCTTCCGACCGGACATGGGTATAGTAGGACGTCGGTGTACTTTTGCTCCGCGGCTAATGGGTGAGGCCAAGGCACCGCCTACGCTTTGAGAACGGCTACTCCAATTCATCTCGACTGTGAAGAGCTATTTTTATTTTGAAAAATATGTACACGGAAAAGGAACTTAAGCAACTCGTCCAACAGAAGTATTCTATTATTGCCGAGCAGGACCGCGCAACAAATGCCGCCTCTTGTTGCGGTGTAGGGACACCGGGCACGTACACCATCATGTCGGAGTCTTATGAGGCCCTCGACGGCTACGTTCCGGAGGCGGACTTGGGTCTGGGCTGCGGGCTGCCCACGGCTTACGCCCGTATTCAGGAGGGCGATGTCGTGCTCGACCTGGGCTCCGGTGCCGGCAACGACGCCTTTGTGGCAAGAGCGGAGACAGGAGCGACGGGTAAAGTAATTGGAGTAGACTTTACGCCGGTTATGGTTCGCAAGGCGCGCGAAAATGCCGACAAGCTGGGCTACAACAACGTAGAGTTTCGAGAAGGCGACATTGAGGATTTGCCCGTGTCGGACAACTCGGTAGATGTGGTCATCAGCAATTGCGTGCTCAATCTGGTGCCCAATAAGGCAAAGGCCTTTGCCGAAATCTTCCGAGTGTTGCGCCCAGGCGGTCATTTCAGCATATCGGATGTAGTACTGGTCGGGCAGCTCCCCGAGCGCTTGCAAACGGCAGCCGAATTATACGCCGGGTGCGTATCGGGGGCGCTACAGCGCGACGAGTATCTGCAGATCATCGAGCAAGCGGGCTTCGAGCAGGTGCGCGTAGAAAAGCAAAAAGCCATCCTGATTCCGGACCATATCTTGATGGAGTACCTCTCCCAAGAAGATTTAGCCGCTTTCAAGAAAAGTCCGGTAGGTATCTACAGCATTACGGTGTACGGTCAAAAACCCGGCGGCGACGGCCGGCAGCGGGCCGTGCGCTCCTCAAAGTCGAAGATAGCCCTGCGCGAGTTGGGCAAAGGAGGAGGGTGTTGTGAGGGTTCGAGCGGGTGCTGTTGAAAACGCACAAGCGACCCATAGCTTCGCAAGATGAAAGCCTATGTCCGAGCGGAACGCGTTGAGCACGTACACAGTGGAGCCGATTATTTCTCCCGTCTGCTGCAGCTCATCGAAGAGGCCCGGCAGACATTTCACTTACAGGTATACATTTTTGCCGACGACGACACGGGCCGCGAAGTGGCCGAAACCCTGATGCGGGCGGCACAGCGCGGAGTGAGCGTATGGGTGATGGCCGACGGCTTTGGGTCGTCTGCCCTGCCCTACTCTTTTGTCGAGCGCCTACGGGCGAGCGGCGTGCACTTTCGCTTCTTCAGGCACATCGTCTCGCTGTGGCGTTGGCAAGGAGGGCGTACGCTGCACCAAAAGGTCGCCGTGGCAGACGCCTATCGCGCCTTGGTGGGCGGCATTAACGTGGCGGATAAGTATCGCGGCACGGCAACCGAACCGCCCTGGTTGGACTTCGCCGTGTACATCGAAGGTGAGGTATGCCGGCACCTGCACGACTTATGTGCCGACATCTATCACCACCAATACTGGCGGCGGCGTTGGCCGCGCCGGTCCCCTCCAGTGGCCTGGTTGCCCCCTCCCCCCCGCGAAGGGCTGGTGCGTTTCCGACTCAACGACTGGCTGCGGCGAAAATCGGAGGTCTTTCAAAGTTACCTTCAAGGCCTGCGCTACGCCCGGCGCTCGTTGACGATCGTAGCCAGCTACTTCTTGCCCGGGCCCTCGGTGAGTCGGCGATTGGTGCGCGCCGTCCGACGCGGGGTGCACGTGCGCCTGTTGTTGACCGGGCCTTCTGACGTGCCTCCGCTGAAATGGGCCGAGCGCTACCTGGCCTATCAACTCCTCAGAAAGGGCGTGCGCGTCTTCCTCTGGGAGCACTCCGTCATGCACGGCAAAGCCATCGTAGTAGACGATGTGTGGGCCTCGGTGGGCTCGTTCAACCTAAACCCACTGAGCCGTTTCCGCAGCTTAGAGCTGAACGTGGATATAGCCGACCCGGTCTTCGTGCGCACCTTTTCGGCCCACATAGACACGCTCTTAGAGCAGTACTGCACCGAAATAACCCCTGAACAGTTGCCCGAGCTGGCCCACCGTTGGGAGCGCCTGAAAGCAGCGGTAGCCTACTACTTTGCCGTATTCGCCATGCGCGTCCTCTTTTCGCCCAAAAGCCGCCGAGAAGCTTAGAAGGGGAGATGCCGGCTGGAGAAAGACCGATACAAAACTTAGCCAAAACAAAGCGCCTGTGCAACCCCGTGCCATACCTCTATTTGGAAATATCCTCTTTAAGGATTAGCCGTCATACTGCAAATAAAAAATCTCCTACTGCCGTCTCGACAACAAAAAAGGCCCCCACCGGCGTATCTATGGCGCAGACGGCGTTCTTTTGTCGGTAAAACGGCTTTAGACGACGGCAACATCTATGACCAACGACGACAATCGCTCCACCTATTGGCTCCCTTTCGCCTTGGTATGTAGCCTGTTCTTTCTTTGGGGATTGGCCAACAGCCTGAACGGCTCTTTGATACGACACTTTCAGTTTGCCCTCGACTTGAAGCGCTGGCAAGCCGGAGTGGTGGACTCGGCCTTTTACTTGGGCTATTTCGTCATGGCCATACCGGCCGGGCTTTTCATGCGTAGGCACGGTTATAAGCGCGGTATTTTGGCCGGTTTGTTATTGTATGCCGCTGGAGCACTGCTGTTTTTGCCGGCCGCCCATATTCGAGTATACGGCTTTTTTCTGTTCGCCCTCTTCACCATTGCCTCGGGACTGGCCTTCTTAGAAACCGCCGCCAACTTGTACGTGACGGTGCTGGGCGCCAAAGAACGGGCAGAGTGGCGCATCAACTTCGCGCAATCGTTCAACGGCATCAGCATCATCTTAGGGCCGGTCATCGGCAGCATGTTCATCTTCTCCCAGCAGGAGTATACCCCAGAACTCCTGGCTGCGCTGCCCCCCGAGCAGATAGAGGCAGCACGTGTGCAAGAAGCACTGTCGGTGCGCGGCCCCTACGGGGCGATTGCCGGCATAGTGCTCTTCGTTGCCCTGCTCTTTTGGCTGACGCCCATACCCGAGGTGAACCGCGAAGCGGAGGAGGCAAAGCCCGGAGTAGGCGTGTGGCAGCTGTTGCGCCGCCATCGGCACCTGCGCTTAGGCGTACTGGCTCAGCTGGCCAACGTGGGAGCCCAGGCCACGCTGTGGGGCTACTTCGTAGACATGAAGATGGACTTCTCTCCGTCGGCACACCTGGCCGCCGTGGTACCTTATGCCGAATTTTGGCATCGGGCGATTAAAAAGGCGGCAGAGAGCATGACTTTGGAACAAATGGCGGGCTATCACGCATCGTTTGCCTTGGTGCTGTTTATGGTAGGGCGATTCGTAGGTACGTATTTAATGGCACAAATGGCCCCGCGTCGGGTAATGGTGGGCTACAGCCTGGCCGCCGTAGGACTGGTAGCCGTGGCTCTGCTGAGCGGCGGCATTGCAGCCGTAGCGTGTATCTCGTTGGTTTACTTTTGCCAAAGTATTATGTTTCCGACGATTTTTGCCCTGGGAACAAAGGATATGCGACCCGACGAGCAGAAATTAGCCTCCTCGCTGCTGATCATGGCCATCGTAGGCGGAGCGGTCATGCCGCCGTTGGCGGGCTTGCTTTCACAAGGAGGTGGCATGCATGGGGCGCTGCTCGTACCGTTGGTGTGCTTTGCCTACGTCGCTTTTTATGCCCTATGGGGGTGTCGCACCGAAGGAGCGGGTATAGATGTGCCGATAGGACAGGGCGCAGGGAAAGATTTAGCCATATGAGGAGGTGTTGGCTTCTGGTGATTTTCGCCGCTATCGGGTGGAGGTGTCAGAAAGACCGGCTCGACCTGACCGTGTTCGAACAGGTGCATGCGCCCGTTGCCGAGGATATCACTTCCGTGTGGTTTGTAGACAGCCTGCGCGGCTTCGCCACGGCCGGAGCGGCATGGGTGCGCGGGCATATCCTCTCCACTGCAGACGGAGGCCGCAGCTGGCGGGTGGACACGACACTGGTCAACCGCATGGAGCAGGTGATGTTCGACAGCTTCGGCGTAGGCTACGCCGTAGGGCTACACGGCTTAGCGCTAATCCGCTGGCCGAACGACCCGCTGTGGTACACCTTTCGCACCGACTACAACTGGCATCGAAGCGCCTACTTCTGGAGCTATCGCCACGCCGTCTTGGCCTCAGGCGAAGGTTTTCAAGGCGGCATCCTGCGCAAACTGGGACCAGAAGTGTGGTACACCGATACGCTTCATCGCTTCACCAACGGCCTGTGCGACGTGTGGATGACCGACTCGCTCACCGGCTTTGCCGTAGGGGTGGGCTTGGTCTTGCGAACGGAAGACGGTGGGCGCAGCTGGCAGCGGCTGCCCTTGCGCGGAGAAACCTTTTGCTCGGTGCACTTTCCCTCCCCTCACATAGGCTACATCTGCGGGCGCAACGGTACGCTACTGAAAACCATCGACGGGGGGCTTAGCTGGCACCGCCTGCGGCAGGGAAAACCCGCCGGCACTTCCAGAGAACGGTTTAGAGCCCTGTGGTTCATCTCAGAGCGGCAAGGCTATTTGGTCGGCGATGCCGGCTTGTTCTGGTACACAGACGACGGAGGGCAATCGTGGCTAAAAATAAAGGGCTTACCCCCGTCGGCCAACGCCACAAATGTATTTGCCTTGGGCCGACGCGGATGGATAAGCACCGATGCCGGCAAGATCTACCGCTTCGAGCATTGACGTTTGCTTTTTTACCCAATAGAATGCCGGCCGCAGCGACCCGGCCGTAAACGCCCACCTTACCGATGCATATCCCTTTTTGGAAAAAATGGCTTTCCTACATCGTGCCGCTGACGTTGGAGCGCTTGTCATCCCCGCGCAATCCGCAAATTGCAGTAGTGATTGACCGCGGGCGACTGCAGCTGCTCAGCGGCAATGCCATTTATTCCTGGGATGACCTCTACCACAACTTCGTTATCGCCTTCAGGCGGATCGACATCGAGCAGCGCGCCCACGCCGAGGTGCTGGTGCTGGGTCTAGGTCTGGGCAGCATACCGTTTATCTTGGAGAACGTTTACCAACGTCGCTATCACTACACCGCCGTGGAGTGGGACGAGGCAATCGTCTATTTGGCGTCCAAGTACACGTTGCCCCGACTAAAGAGTCGGATAGATATCGTCGTGGCGGACGCGGGCCACTTCGTGCGCGTATCGGAGGCAACTTTTGACCTCATTGCCATAGATATTTTTGAGGACGACCGCACTCCAGAGGTGTTTGAGACCACCGCTTTCCTCGCTACTTGCCGAAAACGCCTGCGACCGGGGGGACTTTTGCTGTACAACCGACTGTATAACAGCGAACAAAACCGCCAAAACTCCGACGCCTTCTATCGAGAAGTGTTCAAAGGCGTCTTCGACCGGACTGAAGCCATCGAGACAAACGGCAACCTCATCTTGGTGGGCCGACTGCCCTGACCTCCTGCCTCTAAAAATCCGTGCCCAGTGCAATATGCCACATAGGCGGCTGCACGACCCGCGTCTCGATGCCCCATGCGTAATCTACCCGCAAAAACATGCCCAACAACTGTGCACGCGCACCTACGCCGTACCCGGCGACAATAGGGTCGCGAAAATAGTTGACCTTCACCGTAACGGTGGGAGGATTGTAGAAATAAACCGTGTTGATGGGGTTATCGGGGTTGTAAGGAGAGCGCCCTTGCCAGGCGGTGCCGGCGTCGAAAAAGCCTACAAGCTGGAAGTTTCTCCAAAAGCTGTTCAACACGGGTTTTTGAGAGAAATACTTGAACAGCGGAATGCGCAATTCGCTGTTGAACAGCACGTAGGAATTTCCGTTTCGGATGTTTTGCCTAAACCCTCGCAGGTTGGCGGCCAACGTTCGAAAGGCAAAATTGCCCGTCTGAGGCACGGGAATGCTGTTGTTGAAGGCGGGAAAAATCCAGTTATCGACGCCGCCTAAGAAATACAGGATGCGCTCCGAACCGAATGTCGTACTACCGGCCAGGCGCAAGGCAAGGACACTGTGGCGGTCGAGCGGCTGGTAATGACGCGCATCGAGACCGATGACGGTCATGAAGCCTTTGTCGAGGCGAAAACTCCAGGCGGGTTCTGTGTTAAACTCGAAGCGTTTGACGGCTTCTATAAAAAGTTTGGCACGAGTGCCGGTGCGCAAGTTGAGGTCCACGGGCACCGTGTTGTCGTACACGGCACTCAGTCGCAGGGCCACGCGTTGTTCTGCATAGGAGGGTTCCTCGAGTGTGCGCCGATTGGTGCTCAGCGTGATGGTTTTATCTTGCCGCAGGGTGCCCATGGCGCGGAGGCTAAAGAAAGGGTCTAAGGGGTAGCGCACCTCGTACTGACCTAAGACGGTAGTCGTGCGCGCCTGAGCAGAACCGGCCGGTGTACCTACCCCTTGCGCTAACGTGTGGGTATTGCTCCGCCGATAAAAAGCGATGCGTTTGTCGAGGCGTCGTTTTTTGTTGTCAAACCAGATGAAGTACTCCGTTCCATTGAAGGTGGTAGGCAAACGCATACCCATCTCTATGACGTAATCCTCGAGCAAATCTTTAAAGTTGGCCCGCAGTAAAATGCCCGGAGGAGGAGTGGTAAAGGCCTGTGGGCTGCCGGCAAAGCTCTCCAAGCCCTCAAAGAGGAGATTGTTATCCAGTGTAGTGGAGAGGAAATCGGAGCGAAAGCGCAGGCGATAGGGCACAATGCGCGAGGGCATGAAGCGGTGAACGGCGGCAGACTGAGCGCTTGAGCGAAAACGGCTGTAGGGACGCACCGCTTCGGGCAATAGGGGAAGCGTTTCGGGGTCTTTCATCTTCAGCTCAGGTGGCTCAAGGGCGCCCTTTTCCGGAGGAATAGGCAATACCGGCCCGGGCTGCAGCAGATGTTCGGGCACATGGAACAACCAGCCGGGCTGTACGGTGTGTACCGAGTCGGCGTACGAGCGCCAGATGGGGCCGTTTGCCGTGTCGGGCTCCGCCGGCTCCGCAGGAGGGAATGGCGGGGCCGTGCGCTCGGGCAAGGGAATGCCTGCCGCGCGCAGCATCATCTCGCGAAAGCGCGTCGTCCACGGGCGCGCCCGCGCGTCGAGACTTATGGGGCGAACGTAGAGGTGGTTTTTGCCCTCCCGCCGAACCCGCTCCACCAGTCGGGCCGCCCGAGGCGCGCTGTCTTGCTCTTCGATGTTGCGGTCGTAGTTCGTCTGGTCGTAAACCACCGGCCGCTTTTTGATCACCGGGAAGGTGCGAATGCTGTCTATGGCCGTCGTATCGATGTTTTTCAGTACCGTATCGAGTGGCGCCAAGAAGGGGAGCACCTTCTCGAAGGGCCACTCGCCATTTAAACGGGTGTTGAGCGCCCGCACTTCGGCGCCATCTTTTAGGTAGAGGGCATCCTCGTAATAAGCGACGTAAGGTTCCAGATAGCCAACTTGTCGGTTAGCAATGCCGGAGGCATGGCTGATGAGGGCAAAGTGATGGCTGTCCAGAGGCACGGGATATCGCTCGTCGAATAAGGGAGTGTTGGTTAGGCGGAGCAGTTGATTGCTGCGCGGCTCGATCGGGAGGAAGAAGATATCCAGCGTACCGATAGGGAGCACCGTGTCCAGGCGCTGAGGCTGTAGGGTGTCGCCAGAGCGATTGCTGCTAAAGAGGATGCCGCGCTGCCCGTCGAGAACGGCTACGCTGGGGTCGAGGTCGTCCCAAAAGTCTTGGGTAAGTCGGTCGGTGTTTCGGTTGACGGTGTTGTACAAAAACAGGTCGCTGTAGCCGCGCACGGCAGCGGAAAACACCAGCGTCATTGGACTAAAGTACTGCATTCGGTACACGCGCTGGTAGTCGGGAGCCAGAGGAGCCGTCCGGCGTTTGTGAGTGGCGAGGTCCATTTGCATCAGGTAGAGCTTGCCGCGGCGCTCATAGAGGAGTGCTACCTCCTGGTTGTTCGGGCTAAAAGCGATAAGCGGATAGTTGAGATCCGGCGCTTGTAAGGCGTTTCGCTGTCCGCCGCTAAAAAGGCGGCGCGCCTTGCCTTCCTTTCCTATTTCCTTTAGCCAGACCTGCCACTTGCCTATATTGTTGGTTACCCAAGCTACTTTTCGCCCGTCGGGACTGATTTGCAGGCCGTAAATGGGCAAGTTTCGTTTATTTTTGAAAACCACTTCGCCCTTGGGGTCGGGCTTGCGGGTGCCTTGCTCTTCGTCGCGATAGCGCGCCCGGAAGTAGTCCATCAACGCGTCAGTGGTGCGCCGATAGCCGCTGCCCAGCACGTACAAAAAACCGGCATCCATGCTGCGATTGATGCGCGTCAGATAGATGAGATTGCTGATGGTGCCCTTGCCGAAGTGGAGGCCGATGTAATACCAGAAGGCATGTCCGGCCAAGCGCGGCGCTTCCCGAGCCAACTGGTCGAAGGTGAGCGGCTTTTTTCGGAGGAAGTAATCGCGCAAGAGGTTGTCCAAATGCGTATTCCACTCTTCGCCGCAATAGGCTACCAGGCCGGTAGTGTACCAAGGCGGTAAGTGCATGGCTACCGCCGTTTGGATGATTTCCTGAAAGCTGCTCCCGTAGAGCATGGCGTTGAGCATGACGCCCGCCGTGCCCTCACGCACCTGAGCGCGCAAGTGTTGGTGATTGCCGTCGAAATAGACAAAGACCTTGTTGCCCAGCACCTTCGTCTCGCCGGCTTTCATCGAGAGCAGCTCCTCTTCGCCGATATTGCTTTGCTTCAGGTCGCCGAGGTGGCTAAAGACCAGCATCTCGATCTTGTCCGAAATCTGGTGTTCGAGCAGCTGCTGCACCGAGGCGAAGTCCCACTCGGCCAGCTGAAGGGCCGCTTGGGCCACGTTGCGCGCGTCGCCGTACCAATACGTGTCGAAGTGAGTCGTTTCGTAGTGCATCCACTCGTCAAACTGGCGGTGATACTGCACCCGATTTTTGCCAAAAGAGGTTTGAGCGGTGGTTTGAGCCGCCGCAAGCGAGGGTACAAGGCCAATAAGTATCGGCAAGCATACCCTGAAAAGCCGGAAATTGCCCTCATTAACCGATAAGGGAGAAGCAGCCGTATGCATATCAACCATAAACAGTCGAGGTAGGCGTTGTGCTCAAGCGAAAGGTTATTGCTCAAACGCTATCTCACCTCCTCGTAGGACAGAGGATGCCACTTTATTCATCTGTGCTGCTTGCAGAAGCGGATATCCGAGCATTTAGCGGTCTAATAAAAGGCGACCTTGCGCGACGCCCAACTCGGTAGCCAAGCGGTAGAAGTAGATGCCAATAGGTAAATCGGGCAGCCGAAGTTCTTGCGTAGTCTGGCCGGCCGGCCACAGGCCTTGGAAAAGAGTGCTCACTCGACGCCCCTCGGCGGTGAACAGGTCGAGTTGAACGTGTAGAGAGCGCTCGGCGCGCAGTTCCAAATAAAGTCGGTCGGAAGTAGGATTGGGAAATACGCGGGCACCAAGCGAAGAGGCCAATGCCGCCACCGAGGTGGTCTTGTGGTACAGAGGCGACTCCCACAGACCGCGCCCGTAGGTGCCGGCAAAGAGCGCATTGGAGGGATAGTTGATCTCCAATTCGTACACCCGTACGACGGGTAGCCCACCGGAGAAGTTTATCCATTGGCCGTTTAGGTCGTCGTTGGTATATGCCACAAAGCCGAAGCCGCCTACGTAGATGCCGTTCTTACCGGTATCTTCCCAAGTGGCGCAATACTTCGCGCCGGAAGGCAAACCGGAGCCGATGTTCGTCCAGGTAGCGCCGGCGTCTTCGGAGTGATAGACGCGGTTGGCCGTGACGACGACGAGCCGTTCGGGCATTTGCGGATGGACGGCGATGAAATTGATGTTGCTGTTGCCCCAGGGCTGACCGACTTCCATCCAGCTACCGCCTCCGTCGGCGGTGGTGAACAGCTGCGCTGCACGCGCAGCGTAAAGACGTCGGTTGTCGGAGGGCGCTATCTTCAAGTGGTTAAAATTAGCCCCGCCGAAGTTAGATATCTTCGTCCAGCTCATACCGCTGTTAGTGCTCTTCCAGACGTCGGCAAAAGCCACATACAGGGTGGTACGCACCTGGGGGTCTTGTTCAAAAGGCGTTACCCAAGCTCCTTTGTCCACATCAGGAGGCTTAGGCAGAGAGATGTAAGTGTTCCCTCCGTCGTTCGAGCGGTACATGGAGCCGTACTGGGAAGTGCCGTACAGGGTGTTGTCGCTCCCCCAGTCCACAAAGGTCTCCATACCGTCGGCGCCCAACCAATCTACCCATTCGCGCAAGGGGCCGCGCATGACACTGGTTCCGTTATCCTGTGAACCGCCCGTGACGAGGTTGGGATTCGTCCGAGAGACGCCTATTTTGTAAAACTCGCGGATGCTCAGCCCGGTCGTGCGATCGGCAAAAGTCCGAGCGCCGTCGTCGCTGGTAAAAATACCCCCGTCGGTACCCACGTACAGGCGATTGCCGCTGAACTTGAGGATATCCACATCAGCGTGTACGTAGCCCACACCCAGAGAGGCCGCTACACCGGGTACCCAGTGAGTTGTAAGGGCGAAGGACTGCCCCCCGTCGGTAGATTTCCACATATTAATGCCGGCAATGTGCACCTCATCGGCATTAAACGGGTGGCCCACTACGTCCATGTCGCGCGGCGCCTGACCCTTGTCGTCATCGCCGGTAGGGCTGTAGCCGAAGTAGTTAATCTTGCTGCCGTCCACGAGCTTGGCGAACGACTGGCCGCTGTTTGTAGATAAATAAAAACCGCCGAAAACCTTGTTGTTAGATTCTAAAACATAAACCCGCTCAGGGTCTGCCGGCGTAACCGCGATCATCTTGTACGCAGTGTTGGAGTGGTTAAAGCCCTCTACTAAGACAAAAGAGGCTCCCCCGTCGGTCGAGCGATAAAAACGCGTGCCCGAAAAGTATATCACCTGCGCGTCTGCCGGCTTGAACTCCACGTCGTAGCCGGGCACCCCGCTGACGCCCGGCACAGCCGCCCAGGTGCTGCCGCCGTCGGTCGATCGAAACAATCCGCTGGACTCCGACACGGCGTAGACGACATCAGGGTCGGCAGGGTGATGCTGAATGCGACTCACCCGACCACTGCCGCCGACGTTACCGGTAGACTCCCACGTCATCCCGCCGTCGCGCGAGCGGAAGATGCGCCCACTCGTGCTCCCCCACAGGTAATCGCTGCTGTTCCAGGGTGAGATCTCCAGGGCGTAGACGTCTACCGTAGAAAAATAGTCGGTCAGCGGCGCCCAGGTAAGACCGCCATCCAGGGTCTTCCACACACCACCGGTAGGGCTACCTACGATGAGGTGCTGAGGATTTTTCGGGTCAATGCCGATAGAGGTAACGCGCCCTACGCCGGGATTCCAGCTCGAGGTGGCGTTCCAATAGGTGGGGCCCAACGACTTCCAACTGCCGTTGAAACCGCCCCGTTCCTGCTGCTCCTTCTCGGCTGCCGCCCGAAACGCGCGCGCCTGACGGGCCAAATCGAAATTGGGTATTTTTACACCGCTCTCATCTAACTCCATGGAAGCCACGTACTCCCAGCGCTTGTACTGCTTGTAGCCGCTGCCTTGCTCCCGGCCGACCCGGTCGAAATAAGCCTCCGCCTCGCGCTGAATATCGCTCAGCGCATACGTACCCGCTTCGATCATCTCCAGGTAGCGCTGCGCCAATACCGGCGCAGTTACGACGAAAAAAAACAACAAAAAGAGGGTGCGCATCTGCGTGCTATTTTGAAAAGTGGAATCATGGAAATATTTTACACTGAAAAAACCTATGTTACAGGGATAAACAAGTGCAAAAGTTCGTCTACAAAACGGCCGAGGCATCGTGGCAAACGCTTTACGTTGCAGCTGCGGCGACCAGCGCGACGAACGTTTATTGTCAATACCGCGAAAGGTAAAATCCGTTACGAATATCCGATAGATAAAATAGGCAATTTGCCTCGCCCGAGCACTAATAGCCCAAATACAGCCGGGAGAAGAACATGCGGCAAAAAGCGCCCGCTTCTCTTCTGGAGAAGGATGTTGGCGGCCGCTCTCCACCAATCCGGTTTTTTTAAAACGCACTTGCGACTTGCCTCGTTAGCCCGAGAATGAACACTTCTGTCTCCACTTCGGGCATGCGCGTCTTTAGCCCAAAGAGAGCGCCCATGCCGATGGCCCATCCTACGACTTGGCCGCCGGCGTGGCGCATGCCGTTCAGCCTATTGAACACTCGTGCTCAGCCGTGGTGAAAGAAAGCCGCTCCGGCGGCGCATTGCCGTGGAGCGGCGTAGGTAAGTTAGATGCGCTTGGTGTTTCGCAGCAGTACAGAAGGGGCCCGAAATTGCGCGCAAGTGATTATTTACAGGGTACAATCGTAACCTGAGTAGTATCCGAGCATCCGTTGGCGTCGGTTACGGTGAGGGTATAAGTAGTCCCCGTGGAAAAAGGAATGCTTGTAATGGTAGGGGTTGTCGCCGTTTGTGGGCCGTTGACATCTGTCCATGACCAACTGTAAGTCAGCGGGCCACAGTTGCCAAAGGAGCAATTACTTTCCTGTCCGCTCAAGGTAATCGGCTGGCCGTCGCACGGGCATGTCGGAGTGGGGCAACATATAACGGCCACCGGTTCGCATACTGTCAAACAGACTTTGTTGGAAGTGACGGTAAAACAGCTATCGCTGTCGCTGCAACTTACCCAATAGCACCCTCCCTGGTTGGCGGTCCAGGTGGGGCCACTACCCACCGGCAGACCGTTGTGATACCACTGATACGCACAACCGGGGTCAAGATTCTGTACGAAGAGAATAGATTGTCCTCCTTTGCATATGTTTTGGGGCACGGCCGCGATCACCGGAGGTGTCGGAGGAGTCTTCAAGCAAACTTGCACCTCATTGCTGGTACACGGAGAGCAGCCCGATGGACTCGTCAACGGGTTACATATCACCCGATAGCGGATGCACGTCTCGCCCAGTGGCCAAGCATAAGGGCTAACACTCGGCCCTGACCAAGGTAGCGTACCCGTGTTTTGCGTGGAGTTGCTGCTACCCATGTTGTACCAAGCGCCGGGGTTTGTATTAGGATACTCAAACTGCCACACCGGGATGCAATTGGTAAAAGGTGTAGCAAACTGCAAGGCGGCGTGATTTCCCGGACAGATAAAATAGTGGTTAGGATTCAGAGGGTCGGCTACCAGGGTAGGAGGAGAGGGCGCACCGGTGATAGTCCCGCATACAGGCTTAGCATCCACTGTAACACATTGTTGAACGGTCACGGACGGACAAGTAGAGTTACTTATGGTAGCCTTAAAGCAGATATTGGGTGGCTGAAGTGGCCCAGGAGGAGTATACGAGATACTGGTTTGATTGGTGTAGCTCGGCCCTGGGAGAGGCATCCAGGGCCCTCCTCCGAGACTCACCTCCCAATTAATGGTTACGCTGTTAGAGGGACCCGGCGGAGGCATATTCGAGCTGAGGGTGACAGAAAAAGTAGGCAAATCCCCTTCGCAGAGCGGCCCCGATGGGCTTACGGTAAGTTGCACATTTTGAATGGGGTGACATATCTGAAGCGAGTTATGTACGACGGTATACGTACAAGTGGTCACCCCGTCCGTAACGTTAATAGTAGCTCGATAACAACGATTAACACAAACATTGGGGGGAACAGAAGTCAGTGTAGTAGCAGGGTGCCCGGGCGGAGACACAAAAGAAAAACTATTTGTAGAGATAGGAAGGTAGTTGAGACAATCATCGCTGTATTCCCACGTTACCGTAGTCTTTATGTCGGGCTGCACAGGCACATTATTCATATCGAAAATGGAGAAATGTACCGGATCGCCGCTACAAATGCCTGTCGGCATCGGCGTTTGCGGAGAGTTAGGAGAAGAGACCACTATATAGGAATTCATATAATGCGGGTACAAAAGGGGGGAATTCGACAGTACATAGTTGCTCGTAAGGCCGTTGAGGGCGAAAGTGGCAGGGGTTAAGGTGGTATTTACGAAAAACTTGCCGTCGTTACCCTTCCCCGTACAGTCTAAGACGTGAGTGAGTGACGTGTTGTTGCCACCCGGAATCCCTTCATCAAAGCGCCAATAGGCGATTAAATTCGGGTCATTGCAATCCAATGCACACCCACTACAAGAGGGAGTGCTCGATGGAGGTACGATGTTCCATATCTTCACATCATCTATTATACCATGCCAGTCCTGTCCCGGCGTAAGCCCTCCTGGCCAATGACCCAAGCGAAAATAAGTCACCTGTAGGCCATTGTCAAATATATTATTGAGCACCGGCGTTCCATCATAATATACACTGATCATTCCGTTTTGGCGCTCTACCGAGATGCAGTGCCAATTGTTGTCGCGAATATTAATATTATTCGGTTGAAGAATCCCACTACTACCCGAAGGGCCTATAACAAGTAGCGATAATATACCGCCACATTCTCCTATCTGAAAAGTATTTCCGGGCGGCGGCCCTCCAAAGGAGAATAGTCTCCTAAAATTTCCCATACAGCTGGAGTTTCCTCCGGTAGCCTCCGAAAAGCACCACATCTCTACCTTAAAATCACTATTAGGATTGAGCTGATTAATAGGCGCCAGCTCGATATAATCGTTGTCCCCATCAAAATGGAGCGCAACGTTCTGTTGTCCTTTGAGCTGCAAGGAGCAGAAAAATAGCCAAAATAAAATCTGCCCGACAGCCACCCCTATTTTGTTTATACACATAGTTTGTGATGTTTTAATGGTTAAGAGAAAAATTGGGGCAAGGCATTACCCTGTTCTCTTTGCAGAACTCCTCTTATTCGCTTCGCACGACCTTGCCCGTCCAGAGCAATACATCGCTCTCGAACACCCGTACGAAATATAGACCCGCAGAAAGTGAGGCTAACGAGAGGACAACGGACGATTGCGCCTCCGAAACCCTACTCGATACGAGTACTCGGCCGTTCAGGTCTATTACTTCTACTCTGCCTTTTTGCAAAGGTATGGGTGCAATTTGAACGGTCACCTCACCCGTAGTGGGATTGGGCTGCAGGGTCACCTGCCGTTCTTGAGGCAGCGGCACTTCTTCGTCGTCCACGTATATGCAGCCTATGCACTGGGCTACCGTATGGTAGGCTTCCTGAGTACATATGCCGTAGCCGTAATTGCACTTGGTCTCGAGCTTGTACTGCCCACCGGTAGTGATGGTTAAAGTGGGATTAGTCTGACCCGGCAACGGCACCCACACATCTGGGTCAGGCACTACATCCAACTTGTACCACTGATAAGTGCACACACTCGACGGACAAGCATCTTTCGGAGGAATTACCATACTCCCGCTCAAGACGACAGGCGTAGTCGTGTCGCATTTGTAGCAAGGTCCCTGAATAACGGGTTTGCATGCCGGAGGGATTATCACCGGATAAGTTTGTACCGCACCGGGGCAGCAATTGTCGTGAACTACTGCATAGTAAACACCCGACACGTTCGGCCCCAACTGAAGGTAAGACACCGGCGAAGACGAAGCGACACTGGTGTGAACCAGATTGCCGTTGTGATACCAGTCTATAATATATTGGCAACCGGCTCCTGCGATAGGCGATGGAGTGAAGGCTACCATGAGTTGTGCTTGTGTCTCGATGCAGGGGTCTGGTGTAACGGTAAAACTGGTGATGTTAATGGAGGGTTTGACGTCGATTTGCAGCACATCTTTTTGCGTTGGGCATACGCCGTTTTGCGACTCCACCATGAACCAAGTGGTTTGGTATAGTTGATTGGTATAAAAGACAGGGTTCATCGTTCCCGTTCCGGGTATAGGGTTAAAACCGGAGCTACCGGAAACGATGCTTTCATACCACTGCCACTTCGGCGGCGGGCCACTGCAATAGTTGTTGTACACGAGGATGGCGTCTTCTCCGGGGCAAAAAGGCTGGGGCTCCACGGGCTGCATTATCAAATCACCGTTGTTCGTGTTGATGTTGAATACTCGAATGGCAGTCGTACAGGTACTCGGTCCACAGACGCCCGTAATTTTCAGGGTAAAAAGGAAGTCCTTGTAACAAGCCGTCGAATTTGCCGGGAAGGTTAGTGGCGGCGGGGTGTACGTCAACGAAGTGGACACCAATTGGCCGTTGTCGTTGTACCATTCTACGTTATAGTTGCAATTGGCGTTGATCGGCACTCCGGTCAACGGCAACAATGGTCCTGTTGTCTGACAGAACTCGGGGTTGGGGTTGTTGATTTGGCACCCAACGGGTTTGCAAAGGGTTATTGTCGCCACATTGGTGGTCAAAGAAGACACGCAACATCCCGGCGCTAACTCCACTACGGCATACACCTGAATGCAGGTGTCGTTAGGATACTGATACGGCAAAAACACCAAGCCATCACAGTTTGGCGGATTACCGGCACTGCTAACCTGATAAGGCCACGACGGCCATGTGTTCGCCGAACAGGGTTTTATATACCACTTCACCCCGGCAATTTTGCAGCCTGTTGGACAATTTTTCAAAGGAATGATTGCCGATTGTTGGGTTTGGCAAATAAACGTATCGCTGACAACGGGCGCCGCCGGCGGTACACAGAAGTGCACCGTACAGGGTGAGCAAGTATCCGAGCCGCAAATCCCTACCATCTGCAAGGTGTAAGTACCGGGAGTAGTAAAGTTGATAGGAGACAAAGGCGGAATAACAAAAGTACCGGGAAGGTTCTGAACAATCCCGCTCTGGGAATATGAATTCGGCCCGGTTAAAGTCCAGTTTACTATTCCACATTTGGGCGTACTTCCTATACAGTTAAAGGTGGGGTGGAAAGTTGCTCCGGGAGCGACATTCACGATACTGCCGCACTGGATAATATAAGACGAGTTACCGGAGGTGAGCCCCAAGCTCCATGGAGTGGGGTCGCATCTACAGTCACAGCCGGGCGTATTGATGCGAATAAAACAATAGCAAGTATCGTTACCACATATACCTCCTAAAGTAAGGGTGTAAATCCCCCCCTGAATAAACGTAGAACTGGGTATCGAAACAAAAAATTGAGGTCCATTCATCACCCCCTGAGCAACAACAGTTCCCGAATTTAAGTGGGTCAATGTCCAAAACATATTGGGACTTGGGGGACAGCTGTTCCCTTGGCATACAAAAGTACCGACCAAATCGAACGTAGAGAGTTGACAAGACCAATTAACCGAATCTCCACAAGAAAGCGGCCATATCGCCCCGCTGGTCGCTATGTAACCTACGTTACCAAAGGCGTTGGGCGGACAGGAGCATACCGATTGGGTAGGCCTGCATTTCCCGAGTTCCCCTGCAGCCCATATGTGGCTAATCTCGCTTGCGTGAAGCGAGCGATTGAAGAGTTCCAGTTCGTCTATGGCAAGCTCACACCTACCCGATCCTAAACGGGTTTCTCCAATCCACATCGACAGGGTATTTATTATGCTTACGAGCGCCGGAGGAGGCGTAAAGGTTCCGGCCGGCACTCCATTGATGTAAAAGATACCCGTTGGAGAGGGGGCACTGCGGTCAACGGTTACGGCTACATGAGTCCACGGACCCGTCCAGGGATTAACCGCAGCAAAGCCCGTAGTGCTGGTAAAGGTAGAATTGTTGATTTGGAGTTTCAAGTACGCTAACGAAGGATTTGCGGATTGTTCGACGTAGAACACAAAGCCGGTATGGGTAGCCGGATCCCACTTATCCACAATCGGAGAGAGGGCTCCCGGCCCACAAGAGACCACTTTTACCCACGCATCGATAGAAAAATCGGTAAAATTGAGCACCGGGTTATGGGCAACATCTACATAAGGACCCGGGAAATACAAGGCTCCCGCCCCCACGAGGACGGTAATCGGATTAGGTCCACCCATCCCCACCGGCCCAGGCTGAGGCACACCGTGGTTGGAACCGACTATGTCTTGGATGAAATTGGCACCGCTCTGCTCGTCAAGGGGATACCAAGCCACCATACCCGACGGCGGTGGGACACACTTGCATTTGCCTATTGGGCCGGCACTGTAGATAGAGTGGATTTCCGAAGCCGTAAGCTCGCGATGAAAGAACTCCAGCTCATCAATGGTAATCTCTCCCAAGTCGGACCCCCCTCTGAGGCTGCCGATCCACAACGAAACCCCGCTGCTAAGACTGGTAGTGATGGGTACACTTGGCCCGGTCGCGAAAGGACCGTTCTGAACGCCATCGAGATAGAAGGTCACAAATGTCTGAAACGCGGTGCGCTTTACCGTTACTGCCACGTGGTGCCAAGTGCCAGGGGTTATCGGCGTAGAAAAGGTGCTGGCCACTCCTACCAAGACATTGGGCAGATTCGGGCCTTGCGGATGAGAAAGCCTGAACAAGAACTGTCCACCTTGAATCACCCAGACGTAGCCAGCACCTGTGGGACTGCCGTCGAGCTTGTCCACAATGGGGTAGATATTGCCGGGATTAGGACCCAGTTTGATCCAGGCGTCTATGGTGAAATCATTCGTACCGAAGTTCACCTCTGGATGATTCGGTACATCTACGTATGTGGTGGCCACACCGGCAGGAAAGCGGAGCGCACCACCCACCACACCCGCAACAGGAGTGGGGTTGTTTATCCATACCCCCGCGTTATTGGTGCCCATAAGGTCGTTAGATGGGCCCGACGTTTCATTCAGCGACCACCAAGCAGTCATGCCCGATGGCAACGAGGCACACGCTGCCGCCTTGCATGCCTTGAAGCTCACATCGTCGATTGCCAAGTCATTACCGATCAAGTCAGAGGAAAGCACCCGAATGGAAAGCACGACAGGGCCGGTAGAGGTGGCCAAAAACGTATCGCATAAGTATACCCACTGATCAGGTGTTTCCGGCAGGGTTAGCGTTCCACTAATTTGGGTGTTGCCTACAAAGAGCGCTACTTGAGGATCACTGAAGTCAAAAGGAGGCCGTACCAGGTTGTTGAACCAAGCCGAAAAAGAATACTTTACGCCTGCCGTCACATTCACCGTTTGTTGCCAGGCAATAGACGGAGCGTTGGGGCTGCCGTCTATAACGAGCATCGTTCCCAGGGGTGAGGAAGTAGTGTGATCTATGCATGTCCAAACATTATTGACATTATAAACCTGCTGGGCGTCCATGACCGAGTACTTTCCCTGCGCTATTGGGCCTGGGCTCGTCGGCGGATGATAAGTGTAGCCATTCGTAAAACCGGTATTGCCTTGCGCAAAATCCCCGTTCTGAACCAGGTTAGTAGTGTCTGGAACGCTACCCGGCGGACAACAAGGTGCGGGCTGAACAGGTGGTGGGAAAGTTAGCGGATGCACCTTCACGCACCGATTGCCGTAATCAGAGGAATACACATCCACACTCACAATTATCTGCCGAATCGGTTTCGGTCTCATAGGTGTAATTCGGTGAAATATTAAAGGAGGCCACGAGTCGCTATTGGCCACGCTCAGGCGCACATGATGCGAATCCACCACGGTAACACTCCACCCCGGCGCCGGAATGACGGACTCAAACGCACCTTGATTCAGCGCAATATCTATTGCATCGAAGCAGTAGGTATAAACCCCTTCACCAATAACCATTAGGGTAAACTCATCGCTCGAAGTATCCTGCACCTGTACCACATCCACGTATACCTTATCGCACGAACACTCCGGGCACAAGTAGAAATCGCGAACCACCTGCGAGTTGTTGACCTCTACTACATACTCCCCACTCGACGGAAAATGATGACGCCACTCAGGCGGGAGCTCTACGCGACACCGATAGAAGCCGGCAGGCAAATCGGAAAAAGCATAACTACCCGTCGAGTCAGCGTACCGTTCTTCAATAAGAGTGTCCGAAAGGGACAATAACTTTATGCGGATAGAATTTTGTGGCCATTTTGCCGGCTTAGGGTTGATTTTGGTAGTGTCGCCACAGTAGTGATAAACCTTTCCGCTGACAATCCCTTTGTGTACACATGGCTCCGCCTGCCTAATGGGCTTTGCGCGGTGCATCGTTACGTTTACTCCCGCCGGCACATCCACTAACACCGGCTCCGGTACCAGTACTCCAAAGAATAATAGGTCACCCGCCAACGTATGGGCAAAACCTTCTGCCGTTATACAGGTATTTAACTCCAGGTCGCTCACCGATAAAAAGGCATCTTCGCCGCCGAAACCGTTGGGGTGTGTCCGACCATCGGCAAAGGCCATGCTTGCCGGCGGCATATACCAAGCACCACCGCCGGTGTAAGCAATTTCATTGTTCTCCAGGTATTTCATCCAAAGGAACGCGGCAGGGTCTTTACCGAAGTCTTGAAACTTCAACACCACGCCTCGTTCAATGCCGTTTACGCCAGCCTGACCAACCACATATATGCCGTCGCCGCCGTCGCGCCACACTTGGCTGACGGCTCCCAAATCAGGCAAATTGATCTGCCATCGCACGTGTAAGTCGTGGGTAAATTTTATCAAGTAGGCCGACCTCGATGAAGAAGTGTTGCCTACCGCCAGAAAGCCGTCGCCGGTTTGGGCCACGTCTCTAAAGGTGAAATCCTCCAGCCCAACGGCATTGTAAATATCCCCGGCGTTGCTCAGGTGGACCACTACCCCAAAGAAATCCAAATTGCCGGCGAGCACCAAGTCACCATTGGGCAATGCCTCGAGGTCATGGACTCCACAGGTCTGGGGGGAGTCGTTCACCGCATTCGAATATCTTCTTTTCCATCCGAAACCACCCGATTCGTTCATGGTGAGCAGTACCCAACTCTCCGAGGTAAAGCCGCCGGCAGACACCTGCTGGTTGCCGACAACATAGTACGGATAGGCTCCATTCTGTGGCCTTGGGTTGCGCACTATGTGACAGAAACCCTCTCGGCCGGGTACGTCATAAGAACGCACCCAGGAGAACGAACCGGTAGGGGTCACCAAAGCGGCGAGGCTCCGGTTGGTGGCATCGAAAGGTAAGGTATGGCCCACCACCAACAGATTGCCGTTGGGGGTTACCACCGCATCGTTCCACTGCGAGGGAATGTCAAGGAGTAGCACCCACTCCACATCCCCCGCGGCACTGACGCGCGTCACCGTGGGGTGGGGCTGGGCACCGGCACTTGGCTCGTCGCTACCCAGCACATAATAGCCGGTGCCGCTGCGAATCACCATAGTAAACGCGTTATTCAGCGAGGTGCCATAGACACGCTGGAAATGTTGGGCAAGCAGGTTCTCCTGCGCCGACAACCACCAGAAAAACAATAAGACCGGGATGCAAAAAGACGGTTTCATAGAGCAGGGTTTTAGATGTCTGTAGTGTTTAGTTTTGAGCGATCAGTTTTTATATAGAACTTTCATTTTCAATTCTTTACAAAAAATGGCATCGCTCAAAGTTTGACACTACCTACTAGATGTCTTATCTACTTCTCCCCGAGCGATCCATCGCCCTCTTATAAAATGTTGCCTTACCCTGCTAAAGGTTACCGCCTTTGAGGAACTTTTTTTTCAAAAATGATGGTGTTACTTCTCAAGCGCCTTCTCACGGCTAAATCCTCCTCGCTTGTTTCACGCAAAGGCGGTTTTACGTAAAGGAAGCGAAGGGTACTTTACTTAAAAAACTTTTCACTCTTTATGCCATAAAACTCTGCGGCCTCCGTGTAGTAAAAAACTTGGATAAGGATTAAACAGCAAAAAACGGTTCCAATGGTTCGGAAAAAGGGAGGGGTATCAAAGCCCTGCTCGATTATTGACGCACCTGTGGGTGCCGGTGTTTGGCATCAATCGGCTGAGTTCCGGTGGCTGCAAAATGACACTACCCGAAACCTTCGCTCGGCGGCAGTACACCTGAGTGTGAAAAAAAAAGCCGCTCCGGCGGCGCATTGCCGTGGAGCGGCCATAGGGACTTTATACGTTTAATGCTTGACGAAGCGCTCGGCACCCACTACCCTACCCGCTTGCAGCAGGTGTACAAAGTACATTCCCGTCGGCAACGAGCCGACTTGTACCTGCTGTTGCTCGCCGCCCATCTCGGCAGCTACTTCGAGGGCGATTCGCCCATTGGGCTCGGTGATTCGGATGGTAGTGCCGGGCGCGGCAGGTGCGGGCAGTTCGAGGGTGAGCCGCCCGGTGGTCGGGTTGGGATAGAGGAGAAAGCCGCTTGGCGAGGTCAACTCCTCGGTGTTTACCGTCATGCCTCTGAAGCAAATGTTGTCTATCAGAATAGCATCGCGGGTGGGGCCGACGGACTGCTGCTCTTCGCCCAAATAATTACCGACATACACCGCCATGCGTGCAGGGATGCCCCTAAAAAAGTCTCCACAAGAGTCGAGTGCCTGCCAGTCGCTCAAATTGTAGGGTATGCGCAGTTCGTACCAGTCGTCATCGTCGAAAGGTAGCAGACCTTCTAATGCCGCCAGCGCATAGCAGCTTGCATTGGAGCAGCCGGGCCAAGACACCGTGTTGCCGGTGTACAAAATGATCATGGCATTGCCTCCCGGAGGTTTTCGGCCAACTTTTACACTTACCCCCGGGATAGGATCGCCTAGTGTCCGCAGGGTTACGGTCAGCGTGCCGGTGTCCGACTTGGACACACAAAGCGGGGCTTCGGTGTGCAATACGCCTGCTCCGGTATAGGAGCCGGTGAGGCCCATGACCCAGCCGTCTTGGCTGTCGGGGTATTCGATCAGATGCACGTCGTGAGGCTCACCGGTGCCCTCTGCCTGCCTCCATCCGGGCGCCGCACCGCCGCTGCTCAGGGGGCCGGCTACGGGCTTGACATTAAAGCCGGCGTTGGAGAGCTTTGGGCCTACGCAGTCTACTACACCTAAACACCTGAGGATGATCCTCTGGCTATGGGTGAACACCTCGCACAGGCTGCCATCGGGTCGTTTCCGGGACACCACCATGATGACGGTGTACGTCCCCGGTGCCGGGAAGGTGTAGCAGAAGGTTTGTTTACCCACAGTAGTGCCTATGGGTGTCCCTGAGGTGGAGCTAATGTGCCATTCCACCGTTTCACAATCGCTCAGGGCCAACGGCGAGAAGCAGGCCTTGCAGGAGGCGATGGATACGGCTGTAGCAAAACCCTTGGCCGTATTGGCCTGAAGTGCTTGGATAGTTGAAGAATCACAAGGGCAAAGAGGGGGGCAGTCTACCACAAAACGCACGGTGCAGGAGCAGACCGATGTACCGCAATTGCCATTCATGGTCAGGGTGTAGAGACCGGGCTGATGGAAGTAGGTGGGCAGTAGGTGTATACCGAAAAAAGGGTCGTCATCGGTGAAACCACCGCTGTGGCTGCCGCCCGGGCCGCTGAGCGTCCAGTTGATCTGGTGTTCGTCGGGGCAATCCGTTCCGTCGCATTGGAAGGCACCGGTGAGGTGGTAGCCATAGCCGGGATAGCAGGGCAGGACTACCGGCGAGCCGCCACAGGTTATAGGTTGATTGAGGCTACCGGGAGTGTTGCGAACGTAGAGTTTGGAGAAACCGCCGCAGGTGCAGGTGGGTGGACACGATACTTTCTTGAGACAGACATCATCAATGGCCAAAAAAACGCCGCCATTGGTCGCGTCATCTCGTGTGAAGAAAATGTGGGTGATACCCGTTGGCGGTAGCAGGGCGGAATTGAAGCTGAACGCAATCTGCTGTGCCGGGTTTGCAAAGTCGTTGTTGCAGGTCGAAGGGATGGTATGAGAGCCTAACTGCACGGCAGCACCCGGCGGGAACAGGCCGAGATTCGGCGGCAGGTTGCCGTCGATAGGCGACGTGCCGCTGGCCAGACCTCCAGGCGCATACACACCGTAGGCGTTTAAGATAGGCGTCCCAAAATAAAATCCGGTACAAGCCATTTTGAACTCCAGCCGGTAACATCCGGAACTGGGCAAAATGGTCTGTTGTAGCTCGTTCATCATTCCCTCCCGCCATACTCGCTGGTTACCTTGTTTCCGGCACCACATCGCTCCGAACTTCCCTTGTCCGACAGGGATAGGCGTCGTCCCAGGCGGCGTTGTCGGCGGCAGAGTACTGTAATAATCGGCCGTACTTCCTTGACTCCATATCCCACACCAACGCACGGCTCTACAGATATCCTGGTCGCTCGGGGTGGGCGCACCGAGCTCGAAGTCGCCGTTTTGCGCATAGTTGTACGGGCACCAAGAATCCGCACAAGACAGAAATACGGTATCACAAGCCACTTTTTCAAAGCAGATTAAACCGGTTGCCGGCTCTTTTTCTATTGCTAAGTAACAGATAGCGTACGCTCCGCTTTTGGCATAGGTATGCATGGCCATGTCGCCTGCCTTGAACGGCCCGTACTGCTTAGGGCTACCGTCGCCCCAATCGATCCACTCCAGATAATCGCAGACCGGCAAATTACCGATGCTAAGAGTAGCCTTGCAGTTGGCGTTATCCGCCGTCACCGAGACGAAACTTTGCACATTGGCCGAAAAAAACGAGTAGTCTTTGCAGCAGTCACCCGGAAACACGAAGGTCAACTCGCAAGGGCATAGTTTGCCATCACAATGTCCGATGAGCGTCAGATGATAAGTCCCGGCTATCGTAAATGTAGCCGCCGTGATGGGAAGACCGGCAATCGGCACACCACTGGCCGATTGCGTAGCGAACCCCGGAGGGCCGGTCAGCACGTAGTCCACCGTCGGCGGGTTAGTGCAATTCCCACTACAGGAAAATGAGGGCAAAAACTGGAAAGGCAAATTGCTCGGCACAAACAGTACGTCACCGCAGTTTTGAATATTCAACGGGCCTTTCCCTATACCGTATAAAAACTCATACGGGCCACAGGAACAACTGTCCGTACAATTGCCGAAATGCACATTCGTAGTGCTATACGCGCCGACCGTAACGGTGGCGCTTCCACCTGCCGGCAAGGAAGGAATCCAGCCTTGCTGGAGTATTTCTGTTACCGTATACGTACCCGGAGTCAGTCCGGTAAAACAAACTTGACCTTGCTGATTGGTCACTCCGGTATAACTACTGGTCAACCCCGCCACCTGGAAGGCCCAGTTAGGTAAGCCTGGGTCAATGTAGGCCCAGTGAGTAGGTTTTATATCGCGTATGCTATCGCAGTCGAGGTCGTGGTATTTGGTAACACAAAGTGAGCCCATGGGAGGCAGACAACACTCGTCCTTTTCGAGGCCAAGGCCGGTTACGGTACCGTGTAGATTAGCCCCCATAGCGCCACCACTGATATTCCAGTTGTTGATACGCAGTATATAGCGCCCGGGCAGTAATAGCAGGGTAATATTTACGGCAAGCGGTTGGGAGAAATTCGAAGCGACATCCAGTTTAGGGCAGTTGTCGGCAAGAAGAGCGACAAACACAGGTGAGCCCGTAATGGGGCCCTCTCTCCACAACTCCACGTTACCGTTGTTGTCTGTATAAAAATCAAATGCAAAGGTGGCTTCCGTGCGTTCACACACGCAGAAGCGGCGCTCATACACAAAGGGTGGGCAAGAGCAGTTTTGCACCCCGCCGGCGCAATTGTTCGTGCCGTAGTTGCTGAAAGGGAAGGCCGAAATCCACGTGGAAGGCGGTTTTGCCCATCCGGGGTAGGCTCCAATCAGACTGGCCGGTTGCGGAAAAGTCGTCAGGCCTGCATTGGGCGGAGCGGCGACTACCATCCAGGAGGGGTCTGTACCACCGGCTGCCAGAAAAGCGCCCGCGTTCAACGGATCGGCACCAGTGCTAATGTCAATAGTACCTACGCGGCATTGAGGAGGACACACTTTAGGGCAAACATCCTCCTCCCTCCAATTCACCACGCTCATCGTATTGTTTGCCGTTATCGGCTCACTCGTCAGGCTAATATTGAGGCAGCATGGGGAGTTGAAAGAGAAATTGGTGTTGGTTATAGCCCGCGTCTCGGTCTTCGTCATGCAGGTGTTCATATCCGGGTCGCTTACCGACAGAAAAGCGCAAAAACCACCGAAGTAGGCTCCACTTGCGCGTCCATCGGCAAAAGCTATGTCGCCGTTCGGCAAGGGCCAGGCGGTGCCGCCGGTATAGGCGGTTTCGCCCTTCTGCAAGTACTTCATCCATTGCAGGGTGGGTGCAGAAGCACCATCTTGGAATTTGAGTACCACACCCTGATCGAAGCCACCTACCAAAGCGCTACCCGTCACATAGATGCTATTGCCCAAAGTCCACACCTGTCTGATGGCCGTGAGGAAGGGCAGGCTCACCTGCCAAAGGGGAAGGAAGCCGGCATCGAATTTCATCAACCAGGCCGAAAATATCGGAAACTGATGGCCCACAGCGATGAAACCACTGCCGGCCTGAGCCACATCGGCGAAAGACATCTGAGTGCCACCGGGTGAGACGCCGCCGACAACGGCCCCGGTGTTGTCGGCTCGTAGAAGGACGGCGGTGGCGTCCCAGTTACCGGCGAGCAACAAGTCGCCGTTGGGCAGTACCTCGAGGTCGCGGGCAAACTCATCGTCTGTAGAAGAGCCTAATAGCGCGGAGTATATCTTTTTCCAACCCAAATTGCCCGCATCGCTCAAGGTGAGCAGAACCACGTCGTCCCAGGTGACGGAGGTGTTGGTAGGGTCCTTTTGGATACCGACAATGTAGTACGGATAGGCTGCGTTGTTCGGGTTTGGGTTGCGTACCACGCGGTGGAAGGTCTCCCGTCCGGGCACATTGTACGAGCGTGACCAGGAGAACGACCCGACAGGGGTCACCCGGGCGGCAAGGCTCTGGCTGTTGGCATCAAAAGGCAGGGTATGCCCTACTACCAGGAGATCGCCGTTGGGGGTGACCACCGCATCGTTCCACTGCGAGGCAATGTCGAGGCGGAGCGTCCACTGGAGCTGCCCTTGGGCATCGAGACGCGTCACCGTGGCGCGGTCCTGGGCACCGGCGCTCGGCTGGTCACTACCCAGCACATAATAATCGGTGCCGCTGCGAAGCACCTTGGTAAAAGTGTTGTTCAGCGGAGTGCCGTAGATGGCTTGAAAGCGTTGGGCCAGAAGGTCTTCCTCTGCCGACAAAACGCAAAAGAAGAGCAGGGCGAGTAATCCGTAGGATGTTTTCATACTATCGCGTTGTGCGCAGAACCTTATATCGCCCTGCAAAAAGATCGTTGTCCTACGAGGTAAAAGGTTACCGCCTTTTGGGAACTTTTTTGCTAAAAAAATATTTTCTTTGACATGCGGTAACCACGCGCCCTTTTTTTCAATATGCTGTAAACATAGCCCATGACCGAACCTAAAGCTCCTCTCACCGTATCCAGCACCATAGACTGCACCCAGCGCGAGGCGATTCTGCGCGCCGTGTTTAACAACGATAGGCTGAGACAATGGTGCATCTCCTACGTGTGCAAACACGGCGGCAACCGGCAAGACGGCGAAGACGTGTTCCAAGAAGCCATCATCGTACTTGACCGCAAACTCCGGCTCGGCGACTATCGAGGTGATGGCAACTTTGAGGCCTTCTTCACGGGTATCGTGCGCTGGTACTGGTTCAACGAACGACAAAGAAGCGACCGAAGCAACACGCAGTACCGCGATAATCTTCCCGAACCGCCGCCCAGCAGCGACCCCGAACTGGCATTTCTGCTCGACGAGCGCCGCGATTACTTGTCAAAACTCTTGAAACAGCTGACCGAAAAATGTCGCAACCTACTGAAGATGTACCAGTTGGACTTGTCTATGGAGGAAATTGCCTGCCGCGCAGGCTATGCCAACGGCAATGTAGCCAAGAAGGAACTCGCCATCTGCCGCAAGCGACTAAAGGTGTTAATAGAAAAAAATTTGAAGTGGTTTTATCCCTAAACTTCGTCCACCAAAGACGACATACCCGTGAAAGAGACATTCTCCGACGAAGAAATCCTGGCATTCCTGAAGGGACGAGGCGACCCGGAAGAGCGGGCTGCTTTCGCCGAGCGGCTGACTACCGAACCCGAACTGGCCCAAAAAACGGCCCGATTGCGCATCGAGATGGCCGTATCCGAATTGCTCATCGCCGAAGAGACCCGCGCACTGCTGCAGCGCTGGCGAGCGCAAAAACGACAAAGCGCATTCATCGGTACGAGGCCTCGCCTAATTGCCGTCGTGCTTGCCGGGCTACTGATGCTTGCCGGTGCGCTCTGGTATTTTCTTACCCGCCCCGTCCCTACACCGCCGCCCGCCGAGCAGCACCATCGCTCGACCCCCCAGCAGGCCCTCGAGCCGGAGAGCGAACCCATAGCCCAAGGTCCGGTAACCTCTTCTCGCCGGGCTGAAGACTATCGCCGTAGGGCAAGTCGGCTTTTGCCCGACCCACCGCTGCCCAACTTCCGACATGCCCTCACCACAGGCTCCGACGACCCTGTGGCGCAAGCACAGCGGGCCTACGCCGCGGGCGATTATACCGCAGCCCTCGACCTGCTCGCCCAGGCCGACAGCACCCGCCGTCAAACTGCGGCATTCTGGGCGGCTCACGCCCTTTTTCGCCTCGAACGCTACGACGAGGCCGCCGAGCGGTTCGCTGCGCTAATCGCACAAGGCAGCCGTCAATATCGCTACGCCGCCGAATGGGGGCTGCTCCTATGCTACTATGCCCAATTGCCGACACAGGCACCAGCATTCCGACGACAACTCCAAGCCATCCTCGCACAGCACAACCACCCTTACTTCGAGCAGGCAAAGGAAATCGCTAACGATAGGCAATGACCCATGTCCACGACGCGCTCGACACTCGTTTTTTTATGCTTTGCGCTTCTCCTGAGACCCGGCCAGGCCCCGGCACAGCCGCCCGACCCCTGGAGCGATACGCTCTTGGCCGCTCAATACATCGATTTGGCCCGACAATACCACCGCGAGCACCGCTTCGACGCCGAAAAAGCCGCCGCTGCAGAGGCCGTAGCCATATACAATCGCCTATACGGGCCTGAGCACCCCAAGACCGCACACGCCCGCTTGTTTGTGGCGCGCGCTTGCCGCGACCTAAACCAGGAACAAACGGCGCTCGAGCTGTATTACCACTCCTTACCTGCTTTTGAGCAAGCACGTGACACCTACTGGCTGGCTATTTGCCATTATCAAATCGGCCTGTGTTTGCGCAAGCAATACCGCTTTCAAGACGTATACGAGCATTCCAACGCCGCCCTCGCACTGTTGAGACCCGACAGCGCTCGCTATGCCGCCCGTATGGCCGATGTCTACCTCGGCATAGGCTCTGCCTTGAACACCGAGAAGCGGTTTAGCACAGCCATCGCTCCTCTAAACACGGCCTTGGCCGTGTACACCGAATACCGCGACAGCCTCCGCATAGGCTATTGTGGTTACCACATAGGCAACGCGTGGTTTGGCCTGCGCGACTTCGCCCGCGCTAAGGAACACTACCTATTCGCCCTTGCCCATTTGAAAAATCGCTTAAAACCCGGCGACGCCTACTTCGCCGATTTGTTCGTCAAGATCGGACTGTGCCACCAAAAGACGGGAGAATCCGAAGCAGGGCTGCGCTATCTCCTCGAAGCGCGGGAAATCTATACCCAGGAGGGAGTAGAGACCTTGGACTACATACAGTTTCTGCAAGACTTAGGGCAGTTCTATTTAAGCGAACAACAACCCGAGCAAGCCGTTGAACACCTCAAAGCTTGTCTGTCGCTGAAAGAAAAGCGATACGGTGAGGAGCATTTTCACTTGCTTACTACCCTCCAACTCTTAGGTGAAGCCTGCCTACAGGCCCGTCGGTACGAGCAAGCCGAGGCATACTACCGCCGTATGCTCCATGTAATGACGGCTTCCTCAGCCGACTACACCACATTTCTGTTCCGCATTCACAGCAAACTGGCCGAACTGCGCTTCGCTCAGGACGACATTGACGGCTGTCTGCGGCACGCCGACTCGGCTTTTGCCATCGTCGGCTTTTCGCTGCATAACCCGGGCGAAGTGCTACCGCGCGACTATTTCCGCGAGCTGTGCCTCCTCTATTCTCGAGCCCTGTACCAAGCAAGTACGGGAGGAGAAGGCTCCCTGTCTGCGCTGGAACACTCCGAACAGTACGCCGCGCTCGCCGCCGAAACGCTCTACCGCGAAATGGAGGAGGTTACCGTTAACAGCTCTCGCGAAATCCTGTACAACCTGGACCACCCGGTGTTGGAGCACTGGCTCGATACGCGCATGACCCTTTTCGCCGTCACCGGCGACCCTCGGCATGCGGAAGCCGCCTTCCAAATTGCGGGTAAAAGTAAGGCCTTCTTACTGGCCGAGGCCATGCGCCAAAACGGTGCCCTACACTTCGCCGGAGTGCCCGACAGCCTCATCGAAGCCGAGCAAAGCCTGCGCGAACGCATCCTGGCCGCCGAAAAGCAACTAGATACCTCCGGTTTCCGGGCGAACCTACACACAGACCACCATCTGCCGGCACTAAACAGCCTCCTAACCGATTGGCGCAACGCCTATGACGCGCTCCTCTGCCGCATCGAACGCGAATACCCGGACTACTTCCAACTCCGCCGGCCGGCAAGAGGCATATCCGGAGCCGAAATCCGCCGGGCATTAGCCCCGAAACAGGCCCTCCTCCTGTACAGCCAGACCGCCGCCGGCCTGTACGCGTTTGTATGCACCTCCGATACCCTTTATGCCCGGCTTTTGCCCACTACTCCCGACTTACCCTTCCTGCAGGAGCAATACCTCCGGGCACTGACGGCCTATCACATCCATCCTGCTCCGGACGACGCCCTGTACGATTCCTTACTGGAAACGTACATCTCCACTGCCCAAGCGCTGTACAGGCAACTGGTGGCGCCCATTGCACCGCTGCTCCCAGAGCGCGTGCTCATCATCCCCGACGGCAAATGGTGGCGCCTACCCTTTAGCGCCCTGCTCACCGGGCCGCCCGCCGACCCTGCCAACTGGCGCACTTATCCCTTCTGGGTTTTGGACAAAAGCATCGGCTACTGCTTATCGCCGGCCCTACTCCTGGAGGTTAACAAACCCGCCCGTCGCCGGGCCACCAAACCTTGGTTGGGAATTGCGCCCTTCGTCGATATGCAGCCAGAAGATTGCTCGCCGGGCACCTTCGCTCCACTGCCTTTCTCCGCCCAAGAAGTGCGCGCCGTAACCGACCTAATGCAAGGCGAGGTATGGACGGGTACCGACGCCACATGGGAACGCTTCCTCAATGCTGCCCATCGCTACAGCGTGCTGCATTTGGCCACTCATAGCAGGGCCGACAACCGCCAGGGCAGCTATTCCTTTGTGGCCGTGAGCCAACAAGGGCCACTGCTAACGGCTAAGGACCTGCTCGCCCTGTCGTTAGACACCGACATGATAGTGCTCTCGGCCTGCGAAGCGGGAGACGGCCAGCTGCTCCGCGGCGAGGGCATCATCGGCTTGGTGCGCGGCTTTTTTTATGCCGGCGCGCGCAGCGTTGTCGCCTCACAATGGGTGGCACACGACCGCAGCAGCGCATACCTGATGACCAACTTTTACCGCAAATGGCAACAGGACGCTCCCTTAGACGGTGCCCTGCGCGCAGCGCAAATCGCCCTGCTGCGCCAACACCCGACATACGCCCATCCGTTCTTCTGGGCAGGGTACAGAGTGTATGGGAACAGATAGACTGTCGCACATAGTACTCTCTGATCGGCATCGCTTTACGGACAATACCACTTGACCGGCTAAGGAGCACTATGTTCTGCCACCTCCTTGCGTCCTCCATTCGCAATTCATAATTCTTTACGTGAAACCAGCAAGGAGGATGTAGCCATGAGAAAGTCGCCCGAAAAGCGGCCCTATCGGATTTCGCAGGAGGTAAAAGGCCATGCAGGCCGCTGCCGTATCTTTGCTTCGGCGATGGATATCTATTTTCAGAATTCCGATTTGTTGTGGCTGCTGGCCGTCGTACCGGTGCAGGCGGCACTGTTGTGGGGATACTGGCGTTGGCGGCGGCGGACGTTGAGCCGGCTGGGCTCGCCGGTGTTGGTAAGGCGTTTGTTACAGGGTTTTTCGGCCCGGCGTTTTTGGCTGAAACAAGCCTTTTTCGCGCTGGCCGTAGTCGCATTGGTATTGGCCATAGCCGATCCGCGCCGGCAGGAACGCCCAGTTGCCACAGAGGGGCGAGGGGCCGATATTGTGCTGCTTTTAGACGTATCGGCCAGCATGTGGACAAGAGATGTTTCGCCTAACCGCCTGGAGCAGGCGCGCACTTTTGCATTGCGCGCCGTGACGGCCCTGGAAGGGCATCGCCTGGGCTTAGTGCTCTTCGCCGGAGATGCCTTTGCCCAGCTGCCGCTGAGCACCGATTACGCGGCCCTACGCGTCTTGCTGCAAGAGGCGGGGCCGGACTTCATTGCGCAACAGGGTACAGATGTAGGCTCGGCCATTGAAGTCGGCGCCCGGCTATTCGAGTCCGGCTCAACGGCCGGGCGGGCCATGGTGCTGATTACGGACGGCGAAGACCACGAAGGGCTTGCCCTACAACAAGTCGAGGCCACGCGGTTAGCCGGTATTCGCCTATTTGTCATAGGCGTAGGTCGGCCAGAAGGAGCGCCGGTAGTGGGGCCGGACGGCGCTCCCTGGCGCGACGGTTCTGGAGCGGCAGTGTATTCTCGACCCAACTTCGACCTGCTGCGCGAGATGGCACGCCTGGGCGATGGGCGTTTCTGGACGGCAGACCGGCCTGGCGCGACCCAGCAGCTGGCCTCGGCATGCGAAGCAATGCAAAAGGCCGCCCTTACTCTGAAGGCTCAACCGCGGTATACGTATTATTTTACCCCTCTGGCACTCGCTTGTTGGGTACTGCTCGCTTTAGAGCAAATGCTCGGCCGGCGGACTCCGAACACTTCATCCCCTCCGTCGTCATGAACCGCCGGAAAAAGTGTTTTTGCATGTTGGCCTTTGGATGGAGCATGAGCACTGCCCTGGCCCAGTTTTCGCCCACGGCAGAGCGCCTTTACGACGAGCGCCAGTACGGCCGCGCCGAAGAAGCTTTTTTAAAAAGCGGTAAAGCGTCGGCCGAGGCCCTTTACAACGCCGGCAACGCTGCCTATCAGCAAGGGCATTACGGGCGGGCGGCTCGGCTGTACATAAGCGCTGCCGACAAGTCTGTGTCGCTGCGGCCCGACGCCTGGTACAACGCGGGCAATGCTTACCTGCGAATAGGCAAGTATGCAGAAGCCGTAGCGGCCTACGAGCGCAGCCTGCGCCTGCAGCCTGCCATGACCGACGCCAAGCGAAACCTGTCGCTGGCGCGAAAACTACTCCACCCGGAGCCGCCCTCTCCGCCACCACCTCCTCCGCCACCGCCGCCTCCACCACCACCGGCACCGTTTCTCGACCCTCCCCGACAGCCAAAACCACCAGAGGTCCCCCGCTCTATGTCTGCCTCCGAAACAAAGCAGCGGCTACAAGAAGTCGTAGAACGCGAAGAGGGGAAAAACGCCCGCCTTTACCGCGCTATGGCGCCGCGCGCCGAAAGCGGCCGACAGCGAAAGACGTGGTAATCGGAGAAGTTTGATGAATGTATAACTTTAGGGGCTTGTCTCAGACAGTTCGTAAAGTTTGAAAACATGCTCGTCCATGCCACCGCAGAGCCCTGTCTTCGACGCGCAGATGGAGCCAAACGTCGGATTTAACCGTTAGAACGTCCTGCAGTGGATAAAAAGGCCGGCCTCTGCCCGAGCCAAAGATGAGCTGCTCGTGGCAATTGAATAGAATGCCACCGAATTAGGAAGCGGTAGTCACTCGTGTGCGGCAAATCCTTTGAGGCAAAGGAATATTTACGTCGTCTGCCGAAGAAGAGCGTATCTCATTTCATCGGCGATAAGCGCAAGGAGTAGCCGTCGAGCATGCTCGAGAACGAAGCATTGCGGCCAAGGTAGTTCGTTTAGGGACCTTGGAAGGCCGTAGCTATAGGCAATGGTGACGGGCTACGCGACACTTTGGCAGCACTCTTCGGCCGAGAGTATGAAAGTCGGTGGAAAAGCATCTTTTATTTCCCTGAAGTGATAAAAGATAGGTAGTGTCAAACTTTGAGAGATGTCAATTTTTTGTAAAGCCTTGAAAATGAAATTTCTATCCAAAAACTGATCACTCAAAACTAAACACTACCAAAAGATATTCACTTCATCCCATGACTGTTTATGACTGCAACATGTCATTCGCAAAAAGTACTCCTAAAAGGAACCCAACCTGCCATCTGCACCGGAAGAGCCGAGATGTGATCTAAAACAACAACCAATACCTTCTTCGCATCGAACAGAACGCACGAAGCACGCCTTATGTAGTATACGCCTTAGCCACACCACCCAATAGTATCGTCTGCAAAATAGACGTCTGAGAATGTCTTTACAAGTTCGAGTGGCTCCGTAGAGCAAATCGCCTTTCTCGCCTTCTGCACAGGTGCAATACCGGAGAAAAACGCCCCCTTTTCCCTCCCAAAAAGCCGAAAATGACGGTAAATTTGCCATTTGCAGGCTAAAAGGGCGCCGTTCGTCGAAACGAACTTGCACAAAAAAAAATTATTTCGTCTCATCAAAATTAACCAAACGATGACGTATGCTCCTCTTCAAACCATTCACCAGCTCCGACACCCGGCTCTGGCTGCCGCCTAAGCCGCGAGACGAACCTACCCGCAGTTAAGGTAACGGTAACAGGGCGCCCACACTCCGCCGTCGCTCGGCAGCGCGCGGGCCGAATTCGGCAAGTCAAAAGCGCCCAGGCGGTCACACCGTACCGCAGCGAGCCGCCCTACAAATGTACGCCCGGCACCCATGCATGCCGAAAAGGGGTCAAGAAGTAGGCAAACTAATAAAAGCACTTTTTATGTTTAGGAATTTCCTTCTTACCTGTTCGCTCCTATTTTTTTGTAGCTTACTTCACGCCTCTGCTGTAACTTCTACGGGTTCGGCAATGGAGATCGCGTCCGGCAAGTCCACCACTCGCTTTTTACAAGAGGCCCCGAACGTGACTTTTTTAGTTCGCATTTCAGGTGGTGTGGTCGTAGTAGAAAGAATCAACGACAACTCTCCTTGCATAAATGTCATTGTGGAATATGAGGGCAGAATTTTGGGTGGAGCGGTGTTCTGCCCATAACCTTTTCAAGACGGCTGTGCGCAGAAAAATGCGCGCAGCCGTTTTTTTGTATTTGTGTCGAGGAGAAACCTCTAAATCGGCATGAATGCACCTTAAGTTTATTTTTCACAAAATTCGCCTTATGGAAAACAAAACTCTAATATTACCTCTACTCATCTTTGTTTTAAACGGTTGGAGTAGCGCCTTTTCTCAAGGAAACACGTATGTTCGAGTGGACTTCATCGAGACGATGGACTACAGCGAAATTCCCGGTGTAAGGGAACTCCTAAAGGGCCTTGACCCGAGAGTATTGTCGCTGCATCGCTACGAGTACTCCAACGGAAAATCCTCTTACACATTTGTGGAGAACCTCTCTCCAAAAGCGCAATCGAAGGATACCGGCAGTAGTATCTACAAAGACTTCAGGAAGAACAAGATTTATCGCTTTATAGATAAGGCGCCGGGCACACCTCACTGCGACACGCTGAAGTGCCCGGAGTGGGAATTGCACGCGGAAGAAAAAATCATAGCAGGTTTTACCTGTCGCAAGGCCTCCCGCGCAGGAACCGTTGCCTGGTATTGCGAGTCCCTTCCCATTCCCGACGGGCCGAAATACGAATGTGGTCTTCCGGGATTGATACTCGAAGTAGTAGTCGAAATCATAAGCATAAGAGCGACCCGCGTAGAGTTGTCCGAAAACGGCCCCGAAGTAGCGCTCCCGCCGATTCAGCGATGTCTCAATGCGGCGGAATTTCGCCGGCTGGAGGGATTTTAGAAGGGCGTGCACACCTTGACTCTCGAGTACCGCCGTTGGGTAGTGTTTGGTTTTGAGTGATAAGTTTTTAGTTAAAAAATATCATTTTCCGCATTTTATGAATATTTGCATCACCCAAAGTTTGACACTACCCGCCGTTTTACTCGCAGACCTCTGCCCGTAAGCAAAACGCAACGCCTTTATTCTGTGGAGTTATCCTCGGTTGTAAAGCAGCACTTTCAGTGCGAATGCTATTTCGCCAAAGTCGCCTATCATTCGACGTAATATGGGCTGTAGAACGCGAATCCTTGTCTTCTTGTGGCTCATGTCTGTGGCGATGACGCCTGCCATGGGGCAGGCTACCCTGCAGGGGCGGGTTCGGCTGCCGGACAGCAGCGCAGCCGCCATGGCAATGGTAAAGGTGCTCGCGGCAGACTCTTCTACGCTTTTGCGCTACACGCGGGCCGGCTCATTGGGCGAATGGTCTATTGACCGAGTAGCTCTTGGGCAGTATGTGTTACAGGTTGCTTATTTAGGCCTTGAGACTTGGACCCAGCGCATCGAAGTAACCGAGGCGAAAACCCGGTTCTTCGATATCGTCTTGCAGGAGCGCCCGCTTACGCTGCACATCGTAGAGATCTCCGCTAAGCGAATCGGCATCGTCGAGCGAGGTGACACTTTGGAATACGACCTGTCTCGCTATCTGGATTCTACAGAGTACAACTTGAAAGACATTCTAAACCGTCTGCCCGACATAAGCGTAGATGAAGAAGGCATTCGCTACAAGGGCAAGCGCGTACAGGTGGCTTTAGTGGAGGGGCGAGATGTCTTCGGAGGCCTGCACAAAATCATGACGGAGGGAATTCGCGCCGAAGACGTCAAGGGTGTTCAAATTATTCGGAACTACACCACTGGCGCAGAGCAAGTAGCCAAGGAGATAAGCGACAAAGTTGCCGTAAATGTGCAGCTTACCGATGAAGCCCGTCGAAAACTTAAGGGCGAGGTAGGGTTTCTCACCGATGCCAACAAATTTGTCGAAGGGAACCTAACGTTCTATCGGACGAAGCCGAAAGGGGGTTACTCTGTGATAGGGCGCGCCAACAACACCGGCAGTGGGCTAGTTATATCCCCGGCAGACGTTCTTGCTCTGGTTGATTTAGAAGACCTTCAACCCCGTCGCATTCGAGGCTCCGAAACCGAAAAGGAAATGCTGCCCTCTTTTTTGTTTCCTCGACCCGATGCACAGCGGGTGTTCGACATGTTCACTACCCTGAACGGAGATGTCTCGCTGTCGGCTCGCTTGAACGGCAAGTTGAACGTTCGCTTCATTGAGACCGAAAGAAGAATGGAAAACGTTTTGTTTCGCCTGTACATTCAGGACAATGCCTTATTCCACGGAGCTCGCAATCGAAAGAATAAAACCGATATGTTTCAGGCGAGCCTCAAGAACTACTATCGCGGCCGTAGAGCCTGGATAAAACAGCACTTTCTCCTCACCTCCACCACCTTTCCCGAAAGTACGCGATTAAAAGGAGAGCTCTCCGGAATGGCACTCGAAAACCGGTTTTTTAAACGGGACAATCACCTATACGTCCAAGTCGGCATAGAAGGTGGTGTAAACATAGATAGCCAGCGAGTGCTTAAAGGGTACTTGCACTACCGGCACAACGGCAGGCGCGACCACGCCGTCTTGCAGTCGCCCGGACAGCTGTTCGGCACGCGGGATTCGCTGCTGGAACAGCGCAACAACGTTCGCGAGACGACGTTACTGGGCGAACTCGCCTTGAGGTGTCCTATAGGCACACAACAACTGACGGCTTCACTGGGATATTCCCGTACCTCGTACGCCCTTGAGGCCAGCACCCTTATCCCTCAGCCTAAGCCCTACTGGGACTTGGAGGCCCACATGAGCGATGCCGGTATGTTCGGAGAAATAGCGCTGAAACGCCAGGGCAATTTTCGCTACTCTGTCCATGCGAAAACTACCCTGCTGCAACGAACATTTCCCAATGCACCCTCGACGAACTACCGCTACCTTTTAAGCGACATAGAAGCCGGACTTTACCGCGATTTTTCTCTTCTGAATCACCTGTACATCACAGCCGGATACATTACCTCGCCGACGCCTTTTGTTCATCTGTGGCGCTACAACCGCGTGCGCGATGAAAACAGCTTGTACGCCGAACGAGTAGACTCTTCTTTTGTGCAGCAAGAGGCCTTCGTTAGTCTTGAGTGGCGTGTCACCATGGACAGCGAGTCCGGGTGGAACATAAGTCACAAAGCATCCATAAAGAAGAGCGACGTTCTGTATCAGCATATCCCTATGGGAAACTACCTCTTGTATCAATCGCTTTTAGCACCTCATGTAGCCCAACTACGCACACGGGGCAGTATATATCATCGGTTAAGCTCCATCCATACACGAGTCGGCACCTACCTCAGCCACGAGTACAAAAGCGGCTTTGCCGCGCTGAGCGAACGGCTGTTGGGCGTGAATAACCACGATTTAAGGATCTCCCTCTCGTCCGCTTTCGAGGGCTGGAAGCGATTAGAGATCGGCGCCGATCACACTTATGTATACCATTCGCAACACTACGAAGGCCAAGAAGCACTCATTTTCCACTACAACACCACAACCGTTAGAGCATCGTACCGCCACAACAACTGGAACGCCAATGTGTCGTTGGCTTATCACCGCCAGCGCATCTCACAGACCCTTAACCCTTTCTGGGGACTGTCTTTCCACCTGGAACGGCGCCTGTCCAAACCGCCTATCCTTTTGCGCTTGACGGGTCGAAATGTGCTCAACTTGCAAGGAAACGACTTGTTCATGCCCGAATTCGGCGCCAACTACATCGGCACTTCTTACTTTCGGACTATTGGCGGACAAATCATGGCAGGCGTAGCCTACGTTTTCTAAACCGCACCGCCGCGCCTTCGCGGCTACGTACGACTTACGGGAGCTACGGAGGAAAAGCGGCCCCGGCGCAGTTTATCGCCAAGCCGACCGACGATGCCTCGCCGAAGACGCCAGATGAGTAGAGCCCATATCCTATGTCGTATTCGACGCAGGCCCTTATTCTGTGCGAAACTTAAAGCCTACCCCGTGGATGTTCTCAATCCGGATGCGCTCATCTCGGCTCAGGTACTTGCGCAGGCGAGAGATGAAAACGTCCAAGCTTCGCCCTAAAAAGTAGTCGTTCTTTCCCCAGATGGTTTCCAAAATAAAGGAGCGCTTGACCAGTTGACCGCGGTGTTCGTAAAGCAGTTTTAGCAGGTCGGCCTCCTTCTGCGTTAGCGTCTCGCCTTCCTCATCGCCGTAGGCGAGCAGGAGATTGGCGTAGTCAAACCAGTACTTGCCGATGGCAACGCGCCCTGCGGAGCGGTTAGGATCGCCAAAGCCGGAACGCCGCAGGAAGATGCGCACTTTTAGAATCAGCTCTTCAATACTGAAGGGTTTGACGATGTAGTCATCCGCTCCGATCTTAAGGCCCTTTAGGCGGTCTTCGCGCAGCGTCTTGGCCGACAGAAAAAGGATGGGCACTTCCCGGTCGCGCTTGCGAATTTCGCCGGCCAGGTCAAAACCGTCTATCTCCGGCAACATCACGTCGAGGATGTACAAGTCGAATTTCTGACCGCTGCGGATGATGTCCATGGCCTGCTGCCCGTCGGCGACATGGGTAACCTTAAAGCCCTCCTGTTCGAGGTTGTCGCGCGTGACGTAGCTGAGACTTTCGTCATCCTCTACGTAGAGCAAGTGAGGAATGGGCTCCTGCATGGATGGAAGTAGGCTGCTGGAATGCGGGCAAACTTAAGCAAAATGTCCGCTTACCGATCGAACAGATATTTTTAGAAGGGCTCTTTAGGCAGTATGACGGTAAAGGCACTGCCCTTCCCTACCTCGCTGCGCACCTCTACCGAGCCCTTATGAGCGTCCACAATGGCTTTTACATAGCTGAGTCCTAAGCCGAAGCCCTTGACGTCGTGCAAGTTGCCGGTGTGTACGCGGTAGAACTTGTCGAATATGTATTTGCGCGCCTCTTTGCTGATGCCGATGCCTTTGTCTTCGATGGTGAAGGCCACTCCTCGGGAGGCATTGTGGGTGTGGATGCTGATATGGGGTTGCTCGGGGCTGTATTTATTGGCGTTGTCCAGCAGGTTGTGGATGACATTGGCCAGGTGGGTAGCGTCTCCGTGTACGACAGGGTCGGTCGCTTGCAAGTCGAGCCGCAGGGTACCGTTGCGCTTTTCGATTTGCAAGCTGAAGTTATCGGCGGCTTGTCGAATGAGCTGATGCAGATTCACCTCGGCCAAGCGCAGCTGGATTTTGTTTCGGTCCAACTGGGCAATTTGCAGCACGCGTTCTACCTGGTTGTTCATGCGGCGATTTTCCTGGCGAATGATTTCGGCAAAGCGCTTTATCCGCTCTGGGTCTTGCAGGACGGAAGGGCTGACGATGCTGTCGGTAGCCAGCGAAATGGTGGCTATAGGTGTTTTGAACTCATGGGTCATGTTGTTGATAAAATCCGTCTTCATTTCCGACAGTTTCTTCTGCCGATAGATGATGCGGACGGTGTACCCAAAACAGAAGAGAATGATGCCGGTAAAGATGATGGACAAGATCAGGCTTTTCCACACAGAGCCCAGCACCAGGCGCGTGCGGTCGGGAAAGTAGATGGCCAGGTACCCCGGCGACTCTACATCTTTGGCATAGAGCGCCACGCGATAGGGCGAAGTGTACAGTGAAGTGGCACCCTTGGCGATAAGATGCGGCGTGTTTTCGACCACCACATAGTGGCCGTTCATAATAACAAAGCTGCGGTGTGCTTTCGAGTAGACACCGTATTGGTACGGAGCATCTATACCGCGGCTGCGCAATTCCTCGCGGAGCGAGCGGTCGAGCAGCTCCAGTGGAACGCGTTCGGCCAAGGGTTTAGCGTCAACCAGCTGGCTCACCTTCATGTACTCCCACAGGGTCATGTGGTCTTCAAAGGACTTAGACCAGTCGCCGCCCTCGAAGGGCAGGCTGTCGGTGCGCAAGACGCGGCGAAAGGCCTCTCCGCTTTCGATATATTGAGCGGCGCGCCGAAGGTTCCGATTGGCCTCGACAGACGACTTAGCGGTAGCCTTCAACACCTCCAGGGTCGCCATGTCTTCGTAGTACTCAATTTTATCGGCTACTCTGTTTAGGATGGTGTATACGTCCTTGTCAAACTGCTCTTCGTTGAGGCGAATGTTCCACCCTATCCAATAGATCTGCATGCAGATGATGCCGATAAGGGCGGCCGTCATCATGCCAATGATCAAGCGGATGCGCAGTGGGTTCATATCGCAGTGGATAAAACGGCGTGTCGATACAGCGCGCTCGCCCTTTATGCGGAACGGAGACCGTCCTTTCTCAAGACCGCTTCGCGCGATGACGCGCTCGGATGTCTCGAACAAAGGTGCGAATTTTTCGCCGACAGGTGTACCAGTGCCACCCTTCACTTCCCAAGGCTATCGCCAAGGCAGAGCTCAACAGCAGCTGATGGAAGAAAAGTAACAAGGATGCGTAAGTGGGAAAGAAGGGCCGCACGACGAACAGCTCTAAAGCGGCGGCGAGCAGGGAGGCAAACAGAAGCCCCATGCACAGTGCCCAGGCTTGTAGCAGCCGGTGAGGGCGTTGCCGGAGCAGGCATTTGTTCAACAGCTGTCGCCAGTAGGGGTCTTCGGGGTTGAGCTTGACACCCTCGCGCGCCACGTGTTCCGCGTGAGCCCACCGTTGCTGGCGCATGAGCGCGGTCGCTTTTCGGGCGAGCAAATGCACGAATACGTCTTTGCCTTCCCACATTGCCATGTTTTGCACGATAACCTTCTCGAGCAGATGGTCGAACATGACCACTGCCTGATTGTAATAGCCCACCTCGAAGAGCGCCTGAGCATAGGTGTAGGCACAATCGAAATACTCCTCTTCGTCCAGCTCACCCAGGGCCTCTTCGTGTTGTTCAAAATAGCGAATGATGCCGTAATAGTCTGCGGCATCAATCGCTTTAAAGTTTCGATATACTTTCAGGCGTTGTGCTGGCAAGTAAGCCATAAGCCGAACATAGCAGCATGTTCTAAAAACGGTAGAAGGCTACCGGCATGTTGTCGTCAAAGGCGCCCGTAAGCACCGGGTTTTGAACGTTGGCCGTGTACTCGCGGACTTTAGTACGCACGTAGCTGTACAGCTCGCGAATGGTGATGATGTTGTCGCCGTTGGCGTTGGCTTCGCCTTTCATGCCGCGCAATAGGTAGTAAGTAAACACCCCTTGGCGCAAACCGTGGTCTTCGAGCGACAGCTCTTCGCCCTTGGAAGACATGAGCAGGGCGATACCTCCGCTCGACTCTTCAAAGGCCTGATAATAGCGGCTGAGCGATACGGGAGCGGGCCCTTTAGCCGCCAGGCCATAGCTAAGGGTGCCGCTGTGGCAAGCGTCTGCTATGCACAGTTTATGCTTGGCCTGGCTCTGCAGGAAAATCTGTTTGATTTCCTCATGCCGCAGCTTGTTGTTGAAGCCGTCGTAGTCGACCGGCAAGAAGCAACCCTCCAGACCGTGCCCGCTGAAAAAGAAGAGGACTACGTCGTTCTTATCGGCTTTCAAAAAGTACTGGCGCATGGCGCGCAGAATGTTTTCGCGCGTAGCGTTTTCGTCCACCAAGATGACGATTTGGTCGTCCGGTAGAGCACCGCCCTCAGGACTTTTTAGAAAAGAGTAGAAGCGGAAGGCGTCGTCATCGGTGTAGCGCAAGGAAGGCATGGCGGTGTAGCGCCCTACTCCCACCACGACGGCGTAAATTTTCACCCCGCGCGTAGGCTCTACCCGAACGGGGTTGTTCGGAGAGGCTTCTTCGGCCTCTAACTCGTGCATGATGTGCCCATTGACCCACACCGCACCGGTAGCGCGATTGTTGGAGTACAACACACCCGGGCCGTTGGGGGCGCCGTTGGCCCATTGTCCCTCGTAGCGGTCGCCACCGGCGTAATAACACACGCCCTTGCCGTACGGCACGCCTTTGTTAAACTCTCCTATCCAGCGCGAGCCGTCAGGGTAATCGTAATAGCCCAAGCCATTGGCGCAATAAGTGGTGTTGCAATTGCGCAGGCCGGCGATGTTGTTCCTTCCGCTGTTGGCGGATCCGTTCGTCATCCGGGCAGACGTGTTGGCAGCAGCAGAGGAGGCATTACTGTTGCTTGCTCGAGACTCCAATCTGCCGGCCACCCATATACCTTCACTCACTCTGCCGTCCGGATAAACCAGGCGGCCATAGCCGTTCTTTTGGTTGTTTTTCCACTCACCTTTGTAATAGGCATTATCGGGGTAGTACATCGTACCCTGACCGTCGAACTTGCCAAACTTGAATTCGCCTTCGTAGCGCTCCTTAGTAGCAAAATAGTAGATACCCTTTCCATGAGGCTGACCGCTCGACCACTGGCCGACGTATCGGTCTCCATTTCGAAAAACATAGGTGCCACTGCCGTTGCGGCAATCTCCTTGCACACACTGAGCGGATAGGTTCTGGGATAAGCCCGACAAAAGGGTAAGCAGCGGGAGGATGAAAACAAGACCCTTCATAAGAAATGCGATTTTGGAATGGTTAAAACGAAGGTGGTGATAAAAGAAGGGTGCAAATACTGTTAAACAAAGATTAAAGCCCGTACACCCTAATCCAGGTGCTAAGGTCGTAAAAGTCGTTGAACCGGCATGCATGCGGTAGCCCATTACCCTATTCTAAATTCTGTGCCAGATGTGCTGCTAGCCAAACGCATTATACCTTTGCGGAGCATATGAAGATACCTTAACCGTTGGTTTTCACTCGATAAAAAACACGTATGTCTGCGAAAATTTCTACACTGTTTGCGGCCGCTCTCATTTGGTGGGCCTGTGGCCAGTCCAACACCTCCTCGCTTGAGGTAGAGCAACGTTTTGGAGCACCCACCACACCGGAGGGAGCAATTGCTTATGCAGAGCTACCGGCCAAAATGTCGGGCAAAGACTCCATGCCCGTCAAGGTTATCGGTACGGTCAAGGAGGTTTGTCAAAAAAAGGGGTGTTGGATGACCATAATTACGGAGGGAGCCGACCTGCCGGAGATGCGGATTACCTTTAAAGATTACGCCTTTTTTATGCCGAAGGATTTGGCAGGTAAGCGCGTCATAGTTGACGGCATTGCTTACATCTCGGAGACATCGGTAGAGGAGCTGCGCCACTATGCAGAAGACGCCGGCAAGGCGCCTGACGAAATTGCCGGCATCACCGAGCCGTTGCGCGAGTTAGCCTTTGAGGCGGCCGGCGTTCTGGTGTTGAAAAATTGAACGTAGGGTGCCGTAGACGAAGGCCACTATAGGCGCCACTGCCGGCCATCCGTTTAGCGTCACCTGCAGTTGGCCAAACAGTGCTTAGTAGCGCACTTCCCGTACGCCGGTAACGTAGTACATCTCCATGGGCGCCTTATTTTTGGTGGAAATCACGCCGCGGGACAGCCACTCAAATTCGTATTTGGCTTTCCAGTAGGTGCTTTCGCTGACGTTGACGCGGCCGGGATCGCAGGCCTGTTCTACGCGAGCAGCCGTGTTCACCGTGTCGCCCCAGATGTCGTAGGCAAATTTCTTTTCTCCCACGACGCCGGCCACTACAGGGCCGGTGTGAATGCCTACTCGCGCCTCGAAGTAAGGCAAACCCTGGCTCATGCGTTCGGCCTTGAGATGCAGCAGAAAATCTTGAATTTGCAGGGCGGCTTTGACCATGTCGGAGGGGCTGGCGTTTTTGTCCGATAGCCCACTGGCGCAGATATACGCATCGCCGACGGTCTTAATTTTTTCGATGCGATACTGACCGATGATGCGGTCAAAAGACGTAAAACAGTGATCCAATTCGGACACCAGTTGCTCTGGTGTGAGTTTTTCGGCCGTGTGGGTGAAGCCCACAAAGTCGATGAACATTACGGTGGCCTCTTCGTATTTGCGCGCAGCCACTTTGTTCTTGGTTTTGAGCTCCTGAGCGACGGCCGGCGGTAAAATGTTGAGGAGGAGCTCATCGCTACGTTTTCGCTCTTCCTCGATGATCCGATTTTTGGCCTCCAATGCTCGGGCCGTTCGCTGCTTGCCTTGGTAAAGAAGGAAGAGCAGGGCGGCAATGATGAGAATGACGGTAGAAACCACCAGCAGCAGATTTCGAGCCGCTTCCGACTTTTGGCGCTCTACCTCCAATTGGGCGGCAATGGCCTTCTGGCGCTGAATCTCGCGCTCCTGCTGGGCCTTGATCATGGAGTCGATCATCTGGCTTTCGGTCATCGTCTTGAGGAGGCGATTCTTGACGTCCTCCAGCGAGTCGGCTTGTCGGCGCGTGAGGGTGATTTCCGCCTCGCGTTTGCCCAGCTCCTGTTGGCTAATGGCCTGGACTTGTTGAATTTGCTGCTTGTAGGCAGACTCTATTTCTTGCGTCTTGCTCGAGAGTTGTGCGATTTGTTCCTTTAGGCTGCGGTTCTCGGCTTCCAGAGCGGCTATTTGGCTCTCCAGGCGGCGCAAGGCATCGCCACCGGTGGTTCCTCTTCCGGTATTTTCTCTCAGGTACTGAATCATTTCCTGGCTCCACTTGAGGGCCTCCGCCAGGTTTTTTTGCTCCTTGTTGATGTTCATCAATCGCTCTGCGGCGGCAATGGCGACATCCCGATGCCCGTAGTTACGGGCCGTGTTCCAGGCGTCGAGAAGGCGGGCCGAGGCTTCAGGGTATTTTTTTCGGCGGTATTGTGCGTCACCACTCAGCAAGATGGCGTCGGAAGCCATGCGCTTTTCGCCCAATTGTATGGCTAATTCGTAGGCTTGATAGGCCATATCGGCGGCCTCCCCAAAGTTGCGTCCGTTCATAAGCGCTTGGGCTAAGTCATAACTGATCTGCATGCGCTCATTTTTAGTCTGCGCCCTGCGCAGATTATTCTTCAATTCGGCTACGGACTGGGCAGATAGCGTCGGCGTCAAACCGCCTAAAAGCGTACACAACAGTAGCCAAGCACAGAACTTCCCTTTCATGCGCAAAAATTGCATTTTCGTCTGAAGAGTAAACCAATGCCCAAAAGTGAAAAATTCTCCTCGAACACCCCTGACGAAAAGCGAACGCCACTACTTTTACTGCCCCTAACGTGGCATAGACCGTATGCACATCTACCCTTTTCGGGCATTGTACCCCATTTTTGAGCGCATCGCTTCGCCCGATGAATTTTGCGCAAACGCCAAAAATGCCTTCTTAGAGTACCAAAAAGAAAACTTACTGTCGCAGACGCCGCAAGAGGCCATTTTTATCTACCAAATACAAACGCCCTTTCGCACGCACACGGGCATCGTAGCGGCTAATGCCCTGGACGATTTCTTAAACGGAAAGGTAAAGAAACACGAGCGCACCCTCCGCGAACGCGAACAGCGCCAGCAGGAGCTCTTGCTGCGATGGAGAGCCATCCTCAAACCCGTCCTGCTCACTTTCCCCCCTACACCGGAGTGGAACGACTGGATGCAACGCTTTGCGCAAGAGCACTCGCCCTTATTCACCGTTTACTTTAAAGAAGAACAACAAACCCATCGAACCTGGCCCATCACCAAACCAGAGCATATCCGCTACGTGCAAGAGCTCTTCGACCGCCGCGTGTCCAACGTGTACATCGCCGATGGCCACCACCGAACGACTACCCTAGCGCTCCTGCGTCAACAACAAGGGCAAAACCCGAACTTGGACCTCGGGCAACTCTTCTGCGCCTACTTCGCCACAGACCAGTTGGATATTTGGGACTACAACCGCGTAGTGGAAGGGCTCAACGGACTAAGCCAAGAGCAATTCGTAGAGCAACTGAAGCCCTACTGCATCCTCGAACCTGTGGAGCATCCGCGAAAACCGCGGCACAAACACGAGATGAAGATGCTCCTCCACCGTCGGTGGTACCGCCTACAATGGCGCGCCGAGCTGCTCGATCAAGCCCAACAGAGAAACACCCTGCCCGTCTTGCTCGACGTGTATCTGCTCAACGAGTACATCCTGGGGCCGCTTCTCGGCATTCGAGATGTGCGCACCGACACACGCCTTACCTACGTAGAAGGCACAAAGGGACTAAAAGGTATCCGAAAAGTGGTAGAACAACACCCCGACCGCGTCGGATTCGCCCTATACCCCGTGAGCTTCGAGGACATGATGCTCATCGCCGATGCCGGAGAGGTGTTGCCCCCCAAAAGCACTTACTTCGAGCCGCGCATGAAATCGGGAACGCTTATCAAGCCCCTTTTTTGAATGCGAACAAAAGGCGACCCTCTCCTTCACCGTGCATGAAAAAAGCGCTTTCCCGCTCTGAAAGCCTCAGCCCCACCGGAAAAAAGCCGCATATAAGCCAAAGGCAGGCTTTTCATCGCCTTTTGTCGGAAAAAATACTCCGTATTCTAAAAAAATTAACATAGCTCTTTGCTCATTGAAAAAGGAGCGTTCTATCTTTGAAGCTGAAATCGAAACATACATTCGAGTTCGGTCAAGTTTACGTCCTTATCTCATAATCTAAACCGTTTCTGCACTATGCTCATTTTGTACATCACCCTCCTTGCGCTCCTTGTTGTGCGTTTTGCTCCTAAAATGGCCCAAGTTTGGAGCAGCCTATCCCGCTGATGGAACTTTTCGGTGGGCCCTTGTAATCCCTTTATACCTCGAGTTTTCCCGTCAACATAAGAGCGAAGCCACCCGGTGCGGAGTGGCTTTGTTCTTTTTATGAGATTACTTGGCTTGTGCATTTACAGCGATAGAGAAAAAAGCAGTGATTTTTCTGTTCGCATTTTCCCAACTTGCTTTATCGGTCTCTCGAGCGTGAGAGTTACTTTTTTTCGTCAAGCGGCATAAGCATGACGCCAGACATTTGCGCACATTTGCGGCGTCGAAGGGAGGATATCGCGCTTTTGGTGAATACAAAACGGCCTACCTTTGGCGTTTGCAAGCGCGCGGACAAATCCATTCGTCTTCTCATCAAATACGCCTCTTCGCTGTATGAGTTCTTCATCCCTGCTCTTTGCGGCATTCTGGTTTTTGCAGTTTTTACCGGCTACTCAGACGACAGAACCGGTAGCGCAAAAAAGCCTGCTGGATACCTTCATGGGCAACACGACCTCCAGTATGGCGGTCTTTTTCATTCTGGTGTTTTTGTCCATTGCTGCCGTCTACATCATCATCGAGCGTTACCTCACCATCAAACGCGCCGGCCGGGTAGACCAAAACTTCATGAACAGCATACGGGCGAGCGTGGAAAGCGGCAACCTGCAGGCAGCAAAAGCCCTGTGCCAAAGCGTAGACGCGCCGATGGCTCGCATGGTGGAAAAAGGTTTGGACCGCATCGGAAAGCCTTTGGAGGACATTAATAAAGCCATCGAAAATGTCGGTAACTTGGAACTGCTCAAATTAGAGCGCAACCTATCGACGTTGGCCTCTATTTCCGGCTTAGGGCCCATGTTCGGCCTGTTGGGAACGGTACTGGGGCTCATCCTCTCGTTCCAAGACATGTCTACGGCCGAAAACGTCACTCCGCAGGTACTCTCCAGCGGTATCTATCAGGCGCTTACCAGTACGGCCATGGGCTTAGTCGTTTCTATCGTCGCCATGGCAGGGTATAACGTGTTGGTGTCCAATTTAGACAAAGTGGTGTACAAGATGGAATACACGGCCCTGCAGTTCATGGACTTGCTGCAGGAGCCGTCGCGTTAATGAGCCTTTGGGTTGCCCGATTTCTATCCGACTTTTTCTTACCTTGAAACGACAAAGATGCTATGGGCCTAAAACGAAGAGTGCGCGTTACCCCGACGTTTAGCCTGGCAGCCATGATCGACATCATCTTCTTGTTGCTGATGTTTTTCATGTTGACGTCCAAGTTCGTCACGCCTAACGCTTTGAATCTCCAACTGCCCTCCAGCACCTCGAAGACCATGGCCTCACCGGACTTAGCCGTCTCGGTGAATGCGCGTGGCGAATATTTCGTAGACGGCATCCGCGTCCGAAAAGAGACTCTGGAGAACGCCGTTGCCGCTAAAATTCGGGCAAAAAGAGAAGACCCTAAGCAAACAACGCTCACGGTGGTGGCAGAAAAGACGGTTCCCTTGGACGACGTCGTTTATATTTTGGATATAGCTAATCGCCTAAAGATCAAGACTATACTGGCCACCGAAGAGCGCAGGAGCGAACGCTGACGGAGAGGGCGGTCTCGGGGCGTGTGTATTTTACCTTTTTTGTTCATCTTGCCGTAAAAAAGAGCCATGTCCACCATATCCCGGCAGAACGATGAAGACCGCCTCAAGGCGGCTCTTATCAGTGTGTTGCTGCACTTGTTGCTGCTGCTGTTGCTGATTTTCCTGCAAGTTGGCGTGAGAACTCCACCACAGGTGCCACCGCCTATCCTCATCGATTGGGGTGGAGGGGGCAGTCAGGCATCGCCGGGTTTGCCCGACCGCGGCCGCGGCAACAACCCCGCTCCTCGGGGACAGCAAATGGAAGATCCCTCGATAAAGACGCCGTCTCCCAAACCGACACCGGCACCGGCCCCTCAGAAGGCCTCGCCGCCGCCCAGCCCGAGTAAGCCCTCGACTACTACTACGCCCACCACCACAGACCCCGACGTGGCGGCATTGCGCCGTGCACAAGAGGAAGCCAAGCGCAAGCAACAGGAGGACGAGCGCCGGCGCAAGCAAGAAGAGGCCGACCGACAAGCCGCCGAGCAGCGCCGTATAGCGGAAGAACAAGAGCGCCAGCGCCGCGAACAGGAAGAGCAGGAGCGCAAGCGCGGTCAGTTTGGCAGTGCTTTTGGCAAACCCGGCTCCGGCACCGGACAGGGCAATACAGGCCGACCGGGCAACCAAGGACAGCCGGGCGGCACCGGCAATAATCCCTTCGGCACCGGCGGCAGCGGAGGGAGCAGCGGCGGCGGAGATGGCGGCGGTGTAGGCGAATCCATCGGAGGAGGGCTGTCTGGGCGCCGCGTCGTTAGCCGCCCCAGGATGGTTGACGACACGCAAAACACCGGCCGCGTGGCCGTTCGAGTGTGCGTCAATGCTGAAGGCATAGTCACCTCGGCCGTCTATACCCAAGTAGGCTCCACCACTACCGATGGCGTCTTGCGCAGCAAAGCCATAGATTGGGCGCGCCAGTACCGCTTTGCTCCGGAACCGGATATCTCGGAACAATGCGGCACCATTACCTTCGATTTTCGCGTGAAATAAGAGAGCAGACGCGCCTACGCCCAAACAATGTGAGTGCGGTTGATAATTCCCACAGGCTTGCCGCGGAGCCAATGCCCATCTAAAGGCGTATTAGTAGAGCGCGAGCGGAGCCCCTCGGCCTCTACCTTCCACTCGCGCTCCGGAGCCATCAGAGCTATCTCAGCAGGGCTACCTACCGATAAAGTGGGCAACTCTATACCCAAAAGCCGGCGAGGCGCCCAGGCCCATTTTTCGACCAGCACTTCTACAGGAAGGACATCCGCCAAATAAGTGCGGCAAAGAGCAAAAGCCGTCTCCAACCCAATAGCCCCGGCCTCTGCAAAGGGAAACTCCACCTGCTTAGCCTCCACGTGCCAGGGTATATGGTGTGTGCACAATATATCGATAGTGCCGTCGAGTACGCCTTCGATAAGGGCCTGGCGATGCTCCTCCGTGCGCAAAGGCGGGATTACCTTCCAAAGGCTGTCGAAACCTTGTAGGTAATCGTCGGTAAAGCACAGGTGAAGCACGCCTACAGAAGCCGTCACCGGCAAACCGGCCCTCTTAGCGGCGCGCACCAACGCTACGCTGCCGGCCGAGGAGAGCAGGTGCAGATGCAGGCGTCCGCCGGCATATTCCAGAACGCTGAGGCTGCGCTGTATCGCCACCTCTTCCGATAGGGGCGGAATACCGCGCAGGCC
>Ga0209101_1000140_pt1 | contig 60254 bp, 42 predicted proteins | sample ConPoolayeCmetaG_FD_185481 | JGI IMG/M metagenome (GOLD analysis project Ga0209101, IMG submission 185481) | Hot spring microbial mat communities from California, USA to study Microbial Dark Matter (Phase II) - Cone Pool mat layer C metaG... ... | reverse complement strand
ATTGTGGTTTTCTTGTAACTTAGCGCTGTCGTACTATGCGCACGTGGCCCTGTTCCACTGGGGCGATACCGTTTGGGTCAGGCCCGTTGCAGCCGCCGATGGTGCATAGCCACCAATGCCCGCACTAAATCGAGGCTAGGCGGCCAAATGGAGACTAGGCGAAAAATTCGCCGCCAACTTGCTGAAGCTGGCAAAAACCGGTGAAAACAGGCCTCAACTGCGGGCAATATCTGTTGAACTCTTCATCGAAAAGTCGCCTTACCCACACCTTCCGTACACCGCAACCGGCTTGCGAAACTGGCCATCGGCTTTACCCGGCACCCGGTTTTCATTAGTATTAGCGAGTACTGTGATCCGCGGGCAAGGCCGCACCGACCAACTCCCATCGATATAGTAGCGTGGCGGTAACTAGGGTGCGCTGATTCGGCCACATTCAAGATTTCGACCCACGTGCAATATTTCGACAAGTGTAAGCTGCGAGGAAAAACATGTCGAGCTGCGTATTGGCTTACTCGGGCGGTTTGGACACATCGGTCATTCTGGGCTGGCTGATTGAACAAGGGTACGAGGTTCATGCGGTGTACGTCGACCTGGGGCAACCGTGCGAAGACCGCGAAGCGATCCTGCAAAAGGCGCGAAACATCGGCGCCCGTTCGGCACGAATCGTCGATGCCCGCGAAGAACTGTGCCGCGATTTCGCCTTCCCCGTGCTGCAATGGCAGGCCAGATACGAAGATATGTATTTGATGGGCACTTCGATCGCCCGACCGCTGATCGCCAAAGTGTGCCTACAGGTGGCCCGCGAAGTCGGCGCCGACACGTTCGCTCACGGTGCCACAGGCAAGGGGAACGACCAGTGTCGCTTTCAGCTTGCGGCCGAGGCGTTGCAGCCGGGCATCAAGGTGGTGGCGCCGTGGCGGATCGAAGCCTATCGGCAACAGTTTCCCGGCCGCAGCGAAATGATCGCTTATTGCCAGCAGCGCAACATTCCCGTCAAAGCGTCGGCCGCCAAGCCATATAGCTCGGACGAAAACTGCCTGCACATCAGCTACGAGGCGGGAAAACTGGAAGACCTCAGCGTCAATGGCCTGGAATTGGTCGAGTTCGGCATGACCGTCTCTCCCCAGCAAGCCCCAGACAAAGCCGAGGAAGTGACCATCGAGTTCAGCTCGGGTGTGCCGGTGGCGGTCAACGGCCAACGGCTCAGCGCGTACGGGGTGGTATCTACATTGAACCTGATCGGCGGGCGCAACGGCGTCGGGCGGATCGACATCGTGGAAAACCGCTTCGTGGGCATGAAAAGCCGCGGAGTCTACGAAGCGCCCGGAATGACCATCCTCTACACGGCTCATCGGCTAATTGAGCAGCTTACGCTGGATCGCGACTTGATGCACCTGCGCGACCGGCTGGCGCCAGAAGTGGCCGAGATGGTTTATTACGGCTTCTGGTACCACGCCAAGATGGACGCTTTGATGGCGTTCATCCGCGAGGCCCAGCAGCCGGTCACCGGCCAGGTGACCCTGAAACTGTACAAAGGCAACATCATGGTCAGCAGCCGCAGCAGCCCCAATAGTCTTTACGACGAGGGCATCGCCACTATGGAAGGCGGCGGCTCGTACAACCAGACCGACGCTGAAGGATTCCTGCGCATCCAGGGTCTGCCGCTGCGAGTGCAGGCCCGTGTGCGCCCGCGGGCGTATTGACCTCTGTCGAGCGACGTTCAGCGGCTGGTCAGCCGGCGCAGGCTGCGCGCTTGTCGTGCGATTTGCCCGGCAAGGCCGCTGGGTCGTTCCAGTTCAAAGGCTGCCGGTCAGTACAGTTCGGGATACACGAAGTAGAACTCGTGGTGTCCGGTTATAGGCCACAAGACCAGAAAGTGATGGGCCAGATCGGAAACCAGCAGAGCTCCGCCTAGCGCCAACGCTAGATCGCGCAATGCCAGCTTCTTGCGCAGGCAAATTGCTGCCAGCAGGCATATCACCCCAAGGTAACTGTGATGTACTCGCAGCCCGAAAGTACAGGCCTTCACCACGAAATGTGGATTGGCGGCTTGCAGTCCCAGGCCGAAGCGCCCCGCTATCGTCAGAGCCTCGATCAGCAAAGTCAGCAGGCCGGCCGACAATACAGTCCGACACGTTCTCCAAACCGGATACTTGTTCAAAAAGGTTAACATAGGCTCACCAAAACAATCGGCCCAGCCGAGCGTGGGTTTTCGCGCCGATGATGCTCGGCTGGGCTTCGGGTTAGTGCGGTTGTTGCATTATAGCGGCTTGCCCGGCTGGGAGGGCTTTAGAGCGTTTCAGGCAATTCGTATCCTGCACGGCGCTTTCGTACCACCCAACGGTTGGCCGCCTCATCCGACTCGAATCGCTCCTTGACGGGGTCCCATCGCAGTTTGCGGCCTTCGAACCGGGTGATATTCGCGAGATGACAAACACTGACGGAACGATGCCCGATCTCCACATCGGCCACTGGTTTCTGCCGCGTTCGGATGCAGTCGAGCCAGTTTTGCATGTGCCACCGGGCTTGCCACAGGGCCGTCTGGTCGCTCCAGCGGCGTTCTTCGGCTTCTGCGTCCACTTTCTTGAGAAGCTCCTGGGCGATCGACGGCGGATTGGAGGTGCACTTGTTGCGGTTGATTTCCAGCTTGCCGCTTTCGCCTACGAAGACTGCTCCTCCTACAGGGCCGCGCTCCAAGATGAACCGCAACGTAACCCCGTCGGCATAGCGCATTTCCACCTGTCCATTGTACCCTGGGGTCAAGGGCCACATTTCCACCGGGGCTGTGTCGTCGCGGCCCAAGGCCCACTGGACCTGATCCACGCCGTGGGCGCCCCAATTGGTCATTTCGCCGCCCATCATGTCCAGCCATCCCCACTGCATCCAGCGATGGTTGAACGGGCGCCATGCGGCCTGATTGAGCCACTTGTCCCAATCCAGGCCGGCAGGGACCGGTTCTTCGGGAAAAGGCTCTTTGGGCAAGGGGTTCGGGCCGGTGTAATTGACCGCGCGAACCTCCAGAATCTTTCCCAGGCCGCCGTTGCGGACGAACTGGCAGGCTATGCGGTTGATGGCCATCGAGCGCTGCTGGGTTCCCACCTGTAGCACCCGCTTGTATTTGCGCACCGCTTCCACCAGCACGCGGCCTTCGTGGATGTACAAGCTCAGCGGTTTTTCGGCATAGATGTCTTTGCCCGCCTGGCAAGCATGGATGCAAGGCAAGACCCGCTGGAAATCCAAAGTGGCCACAATCACCGCATCCACGTCTTTGCGATCAAGCAGGTGACGATAGTCTTGATAAACCGGCCAATCGCCACCCTTGTTCTTCTTGAAGGTTTCGGCCCGGGGCAGATTGCAGTCGCTCAGCGCTACGATGCGGCCGTCCTCGGGCAGTTGCTCCAGCAGCAGCGAAGCGCGATTGCCTACGCCGATGGCGCCGATTCCGATGCGCTCGTTCGGCCCGGGCGTACCCGGCGCCCCACGAACCAGGCCGGGAATAAACAGCGGAAGGACAAGACCACTACTTGCACCCAACAAGACTGTGCGTCTGCAGATTCGGGACTTCTGGTTAGCCATTTCCTGCTTTCCCTTGAAAAACAAAGGATCAAACAATATGCGTGGGTAATATCAATCTTCCGCACTTTCCCAAAAAACGGTGTACCGACACCAAGAAGCCTTGGGAAACTCGCGTGTCGATCCCCATAATGTCAGTTTCGAACGTCGTTTTGAACGTCACAGGCCCCACGAAACTTAAGAAACCTCAGGAAAAACGATGTCTTCAGTCTCCGTTTCTCTGACAAAGTGCAGTCAATCTTCTGTTGGTGGCAATTAGTAATCATTACGTCGGAAACTACCGCTTCCATCTTGCGCCCGTAAAACGGTTATTCCTCCGCTGCGACAACCTCTCCCGATGCAATGAACCCCTTCAAATCGCAAGAAAAACAAGAATCACCCAAACCAAAGAAACAGTAGTATGCTCGTCAAATCCGTTTGTGCTGTCAAGATTTTGGGTAATCGTTCAGCCACTGCGCACAGCCTCAAGCACCCGAACAGCCATAAAGACACCACCTCTACCGCAAAGGCATCTGTCGGCAAATCATCTATGGTTGCGACATCGCCGCCAGCAGTTGGCGGACGAACTGGGCGATTTCGTCCAGCACCTCGCCACGCGGTCTTTCGGCGGCCTGAGCGACACGACGCACTATCGCCGAGCCGACGATCAAACCATCGGCCACCGGCGCCAGCAGCCGCACGTGCTCCGGCCGGCTGATACCAAAGCCGATGCAGATGGGCAAATCGGTGTGCCGCCGCAGTCGGGCTACTTTATCGACCAGTTCCGGCGGCAGAGTGGCTCTTTCGCCGGTGATGCCCGCCACCGAAACATAGTACACAAAGCCGCTCGATTGCTCGGCGATGCGTTTGGCCCGTTCATCCGGCGTGGTGGGAGTGACAAGATGTATCAGGCTCAGATCCGCGTTGCGGCACAGTTGGGCCAGCGGGGCGCTTTCTTCCACCGGCAAGTCGGGCACGATCAGCCCGCTTACACCGGCACGTCGGGCCGCCTCGACGTACTGCTGAAGCCCATGGCGGTAAACTATCGCGTAACTGACCATCGTCACCAGGGGGGCTTTCAGCTCGGGCGCTACGGCCGCAAGCATTTCCAGCACATCGGCGACCTTCAAACCCCGCTCCAGCGCCCGCGTGTACGAAGCCTGGATCACCGGGCCGTCGGCGATCGGGTCGCTGTAGGGCATGCCGACTTCGCACAGGCTGGCACCTTCGGCGACCAAACGCCGCAGCACGGCAGCGGTGAACTCCAAGTCCGGGTCTCCGGCGGTGACGAAAGGAACGAGCGCTTTTTGTCCGGCACGACGCAATCGGGCGAATAGACTATCGATAGCTGACATTCGCTGCGGTCTCGATCGTGTTGACGGTCAACGAACCTACAGAATTGGTTTGTTTCAGCCTCCGGCGGCACGAGCAGCGTCCGGCCCACGCTGCAACCAGTCGTTCGGCGGCGGGCAAACGGGCCCGGTCGGCCGCGGCAACCGCTCTGAATATGGCGATAGCTCTGATCTACTATAGGGCTTCCTACGATTGTCCGCGCAGCCGGGCGATGTGTTGCGTATCCTTGTCCCCTCGACCCGACAGACACACCACTATGCACTCCGAGGGCTTTCGCCGGGCGGCTTCGCGCATGGCCATGGCGACTGCATGTGCGCTTTCCAGAGCCGGTAGGATGCCTTCCAGTCGGGCCAGGGTGTCGAAGGCGGCCAGTGCGTCGGCATCGGAAACATGGGTGTAATCCACTCGGCCGGTTTGTTTCCAGTAGGCGTGTTCTGGGCCGACGCCGGGGTAATCCAACCCGGCCGAAATGCTGTGCACCGGCGCGGTCTGGCCATCTTCGTCTTGTAGCACTAGGCTGAAACTGCCGTGCAGCACGCCCGGCTGTCCGAAGCATACCGTGGCGGCATGTTCTCCCAACTGCTGGGAGCGCCCGCCCGCCTCTACACCCAGCAATTGCACTGTACTGTCTTCGATGAACGGATAGAACATGCCGGCCGCATTGCTGCCGCCGCCTACGCAAGCGACGATCAGCTCCGGGAGCCTTCCCAACCGCTCCAGGCATTGCTGGCGAGTTTCTCGCCCAATCACCGATTGGAAATCGCGGACGATTCGCGGAAACGGGTGCGGCCCGACCACCGAGCCGAGGCAGTAGTGGGTGGTTTCGACCGAGGACATCCAATCGCGCAGCGCCTCGTTAATAGCGTCGCGCAGGGTGCGCGAGCCGCTGGCGACCGGGCGGACCTCGGCGCCCAACAGTTTCATGCTGTACACGTTGGGGGCCTGGCGGCGGATATCTTCCTCGCCCATATACACTACGCACTCCAGCCCGAAGCGCGCACAGGCGGTGGCCGTAGCCACACCGTGCTGGCCGGCGCCGGTCTCGGCGATTACCCTTCGCTTGCCCATTCGCACCGTAAGCAACGCCTGTCCAAGCGTGTTGTTTATCTTGTGCGAACCGGTGTGATTGAGGTCTTCGCGCTTCAGATAAATTTGCGCGCCGCCGCAATGCTTGCTGAGACGCCGGGCGTAATACAGCGGCGAAGGCCGTCCGGCGTAATCGCGCAGCAACTGTTCCAGGGTAGTCTGGAACTCGATGTCGGCTGCCGCCTTCTGGTACTCCGAGGCAAGCTGCTCCAGGGCGAAGGTGAGTGTTTCGGGCACGAAACGGCCGCCAAACGGGCCGAAGCGTCCAGCAACGTCGGGCACCTGGGAAAGTGTGGACATCTATTTGTCGACCGTACTTTGTCTTTTATGGCAGAACTTCAGCACGTTTTGCGCGCATGTTTTCCGGTAATCCGGAGGGCCACGCCCCGTCGTGGCCGTGCATCCTGGGCCAACCGACGCGACAGCAGTGCGTCCCTCCACCGCCTCCATTGGTTGCTTGCATAGCCTGCTTCAGAAGCTGTGCCACACGAGCGCCCACTGGCATTGCTTCAGCCAGCCGCTACCGGGATTCAGATGCACCCAGTGCTGTCCCGCAACAGCCGGCTTGCCGCAGTGTCTGCAATTAGTGGCAGAGTCGAAGGCGCACGGAAAACCGCAATCCCTCTTTTTTACCAACCTCCCGCGGCACCGCCAATATCGGCCGGAAGCAGTCAATCGGCGCTTCAGAAGCAGTCAATCGGCGCTTTATTTGGGGAACGGCATTGTTAGAATGTTGATGGGCGGGGTGCTAATGCTCTTGTCGGCTGACGGTCTTTTGATGGTTCTGCGCAGGCTGTCGTTGATGATCGCTTTGGTGGCGCCAGGGCTTTGCGCGGGCTGGCTGGCGCAATGCCGCGGAGCTGACCAGCCACAGTCCCCCGAAAGCTCCGCCGGCGACTGGCCCACCGAACGAATCACGCTGCGCGACGGCAGTACCTACAACGGTCTGATCGAGTCGGAAGACGAGCACTGGCTGCATCTGATACAAGTGTTTCGCCCCCGAGGGCGACCGATGTACGTGGTGATCCGTCCGCTGGAGCGGAGCAAGGTGCTGGAGGTCTCTCGCCTGGCAGAGCCGCAGCGGATGCAGTTACGGCAGCGAATCGAGCAGGTTGTCAATCGCGCCAGAATCGAGGCCGCCCGTGCAGAGAACATTCCGCTTAGCCTCGACCAGCGCGAGGGGATGTTCTTCCGCCGCTATCGGGGCAAGTGGTTTTTGCTGGAAAGCACGCTGGACGATCAGACTACGCGGCGAATCATCGTTCGCCTGGAACAGGTTTTTACGGCCTTCCGCCAGATGTTGCCCCCGCGCACCGATGCGCAACGCACTTTGCGCATCGTGGTGCTTGGCTCCACCGGCGAGTACCAGCAATATCTGCGGCGTCTAGGCATCGACATTCCCCACCCCGCCTGCTACCTGCCGGAAGACAATCTGGTAGTCGCCGGCAGCGAGTTCGCCCGTTTCTCCGCCGAAATGGCAAAGGTGCAGCGGCACCATGCGGAGCTGGACAGCGAATTAAAACAATTGGAAAGGCAACTTTCGGGCCGGCTGGCCGAAATAGCCAGGCAGATGAAGGCCGACGGCGTGCCCTCGGAAAAGATTTCCCGATCGTTATGGGCCGAACGTCGTCGCTTCGATGAGCTGATCGGCGGGAAGCGGAATGAGTTGCGAGTGGCAGCACGCGAAAACGAAAGGCTGTTTCAGCAGGTGGCCGGACGAATGCTCACTCGGCTGTACCACGAGGCTTTTCACGCCTATTTGGAAAGCTACGTCTTCCCCCGGCAAGAATACGACGTGCCGGTGTGGCTGAACGAGGGTCTGGCGCAGATCGTCGAATGCGGGCTGCTGGACGGCGATGTGCTGCGAATCGACGTCCCCCACGCCCAGGCACTCAGGGAGCTTAGAGCCGATCTGGAGAGCCGCGAGCCGTTGGACATCGGCGCGCTTCTGCGGGCCAGCAACGAACAGTTCATCTCGCCAGACTCGAAGTCGCGTTATTATGCACACGCATGGGGTATCGCGTACTACCTGACCTTCGAGCAAGGCTTGCTAACAAGCCCAGGACTAACCGATTACGTGCGAAAACAAAGCCCACAATCCGCCCAGCAGCGCTTCGAAAAGCTGGTCGGTTGCTCGCAGGAGGAGTTTCAGCGCCGCTGGCGGCAGTACATCCTGGAGCTGAAGTAGCCGGCCTCGCGCCTGTACCCAGCAGACGACAGCCCCTCCTTCTGCCGACTTTTTGCTGCTCGCCGCGTAGCGCGGTTGATCTTGCACATCGCCCGCGACTGTGTGTGGTTTTATGCTGAACTGAGAACTGCGCTTAGCCTTGCACGTCGGTGAGCAATGTGCCTGGCCCGCCCAGATACACAGCGGTAAAGCTCCCACCGGGGGCCAGCGTCGTGGGTATCGGTGGGCGGACTGGCAGCCTGTAGCCACTGTTGCACCAGCCTGCATCAGAGCGCCTGTTAAACTGTTCCTTGCGTGCCGTTTGTTCCAGAGGAGCCTTCGCGCTGAGCCGCCCGAGGGGCACATTCTGACGCGATATTCCTTTCGACCCTTCCGATACCACTATTGAGAGTTCGCGGAACAGCAGTTTGGCCGCGAGCAACCGGTATTTTACCAACCGCAAGGGATGCCCCTATCCCATACCGCAAACTGCATGTGGCAAAGCGGCTTGACTTCTGGACGCACATCGTACCTGCGCGAACAGGTTGCTGACAGACGGGCGGCAGAGCAAGCCGACAGCCTTTTCAAAAGGCTGACCAGGTAAGGAAACCCCTTTCTAAACAGGAGGAGAACGATGCACCGAATTGGGGCAAAGCGATTGCTTGCTGGCACGCGGCTGTGTTTGGCCTGTGGGCTAGCTATTGCGGTGATTTCCGCAACCGCGGCATCGGCCCAGCAACCGGCCCCGATGTTGCCCACCGACCCAGGCTACATCGTGGCTACGGAAACCGATGCCTATGCGCCGGCAATTGCGGCGCAGCAGTATCAACAGGCTTCCTCTACTGTAATGGCGGGCGACGAGGAACTGGCCGCCCGCGTCAAGGCCCTGGAAGCCGCCCTGAAGAAAATCCAAGACAAGGCTGCCGCCGACGCCAAGCGGGCCGCCTCGGCGCCGTCGGTCAAGGTCTTCGGCCGCATCCAAGCCGACTGGGCGAGCTTCTATCAGAACGCCTCGCTGATCAACATGGCCGGCGACTTTTACAACGGGGCCGAGTTCCGCCGGGCACGTATCGGTGCGCAGGGCGAAGCCTTCGATGTGATGGATTACCGCATCGAAATGGACTTCGCCGGCAGCGGCCAACCGGCTTTCAAAGATGTCTACGGCACCATCAAGGAATTGCCCTTGCTGGGCAACGTCCGCGTGGGCCACTTCAAAGAGCCTTGGGGGCTGGAGCAGTACGGCACCAGTGCTAACTACATTACCTTTATGGAGCGCAACCTGCTCGACCAAAGCGGCGGCTTTTGCACCGTGGGCGACCGCAAGTCGGGCATCATGGCCTTCGACTGGAACGAGTCGGAACGAATGACCTGGGCTTACGGGGTGTTCATCGGCCAGATAGGCGAACGCCCGCCCACATGGCCCACCTCCCCGTTCGATGACGCCGGCGGTACGGCATTTACCGCCCGCATAACATGGCTGCCCTGGTACGACGAAGCCACCGAAGGCCGCGGCTACCTGCACACCGGTCTGGCCTATGCGTACCACGATATTGCAGAGTTGCGTCCGAACCAGACCAGCGGGCGGTTCACGCTCTCGGCCAAGCCCGAGGCCAACCTGGCCGGCCCGGTGCTTTACGCCACCAATCTGGATTTCAACCGCGTAAATGCTCTGCGGCCAGAATTGTTGCTGACCTACGGCCCGCTGTCGTTCCAGGCCGAGTACGCCTGGTACTGGATCAGCCGCGCCCAGGGGGCATCGCCCATGTTCGACGGCGGCTACATCCAGGTCAGCTACTTCCTTACCGGGGAGCATCGCCCGTATGATCGCCACCGGGGCGGCCTGGCCCGCGTCAAGCCGTTCGAGAACTTCTTCCGCGTCCGCGACGAGGATGGTTACATCCACACCGGCAAGGGCGCCTGGGAATTGGCCTATCGGGCTTCGTACCTGAACGGCAACAGCGCCGGCATACTGGCTGGCCAGGTGATCGACCACACCTTCGGCGTGAACTGGTATTTGAACCCGTATTCGCGGGTGATGTTCAACATCGTCCACTCCGAGGTCACCGGGCGCGACACCAACTCCGCCGGTAGTTCGACCGGCACCGTCTTCCCGGTCGGCGTGATGGATGCCTTCATGACCCGCTTCCAGGTCGACTTCTAGCACTGCTGCTTTGACAACTCTGGAAAAACTACCAACCCTGTTTGCAGATTATTCGTAGCCAACAAACCTGTTGATAATCAACAAGCGGCAGCGGCCCTGCCAGCCGCACCGCCTGAGGAGAACGAAAATGAAAAGGATTCTGCTGACCACTGTTGTTGGAGCACTACTGGCAGGCTGGGTCTGGGCAGGCGACGCCTGTGTGGCCCCAAAAGCCTGCGCCCCGACATCCGAGGCATGCCACATCTGCGGGCAACACTGTCCACAGAAAGTCTGCAAAGTGGTATGCGAGATGAAGGAGGTCAAGAAAACGGTTTGGGAAGTCAAATGCACCGAGCACTGCCCGCCCCTGCCGCGACTGCGCAAAGACGCGTGCGATTGCAACTGCGGCGATCCGGGCTGCGAAGGCGAGGCAGGCTGCAAGTCGTGCTGCGACCCCTGCGCGGCGTTACAGCCAAAGCGGATCGTTCCGCCCACTTGCGGGCTGATGCGCACCAAGAAAGAGTTGGTCAAGAAAGAAATCACCTGCAAGGTGCCGGTGTACAAGTGCGTAGTGGTGTGTGCCGATTGTGCGGCGCAGTGCGGCGTGTCGGAAGAACAAAAGCCCGCCGAGAAGCTGCCGCCGGCGCCCGCCCCCGCTCCCAAACCCAAGAGCGCGTTTTTCGCTCCCGATCCGCCCGTGCTTGGCACGGCATTTGTAAAATAAGGCAGTACGCAATTTCTAAAACAAGGCAAAACGCAAAGAACACTAAGCGCCGGTTTGAACCAAGATAGCCGGCGCTTGCAACTGCCGCGATCCGCTATCCACCACCCCTTTGCCTGCCGAAAGCATCCCTTCGGCGAGCATCGCTCCCACCCGACGCCGGAACTGTCCGGCGCCGGGTGCTTTTTTTCTTGGAAGTTTCAGCGGTTGCTTCCTGGAAGTTTGAGCGTGCAGTATCATCGCGCAAAAAGTGTGGACGACCTCAATGTATGCGTGTGGGAATGTTCTCGGGCGATCTGGAGCGGCGTGCTTTCAACCGATGCGGAGCAGCCCGCTTTCTTCTTACCAAACTCCGCATCGATCGCAATACTGAAAACATACGAGGGCCGCGCTCCGTCGGGGCTGCCTTTGGGTTGTTGGCAAGCATCGAGGAGCACACAACGGACGGGACCGCAGCACGTCCCTCCAACTGACCGCAGCCGCTGCATCCTTCTGGTTGCGGCCGCGGGCCGCGTCAGGCAAGATTTCTTGACGTTCAAGCGGGCGCGAGCGCGTGGCGCAGAGCGTCCTCCGGTTGCAAAGGTCCTTCTTTCGCCCGGCGCAACACAGTCTTCTGCCGTCCGCGGCAACAGTACGATTTCATGCCGCTCGGATGGCAGCCGACTCCAGAATCGCATCGCAGGCCCGACAGACCGACTCCACGTCGATCGCCTCGATGTACTTGCTCGGAGCCCGCCGCCGCTGCCGCGTGCTGCCAGGGCATACCGCCTTCTGCACCACCACATGCTGCGAGCCGTAAGGCCCGTGCCCCTCGGCTGGCCAAGGACCGTACAATCCCACGCACGGTACGCCTACGGCGGCGGCAAGGTGCAACGGGCCGCTATCGCTGCCCAAATACAGCCGCGCCCCACGCAACACGGCAGCCAACGGCTTCAACGAAAGAGTCGGAGCCGGCAGGATCATCTCTGGCAGTGCGGCGGCCAGTTGCGCGGCAGTCTGCTGCTCCTGCCGGCTGCCAGAAAGCACCAATACCGGCAGCTTCCAGCGACGCGCCAGGTGAACCGCCACAGCCGCGTAACGGTCGGCCGGCCAGCGCTTGCTGGGCCAGCTTGCGCCGGGATGAATCACTACGTAGCGGTTAGCGATACCCAGTTCACCCAGCAACGTGTCGGCCGCTGCTTGCGCTTGCGGATCGATCGGCACGCTGAACTGCACTGCCGGCGCGGTCACACCAAGCGGCGCCAACAGCTCCAAGTGCCTGGGGACCGCGTGTACCGAGCGAGTATCCACCAGTTCGTTGTTCAGCCAGCGGCTCAGCTCCCGTCCCCAGGGCCGCCCGTAACCAATTCGCCTTCGCGCGCCGGATAGCCACGCCGCCAGCGCGCTTTTGGTCAGCCCCTGGGCGTCGATGGCCACGTCGAACTGCAACCGGCCCAGCCGGTCGCGCAGCCGCAAGATTTCACCCGGCCGGCAGAGCCAACGACGCTGCACAGTAAGCAATATGTCCACCGCGCGATGGCCTTCCAGAAGATCGGCGAAGCGGTCCTCGACCAGCCAACCGATGGTCGCCTCCGGCAGGTAATCGCGCAGGGCACAAGCCAGCGGCATGGTATGAATCACGTCGCCCAGCGCACTGAGTCGCACAATAAGTATCCGCAACTTGCTGCCGACGGGGGGCACTGCTTTTGTCACCATAAAGCTGATAAATCGTTCTCGCGGGCAGTGGGGGCGTTGTCAGAGGAAAAACCTCTCACTTTCGCCTGTGCAAACCAGACATGGCAACCGCCGCGGCCAATTACAATGACCAAATTACGATAACGCCCGGGACAGATTGCCGCTATAGCAATCTTTCCCAGTTGCAGGGTTGCTGGCCTGCACGATAGCATCTGTGCCGGTCGCGGCCGGGGAAGGCCTGGGGTGGCGCTCCACCACCGCACTGCCGCGGCAAACAGCCGAGTTTATCGGATGTGCCGCTGCTTTGGCTGTGCGTACAATGACAACGGTCTGCGTGCAATGACATCGCTCTGCATAAAATGACAGACGAAGTTGGGCGCATCGCCGTAGCCTGGCTGCTGTCGATACGACCTCTCGCCCGACGCTTCCGTCTGTCCCGAGCAACTCTTATGGCCAGAACCACGATTCGATCGAAGACCACACCGGCGCCGCCGCTGCCGATGACGCCCCAGGAGGTAGCCGCGCGCGGCTGGGATGCCGTCGATGTGGTCTTTGTAACTGGCGATGCCTACGTGGACCATCCCAGTTTTGCGGCAGCGGTTCTGGGCCGGGTATTGGAAGCCGCAGGGTTCCGCGTGGCCATCCTCAGCCAGCCCGACTGGCACTCCTGCCGCCCCTGGCAGAGCTTCGGTCGTCCCCGGCTGTGCTTCTGCATCAGTGCTGGCAATCTGGATTCGATGCTCGCCCACTACACCCCGGCGCGAAAACCCCGCAGCGACGACGCCTACAGCCCGGATGGCCAGGCCGGATTGCGCCCCGATCGGGCCACAGTGGTTTACTGCCAGCGGGCGCGCGAAGCTTACAAGGGCGTGCCGATCATCACCGGCGGCGTAGAGGCCAGCATGCGACGCATCGCACACTACGACTACTGGAGCGATAAAGTCCGCCGCTCCGTCCTGCTGGATGCCAAAGCCGACTTGCTGGTGTATGGAATGGGCGAACGCACCCTGATGGAGATCGTCCGCCGACTGGCTGCCGGACAGTCGGTAGCCGACTTGCGCAATCTGCGCGGAGTGGCTTATCGCCTGGGTGCAAGCCAGGCGCTGCCCAAGTGGCAAGAAGAACCAGCCAGACCACTCGGCCCGGCCGATGCGACTGCCGATCGCCCGGGCGCTGCGCCTTCTGACAGCATTACCATTGGCACCTCGGCGGCCGACGACGATGTGATCCTGCCCAGCTACGAGCAAGTTGCCGCCGACAAAAAAGCTTTCGTGGAAATGACCCGGCTGGCGCAACTACACAATAACCCTTACTGCACTCGGCGGTTGGTGCAGTATCACGGCCGCGAAGCTGTGGTGATAAATCCACCAGCACTACCACTTGCCGAAGCGGAATTGGATTGGATATACGAATTGCCTTTCACCCGACAGGCGCACCCCAGTTACGCCGGTCGGCGTATTCCGGCGCTGGAAGTGGTCAAAAACTCGGTGCAGATTCTGCGCGGCTGTTTCGGCGGATGCACGTTCTGTTCGCTGGGGGCCCATCAGGGCCGGGTAATCCAAAGCCGCAGCCGACAATCAGTGCTCCGCGAAGTGCAAAAGCTGGCCAGCCAGCCGCAATTTTCCGGTACGATCACCGACCTGGGGGGACCGACGGCCAACATGTACGCCATGGGCTGCCTGCGGCCGGAAACCGCCGCCCGCTGCCGCCGCCCAAGCTGCCTTTACCCTAAGATTTGCAAACTGCTGCGCACCGATCACCGCCCGCTGCTGGAGCTGATGCGGGCCGTAAGGCAAGTGCCGGGCGTGAAACACGTGTTCGTCGCTTCTGGGGTGCGAATGGACTTGGCCCTGCGGTGCAAACAGTACCTCCAGGAGCTTGCCCGGCATCATACGGGCGGATTGCTAAAAGTCGCCCCGGAACACTGCGATCCGCATGTCCTGGAGCTGATGCACAAACCGCCGGTGCAAACGTTTCTGGACTTCGCCGAACAGTTCCGCAAGGCCGTGCCGGGACGGAAGCTTTATCTGGTGCCGTACTTCATGGCTGGCCATCCCGGCTGCGACCTGGATGCCATGATCCGGCTGGCCCAGTTCCTTAAACGCGCCGGATACCGGCCCGAACAAGTGCAAGACTTCGTGCCCCTGCCCATGGAAGTGGCCACCTGCATGTATTACACCGGCGTGGACCCGTTTACGGGCAAGGAAGTCTATGTTGCCCGCGGGGCGCGCGAGCGTCGGTTACAGCGGGCGTTGCTACAGTTCTTCAAGCCCGAAAACTACCATCTTGTGCGCGAAGCACTGGTGGCCGCGGGACGTCAAGAGCTTATCGGCGACGGTCCCGACTGTCTGATCCCGGCCACCAAACCGGCGGCCGCCTCCAAGCGGAAACCCACACGGCCAGCTACAACTGCGCGCCGTTTACGACCGACGCGGCATCTGCTAGACTGAACCGCGGTGGGTCCACCGCATCGGCGCGGATCAAACCCGCCTAGTGGCAGAAACCAGCAAACGAACATAAACTGTTGTTAGATAACTGGTTACGATAGCGCCGCATTTTACCCGCCGGCGAAAATGTTGCCGACGCCGATCCGGCTGGCCGACAAAAAGCCCTAAATAAAGCGCGGCTGTGTCGTATCCAACGACCGAGTGCTACATTCATTCAATGCCCGGGGCTGCCTCGGCAGCACAGCCGGTGACCAGATTCGGAAATGACGGGCAGATTTGGATGGGTGGCCGAGTGGTCTAAGGCGGCAGTCTTGAAAACTGCTGTGGGCGTTTCGCCCACCGGGGGTTCGAATCCCTCCCCATCCGTTTGGGGTATAGCGTGAGAATTGTACACGCCTTTTGTGGGGGCGCTCTGGAGGATCAGGCTGCCGAGGCGTTTTGCAGTGGAAGCTGGAGGGCCACGCTCCGTCGTGGCCGTGCATGGGGCACTACCGGACGCGACCGCAGCGCGTCCCTCCAACACCGCCATTTGGTTGCGGCCGAAGGCCGCGCTAGGTGGAAGTGTGAGTTAAACTATTTGGGGCAGGCGGTCGGCTAAGTGTCGCACTGTAGGATTGGGCGGCTTTTAGCGGGGATTTTCTATGGGCAGGCATAGCACGGTATCGCGCATTATCGAGTCGGGCGTTGTGGCAGTACTGCGTGCCCCCAGCGGAGAGATGCTGCTGGAGGTCGCCCAGGCGCTGCTGGCCGGTGGGGTGACTGCCATCGAGGTAACTTTCACGGTGCCCGGCGCGCAGCGCGTTATCGAGCAGGTATCGCAGCAGTTGGGCGACAAGGTTCTGCTTGGGGCCGGCACGGTGCTGGATGCCGAAACCGCGCGGATCGCTCTGCTGGCCGGTGCCGAGTTCATTGTCGCTCCCACGGTGAACCTGGAGGTGATCGAACTTTGCCGGCGGTACGATAAAGCGGTAATTCCCGGCGCTCTGTCGCCCACCGAGGTACTCACCGCCTGGCAAGCCGGAGCCGACGTGGTAAAGATTTTTCCTTCAGAAGTTGTCGGGCCGCAATATCTGAAGGCACTGCACGGGCCGCTGCCACAAGTACGCCTTATGCCCACCGGCGGCGTGAACCTACAGACAGCGGCCGATTTCCTTCGGGCCGGTGCTTGCGCGCTGGGCATCGGCGGTGCGCTGGTCGAGCCGAAGGCGGTGGCCAGCCGTGATTTCGAGCGTATCCGGTGGCTGGCCGCCCAGTACATCGACATCATCAAAAAGACCCGCCAAGAAATGACTGCCGGCTCTTAGTACGACAGCGCTAAGTTACGAGAGAACCAAAATATCTCCGGGTGAAAGCACCAACACATAACAACTGGTATTTGCGAAACAGCAACTTAGCGCTGTCGTATTAGCCGGGCGCTTTAAGCAGCCGGCGCCGGTTTTTTCCTGCGGAGCAATTCCTATGAACAGCGGAATTTCATGTGTTGTGCGACGCGGCGGTTGGTTGTCATCGGTGTTGAAAGGGGCCGGGCTTGTAGCGGTGATGGCGGCCGGCTGTCTTCTGGCTGTCAACGCCTTGGCCGCAGATAAAACCGCACCGCGGCGGCTGAAGGTCTCCGACAACGGCCGGTGGCTGGTTTACCAGGACGGCACGCCGTTTTTCTATCTGGGCGACACAGCGTGGGAGCTTTTCCATCGCCTCAACCGCGAGGAGAGCGAGTTGTATCTTAGCGATCGGGCTGCCAAAGGTTTTACGGTCATCCAGGCCGTTGTGCTGGCCGAACTCGACGGTCTGAAAACGCCCAACGCATACGGCGACATCCCCCTGCTGGACAATGACCCCAAAAAGCCCAACGAGGCATACTTTCGCCACGTAGATTGGGTAGTGCACAAGGCCGAGTCGCTGGGCTTGTTCATCGGCATGTTGCCCACCTGGGGCGATAAATGGAACCGCAAATGGGGCGTCGGCCCGGAAATCTTCACTCCCGAAAACGCCCAAATCTACGGCCGCTGGCTGGGGCAGCGCTACAAAGATCGGCAGATTATCTGGATTCTGGGGGGCGACCGCAGCGTGGACAACGACCGCCATCGGCAGATCATTCGCGCTATGGCCCGCGGTCTGGCCGAAGGCGCCGGCGGCACTCACCTGATGACCTTCCATCCGCAGGGCGACCGCAGCTCGGCCGAGTGGTTTCACGAGGATGAATGGCTGAGCTTCAACATGTTCCAGTCCGGTCACGGTTCTGCCAACAAGGCCAACTACGAGATGACCCTGGCTGCCTACAACCGCAAACCTGTCAAACCGGTGCTGGACGGCGAGCCGCGCTACGAAGACCATCCGATCAACTGGAAGGCGCAGCAAGGCTGGTTCGACCAGTGGGACGTCCGCCAGGCGGCGTACTGGTCGATGCTTTCCGGCGCCTGTGGTCACACTTACGGCGACCACAACATCTGGCAGATGTGGCAGGAAGGCAGAAAACCGATCTCTTCCGCCCGCACACCGTGGCGCAAAGCGTTACAGCATCCCGGCTCGGCCCAGATGGGTATGATGCGGCGGCTGTTCGAGTCGCGGCCCTGGCAAAGCCTCATACCCGATCAGGCCCTGATCCACGGCGAAAACCCCAAAGGGCCGGATCACGTGCGTGCTGCCCGGGCGGCCGATGGCGCGTTTGCCTTCGTTTACACGCCGACCGGGAAGAGTCTTACCATCAACACCGAGAGAATCTCCGGTGGGAAACTGGCCGCGTGGTGGTTCGATCCACGCACCGGTAAGGCCAGCGCGATAGCAGTGATGGAAAAATCCCGGCAGCACACTTTCGATCCGCCGGGCGAGCCCGGCCGAGGCAACGACTGGGTGCTGGTGCTGGACGACGCTTCGCGCGGTTTCGGGCCGCCCGGAGAGAAATAGCCCTCTGCCCGACCTGCGCCGCCAGCACGCCCGGAAGTGAATTACTGCCAACCCCAAAGCAACTTTCAGCCGCAAGCAAAGGGCGGTCATCGAGGGACGCGCTGCACTGGCGTCCCCAAAATGGCCACCAAGCGACGGCCACGTCGGAGCGTCGCCCTCCAGATCGCGCTGCAACATGCGCGCACAGTGCACACGTGATACGCCATAAGACACCATATCGCAATGGGCAGGAGAGCACGACGGAGCGTGGCCCTCCAAGATGTATTGCAACATGCGCGCACGGTACACGCTTGGTACACCACGAGACACTATGTTGTCCCCCGCTATCCACCAGTCGGCTGGAATGTAGCTGCAATGTAAATGTAATAGTCCGATAGGGGCGGCCCGGGTGTGGAACGCTGTCGGCCGGCAGCATAGAATCGTGGTGTTCTGGCCGCCCCGGTGCACGTCGGCGGCACAGCGATTGACACAACAGGAACGCAACAACGGTTGGCGCAACAGGGAGGCAACTGCTCCTCCTCCTGTAAAGACAAGCGGCAAGCTTTTGTTATGAATTCGGAACTCTCTTACGATTTCGTTGCCCCGCGGCAAATTGTCTTCGGTTGGGGACGCCGAGGGGAAGTCGGAAGGCTCGGCCAACAACTGGGGCGTCGGGCGTTGGTCATCTGCGGCAGTAGCACACTGGCGGCCCAAGGACGGCTGGAAGAAATACTGGCCAACCTTCGCGCAGCCGGCGTGGAAACCCTGCTGCTGGAAACCCTGCGCAGCGAACCCCAAGTAGCCGATGTCGATCGGCTGACCGCAATCGTTCGAAGTTACGGTCCGGCAGCGGGCGACTTCATGCTGGCCGTCGGTGGTGGGTCGGCTATCGACCTGGCCAAGGCCGTAGCCGCCATGGCCACCGAGCAGCAGAGCGACACCGTGCGCGACTACTTGGAGAACGTGGGCCGCAACCTCCAACTGCAAAGCCAGCCCTTGCCCGTGATGGCCATGCCTACCACCGCCGGCGCCGGCGCCGAGGCCACGCGCAACGCGGTGATCTCCTGTTACGACCCGCCATTCAAGAAAAGCCTGCGCGATACTCGCATCATGCCGCAGGTGGCTTTAGTCGATCCGGAGTTGTGCGTCAGCGTGCCGGCCAGTATCACCGCGGCCAGCGGAATGGACGCCATCACCCAACTGATCGAAAGCTACATTTCCCGCCGCGCACGGCCCATCCCGCAGGCACTGGCCTTGCAGGGACTACGGCTGGCCGTAGGCGCCATTTCGCAGGCGGTCAAAGACGGCCACTGCCGCCCTGCCCGGGAGGCGATGTCGCACGCTGCTTTGCTGTCGGGCATGGCCTTGGCCAATTCGGGCTTGGGGATGGCTCACGGCGTGGCGGCGGCATTGGGGACGGTCTGCCGCGTGCCCCACGGGCTGGCCTGCGCAGTGATGTTGCCGGTCGCGCTGCGCGTGAACCGCCAGGTCCGACAGACCGAGCTTGCCCGACTGGCACACGCCGCGTTTCCCCAGCATCGGCCCGCTTCCGTCGAAGCCGCTGTCGAGATGCTCATCCAGCGTATCGAGCAGCTTTGCCGCGAAGTGGGAATACCTGAGCGCCTTTCGGCGCTGGGCGTGCAGCGCGAGCATATTCCCGCCATAGTGGCCGGTTCGCGCGGCACAAGCATGAGCGGCAATCCCCGAGACCTATCGGATGCCGAGCTGACCGAGCTGCTGGAAGCCATGCTGTAAACTGCATCTGCACCCCTACGCCAATCGAGCGTCGCTGGGCGACTTTCGACCTGCTAGCACTTGGGCGCCGCAGCCGGTTTGCCATCGTTGCTAACGGGCGATTTGTGCCGCCAATGGCACAGCATCCCATTGCGCGCCAAGACGCACAGACACCAAGTCTGAACGCAAACCGCACATCCCCAAAAACACGTGCGGCCGGTTGCGTAATCCGTTGTGCAGCACAATCATCGAGTGTTGCTGCCGAAAAACTGTCAGTGACAAACTCGCATCTGTGAACGACTGAGGATGTGTTTCGCTAAGCGCAAAAAGTAATACAGAACACGAATGACTCCGATATTTTACCACCGGCCTTGCGCGCTGTTTGCACGCACATTTTTCGCCGAAAGACCGACTACGAACAGTCCAGTGGACTAACGCCGCGCAAAGCCGCTTGGCGCTGCCTACTACGGCCGGTGTTGCGCTACGGCGCGCTCCAGAATTTGTAAGTGTTCCAGGGCGTTGCGGAAAATCTCTTCGGCAAGTTGTTGCAGTTCGGGGTCGGAGGCCAGTTGCTCCCGGCAACGCGCGATTTCCTGTACCGTGTCGCGCTGCTGCTGGCAAGCGTGCTGAAGGGCGTGCTGTAAAGACACGTCGTTCAGTGCGCTGTACTCCAGCGGAAAGCAGCCCGGATCGGCCCGGCCGTCGCGGGCAGTTATGGCCTCGGCCACAAGCTGTGCGTAACGAGCCTGATCGGAAGCCAGGCGGTCGAGCACGTCTGCTGTCTGCTCGTGTCCCGCGGGCGTCCACGGCCGGGCGTCCTTGAAGTACATCGGCAGCGAACGGCTCAGCAGCCGCAACAGCTTTCCCAGGGCCTCCAATTGATCGGTATGCGTAGTGTCGGGTGTATGCTTCATTGCCGGCTTGTGATGTCTGCGAAACGGCAGTCGGCTTGCTACTCGGCCTGCCGCCGGGCGGATGACTGTTGCCCTAGCGGCCGCGGTCACCGCAATTCGCCGGCGGCCGCGGTCGCCCCAAGCCGCCAGCAGTTGCCACTAAACAGACCCACATGATTGCAAAACTGCCACAGGTGTGCGAAATACCTTGCTTTTCGGGGTTGGCAGTATTCCGTCCAATTCCGGTATTTTGTGGACCTATTTAGTTACAAGAAAACCACAATATCTTGGGGTGAAACCACCAACAGCATAACAACTGGTAGTTGGTAAACGGCAACTTAGCGCTGTCGTATTAGAACATGCTTGCCGCTGCCGTTTTGCTCCACTGCATCAGCGTATCGCTCCAGAAGAAAATCGCCACAAGCGGCACTGTTACGGCGATGCAATACAGGCCGCCGATCGAGTAAGCGGCAATCGACGGCGCAGGCCGATCGGCCGGTTCCGGCCGAAGTACCATCACGCGCACCACTCGCAAATAGTAGAACAGGCTCAGCACCGTGTTAAGCCCGCCGATGGCCAGCAGCAGCCAGAGTCGCGCCTCGACCAGCGCGGCGAAGATGTAGAACTTGGCCAGAAAGCCGGCCAGCGGCGGCAGCCCTACCAGGCTGAACATCACCGCCGCAGCGCAGACGACCAACGCCGGACTGCGGCCAGCCAGCCCGGCGTAATCGTCGATCTGCTCGCTTCCCAATGCGTTCCTCAGTATCGCCGTGATGGCGAAGGCCGCCAGGTTCATGAAGAAATATGCCCCCAAATAGAACAACACCGATGCGACGGCGAACCGGGCCTCTGCCGCCGTGCTTGCCGCCAGGATGTCGCCGGCGCTTTGCCCTGCCGGGTTGCTATTGATCGGCTGGAGCACAGCGCCCGGCTGGAGCACAGGGTCCTGCTCGAGCACAGCGACATGCTGTACCACAGCGCGCTGCTGCACTACAGCGCGCTGCTGCACCACAGCGCTCGGCTGGAGCAAATCGCCACGCTGGAGCATAGCGCCATGCTGCACCACAGCGCCGCCGGCATCGGGGGCAATCATCGCAACGGCGGCTGCCACGGGCATTATCAAGTATCCAGCGTGCGCGATGGTCGAGTATGCCAGCAGCCGCTTCATGCTCGATTGTCCATAGGCAGCCAGATTGCCAAACGTGCAAGTTACCGCGGCCAGCACGCTCAGCAGTCCTACGATTAATCGGCGCACCGGCGCAATGTCGGCTTGTACGTGCGCCGGCGGCTTCGCGGCGATTTTGTCGCAGTCAGACGCCTGGTTGCCGACGGCTTCCGGCCGCGTTGCTCCAGTGGCGATTACTGCTGCCGATGAAGATTGCGCGGCCTGACAAATCTCTGTGCTTGCCGCATAGGCGGGCAGCCCGACGGCCAGGCGAATCAACAGTCCCATTGCAGCGGCTTTCGACGCAACCGACAGCAGCGCGCCGACTTCAGCCGGCGCGCCGTCGAAGACATCGGGCGCCCAGAAGTGGAAAGGCACGACCGACAGTTTGAAGGCCAATCCCACAGTGAGCATCAACGCCCCGAGGGCCAACAGCAGACTTTGTTCGGCCGTCAGGCCGGCGCTGAGCAGCAGGGAAAGTCGAGCGGCCATGGTGGGCAGATGCAGCGAGCCGAGCACACCGGCCAGCAAGCTGATGCCGTACAGCATAATGCCCGCTGCACCTGCGCCGAATATGGCGAACTTCAGAGCCGCCTCGGTACTTGGCTTGCGGAACTTGAGGATGCCGGCCAGCACATAGCAAGGCAGGCTGGCCATTTCCATGCCCAGGATGACCATCACCAGATGGTTTGCCGAAACCATCATGCACATGCCCAGCGCCGCGCCGAACAGCAGCACGAACAGTTCGGTTGCGTCCTCGCGCGGAGGGACGTTTGTTATCCAGGCCAACAGTGCCAGCAGGGGAAGGAACCCTAGTAGCAGTCCTCGCAGGAAGATCGAAAGGCCGTCGATGACCAACATGCCGGTGAAGATTTCTTGTCTTGCCCCCAGCGCGCCGGCTTGCAAAGCGCGCCACGGTTCGAGCAGCAACAAGGCCGCAGCACCCCCGGCGATCGCCAGCCAATACGCTCCACTGCGCCATCGCGGCAGGATCATCCGCACCATCAGCAGGCAGACGATCGTGGCGCACAGGGCCAGTTCGGGGCGGATCGCCGGCAGCGAGCGATGCACCGCGTCGTCCAACAGGCTTTGTACCAGTTCGGGCAAACTCACCGATGAAGCCTCTCAGTCCATGCGGCCAGCCGCTGGACTTGCTGATTGACTGTAGGCGTCATGTAATCCAACAGCGCTTTGGGGTACACGCCGAAGACTATCGCCAAGGCCAGCAGTGGTGCAGCAATGGCGACCTCGCGGGCCGTCATGGGCGTCAGGTTATCGCCATGTGGCCCTTTGTACTGCGGGCCCAGATACACGCGCTGGATAGTCCACAGGATGTAACCGGCCGTTAGGATCACCACCGAGGCGGCCACTACGGCCATTGCCTTGCTGTAGCTCCAGGCGGAAAGCACCACCAGGAACTCGCCCACAAAACCGCACAATCCCGGCAGGCCCAAGGCGGCAAAGAAAATTCCTACCGACAGCCCGCTGTAAACGGGCATTCTATGAAACAGGCCGCCGAACTGATCCAGATCGCGATGGTGGACTCGATCGTAAACCACGCCCACCATGAAGAACATGCCGGCCGAGCTTAGTCCGTGGGCGATCATCTGGAACAAAGCGCCGCTTGCGCCCATTTTCCAGGCCGTAGTGCTGAACTGCGTGGCGGCTGTTGCGCTCCATGCCCCGATGCCCAGCAGCACATAGCCCATGTGACTGACCGAGCTGTAGGCCACCAGTCGCTTGAAGTCTTTTTGCGCCATGGCGGCCAGCGCACCATAGACCATGCTCAGCACACCGATGCCGCAGACCAACCACGACAACTCATAACCGGCAGCAGGGCAAATCGGATAGCAGATACGCATCAGCCCGTAACCGCCCATCTTGAGCAACACCCCGGCCAGGATCATCGATATGGGCGTGGGGGCTTCGACATGGGCATCGGGCAACCAGGTGTGAAGCGGCACCGCAGGCAGTTTTATTATGAACCCGATAAACAGCAGCACAAAGGCCCACCAGCCGATCGATTTGCCCCACAGCAGCGGCTGGTCGAAAGGCGAGCCGGGCATTTGTCCCAACTCGGCCAGCGCCAGCATGTTGAAGGTGTGAACCGGCTGCGGCGTGCGGTCGGGGCCGATGGTTACCACAAGAGGCTCTTCGATGTGACAGGCCGCGCGCTGCTGCTGGCTCAGCCTGCTGATGTCGCTGGAAAAGTACAGCATCAGCAGCGCGATCAGCATCAGCACACCGCCGACCAGCGTGAACAAGAAGAACTTGATGGCCGCGTACTCGCGTCGCGGGCCGCCCCAGATGCCGATCAAAAAATACATCGGCAGCAACATCACTTCCCAGAACACATAGAACAAGAAGAAATCCAGGGCGGTAAACACCCCCAGCATCCCGGTTTCCAGTATCAAAAACAGCACGCAGTATGCCTTGACGTGCCGCTGAATGGTCCAGCTTGCTGCCATCGCCAACATGCTCAACAGAGAAGTAAGGATCACCAGCGGAAAACTTATCCCGTCGATGCCCAGGAAGTACTCGATCCCGAAGGCCGGTATCCACGGCAAACGGACCACGTTCTGCATGCGCGGATTGCCCAGCTCGAACCGGCCGGCAATCGGCTGGCTGCCAACTATGGCTGTGGCCGACTGGAAATGTTGCTGCTGTGCTACGGGCTGGAGCTGATGCTGTGCTGCGGGCTGAGCCCGCTGCTGTGCTTGCGGGGATGGGATGGCGATCCACACCGTGGCCGCGAACACCACCACGGTGATCATCATCGCAACCAGTTTAATGATATTCTCCCAGCCGCGCGGCAGCACGCACAAGACCAGCGCAGCCACGGCCGGCAGGAGAACCACAAAGCTCATCAGCGCTACAGCGTTTTCGGCCATTTGCAGTTCACAAGTGTTTTGATCTTCCCAAAGTCAATGCGTGCCACGAGAGCCTATTGACATTCGTAATATCTGGCGACACGCAGCACTATTGACATTCGCAATACGTAGTGGCACGGAGCACTAGGGAAAACCTTGTATCGAGCGGTCACTACGTTGCGCAAAGGTCAGTAAAGAAAAACTTATATCGAGCAGCCACTACGTTTCGCAAACATCAATAAAAAGCCGACGATAAACACGATAAGCCAGCGGCCGGCAAGACATCCTAACGCACTCTCTTAGCGCAACCCGATGCCCGTGTTGGACCGATGCCCACCGTCGCGTCCGCTGCGTTTTCGCGGATCGGTACCGAACAAGCCAGGTTCGGCCACGACGGAGCGTGGCGTCCAGAGCTTTTGGAAAGATGCGCGCAAAACGGGCGCATTTTCTGCCATGAGGGACTAACGACAACCACCACCGACCATGGCCCTCCAAATCAGGCGAAAACATGCGTGCAAAGGCACACAAGTTATGCCGCAAGAACTCTTTATACGAGGCGTTAACAAATCGCCATCTCGACAATAAACTGCTCATTTCCAAAACAGACTGCTCAACAGGAACAAGGCCACGCTCCCGGCGGCCAGCGCTATCAGGTATTGCCGAACATTGCCGGTCTGAAGCCGCCGCAGACGCAAACCGAAAGCAAAGGTCCACTGGGCCATGTAGTCGATTGCTCTATCGACGATCAGCCTGTCGAAGCGATCGTCGGCTTGGGCAGCCAGGCCGGTGCTCCGGGCCATACCGTCGGCCAGCCAGTCGATCGCCCGCCGATCCAACCAGGCTGTCCACTGGGCAAGCCTCAACGTCGTAGCGACCAGCAGCAAATGGTAGATTTCGTCCAGCCACCACTTGTTTATCAGCAACTTATAGATTGCGACGAAGCGCCGCTGCACGGCTTGCGGGTCTAGCCACGACACGCCGTAAAACACGGCCGCCAGCAGGAACCCTAGCAGCGACACCGCAAATGCCCCAAGCGCCGCGGAGACATGGAAAGTCGGGTCCTCGTGCGCCAAGTGTTCTCCGGGGATAACAAGGTCTTGGACCAGCACGGATCGCCCGAAACCTTCGGCGGTTCCGGCCGGTCGGGCCTGTTCCAGCAGGGACTCCAGAGCCAGCGACGTGCCCGGCAATCGCCATCCGGCGGCAACGGCCAGCACCGCAAGCACAACCAGCGGGGCGACCATCACCGGCGGCGATTCATGTGCGTGCTGGTAGATTTGCTGGTCGCGGGGCTGACCGGCAAAGGTCATGAACCACATGCGGAACATATAGAAGGCGGTGATGCCCGCGCAGATCAGGGCGATCACTGCCAGCCAGCCGTAGGCCGGGTTTGCCGCACGGAACGAGAGGGCTTGGGCAAGAATGGCGTCCTTCGAGTAATAGCCCGACAGCCCAACGACAAGCGGCACCCCCGCCCCGCAAATCGCCAGGCAGCCGACCAGCATGGTATAGGCGGTCCAGGGCATTTTTCCGCGCAATCCGCCCATTTGCGTCATGTCGTTGGTGCCGCAGGCATGAATCACCGAGCCGGAACAGAGGAACAACAGGGCTTTGAAGAACGCATGAGTAAACAGGTGAAACAGTCCGGCCAGCCAGCCGCCCACGCCCAGGGCGAACATCATATATCCTAGTTGACTGACAGTCGAATAAGCCAGCACCCGTTTTATGTCGGTAGCGGTCAGTGCCATCGTAGCCGCCAGGAACAACGTCAGGCAGCCCACGCAGGCGATGACCAGCAGCACCTCGGGCGTAAACAGCGGATACAACCTGCCGACCAGGTACACGCCGGCCGCAACCATGGTGGCCGCGTGGATTAGCGCACTGACGGGCGTGGGGCCTTCCATGGCGTCGGGCAACCACACCAGCAGCGGAAACTGGGCGCTTTTTCCAACGCATCCGCAGAAAAGCCCCAGACCGGCCACAACCAGCAGCCAGTAGCCGTATCCTTGCTGGCGCCAGGAGGGTAGCCGGGCGGCGATTTGGGCTTCTGCCGATGGTTTCCCTGTAACAGAGGGCTGGCCTTGGGGGTGAACTGCCCGTGCAGCCGCTGCTTGTGCCACTGTGGCCGATATTTCTCTTGCCGCGGCCATACGGACCATGCCGTCGGGAACGGTCAACTGGTAAGCGGCTTCGGCCGGTCGCACCTGGCTGAAGATGCCGCGTTGCACCCGGTGGCCTTCGGCGTCGGTCAGGTCTCCCAGCGAGAGGGTTCCGAAACCGCTCCAGGCGGCCATCAACCCGACCAGCATCCCAAAATCGCCGACGCGATTGACAATGAATGCCTTGTTGGCGGCCAGCGACGCGCTTGAGCGCTCGAAGTAAAAGCCGATCAGCAGATAGGAGCAGATGCCCACCAATTCCCAGAAGGCGAACACCATCGCCAGATTGCCCGCCAGCACCAGCCCTAACATGCTGAAACAAAACAGTGACAAGTACTGGAAGAATCGGCAGTAGCGGCCGCGACGACGAAGGGGAAGTCCTTCGGCAATCTGCACTTGCCGGTCGGTCACCTCTTCCAGTTCCTCGTGCATGTAGCCGATCGAGTACACATGGATGCACGAGGCCACCAGCGTAACCATGCAGAACATGGCTACAGTCAAAGCGTCGATGTAATAGGCCACGCAAAGCCGCAACTGGTCGAACTCGGCCAGAATGTAACGTTCCACATACAAGGCCGGTGCCGCCGAGTGCACCTCCGCCTTTGCCGAGGCCGACGCGGATGGAGAATCACCCTGCGGAGAATCACCCTGCGGAAAATCACCCTGCGGAGAATCACCCTGCGGATAATTACCATGTTTGGCTGTGCCCGGTTCTTTGTCAGCGGTGCGCGAAGCGCTGGGCTGCGGCAACGGATGCTCCAACAGCCAAACTGAAGCCGCCACGATCGACAGCAGAAAACTGCACATGATGGCTGCGGTGGCCAGCCACGCTGCCCATCTGCCGCCCTTGCCCATCACCGGGCCGAAAAACACTATCAGCACGAACGAAGCCAACGGCAACAGCCAGGCTAGTTCCAGCAGTGTCGGCAACCAGCGGAGCGATTCAGGCATGAGCTATCCCGAGCAATTATCGACGTTCGCAGTACGCGGAGACATGGACCACCAGGAAAACGTTATATGACCCAGTCAACATCTTTCGCGAAGATCAATACAACGGCACTGGGCTTCAGGCAACTGCTGTTTCGGGGCGACAGGAGCGAGACTTATCGGTGCGGTTCACCCTTTCAGCTTGCTGGCCTTGTCGACATCGACTGTGGCATGGTTGTTGTAGTAGCACAGCACGATCGCCAGGGCCACAGCGGCCTCGGCAGCGGCCAGCACAATCACGAACATGGCCAGCAGTTGGCCATCCAGGGCGATGCTTCGCGCGGCGTCGGCCCGCAGCCACGGACTACCAAAGGCCACCAGATTGACATTGACGGCATTGAGCACCAGCTCGATGCCCATCAGCACTCCCAAAGCATTGCGCTTGGTGAACATGCACAATAGCCCACAGACCATCAACACGGCCCCGACAACCAGGTAATGGGCAACGCCTATCGGTTCAGTCAACGGGTTCATTCGATTGTTCTCCCGTAGAATGGAAACGGGTGTTGCCGATATGGGGAGAGGTGCTGGCGCTATGGGAGGAGGTGTTGCCGCTGTGGGAAGGGGTGTTGGCGCTGTTGTCCGACAGTGTTGGGCTGCGCTGTTGCCCGCGCTGCAAGATGTCGCTGGAAAGATGGCGTTTCGTACGGGCGAGGAACACCGCGCCGATCAGCACCACCAGCAGATGGACCGAGGCGATTTCTAGCGGCAACAAATAGCCCGACATCCCTTTGCGCAAGACCGGATCGGGCTGATGCAATCTGTCTGCGCGAAGGCCCAACAGGGCCAGCCCGATCTGGGTGGTTGTGGGTTGCAAGCTGGCTGGCAATTGTCCGGGCTGCGGAGGGCCGATCGACTCATGCACGGCCAAAGCGGCCTGCAACAGTAGGGCCAGCAGGCAGGCGCTGGTCATCACGGCGGCCACCCACTGGCCGATGCCGCAGGGCAGGGCGAACAGTGGGCGCTGGGCGGTGAGCATAACGCCGAAGACCAGCAGGACCACCGTTCCGCCCACATACACCAGCAATTGCAAGGCTCCGAGAAAGTCTGCTCCGGCCAGAAAGAACAGCCCGGCCACAGCCCCCAGCGCCGCTACCAGAGCGAAGGCCATCCGCACGATATTCCCGCACAGCACTACGGCCACGCCGGCGCCGCAAGCTAATCCTGCGAACAGGAAAAACAACACAGCGTGCCAGTTGATCGAGTCCATAGGTTATTCGTCGCGCTGGAGTTATAAGTCAAGTGCGGAAGAACGGGTGATCTTACTTCGCACGGGGTGAAGCCAGGTCTTTCGCCATCGAAAACGGCATGTTCCTGCCCGGCGCGGAGAATATGCTTCGCGCGGGATGAAATTATACGTCTTTGCACCAAGAACGTGGCTTTCCTTTGCGCGCGCACTATATCCTGGGAAAAAGCACCTTATTTCAGCACATTTCAGGGCGTAGGGGGAGACGTGCCGGAGAGCATCGCTTGATGCGGTCTGATATGGCGGCACATCGGCAGCAGCCATGTAGCGGACCGGTGGTGCGTGCCTGCCAATCGGATGGCGGCGGTGGTTGTCCGGCAAAGATAATGCATCTGGCAGAGCCATACTGCTTGACCGACTGCCATCCTGCCGGTCAGCGCCGGTGGCTTCACGCTGACCGATGCCAACGCTGCGCAGCATTCCGTCTTTCATGGCGTATTGCCACAACATGCACCCGGCAAGCATCGCTGTAGCCAGCGGGATGAAGTACTTCAGGCAAAGGGTCATAACCTGATCTACGCGCAGCCGCGGGAGCGTCCATCGCAGCCAGACCATGCAGACCACGCCCAGAAAGCACTTGAAGATGAAGTTGACTGTACCCAGCAGGTTGCCGGCCAGTCCGGCCAGCGGCCCGACGTCGTAGCGCAGTCCCAGCAAGTCGGCGATGGGCACCGGCCCGTTCCAGCCGCCCAGGAAGAGGATCGCCCCCAGGCCGCTGACGGCGAACATGGCAGCGTACTCGGCCATGAAGAACACTACCCAGCGGAACCCGGAGTACTCAGTCATGAACCCGGCGACCAGTTCGCTTTCGGCTTCTGGCAGGTCGAACGGGGCGCGGTTGGTATGAGCCACGGCGCAAGCGCAGTAAATGAAAAACGCCCCGAAAACGAAGGGATTGTGAAACACTAGCCAGTTGGTCAGCCAACCACGCTGCTGTTCGGCGATCTGGCTGAGGCTGAGTGTGCCGGCCAGCATCACTGGGATCACCACACACAAGGCCATGGGAATCTCGTAGCTGACGACTTGGGCGGCCTCGCGCATCGCCCCGAACAGGCTGTACTTGGAACCAGAAGCATATCCGGCCAGTATTACTCCCAGCACTTCCAGAGAAGCAATGGCCAGAAACAGAAACACCGCCGAATCTAGCGGGAGCGCCACCCAACCACTGGCAAACGGCAATACCATGTAGGTACAGAAGGTGGCGCCGTAAACCAGGTAGGGTGCGGCGCGGAACAACAACCTATCGGCAGCCGCAGGGATGATGTCCTCTTTGCCCAGCAGCTTCAGGCCGTCGGCCAACGGCTGCAACCATCCGTAACGGCCGCCCACCCGGGTAGGTCCCAGGCGGTCTTGAATGCGGGCGGCGACCTTGCGCTCCAGCCATATCGACACGGCCGCGGCCGTCAAAGCCAGCGTCAAAAGCAGCGCAGCATGAACCAGACCGGCAATTGCGTAAGCCAGCCAATGCCAGGAAGGATCAAGCCAACTTGTCAGACGCTCGGCCACTTTCTATAGCTCGTGCAGCTGACGCTGCGTTGGGAAAGCTGGGCTATTCAATGCACGAAAGAATCTTGCGGACAAACGTCTTTGCGCTCTGTGTTTCTCTACGAGTTCTGGAAGTCGTCCTTCTTGCGAAGAGCACCGATAGCACTCCAGGTCGCCATTGGGTTACTTACCGATCGATCTCGCCCAGGACAATATCCAACGAGCCGACAATCGCTGGGACGTCGGCCAGCAGGCATCCGCGACAGATTTCCCCCAGGGCCGAGAGATTACAAAAACTCGGACTGCGGATGCGCACCCGCCAGGGCACGGGCGAGCCGTCGCCAACAATCAAAAATCCTAGTTGACCTTTGGGGGCCTCCGTTTCCAGATAAGCGGCGGCCTTGGGGAGCTTTGTTCGCAGCGAAATCGGCCCTGACGGCGCCCCGGCACAGCCAGAGTACCTGTCGATTGCCTGGCGCACCAGGGCTGCCGACTCGATTATTTCCAACAACCGCACGTAATATCGGTGCCAGCAATCGCCCGGCGCAGCGGCGCGGGGAACCTTTGGTTGATTGGCTTGTGGCGGGTAGCATCCGGCAGCTAATGCGGCGATGTGGAATCGATAGTCCTGATACATTCGGGTGTAGATCGGTTCGCCGTGACGGCGCAGGTCCCAGCACACGCCGGTGGCCCGAAGAACCGGCCCCGTACACCCGTAGCTAATTGCCGCTTGTGGCGACAAAACGCCTATACCTGCCGTGCGGCGGATGAAAATATCGTTCTTGGTGAGCACGGTGTGAAGATCGTCGACGACCGGCTGGAACTGGTCCAGAAACTGCTGGCATTGCTGGAGCCAGCCGCGAGGCAGGTCGGCCATCACCCCGCCGGGAACGATGTAGTTGTACAGCATCCGAGCCCCGCACAAGGCCTCGAACAGGTTGAGTATCTTTTCCCGTTCACGGAAGCACCACATGAACGGCGTGAAGCTGCCTAGGTCCAATCCCAGCGCGCAGGTTCCCACCAGGTGGCTGGCGATGCGGTCCAGCTCGCACACCAGCACTCGCAGGTGCATGGTCTTTTCCGATACTGCGATGCCCAGCAGTTTCTCTACCGCCAGTGCCCAGCCCAGGTTCATATTCATCGCCGCCAGGTAATCGAGCCGGTCGGTAAAGGGGACGAACTGGCGGACGGTGAGTTTTTCCCCGATTTTTTCGGCGCAGCGGTGCAAGTAGCCGATGTGAGGCACAACGCCGATGACCACCTCGCCGTCGGTGCGCAGCGCAAGCCTCAGTACTCCGTGCGTGCTGGGATGCTGCGGCCCCATGCTCAGCAGCATCTGCTCGGTCTGTACGTCGTATTCGAGTTGCTGGCCTTTGGCTAACTGGTGCTGCATCAGTGTCGTCTGGCTGCCAGGGAAAAAATGTCATTGTGTGCGGCCGGGCGGCAAAGCTACTATCCGATACACGTATTGATCTTCGCGAAAGGTAGCGACCGGCTGATACATAGATTTCCTTATTGGTTCGTGTGCCCAAGTATTGCGGAGGTCAATAATCCTGGCGCGCCGCACAGTCGGGCGGCACTATGTACCCTCCAGCGGATTGCTGGGCCGTGGGGGGCCTGTCAGGCCGCCGGGATGCCTTGGTACTCGGCTGGCGCCCGATAGTCTTTTCTCAACGGATGTCCGACCCAATCTTCTGGGCAAAGTATTCGCCGCAGATCGGGATTTCCCGCGAACCGCACGCCAATCAGATCGAAGACCTCCCGCTCGTGCCACTCGGCAGTGCGCCAAATATGACTGACGGTGGGAACCTCGGGCAACTGGCCTTCGACGCCCGAGTGCCAGCGGGGCAGAACCACCTTCAACACCAGCCGGCGGCAATGCGTCAGACTGGACAGGTGGTACAACAACTCGATGTGCGGCTGCCAGTCCACCTTGGCCGTAGAATTCTCGGCCTGCCAGTAGTCGACGCCCGTGATGCAGTTGAGCATCTCCATACGCCACTGGGGAACATCGCGCAGGAACGCAGCGATCGCCGGCAGGCCCTCGGGCGCGACTTGTATCCACGGGTCCAAGGCCGTTGTGTCGGCCGCCAGAATCGCCGAGCCGAATTGCGATTTCAGCGCATCGTATAGCGAATCTATTTCGGTAGCCATTGGCAGACAATTGCACTTTCGGACAAACGCGCGCAGCGCTTCGCGCAAGTCGTTGTTTAGCAATAAGTGCCGGTTTTTGGTTGCGCAGGCAAAATGGATATCGTAACAATTTATTGCGCAATGACTTGCAACTTTTTTCGGCAATTCCAGATACACCACTAATTATGTGTATTTTCGCGTACGGAACAATTCTATAGCCCGTGGCAAGTTTGCACTACTGGCATCGGCTGCTTCCGGCGGGGCCGCAACACGACCGACAGGGCCCACCGCGCTACTTTGCAAGTTTGTGGAAGTTCACGTTCCCGGCACGCAGGTCCGCGCTTCGTCGAGGCCGCACTATCGATGTTCGCAAAACATGGTGACAACAATCACTATTGGTCTTCGCAAAACGCAGTGACCGCCTGGTGTAAGGTTTTTTTGGTGTTGCGTCGCGCCACGTTTTGCGAAGCTCAATAGAAACAAGTCGTTGCCTTTGGCCAGCTTACGCAAGTAACGCACTGGTCCTTCCGCGGCAGCAAGCCGCTTGCAGAAAACCAATCTCTCTCCGCTGTCGGGGCTAGATGGGGCGGCTTGCGCGCGGTCGTTGTGCTCCTGGATCACAGCGGTGGACCGATGGCTCTGACCCAATCCAAATCGCCTTTGTGCCACGCATAGGCGAATCCGACCAGCAACACGCCGAAGAAGACGGCCAGATCGACCATCGCAGCCAGGGCGAGGTTGCTCAACTGCCGCTCGGAAAGTCGCCCGCTGTCCGCTTCCAGCCCATCGCTCGGTTCAGGCAAAACCTGCTCCTGGGAAACTCCTAGCTCTCGGTAGATGGATGCACTTGCCGAAGCCTCTAGCGTAGGCTGCCGCAGGTGAGTGAGTTTTCCGAATACCACAGCCCAGGGGAAGAAAAACGCGACTTCCACCTCGAAGATGATGAACACCAGCGCTACGACGTAAAAACGCAGATCGAATTGGATGAAGCTGGAGCCGACTGCCGGTTCGCCGCACTCGTAGGTAGCGAGTTTCTCCCGGCTAGGCCGATGCGGACGCAACAGCTTGCCGACGAGCAAGGCCATGAATACAAAGCCTGCGGCCACGGCAGCAAACAGCAGCAAATAGCCTGCGACCGTAGTGGGAGTCATCGTGTTTCGTCCCGGAGCACCGAACGACTACACCAAAACGCGCCACAGCCTGAAACCGGTACCGAAGGCTTTTTTGGCGCTGTGATTTCACCTGTCGGCCATTTGCCCGGCATCAGCCGCCGCCGACTCAGCAGCTCGAGGCTCTTGGCTGCGCCAGTACCGGAAAGTGTTGGGATGGTAAACACGACAGAGGACCGGTTACTCTGGCGTCCACAGTTTCTTGCCGCCGCCTTGAGGCTGGCCGGGCACCCACAGTCCTTCTGAATGTCCTTGCTGCTCCGCGGCGGCAGGGGAATCCGATAATTGCTGTTGCTGGCCTGCCTGGTATCGCTGGCTGGCGCGCTGGATCAGCGCTCCATACAGTTCGAGGTAATCAATCACGTCCCGATCGTACAGATGCTCTGTCGCCAGATGGTCGAAAATCTGGCCGAATTTGGCTCCATCGCCCCGCAACAGGCAGTTGTTCAGCTCGAGTAGATCCCAATAATGATCCGACTGGTTCAAGCGCACAGAAGTTGCCCTGCCTTTGCTAATGTACTCAAGTTGTTGCTCGGGGTCCTGGCTGTACTGTGCGAGGACTATATAAGCCGTCAAAGAGGCGAGCGTGTTGTCTGCTTCGGGCTTTTGCACAACAGCCAATGCCAACTTCTGTGCTGCTACCGAGGTATTGGTTGCCAACGCGGTTTGAAGCAGTTCCGCCAAACGCGTAGCGGAAAAGCTCTCGGGAACCACCCGGTGGAGCCGAACCAGCGGGATATAAGCCCAGCCATCGGGCACGGCATCCACCGGCGGCGCCAGCGGCAGACCCAGCACAGAGCGAACTTCGTTGAAGTCGATGTCGTATTCGCTTATCAAAAAACTTTCCAGGACCTTTATGACCGCTTGAACAAGCAACTGCTTGGCAGGGTCGGCGGCGGCGCAGCGTGGCGTAAGTCCGCCCAGCACACCCAAGGGTTGGTCGGGCCATCGTTCTAACACCGCGCTACGGATGTGAGCGTGCATCAACGCTTGCCGTTGCCGGCTGCGGAGGGTCTTGGAGAAGAATAGTTCAGGGGCTAACAACAGAAAAGTGGCCGACCTTTTGCCCACCACACGCGTGTTCGGCTCTGCCGCCAGCGAGCCGTCGGCTATGCGGCGCAATGATTCTTTGACCACTGCCCAGTGCGGGGCTGCCACCTCGCCGATCAACAAGTACGCAGGCCGATCGGTCTGCCGACCGTAGTATTGCAATTCAGCCAGTTGCTGGGGGGTTGTTTCTGGCGTAGGTTCGCTGCCGGGCGGAGGCCGATCGAGCAAGCGATAGATAGCCTTCGGCGGCGGAGAGTCCCTGTGGGCGTGGTCGGAATAGTCCACCGGTTCGCTGACCACGCAGCAGTCCTCGAGCATGGCCGACTCGAACTGCGCCGGGTCATCGATAGTCCATTCCACCTGGTACATCTCGACAAAATCGCCTAACGGGTCTTCCCCGGTCAGCATGGCCACCGCCAAAGCCTCGGCGGCGTCTTCCCAACAGTGGGACAGAGCGGCGAAGCGATCGGCCGCCTCGCGGCACCGCTCGGCGTCGCCCAGGCAACTCCACAGCGAAACCACCAGCCCGGCCACCGACTGGCAGTCGGGATGCTGGTCGGCAAGCTCCAAAACGCGGTCAACTAGTTTCCAACCAAAGCCTCGCTCCACCAATTGGGCGAGCTGGTCGTAAATATCCTTCCAGGGGGCGTCGGTCGGGCAAGCAGGAAGGAAACACTGTTTTTGCAGAATCGAGACCTGGGTCGAGCGCAGCAGCCGGGATAACATCCTGGGGGCCGTGTCGTCCTGGTGTTCCAATTCCGTCCAAAGATTCAACAGGCTTCGGCACGGCCCCCAGCGCTTTTGGCTGGCCAAAGCTACGGCCACATCGAAAACGGCCTCGAGGATTTGCAATTCCCATACATCGTCGGTTTTTGCCAGGGCTTTACCGAGCAAGATCAGCGCTTCGTTTCCTTTGTTCTGGCCTGCCTGGGCCGATGCCATCATGGCCAGTGCCACCCGGTTGTCCGGATGTGCCGCCAGGAACCGCTCCGCATTCTCGGTCAGCTCGTCCCATTTTTTCAAAAAGCGCAATATCAGCCCGCGCCATGCGAACAGGCAGGGTCTCTCCTTGCCGGCGGCTATCAGACGGTCCAGAAGCTGCAAGGCGGCGGAGAATTGTTCACCCGTGAACATCCGCTGCACGCTGGCCAGCTCTGGTAGCAGGTCGCGACAGCAGAACTTGACCTTCTTTCCTGTGCCGCCAATGCAATACGAATACGCTGCGGATCGATCTGTTGACATTGATTCGCTCGATATGGTTCCGTCTCAGCGCGATTCGGCAACCGGCGGTCGCCGAGCAGATGCCAGCAATCCTATCAGATTTAGCCGCTATATGTGAGGGGGAAAGCCGAAAAACCACCGCGCTGCACAAGGCCCGCAGCTTTTTTCCCCACCGACTGGAATCCTTATCACGCCGCGGCGCAGTGCTGCTTCATGCTATTGGCGGGATTATCCGCTCTGCGGGAACCGTTTTCGCTAGTCGCCGCGCCGGCTTACAGCCGCTGGATGGTCAGGCCGCCATCGACCATGATTACCTGCCCGGTAGAGTAGGGCAGGTCGCCGCGGACCAGCATGGCCACGGCTTTACCGACGTCTTCCGGCAATCCCCACCGGGCCTGGATGCACAGTCCCTGTGCGATCAGCTTGTCGTACTTTTCGGTGACCGCTGCGGTCATGTCGGTCTTGACTACCCCTGGGCGCACTTCGTACACCGGGATGCCGAACTCGCCCAGCCGAGCAGCCCAAAGTTGCGTGGCCATGCTCAGGCCGGCTTTGGAGATGCAATACTCACCCCGGCTGGGCGAGGCCACCGTGGCCGAAATCGAAGAGATATTGACGATGCAACATTCGCATTTGGGGTCTTGCTGTTTTTGTTCGATCATCCATCGGGAGACTGCCTGGGTGAGGAAATACGGCCCCTGGAGATTGGTACGGAGCACTCGCTCGAAGCTCTCTTCGGTGGCATCGAGGATATCGGCCCGCACCAGCGGCGCAACGCCGGCATTGTTGACCAGCACGTGCAAGCGGCCGAAATGTTGGCGCACGCGCTCCAAAAATGCCTGCCGCTGCGCAGAGTCGCCCACGTCGGCCCGACAATATAGCACGTCGGCCCACAGCCGCCGCAACTGGCCCAGGGCGTCGGCCACTGCCGATTCCTCGCGCATGCCGCAGATGGCCAGATCGCAGCCTTCGCGGGCCAACTCCTGGGCTATGCCAAAACCGATGCCCCGCGTACCGCCGGTCACCAAGGCCACTTTTCTTGTGATAGGCATTATCCACCCCTTTGGCAATCAATAGCCAAGCGCACGGTTACTCGGGCGAGCCGATTGCGATGCAGGAAATCTACCACGGCTTCTTGTAGCATAACGCACTTGTGCTGCGCCGGTAGTCTGATAAAAAGTTTCTTTACCACCAGTCTCCGGCGCTGCCCTACAGATCGCTGCAATCGCAACGAAAACCAATCGAACAAGTTAACCGCCGGCGAACAGTCGGCGAACAACTGATCAGCACATACAAACACTTTGTGGACATTTTAGGAGTACACGCCATGCCGCTGCAAATCAAGTCACCCCAACAGTGCCGCTGGGACGCCGTGGCTCTGGGCGAAGTGATGCTGCGGTTGGACCCTGGCTGCACACGCATCCGCACCGCCCGGCAATTTACAGTCTGGGAAGGCGGCGGCGAATACAACGTGGTGCGGGGGCTGCGCCGCTGCTTCGGTCTGCGCACGGCGATCGTTACCGCCATCGTGGACAACGAAATCGGACGGCTGCTGGAAGAACTGATGCTACAGGGAGGTGTGGATATGTCGCACGTGCGCTGGGTGCCGTTCGATGGCATCGGACGCTCGGCCCGCGTGGGACTGAACTTCACCGAACGCGGCTACGGCATTCGTGCCGCGGTGGGATGTTCCGATCGGGCGTACTCGGCCGCTTCGCAGATGAAGCCGGGCGATGTCGATTGGCATCGCATCTTTCACCAAGAAGGGGCCCGCTGGTTCCATTGCGGAGGAATTTTCGCGGCGCTGTCGCCCAGCACCGCCGAGCTGGCCATCGAGGCCATGCAGGCTGCCCGGGAGGCGGGCACCATCGTCTCGTTCGATTTAAACTACCGGCCGTCGCTGTGGAAGTGGCAAGGCGGTTCTGCCAAGGCCGTGGAAGTCAACCGCCGCATCGCACCGCTAGTGGATGTGATGATCGGCAACGAGGAAGATTTCACCGCGGCGCTGGGCTTTGAAGTGCCTGGGCTGGACGAGCATCTGTCGGCCATCGACCCGGCCAACTTCAAACGGATGATCGCCGAAGTGGTCAAGACCTTTCCCAACTTCCAGATCGTGGCCACCACCTTGCGCAACGCCAAGACTGCCACGCTTAACGACTGGGGAGCAGTGCTGTACGCCGATGGCCAGTTCTACGAAGCCCCGGTGCGCGAAAACCTGGAAATCTTCGACCGCGTCGGCGGCGGCGACAGCTTCGCCTCGGGAATGATTTACGCGCTGCTGGCCGGCAAATCGCCTCAACAGGCAGTACTGTACGGTGCCGCTCATGGGGCACTGGCCATGACCACCCCGGGCGATACCAGCATGGTCACGCTGCGGGAAGTCGAGGCCGTCATCCACGGCAAAGGCGCACGAGTGGTTCGTTAGGCGCTTCGCGAGGGCGTACAATTCTGCTGTGTGAAATGAAGACAACACTGGCCGGCAAGCTGAAAGACACTGCGAGGTAAAATGCGATGCAATACCGCAGCTTCGGAAAGGTGGATTATCGGGTTTCGGCGTTGGGTTTCGGCTGCATGAGGCTTCCTACGCTGGGAAAACCGGAGGACATCGACGAGCCGCAAGCGGTGGAAATGTTGCGCTACGCCATCGATCACGGGGTGAACTACATCGACACCGCCTATCCCTACCATGGCGGCAACAGCGAGCGCGTGGTGGGCAAAGCACTCCAGAACGGCTATCGCCAGCGCGTGGCCCTGGCCACCAAAATGCCCTGCTGGATGGTCCAGCAGCCGGCCGATTTCGACCGCATCTTCGCCGAGCAGCTCCAGCGGCTGGCAACCGTGCAGATCGAGTTCTACCTGCTCCACAACCTTCAGGCCAAATTCTGGCAGCAGATGTGTCAGCTTGGCGCTCTGGAGTGGCTGGAGCGGAAACGACAGGCCGGGCAGATACGCTACCTCGGGTTTTCCTTCCACGACAGCTACGACGTATTCCAGCAGATCATCGACGCTTTCGACTGGGACTTCTGCCAGATACAGTACAACTACGTGGCCGACGAAGTACAAGCCGGCGTCAAAGGACTGAAATACGCCGCCGCCAAGAACATCGGCGTAGTGATCATGGAGCCGCTGTTCGGCGGCACACTGGCCAATCCGCCCGAACCAATCCGAGCAGTACTCGACCAGTCGCCCCTGGGTTTGCAGCCAGCCGATCTGGCGCTGCGCTGGTTGTGGAACCAGCCGGAGGTTTCCGTGGTGCTCAGCGGCATGAGCACCCTTGAGCAAGTAAAACAAAATGTGGAAAGCGCCTGCCGATCGGGCGTCGGGGCGCTGAGTGCCCACGAGCAGCAGTTGATCGAGCAGTTACGCGCCAAATACAAACAGCTCAATCCAATCCCGTGCACCCAGTGCGGCTATTGCATGCCCTGCCCTAACGGCGTTGGGATTCCCGATAACTTCATGCTTTACAACAACGGGCTGGTGTTGGGCGGCAGTACTCAGATGCTTAGCCGGGCGACGTATTACTTCATGCCGGCCGAGAAGCGCGCCTCGCAGTGCGTGGCCTGCCGTCAGTGCGAAGCGCTTTGCCCGCAGGGCATCGAAATCAGCCAGTGGATGCCCCGGGTACACGAAGAGCTTTCGCGTCCGGTGCCGGGACTGACCGACTCGCAAAACTCAAGCTGAAAGCCAGCAGTCCACCGGACATGCTCCGGCACCGCCGGGCACACTGTTATTGATCTTTCTGAAAGCTAGTGACCGCCTGATATACACTTTTTTCTAGTGAGGCGTGTCGCCATGTTTTGCGAATATCAAGATTTATCTGACGCCACCCCAGATTATTCTCTGGTGCCACCCCAAAGGACTTTCGCCTCTTTGGGCACGGCGAAGTAGTCATCTCCCAGCCGCAGTGTCATCCCGCGAACGGCAGGCTTGCCGGGCGGAAACTTCGGCTCCTGCACGTAGAAAGTGATAGTCGGCGGCTGGTTATTGTCGGCCTTGACTTCGTACTGTAACGTGCCGAACGGTGGGCCGGAACTATGCCATGTCGCCCGGACGAGAATCTCCTTAGAAAAGTCGATCTGCTTGACAACTTGCTTGGCAACCTCCTGGCCGAGCTTGTCGTTTGCCTCCTGTTGGCTGCCGATGGTTACCACCCCCGGCTTGGCCGAGAGGTCCGGATGGACTCCCGGGGGCAACTTGACGGTCAGCTTGCGCACCATCGTGGTTTGCTCTTGCGATGCTGACTGCTGCTTACTTTGTTGGAGTGCTGGACTGTTACCAGTATCCGCAGCATTGGCCGGAACGCATAAAAAGGTGCCGGAGCTTGTCGCTGACCACAGCGTTAGCCCGATCGAAAGCATAGCCCAGCCTGCCAGGTTGCTAATTCTTGTTCTTGTGCTCATAGTCCAGTCTCCTCTGTGGTGGCGCTATATTAGTCCCCAGGCGGCAACTGAAGGTTGTCGGAGGAAGATCGTTTCCGTTCGGCCCGGGCGAAGCATAACCGTAAGATTCCAGCAAGGAACCTGCATCTTCTCGAGAACATTGTAACTGCATCTTTTCGAGAACATTGTAACTGTGGACCGGGGTGATCTTTCATGTTTCGGCAACGGCGGCGGCACTCGCCGGCCACGGCCTGGCGACAAAGCTTCTGGCAGCGAAAACATGCCCCTACTTTCCACGCCAGCCCGCTAGCTATAAGTTAGTAGCGCGGTGGCAGCCAGAAGTTCCCCAAATGCACGTCGGGCAAACGACTGCCGAGCGGCGAAGGTTTGCTAGCCGCCGGTATGGCGGTTAGTGCCTTATGGGGAAGCTTTTGCGCGTTTTTCTCGCATGTTTTCGGGTGATCTGGAGGGCCGCGCTTCGTTTCGGGTGATCTAAAGGGCCACGCTCCGTCGTGTCGGTGTTCCCAGCACTAACGGTGGCGACCGCAGCGCGTCCCTCCAATTTGGATGCGGCTGTAGGCCGCGTTAGGCATTACAGATTTGGATTGCCGGTGTTATGCCACATAGGTTATCAGGCCCGCTTTTGATGGGAGCGGTATGAAGACTCGTTATCCGCATACGTATGTGCTGAATGTGATGTCGGAGGATCACCCGGGCATCGTGGCCGCGGTCAGCCAGTCGGTCGAGTCCTTGGACGGCAACATCGACGCCTGTAGCCAGACGGTTCTGCGCGGCTATTTTACGCTGATCATGATCGTCAGCACCCCCGCGCCGATCGACCCGGAACAACTGGCCGAGAGGGTACGCGCCGCCGGTGGCGCTTCCCGATACCAGGTGATGGTCCGCGCCGCCACAGCGACCGAAGGCTATGTGGCCGTTGAACCCTGCGACCGGTTCGTGATCACCGCTTTCGGCAAGGATCAGCCAGGCATTGTGCGGCGGTTCAGCCAGTATCTGGCGGGCAAAGACATAAACATCGTCGATCTCTACGGAGACCGCAGCGGCGAGGAGTTCGTGCTGATCGGCCAGGTGGAAATCCCCGCCCATTGGGATATCCGCATGTTGCAGGCCGACTTGGAGGAGATGGGCAACGAACTGGGATTTACCGTCAAGTTGCAGCACGAGAACATCTTCGTAGCTACCAACCAGTTGCGATTGACTCGCACACCACAAGGATCGCTCTGATATGCTACGCACCGATGAGATACTCTCTACGATCCAAATGTTGCACGCCGAGCACCTTGACGTCCGCTCGGTTACGCTGGCGATAAACGTCGAGGACTGCGGCGCCCCCAGCGTCGATCATCTCTGCCGTAAATTGCGGCAGAAGATCATCTCGCGGGCCAGCCGACTGGTAGAAATCTGCCAGCGCGTGGGCGCCAAGTACGGCATACCGGTGATTAACAAACGGCTGGCTATCTCTCCGGCGGCAGCGCTGCTGGCCGGGCACGGTCGGGCGGCGGCGATCGCAGTAGCCAAGACCCTCGATTCCGCCGCGGCAGAATGCGGCGTGGATTTCGTCGGCGGCTTTACCGCCTTGGTTCACAAAGGAATCACCGCCGGCGACGAAGTGGTCATCCAATCGCTGCCCGAGGTGCTCTCGCAAACCGAGCGCGTCTGCGCTTCGGTAAACGTGGCCTCGCGTCGGGCGGGTATCAACATGGATGCCGTGCATCAGATGGGCCACGTGCTGCTGCGGATCGCCCAGGCCACTGCCGATCGTCACGGCTTCGGCTGCGCAAAACTGGTGATCTTCGCCAACATTCCCGAAGACAACCCCTTCATGGCCGGTGCGCACTGCGGCGCCGGAGAGCCGGAGGCGGCCGTGAACATCGGCGTGTCTGGCCCGGGTGTAGTGGGCAGCGCTCTGAAGCGCCGGCTGGCGCTGGGCGACAAGCTGACGCTGGGCGATCTGGCCGAGGAAATCAAGATCACCAGCTTCCGCGTTACCCGCGTCGGCGAACTGATCGGCCGCGAAGTGGCCAAGGAACTGGGCGTGGCGTTCGGCATCGTGGACTTGTCGCTGGCGCCAACGCCGATGGTCGGCGATAGCGTGGGCGAGATACTGCGCACGCTGGGCATCGAGCGCATCGGCGCCCCCGGCTCCACCGCCGCAATCGCCATGCTTAACGACGCGGTCAAGAAAGGCGGCCTGTTCGCGTCCAGTTCCGTAGGCGGACTCAGCGGCGCGTTCATTCCCGTCAGCGAAGACGCCGCCCTGGCCGATGCCGTCGGTCAAGGCCATCTGGTGCTGGAGAAACTGGAGGCGATGACCAGCGTGTGCTCGGTCGGTCTGGACATGATCGCCATTCCCGGCGACACTCCGGCCGAAACTATCGCCGCAATCATCGCCGACGAAATGGCAATCGGCGTGGTCAACGACAAGACTACCGCTTGCCGCTTGATACCGGTGCCCGGCGCAAAGGCAGGCGACGTGGTCAACTTCGGCGGCCTATTCGGCGCCACGCCGGTGATCGAGGTGCGCAACCCCGGCGCCAGCAGCGCATTTGTGCGTTTTGGCGGGCGGATACCAGCCCCGGTTCACTCCCTGAAGAACTAGCCCATACATTAACGGTCGCTGCATACCGTTGAGAAAGTGCCTTCTGCCACGAACCGGTTTTCCTGTTGCCGCGGTTCGATAACTCGGTGCGTGACGGTTGACGGCTTTATCCCCTAACATCCGAACATCGGAGATGCGACCATGCGCCATTCAAACAAAGGCGAGAAACTGTTGCGGCGGAAGTTCCTTTCGGCTGCCGGCGCGCTGGCCGGCGGTGCGGTGGTCGGTTCTTCAGTAGTTCCCCGCACAGCGCTGGGAGGCGCCCAGCGCCCGGCGCCCAGCCAGCGGGTAAACCTGGCGATGATCGGCGTTGGATCGCAAGGTCTGCGCGTGATGTTTAACTTTCTGCGCGAGCCGGACGTGCATATAGTGGCCGTCTGTGATGCCAACCGGCAAAGCAGCGACTATCACCAGTGGGCGCACAACGAGTTCTGCAATTCCGTAAGACGGCTGCTGGGAGTGAACTCCGGCTGGGAGTGGCTCAGCCCCAACAAACCGCTGCGGCTGACGCAATCGCTGACCGTTACCAGCGGAACGGCCGGCTACCAGCCGGCACGCCAGATCGTCGAAGCATACTACGGCAAGGACCGGCCGTCAGGACAGTACAGCGGGTGCAATGCCTACGCCGACTTCCGCGAGCTGCTCGAAAAGCAATCCGACGTCGACGCGGTGGTCGTCTGCACGCACGACACGTTGCACGCCCCGGTGGCCATCGCCGCCATGCGCAAGGGCAAACACGTCTGGTGCCAGAAGCCGATGACCTACAGCGTTGCCGAGGCGCGAAAAATGGCCCAGGTGGCCCGGGAAACGTCCGTGGCTACCCAGGTCGCTGTGGGCAACGCCGCTTCTGAAGATACCCGGCGGTTGTGCGAGTGGGTGGCCAGCGGTGCGATCGGCCCGGTCCGCGAAGTGATCAACTGGTCCAGCCGGCCGTTCTGGCCGCAGGCGATAGAACGTCCTAGCGAAACCCCTCCGGTGCCCGAGGGACTGAACTGGGACCTGTGGCTAGGGCCTTCGCCCCACCGCCCCTATCATCCGGCGTATCTGCCCTTTGTGTGGCGCGGCTGGTACGACTTCGGCTGCGGTGCGCTGGGCGACATGGGGTGCTACAGCTTCGATACCATCTTCCGGGTGCTGAAGCTGGAAGCGCCCGATTGGGTGGAGGCTTCCACCAGCGAGCCATATCCGGAGACGTATCCGGCCGCCTCGATCGTTCGCTATCAGTTCCCTGCCCGGGGCGATATGCCGCCGGTGCGTCTGACCTGGTACGACGGCGGCCTGCTGCCCGCCCGCCCCGAAGAACTTGAACCAAACCGCCCCCTGCCCCGCGAAGGGCTGATGTTCATCGGCGACGGCGGGGTCATTTTGGCCGGTTTCACGGGACACAAACCGCAACTACTACCCGAGGCGCGAATGAAAACCTTCCAGGAGCCGCCGAAGACGCTGCCCCGCCGCCCAGACATAGCGCGTCAATGGCTCGACGCCTGCAAAGGCGCCGCCGAAAAGCCCGACGCCAATTTCGAGTTCACCGCCGTGGTGACCGAAGCATTGCAACTGGGCAACGTGGCCGTGCGCACCCGCGAGCGGCTGCTATGGGACCGGGCCGAAATGAAAGTGACCAACATCCAGGCGGCCAACAAGTACGTCGCCCCAGAATATCGCACCGGCTGGACGCTATAGACGCTATAACGCTTCTTCGATAATCCTTCGATAAAGCGCCGCTGTGCGCCGCAAAGCGCCGCTGTGCGCCGCAAAGCGCCACTGTGCGCCGCAAAGCGCCACTGTGCGCCGCAAAGCGCCACTGTGCGCCGCGTTACTCCCGATGGTCTGCCCTCTGAGCCGGCATCGCAAGCAACCGAGGCCGGTGCCACTGCTGGCTGGCTTGTCCAGCAGTGCGCGGCGTTGGCGCCGCCAGCGCGGCCACAACGGAGCGTGACCCTCCAAATGGCTTGAAAACGTGCGCGCAAAAGGCGCGCGTGTTCCGCCATAAGGCATTAAAATACTATTGTCTGATGCGATTGCCCTATGTTCCCGGTGAAGGCTTACGGCGCGGTGTTGCAATAGACAACATCATACCAGGAGGGGACGGCTGATGTACTGGCGCACGGTGATAGTCGCAGTAGGGGCTGCACTAGTGTTGGCGGCCTCGTGTTGCCGCGTTGCCCAGGCGGGACCGGAGTGGAGCGAGGCAGAATGGAATGAAGAAATCCAGACCGACTGGCTGCTGCAACTGGCCCGGGCCGCCAAGACTTTCGGGATATCCAAGGACCAGTATGCAGCCTACGGCTGTGACGGAGTGAGAGACGGAGATACGGGCTTCCAAACCGGTCATCAGGAGAATCCCTGGTGGCAGGTGTGCCTGGACGACAAGCCCCAGCGAATTTCGCGAATCGTTGTCTATAACACCGAGGACAATCCCGAGCTCGCCAAAAACCTTTCGATTCTTTTGAGCGACGACGACGGGAACCCGAACTCGAAGTGGCGGGAGGTCTATCGGCACAACGGCCAAGTCTTTGGGGGCGCCAAGGATGGCAAGCCGTTGGTCGTTCAGCTCGAGGGCCAGACGGCTCGCGTCGTCCGTGTGGCACTTTCAGGGAAGGGCAGCCTGCAACTGGCCGAGGTGGAGGTGTACGGCCCCGACGCCCCCGGAAGGAATCTGGCGCTGAACCGGAAGTGGGCCGACCAAAGCAGCGTGGTCATGTGGTTCACTGCGCCGCCTGGGTGGAAACCGCGCGTGCCATTGGCGTACATAAAAAAGGAACTCCCGAAGGCGCTGGAACGAGCCGAGCGGCTCTACGCCGACCTGTGCGGCATGGCGGGCGTTGCCGACCTGAGCGCTGAGGCCGCCGCCTTGGAGCGCTTGCGCGCCGAGGTCCAAGCGTCGCAGGCATTGGACCTAGAAGCCGCCAAGGCCCTGTATTTCAAGATTCGTCGGGTGGGACGCGAGTTGGCATTGAAGAACCCCCTGGTTACCGCCCAGCCGATCCTGTTTATGATGCGCCATCGTGAATGCGGATACATGCTTTATGAGTACCTGGGCTGGTACTATAGCCACGGCCACGATCCGATAAGCGGGGCCAGGAGCCTGGGTAGGCCTACGGCGAAGCCGGGCGGCGGCATCTTTGTGCTCGAGCGGCCCGGCCGGACGCCGCAGGTGCGGCCGCTTCTGTCCGACCCGGTGTTCCAAAAGGGGCATTTCGTTACCTTGTCGCTGTCTTTCGACGCCAAGACGGTATATTTCGCCTGGGCGGACCCGACGGGCAAGGAGCCCTATACGCTGCCGGGCTACGCCATGGCGCCCGCCCAGCCAGGGGTGAAGTACAACACGTTTCACATCTGGGCGATGGACGTCAGCGGTGGGCGTGTGCGTCAACTGACCGACGGACCGTACGATGATTTCGATCCCTGCCCGCTTCCCGACGGGGGAATCGCTTTCATGTCCACGCGGCGGGGGAGCAGACTCCGCTGCGGAGGCGGCAGTCCCGAGTTGGCCTATACGCTCCACCGCATGGACGCCGACGGAAAGAACATCCGCACGTTGTCGTTTCACGAGACCAACGAGTGGCACCCTTCCGTCCTGAATGACGGTCGCATCGTATTTACGCGATGGGACTACGTGGACCGCAACGCCGCCTGTTTCCAGAGTCTGTGGACGTGCAATCCGGACGGCAGCAATCCGGCGGTCCTCTTCGGCAATTACACGACGCGCCCCAACGGCTGCTACCAGGCCAAGGCGGTGCCAGGCTCGAACAAGATCCTGTTCATCGGTGGGGGCCACCATTGCAACGTGGGCGGCACACTACTGATGCTCGATCCGTCGCGCGTGGCGCTAGATCCCCGGAGCGGCGAAGACCGCAGCGAGGCCCTCGAGTGCCTGACGCCCGAGGTCTGCTTCCCCGAGACCGAAGGATGGCCCAAGAGCTATTACTACAGTCCCTGGCCTCTGTCGGAAAAGTACTTCCTGGTGGCCTATAGCCACGATCCGCTGTTCGGCGGATACACGGGAGTCCAACGGGAAACGGAGACCGGGCTGTACTACTTCGACCGCTTCGGCAACTTGGAGTTGCTTTTCCGGCAGCCCGGCATCTCGGCGGCCTATCCGATCCCCCTGGCGCCGCGCACTCCGCCGCCCGTCCGCAGCGTTAACACAGAAAAGGACCTCGGCGCGGAGGGGGAGTTTCTGCTCTCGGACGTGTACAGCAGCCTGCTGCCGATGCCGGCCGGCCGCCGCATCGTCGAACTGCGGGTGTTTCAGCTCCTGCCGAAATCGCGGACCGACAGGCAGAGCTATCCGCCCATCGGCCATGAATTCGCGTTCGGACCCAACGCGCGCATGCTGTTGGGCACGGTGCCCGTGGAAGAGGACGGATCCGCGTACTTCCGGGCCCCGGCAAAGAAGCCCCTGTACTTCCAGGCGGTTGACGCCAGCGGGCGCGCCGTCCAGAGCATGCTCTCGGTGGTATACCTTCAGCCGGGCGAGCGCCGCAGTTGCATTGGCTGCCACGAACCCACCGGCGCAGCGCCCGCCAACCGCACGGCGCAGGCCTTTCTCCGCCCGCCTTCCTCGATCAGGCCCGGTCCTGACGGATCGCTGCCGTTTGGATATCCGCGCTTGGTGCAGCCGGTGCTCGACCGGCTCTGCGTTCGCTGCCACGACGGCTCGATAGGCCCCGACAAAAGCAAGCTGGTCCTCACCGGCGAGCCGCTTAACAACCAGCCGTTGGCATGGAGCAAATCGTACGTCAATCTCAAGCCCTATCTGGGCCTGGCCATGCTGACCGTCAGCCGGCCCGGACAGATCACCGCCGACCGCAGCAAGCTTGCCGCCATCCTGACAAGCCAGACGCACCGCAAGTATGTGGAGGTGCCGGACAACGAACTGCGAATACTCTACCTCTGGCTGGACGCCAATGCGCCGTTCTACGGAACTTACGAGGAGGAGGGACTTGCGGCGCAGAAGCTCGGCGCGGCCATCCCGCCGCCTCGCCTTCAGTAGTCACACCCAGGGGCGAGTAGTGCACCGCAGTCAAAGCCAGGGGGCAAGCAGTGCACCGTCGCGGAAGGATTAGGACACGCAGACGACCAATGAAACGACTCCTCGCCCGATGCCACCGCCGGCTGGCTTGTCCAGCAGTGCGAGGCGCTGGCGCCGCCAGCGCGGCCACGACGGAGCGTAGGCCTCCTCTTGGCACCCAACACGGTCCCTCCGACCAGTGATGCCGTTGAGTTAACAGCGAGCGAGAACATCACCGACCGGCGAAGCATTGCCGACCGGCGCTGAGCGGAAGCTCCGTCTCAACGACCGCTCCCTGACAGGCCAGCCAGCAGCGCAAGCAACCCAACCGGCAGCGCAAACGACCGGCGCCGATCCGACGCCCGGTGCCAACGACAGCTCACCCGTAGGCGAGCCGGAAGCGTCAGCAACCGGCCCCGATCGGCCAGGCGATCAGTCACTGGCCAGCTACTTGGTAGTGATCTTGATATTACGATACGCCACCGGGCCGTGATCGCCCTGGAACATCAACGGGCCGGTGGGGTGCTCGCGGCCGGTTACTCCGCCGGGCGTCTGCTGCTTCATCTCCACGTTCTCGTGGATTACCTGGCCGTTCAGTTCTACCTTGATGAACTTGGCGTTGGCTACTTTTTTGTCGCCTTCGAAGCGAGGGGCTTGGAATTCGATGCGGAACTTCTGCCACTCGCCCGGCTTGCCGCAGGCGTTCACCCGCGGCGCGGTCGCCCCGTAGATGCCGCCCATGTCGCCTGGCCCGACCTTGGTCTTCCCGTAGCTATCCAACACCTGCACCTCGTATTCGCCCATCACGTAGATGCCCGAGTTGGAACCCTGCGGGACCATCACTTCCACTTCGATAACGCAGTCGCCAAACTTTTCGACGGTGTAGATGTCGCGGCCGCGACCGCTGGTGTTGACCAGCTCTCCCGGAGCGTCGCCGGCCTGCTCGACCACCAAAGCCCTGGGATTGTTGGGGTCCAGCTTGGCAATGCCTACGGTCCACTTGCTGTCCTCCAGCTTGCCTCCTTTGGCCAGCCAGCCGTCGAGATTCTTACCGTTGAAAGGCTTGATTTCGGCCGCCCCTGCCCAGCAGGCAATCACTAGTACACACACCACACCAAGCAACACTGGCAGTCGGCTGCGCAGATAGTTCATGGCTCTTTCCTCACATTCCTGAAGGTTAACAGTTGCCGAGACAGCCCCGTGCCGTCTTGGCCTAATACGACATCGCTAAGTTACGACGAACCCACAACCTTGTGGGGGAATCGCTCTCAGCATCACAACTGGTTGTTGCGAAGCGCCAATTTAGCGCTGTCGTACTAATTGTGGCTAAGTTGCAGATTGGCTTCAGTAGGCGACAGTCGATCAAACGAAACTCGCGCGAAAAACTTGCGCAGTTTGCGCAAAACTCCCAGAGATTATAGCTTGGCACTCTGGGTATTGCCACTTTTGGCCGCGCTGTTGAATTGGCCCCTGCGGTGTTCAACTCCGCACCTCGTTGCCGGCCGGAGAACTGTTTGTGCCACAAACGGGCTTGTGCAGCCAACGCCAGAGTACGGCGAAAGCTACTTGTTGGGGAACGCGTGCTCATGCGACATAGGCTCCTTGCCCAGTAAGGCATCGACGGCCGCACCGATATCCGGGCTGGCCATCAGCGTTTCGCCGACCAGCATCGCTTGCACCCCTACCGACTCCAGCAGCAGCACGTCGTCTCGGCAGCGGATGCCGCTTTCGGCCACCAATACCCGATCTGTCGGAATCCGCCGGCGCAGCCGCAGCGTGTGATGCAAATCCACGGCAAACGTCTGCAGATTGCGGTTGTTCACCCCGACAAGCTGTGCTCCCAGTCGCAGCACGCGATCGACGTTCCGCTCGTCGTGCAATTCGACCAAGGGCGTCATTCCTTCGCCGCGAATCAATTCGTACAACCGGGCAAGCTCTGCGTCGTCCAGGCATTCGGCGATAAGCAGAACGGCATCGGCGCCTGCTGCCCGTGCTTGATAGACCTGATACGGCTCGACCACAAAATCCTTGCACAGCACCGGCAGCCGGACTGCTGCGCGAACCATGCGCAGATTCTCGAAAGACCCCTGGAAGTACTGCTCTTCGGTCAGCACGCTGATGCACGAGGCGCCGTGTAGCTCGTAGCTGCGCGCTACTTCGGCCGGATCGAACTGCGGGCGGATCAGCCCCTTGCTGGGACTGGCCTTTTTCACCTCGGCGATCAGCCGGATCGGCGGCGCAGTGGCCAGCGCAGCCGGGAAATCGCGTGGCGACGGGGCCTGGGCGGCACGTCGGCGCAACTCGGCCTCTGGCACGAGCGCTTTTTGACGTTCCAGCCACCGCCGCTTGCTGGCGACAATTTCGTCCAGGATTGTTGGCATTTTATCAAGTCCCGAATCCAGTTATTTCATGCGCGGGCCACATGGAAAGATTTTGCTCCGAAAACGCTGCACTCATGTCCGTGTTAACTGCGGCCCGGTCTTCGCAGGAAAAAAGTGCGCACCGGCTCCCCTGCCCGGTAACCGCATGCGCTGGGCTGGTCAAAACGAAACACAATATTGTAAGTTCCCTCAGCGCCACGAAAAAGCTTGCTAACGGTAGTTGCCGGATACACAATAGCCGCTGTCGAAGACCTGGCACAGCATAGCGTGTCAAAGGAGGCTTCTTTATGACTACGCAAGCATTGCATTTTTCGCGGCGGCGGTTTCTGCAAGCGGCGGTACCGCTGGGCGCTGCTGTGGCCGTGCCGCAGGTGATCCCGGCAGCCGCGCTGGGCCGCGATGGCATCGTCGCGCCCAGCGAGAAGATCATCGTGGGTGGGCTGGGCATCGGCGGTCGCGGCTCCTACGTGTTAAGCTGCTTTCTGAACGAACCCGACGTGAAAGTGGTGGCGGTGTGCGACGTGCGTGCCGCGCGCCGCGAGGCCACCAAGAGGCAAGTCGATTCCAAGTATGGCAACCAGGATTGTGCAGTTTACACCGACTTCCGCGAGTTCCTGGTTCGGCCCGATATCGACGCGGTGCTGATCACCACCGGTTCGAACTGGCACGCTTTGCTGTCGATTTACTCGGCCAAGGCCGGCAAAGACGTGTACTGCGAGAAACCGTGCACCAAGACCATTGCGGAAAGTCTGGCGCTGGAAGAGACCTTCCGCCGCACGGGCCGCATTTTCCAGGGCGGAATGCAGCGGCGCAACCTGCCCAACTTCCAGTTCGCCGTCGAGTTGGCGCAGCAGGGCAAGCTCGGCAAGTTGACGGCCCTGTATGCACATCCCGGCGGCATGGGCACAGGTACCAGCGGCTGGGTGCCGCCCGAACCCGAACCCCCCAAAGAACAAATCGACTGGGACATGTACCTCGGCCCGGCCGCCTGGCGCCCTTACAACCGCGGGCTGGTCAACTCCGGTTTCGAGAAAGGCGGCGGCATGGTCGGCGGCGGTGTGTTGGAATGGGGCTCGCACTGCGTCGATCTGTGCCAATGGGCCAACAATGCCGACGACACGGCCCCGGTAGAATACTTCCCGATCGTCGATGGCCAGGCTACCGCGCGGTATGCCAACGGTGTCCAACTAGTTATGCGAAACGATGGCTGGATGCCCCTCGGCTCGTGTCCGGTCCGCTTCGAGGGAGAAACCGGCTGGGTCGAAACTGGCGACAGCGGCAAACTGGCGCTCAGCTCCCCGGCATTGCTGGCCGGGCGAAAGGTGGCCGAAATCGGCGGCTACCCGGCCCACTTCCATGTACGCGAGTTCCTCAATTGCGTGAAGACCCGCGCCCAGCCGAAGGTCAACGCCAAGGTGGCATGCCAGTCGCACATCGCCTGCCACGCCGCCAACATCGCCATCTTCCTGGGGCGAAAGCTGCGCTACGACCCGCAGAAAAACCAGTTCATCGACGACGATGAAGCCAACCGGCTCCGGGGCGAAGCCATCCGCGAACCGTGGCGGGTGTGAACAGCCGGCCACATCTGGCTGATCAAAGTAGCAAGCAGATCGAATTGGAAGTAGCAAACGGAAACAGTGGGTCTTTACGCGAACTCAGATGCGTATCATCAACCTTGGCGTCTGCGGCCTTTGTGCAGGAGTACTCGATATGAATATCCAACGCGTGATGATAAACGGCTATGTGTTGGCGGCGCTGCTGGCGCAATGCTGGTCCGGGGCCTTTGCTGCTGATGAGCCAACGCCCGCTGAGCCAATCGACCCGGCCGCGGCTGCCCAGCGCGAAACAAAGCTGATCGAAGTGCTCGATTCCCTCGCCCCGCAGGCCGAAAAGGCCATTACTTGCAAGAGGTTGGCGATTTACGGCACCGGACGGGCGGTGCCGGCGCTGGCGCGCCTGCTGGCCGACAAGGAACTGGCATCCTGGGCGCGAATCGCCTTGGAGGTCATTCCCGATCCCGCCGCCGACGCCGCGCTACGCGAAGCGGCCGGAAAGCTTCAGGGACGGCTTTTGGTGGGCGTGATAAACTCGTTGGGCGTCCGCCGCGACGCTAAGGCCACAGACATCCTGGTCGCACGACTCAAAGATGCCGACCCGGAGGTTGCTGCTGCGGCTGCGGCGTCCTTGGGACGCATCGGCGGCCCCGCAGCCGTGGATGCCTTAAAAAAAGCCATCGCCGCCGAGCACATCAGCGTCCGCTCGGCTACGGCCGAGGGACTGATTCTTTGCGCCGAGCAGGCACTAGCCGCCGGAAACCCCCAGGAGGCCATCGCACTGTATGATCTGGTACGCAAATCCGACTTGCCCAAACAACGGGTGCTGGAAGCCACCCGCGGCGCCATCCTCGCCCGAAAAGCCGACGGCGCCCCGCTGCTGGCCGAACTGCTCCGTTCTGCCGATCGGGCCAGCTTCGCCATGGGCTTGCGGGTGGCCCGCGAAATGCAACCCCCAACCCTTGCACACGGCCCGCTGCTCGAGGCGCTGAGCCGGGCAGCACCGGACCGCAAGGCCTTGCTGATCTATGCTCTGGCCGACTGCGGCGACCCGATGGTACTGGTAGTAATCTATCAGGAGTCCCGCGGCGCACCGGCTGATGTGCGAATAGCCGCGATTCGGGCGATGGGGCGGCTGGGCGGCGCATGGTGCGTACCGCTGCTGCTGGAAGCAGCCACAGACGCCGACGCCAGCGTTTCCCGCACGGCAATGGACGCACTGGCCGAACTGTCAGGCCCCGACGTCGACCGAGAAATTCTTACCCAACTCAAAGCCGCCCAGGGAAAGCCACGGCAGTTGCTGATCGAAGTAATCGGTCAAAGGTACATGGTGGCCGCCGTGCCCGAACTGCTAAAGGCCGCCGAAGACCCCGACCTGAATACCCGTATCGCGGCGCTCGGCGCGCTGGGCGCGACAGTGGATTTCCAGCACTTGCCGGTGCTCATCAAACCGGTAACGGCCGAGCTGGACAGTGTTGAAGAAGCAAAAGCCGCCCAGCAGGCGCTTTCGATCGCTGCCTCCCGTATGCCCGACCGCGAAGCCTGCGCCGAAACCCTGGCCGCGGCGATGACGCAAGCAGCCCCCGCAGCAAAGGTCCGGTTGCTGGAGGTGCTGGCGGCCCTGGGCGGCAACAAAGCGCTACAGGTGGTAGTCGCAGCCGCCAAAGACCAGAACGCGCAAGTGCAAGATGCCGCCATCCGCGCGCTGGGCGAGTGGATGACCGCCGACGCAGCGCCAGCCCTGCTGGAATTGGCCAGTACGGCAAAAGACGGCAAGTATCAGACCCGTGCGTTGCGCGGCTACATTCGCATCGCCCGCCAGCTCGAAGTGCCCACCGACCAGCGCATCGCCATGTGCGCCAAAGCGCTGCCACTGTGCCAGCGCGACGACGAACGTCGGCTGGTGCTGGAAGTGCTGCGGCGGTATCCCAGCGATGAGGGGATTGCACTGGCGGCAGGGTTGCTGCAACACCAGCAGCTTCGAGACGAAGCCGCCAGCGCCGTAGTGGCCATCGCCGAAAAGATCGTGCAACGCCAGCCGGCGGCAGTCGCCGAGGCGCTCAAACAGGTCATTGCCGCCTCGGCCGGCCGCGATGTGACCGAGAAGGCCCAATCGCTGCTGGAACAGGCCAACCGCCGGCTGCGAAAAACCAGCCGCTGAACAATCGCAGGGCTTATTGGCTGACGTTATCCGCAAAACGCCCGTATGGGCGGCGCTGGTAGATTGCGGCCGGCTCCATAGAGCCCAAGCCGTCAAACGGCCGATGCTTTGCGCGGGCGAAGTAGCACTTTCGTGCTCGGCAACCGTGCGACCAGGCCCTAGCGGAGAACACACACAAGGTGTAAGTCCCGCGCCCCCGGCTCCTCGGCTGTTGACGTTTTACTGCTCGACTTATACGATAGCCTTCGATTCCCGGCAGTATCTAGTACCCTTAAAGATACTTAGGAGCTTTGCGCGCGATGGGCAACAGGGGGCCAACATGAGCGATTGGGGATCAAGGATATTGCGGCTTTTTCTTAGTTTGTGGCTTCCTGTTGCTATCCTTGTGCCCAAGTTGCATAGCGTGCATATTTGGACCAGCGGGATTGCCGACGAGGGCAGTCTCTGTTGTTGCTGGAGTTTTGCAAAGCCCCCTGTCGCTGAGTGCAGCGGCCCTGTGTGCTGCGGTCACGCTTCGGAAGGTGGATTCGCAGATGGCGATTGCTGCCGTGCCATTCCGACTGAAGATCCTCCGCCTTCGGCAGGCTGTTGTTTGAGTTCTGGTCACCCAGGGGCAACTGATCGGCATGATGCCCTCCAGTGCGCTATTTGCCAATTTTCCTTCAATCTCCCCCTGGAAATCCAGCGGCAAGAACAGCGCCTGTCCGAAACGGTCTGCTTAGGAGTGCCGGGCGGATACTCCGGTATTCTCACGATTGCTTCTCCACAACACCCGAATACCATTCGTGGCCCCCCGGTCTGCAAAGGGATTAGCTGACATCGGCTTGGGTAAGTCCGCGATTGTGTCCGGCCTGGCAGGTTGAAGGAGAATTGCCCCTTTGCCGTTAGGACACACCGTTCCCGGGGCGCCCTCTTTGGGCATTCCGACTGCTCTAGCTGCCCGGCCAATGGCGCTTGTAACGTGCCTACGATCTTCGCCAAACGGACAGATGCAAAACGGTCCATTTGGCTGCCACATGCGCAGTCTTGAGTTGGACAAGGAATAATTGGTGCCGTGTATCCCCGGGATCCATGGCCGCCATGGGAGAGGTAAGGGTTTTTAGTCTCCCCATCGGAGCGGCCTGGCCGGAGGATCCTTTCTAAATACGGCTCTGGAATTCCCTTTAGCATCCCATCCGGATGTCCCATCTCCAAGGCGAAAGCATGAGTTCGCTTCGGATTTTTGTTGTCTCTAGATCGATCAGAAGAGTTACATTGTAAATTTTTCATCAAGTTACACAAAGGAGGCATTTCATGACAAAGGTCGCTTATATCTTTGCCACGAATATGGCCAGTACTTTTAAGCTAGCCACCATGATTCTCCCACAACTTGAAAAGGGAATCCACAACGCTAAGGTGGTAGGGATGATGTTTTTTGACGATAATCTGTTTTGGTTGCGGGCTGGTGATCCGGTCGGGGAAAGACTGGCTCGGATCGCTAAGGAACAAGGTATTTACCTCATGGTATGCGACCAGTGTGCTGTCCGCCGTGGGCTGGCCGAAGGAACCTTCGAGATGTGCGGCACCGGCTCTGTAAAAGCCAAAGGCATGGTCGAAGGCGTGGTCTGTGGCTGCTTCCCGCAGTTTTACGCAGCCATGGCGGAGGCGAAACCAGACTACATAATTACCCTCTAGCCATTCTCCAGCGTAACACGTTAGTCGAATGAAGACGGCCAATGGGACTTTCCTGCGCAAGCAGCAGTCCGGGTCCCTTGTGCCTCCTTCCTCTCAGCCGGCTTCGCTTCGCTGGAGCCGACCTCGCCAACGAAGGGGAGAGGCCAAACATTTCATTCAGCCGTAACATGTTAGCCGAATGGAGAGGGACATTTATTGTGCTCACCAAGTTCCCTCTCCCCCGGCGGGACAGTGTAGGGTGAGGGGGAATAATAAGGGGCCAACCGCCTCCTTTTCTCCCCCTCACCCGGCTGAGCCTTTGGCTCAGCCGGCATCTCCCGCCAGAAGAGAGTCGAATTGCTTCATTCGGCTAAAATGTTACCTACGGTAAATGCAACCGAGTCCTTCATTGCAGTAGGTTATCGCAAAAACCGGCGTTTCCGTTTACCGTTGATTTTCCCTATTTTACCACCAGCCGGTCCAGTCGGGCGGGCGCAGACCAGCCGGGTAGATCAGCCAAAGCCAATCGTTCAGGAAAAACTCCAGTCGGCCGGCCAGCAGGGAGATTCGGCCCATGACCGTACAGCCGAAAGCCGCTCCGAAGGTGATCATCAGTACCCAGATACCGACTCGGGCGGCCCGGACCGACCGCCCGCTGCGATCAAGGAGGTTGTGTAGTGCCTAGCAATGTGTGTATCACGTCAGCCCCACCCTGTTAAGAAGCCCTCAACCATGTGATCGAGGTTTTTTCTCGCCACCCACCCGGCCCGCTGTTGAAAATCTGGATACCGGCGGCCCCAGACCAATTCGCAGCAAACAAAGACAAAGCGTTGTGGGGCTTTGTGATGGACGTGCCGACGGAGGCACGCGGTATAGTGGCAGCGCCGCAAAACCAACCCGAACTTCTGTCCACGCCAACCCTGGTTGCCTTAAACAGTGAACAAGCGGAAATCACAAGACAGTTGTTTGCATTAGCGGGGCGGTTGTTAACAGGCAACCACAGGGGCAGTGAATTTGATTTTTTATCCCGGCTTATAGCCGCCGCGTGGACGCCCGAAAGTCCACTGTTGGCTTTTTCGCGTGGCCCACTTGTAGTGCACGGATTCTGCCGTATCGATCTGCATGTGGCACTTGCGTTCAGACAAGGCAAGCTAAAAGCGGATCAATCCCTTTCTTCCTTCCTCAAAACTCTGCCTACGCCGTGGCAATTGTATGCAGAAATGAATGCTCCGCTTGTTGCTGCGGCTGAATTGTGTCGGCTTGCTGGGCGCCAGAAAGCACGCAAGGGCCATCACACAAACGCAGAAGCGCGCCATTCAGCCGACTTTCGCAGTGTGGTCTGGTTCGGGCAAGAATATATGTTCACCGCGAATCAGGCGGCTTGCATCCGCTTGCTATGGGAGGCCTGGGAGAATGGCACGCCAGAAGTGAGCGGGGCGATGATATTGGAAAATGCCGGCATCGATCAAAAACGCCTGAGTGCGGTTTTTCGTGGCCACCCTGCCTGGGGAACAATGATTCGCCCGGGGCAGACCAAAGGGTCTTATCGCCTTTCCCCACCTGCTGCGCACCGAAAAGCGCCCGAAAACCACGGGTAGGCGCGCCGGTGGCGCACAAGCCAATTCGTATCATCGTGTGTAGTAACTCGCAAAAACGAGGGCACACGATGAACGAACTTCTGTCACTACCACACGCAGCACGTCGCTTGAGGGTGCCTGCCCAGTGGCTTCGTGATGAAGCACTAGCAGGACGTGTACCAGTGCTGCGTATTGGACGGCGGCTGCTTTTTAATGTGGACGCAGTGCGCGCCGCTTTGCTCGAGCGCGCCAAGCATACGTTGGAGGCGTCACACAGTGAGTCACAGTCTTGTGCAAAGGGAAGTTTCGATGAGTATTGACAGCAGCCGACTGGCTTTGCAGGCAGCCGAAGCGGCCCGCTTGTTGGGTATCAGCCGCCGGACACTATTCGGGCTGACGTATCCCCGTGGCCCGATCCGGGCGGTGCGCCTTAGCGCCGGACCGAAGGCGGGAGTGCTCTATCCGCTGGAAGAGCTGCGCCGCTGGCTGGAAGCGGAAATCGCGCGGCAGAACAGCGCCGGCCCACAGCAGCGGGACTTGGCTTTGTGCCTTCTGGAAAAGTACCCGCACTTGCTGGCCAGTACCGCACCTGTGGCACCCGGCACAAGGCACCGCGGGTTGTTCAAGTTGCTGCACTGCCTTAAAGGCATACCGGACTTTGCCGACCGGCAAATTGCCGACCTGCGGCTGATAGTGGACATTTGGTATGACTGGACGCTAGAAGAAGCCAAACGGCGGGGTTTCCACGTCAAGGCAACACGCGACGAAAACTTTCTGGACGCGGCACGGATATGGCGGGGCCTGCGGTATCCAAAGGGTCGATTGATGACCGGCATACTTGAACAAGCCAGGCGGCAGCAACCGGCGGCTGCCGCACAATTCGGCGAACCGCTGCGGACTTTCGTTGCGGCCTTGTGGCACTTGCAGCGGCACGTCGGCGACAAGCCGTTCTACCTGGCCAGCAGCACAGCGGCCAAGCTGCTGGACTATCGCACCGGCGACGGTCAGCTAGACAAGAAGCGTGCCTGGCGGGTGCTGAAGGGACTTGAAGCTGCCGGGGTGCTCAAGTGTTGCGATCCCGGCGACAACACGCGGCACCGCAAGGCGGCACAGTACCAGTTCATCGGCGAAGCGTAGCGGCGGGTCTTGACAACCGCGGTACACTGGCACCTGCCGACGCCGTAAATGGCCTGTACAGCCGCCGACCGGCAAGATGACTTCTGATACCTGGCGGCAGCGACGACGGCCACAGGCGGCGTTTTACGCGACGCAAAGGGGGTTCTGGCCGTGGCCGCGGTCTTTCGCAAACGTCGGGTGTATTGGTTCGCCGACGGGCGGCGTATCACTGCCGCCGAAGCCAAGCGACGACTGGCCGACAACCAACCGGTTCAGCGTCGGGTCGAAACAAGCCGCCGCTGGTATGTCAGGGTTCGGCTGCCGACCGGCACTGTCAAAGAACTGCGGGGATACGCAGACAAGGCGGCCACCGTAGCACTGGCCAGGCGGGTTGAATGCGAAGCGGCACGCGGGTTTGAAGGCATATCGACGGCGGCGTTGTGCGGGTCGGTTGCCGACTACCTGGACCAGTACCGGCGTGACCTGGCCGACCGCGGCCGCACCGCTGTTCACGTTCAACACACTTGCCGCCGTATCGCCAAGTTGGTTGCCATAGCCGGCATTCACCGGTTGGCCGACATTCAGCCGCAGAAACTGATAGCCGCACTGGCCGTCTTGCGGGATAAGGGACTGGCAACCGAAACCCGCAACCACTATCTGGTGGCCGCCAAGATGTTCAGCCGCTGGTTGTGGCGACGCGGCCACCTGCCGACCGACCCGCTGGCCGGCCTTAGCCGCCAGAATGCCGAACCCGACCGCCGGCGTATCCGTGCCGCACTGACCGCCGCCGAACTGGCAACACTTGTTCGCACCGCTGAATGTTCGGCCAGACAGTTTCGCACCTTATCGGGTCGGGACCGTGCCGCATTGTACCTGTTGGCTGCCACCAGCGGCCTGCGGGTCGGCGAACTGGCGACGCTGACCGCCAGCAACCTGGTGCTGGACGGCGAACCGCCGCGGGTTGTGGTTCAGGCGGCGTATTCAAAGCACCGCCGACAAGACGTTGTGCCGCTGCCGCCAGAAACCGCCGCATACCTGCGGCAGTGGTTGGCCGACCGACCGGCACCGGCAACGGCCGAACTGTGGCCTGGCACTTGGCGATACCGGGCCGCCGCAATGCTGGCCGACGACCTGGCTGCCGCGGGAATACCGGCCGAACTGGACGGCGGCCGGGTTATCGACTTTCACAGCCTGCGTTGCAGCTACGCAACGTTGCTGGCCAGACAGGGGGTCAACCTACAGACAGCACAAGCACTTTTGCGGCACAGTGACCCGAAGCTGACGGCCAAGACCTACACCCGACTTGGCGTAACCGACCTGGCAGCAGCGGTTGCGGGTGTTGCCGTACTTGGACAGCCGGCGGCCAAGACGGCCGTTTCAGGGTAGGTTCGCGTCCACCTGCCGTCCACCAAACCGTCCACCAGAACCGGGTGTTCTACAGGCACGCTGCCACAACCGACTACCGAACCCGGCGGCAAGCAGCGTTGTTGCAAGTGGTTGCCATACCGTGGTTTGCCACAACGGCGGCTGGACTAGTGACAAGCACGCCCGGCAGGACTCGAACCTGCAACCGGCGGATTAGAAATCCGCTGCTCTGTCCTTTGAGCTACGGGCGCTAGGTGGTTCCATGTTAGTAGGTTACGACACAAGATAATATCAGTTTAC
>Ga0209101_1000139_pt1 | contig 60357 bp, 40 predicted proteins | sample ConPoolayeCmetaG_FD_185481 | JGI IMG/M metagenome (GOLD analysis project Ga0209101, IMG submission 185481) | Hot spring microbial mat communities from California, USA to study Microbial Dark Matter (Phase II) - Cone Pool mat layer C metaG... ... | reverse complement strand
GGTATCATGGGCAGGCACCGCCATGATCGCCCCGGTACCGTAACTGATCAACACGTAGTCGGCCACCCAGATGGGAATCGCCTGATGATTGACCGGATTGATGGCATACGAACCGGTGAACACGCCGGTTTTCTGTTTGGCTAGATCCGTTCGGTCCAGATCGCTCTTTCGGGCGGCGGCCTGGCAGTAATCGCGCACGGCCTGTGCTTGGGCGGGGGTGGTCAGCCGCCATAACAACGGATGTTCCGGCGCAATGACCATGTAAGTAGCCCCAAAGAGCGTGTCGGGCCGCGTTGTGTACACCCGCAAGACGTCTTCGCCGGGTTTCTTGGGAAAGCCGCTGTCCTTGCGGCGGGCCAGCCAGGCTTCGTACTGCTTGCTGTCGGGAGTTCCCGCCGCCGGGTTGCCCAACGCCGCTGCCTCGCCGGCGGACTTTTCCGTTACTGCGGCGGGAACCTTTGTTGTGCCCGTACTGCCGGAATTGCATCCACCGGTGTTGTCGCCGATGAAGAAATCGACCTCGGCCCCTGTGCTGCGCCCGATCCAGTTACGTTGCAACAGCTTTATGTTCTCCGGCCAGTCGAGCAGGTCCAGGTCTTTGTCTAACCGATCGGCGTAGGCCGTGATGCGCAACATCCATTGCCGCAGGGGTATGCGAATGACCGGGTGGCCGCCGCGCTCGCTCACCCCACCGACGACTTCCTCGTTGGCCAGCACGGTTCCCAGGGCCGGGCACCAGTTGACGGGAGCTTCCAACTGGTAAGCAAGACGGTGTTCGTCGCGATACCGGGCAACAGCGTCTTCGCCTTGTTGTTGCACTTCGGGCGGGATGGGCAGCTCGGCAATGGGCCTGCCGCGCTGTTGCTCGGGGTCGAACCAGGTGTCGAACAGCACCAGGAATATGAACTGAGTCCAGCGGAAGTAGTCGATGTCGGTGGTTGCCAGCTCGCGGCTCCAATCGTACGAAAAGCCCAGCATCTTCAACTGCCGGCGGAAGTTGGCGATGTTCTGCTCGGTGGTGATGCGCGGATGGGTGCCAGTCCGCTTGGCGTGCTGTTCGGCAGGCAGCCCGAAGGCATCCCAACCCATCGGATGCATCACACACTTGCCCTGCATCCGGCTATAGCGGCACACTATGTCGGTAGCGGTGTACCCTTCCGGATGGCCCACGTGCAGGCCATCACCGCTGGGGTATGGGAACATATCCAAAACGTACAATTTGGGGCCTTTAGGCAATCTGGGAGTGCGGAAAGTCCCTTTTTCTTCCCAGTACCGTTGCCATTTGGGTTCGATTATCGCTGGGTTATAACGTGGCATATAGAACCCTCGCTATCAGGCACTTCGATCCGACAGCACATACCACCCATGCTCTGCTCGTTAAAACCTAATCAACTCTAAAAAGCATACAATGGCTGGCAGTTCTTCGGCGCGGGCGATCTGTGTGTAGCCGCGGGTGGACGGCTACCCACAAGCTGTCTTATGGTCTGGAGAAAATAGCGATTTTAGCGATTTTTGCCGCGGCGGGCAAAGCCAACTGCCCTTGAGCAGGCGTCGTTTTTTCGTTAAAAGTCGGCCCGCTCGTCTGCGAAATCCGTGCGAAAACCGCGGCGGATCGGCAACGGCAATTCTGCCGCGGTCGGCTGCTATTTATTTGCTCATTCGCTTTACCGACTGATTTTAGGTTCTACCACCTCGTACGTACCACTGCGGCAATGCTCTTGCCATGGCCTGTACCAATCACTACCGCTCGCTACTGCCCAAAGGGAGGCACTCGATGCGTAACCGGACTGCGTTGGCGGCGATCCTGGTTGTTTTGCCGTCGGTTTGTGCGGCCGGCGAACAGTTTCCCTACGAAGCTTACATCAGCGCCGAGGAAGCGTACGTCCGCAGCGGGCCGGGAGAGGAGTATTATCCCACCGCCAAACTTGCCAGGGGCGAGAAGGTCGCGGTTTACCGGCACGACCCGGGCGGATGGTGCGCCATCCGGCCGCCAACGGGCAGTTTCTCTTGGGTTCCCACCCGCTACCTTCAGCCGGCCGAGGACAACCTGGCAATTGTCACGGAGGACAACGTTTCGGTGCGGATAGGCAGTCAACTCAGCGACGCACGCCACACGGCACACGTCCGCCTGCGCAAAGGCGAAGTGGTGGAACTGCTGGAGCCACAGGCGCTATTGACGCAAGGCGTGCCGCCGGCCTGGTGCAAGATCGCCCCGCCGTCGGGTGAGTTTCGCTGGGTGCTCGCCTCGCACTTGGACCGGCAGCAGCCGCAGCGGCCTGCATTGGCAAGCGAATCTTCGCGCGCGTCCACAGGCGCGTCCACAGGCTTGTCCACAGCCACGCCCACAAGCACGTCCACAGCCACGTCCACAAGCACGTCCACAGCCACGCCCACGGGCTTGTCCACAGCCACGTTCACGGCCACGCCCAGCGGAAATACCCAGGGCGCTCCAGGCGCTGGCACAGATGCTAGCCAGCAGGCTGCCGGAAGACCGCAACAAGCAACGCAGGATGATTTCCAGCGTGAGCTGGAAGCGATTGAGATCGAGCTATCGGTGATCGTGGTCGAGGAGCCTGCGGTTTGGAGCTTCGACTCGTTGCTGCTGCGGGCCGAAAAACTCCTCCAGCAGGCCGACAATCCGCTGGAGCGCGGCCGGGCGCAAGTGTTGATCAACCGCATCAATCGCTTCGCCGATATAAAGCAGCAGTACGACTGCCTGGCAGCGCAGCGCTACAGCCCGCCGGCGGCCGAACAAATGACGGCTTCCCGCGCGGTTGCCGCCGATTCGCCGGGCCAGCTCCGCGCGGCCGGACGCTTCGATGCCATGGGCCGACTGGCCGAAGTGACCGCCCGAAAGCCAGGCGCCCCACGGTACGCTTTGCTGGATGACCAGGGTCGGGTGCGATGCTACGTAACACCAGCGCCGGGCGTGTCGCTGAGGAATTATGTGGGGAAGTATGTGGGCATCAATGGAACGCGGGGATATGTGCCCGAGCAACGCGCCGCGCACTTGATGGCCCGGCGTGTAAGAGTGGTCGAGGAGAGCAACTGGCGATAGACGCTCCGGCAGTGCTGGCCGGCGGGAAGGCTACCGCGACCGAAAACCGCTGGCAAAGGAAGCTAGAGCCGTCGGCAAAGCCAGTCGGCGCCGTCGGCAAAGCCAGTCGGCACCGCCGCGAAAGCCATTTCAGTCCGGAGGCGGCTAACGATCGCCATTACCGGTCATCAATTTTTGCCCGATGAACCGTCGCTCATGCCTCTTGTCGCATCAGCTTTGGATAGCGGCAGCCGTGTGGCTGGCCTCCGGTTGCCGGTTGCTGCCCGCGCCGTACCTGGCCGATGCCAGCGGGCCGGTACGCACCGTTCGCGTACTGGACTCCCACAGCGGGGCCGATATTCCGGAGGCACGGGTTTGGGTGCACACGAGCCTTTCCGCTTGGCCGGGCACGCGCCAGCCGCAATTGCTGCTGCTCGATCCCGACGCGGCTGAAGCAAAACAACTGCTAGAACGCCAGCCGCTGCGGCGCAACGACGACGACAGCTTTTCGGTGTCCAAAAGGATAATCATCGGACTGGTTTCGCTGGGATATGCGCGGCGCAATCCGGCCACGGCTATGATTGCGGTATCTGCGCCGGGCTACCCGATGGCGGCGGTCAAATACTGCGCCGCCCAGCCCCCGTGGCCTGGCTGGTCGGCCTCGCGGAGCCTTTCGCAACATCTGCCCGTCGCCCAGGACGACCACTCGGCCACCACCCTGGAAACTGGCGAACAGGTAGCGCGTTGCCAGTGCGACGAGGGCGGACAACTGACGTTCTACCTGCGACGACTCACTCCGGAAATGGCCGCGGCGATACGAAATCCGGGAACTATTCCCCCGGTCACGCCTGACGGTGCGCTGCAAACGACAAATTTCCCCCATGACGCGGCGGCAGACCAGACGTCTGCTTGCGACGTATCGCCCTGGCCCCGCCCGCCGGAAATCCCAGCGGCTTTCCGCCAGCCGGGGCAAGCAGCCAGTGTGGGGCTGGATAGATAAACCGCTGCCCGGCGAAAAAAGCGTTTCGTTGCATGGCGGCCTGCCGTCGGGCCGCAAGCCCAACGTTTCGTAACAGAAAGCCCAGCGTGCGGACGCGCCAGAGTGCGTGCCTGCGCGGTCGAACGCGCCCGCAGCGCTGGTTGGTTGCCTTCGTTTGGTTGCGCCGGCACGATGCGGTAGATACGGTTTCTAGCGCATTTTGGAGATGTACCGCAGCAGCTCGGCCTCCAGTTGCTCGATGTTGCCGAAGTGTTCCTCGAACTGCTGGATGCGTTTTTCCGGCCCATCTTCGATCAGCGGTTTCTTGGCCGAAAGTGCTTTCAGATAGCCTATGTACTGATCGGAACGCTGCCGCAGCAGGAACCAGGTCAAGGCCCAGGCCTCGGCGTAGGCGTCCAGGGCCTTTTTCGGATCGCGGAAGCGCGTGTCGTCGCGGATCAGGGTGTGCAGCGAGTTGGCCGGTCGGTTGCGCAAATACTGGTTGAATTGCTGCAAGCGGGCCTGGTTGACCGCTCCCACGCCACGCCAGCCCCTGGCGCTGGTCAGGTCCGGTGTCTCGAAGTACATGGCGATCCCTTCGCTAAACCATAGCGGACAGTCGCTGAAGCGGGCGTGCATCCCGCAATTGAAGGCGATCTGGTGTACCGCCTCATGAATGACGGTCGTCACGGTGCGCAGCGCCTCGGGACGCGAAAGGATCTGGCTGATGGACGTGGCATTGCTGGAGCGGGCCGTGCGGCGCAGTGCGGCCTCGGCGCCGGTCAGGTCGTACATCATCATGCGGTTGGTCTGGAGGCTGTAGTAGCCGATGATCGACTCGGCGGCCTCGCCCAATTCGGAGCGGGAAAACTTCAAATAATCAGCTCGCTCGGCAAATATCACCGCCACCAACGGAAACTCCGGCTCTTGCAACGGAAAGCCGCGCTTGGACCAGAAGTTGGTAAACGTGGCGTACAGACGTTCGAACAGCGCGCCGCACCACTGCGCATAGCCGATCGAGGTGTCGTAGAAGATCAGATAGTGAGCGGTCTGGTAAGTACGGAATGTGCCGGGCAACTCGGCCAGCAGTTGCTTGCTCAACTGATCGGCCGTCAGTGGCCGGAAAGGCCGGTCGTCGCTGCTGCGCGAAATCTGCTGCTCGGGCGTGATTGCCCACATCACTCCGTCGGCTGCGAGTATCAGCAGACCGCCGTCCTGGGCTTCTACAACAAGGCGGCCTTCTACTTCGCGGTGGCGCTTGCCGTCAAGAAACACCACCCGTTCAATGCCCAGTGCCGGCGCACCAAGCAGACATCCGCACAATATCGTGGCCAGCAAACGCTTCACCAACTTCACCTTTACCTGCGCAACGGATAGTTGTGCGCACAAAAGCGCACAGGAGAGTCCTATTGTTCGGGCGGAATATCGGGCCTTTCCCTGGACGCATAATGCAACAGCGGCCCAGCGATCGCCTCTAACGGTTAGTGCTGGTCTGCGCCGTGCAACTGCTGTTCCAGTTGATCGGCCTGCCAGGCGATCGCCGAGATTACCCGGCTGACATCCAGCAGCGTCAATGTCGAGGCAAGCTGGTTGGCCTGAAGCACCACCACTTCAGTGCCGCCGATGTTCCGCACCGCAAACGCCCCGTAGAGCAGTGCGGCGTTGTGCCGCAGCAACAGCGGTGCGTTTTTCTCTTCGTATGGGCCGCAGATCGACCAGTAAACGACCATCGGGTTGCCGGCCTGATCTTTCTGGCCGAACTCGATGCGGACTATCTGTCTGCGTAACGGGCCAAGCGGCACGGTGACCTGCCACGATTCGCCATCTTCCACTAAAGCATAGCCTGAAGCTTGCACTACGGCGCGCACCACCGCCTTTGGGTCGTGGACCAACGTCGGTGGTACAGCAGGGGGTGGTTGACCCACAGCGGCGCCGGCTGCTCCTGCGCCTGGGGCAGCCATCGCGGCACCCGGGGCGACAAAACCGCCGCCCATCGGCGGCGGGCCGGGCATTGCCGGCGGCGCAGCGGGCGCCGCTGCCGGCGGTGCTGGCGGAATGGGCATCGTCTGCGCCGAGCCGGCCATCGCCTGCTGGATCATTCCCGGCATCATCATTCCCATCCCAACCCCCATGCCTGCGCCCAGTGCACCGGCGCCCAAGCCGCCGGCCGCTCCGCCTTGCTCGGCCAGCTTGCCGAGGCTTTGGGCCGCCTGGAACTTCAGGTAGGCGTTCAGATCGCCCACTGCGCCCATGGCGCTGCGGGCGTCGATGGCCTTTTGCACTTCCTCTGGTGGAGTGATGGCGGTGATGAAGAAATCGACCAGTTGAAGGCCGTAGCGGGCGAAATCCTCGGCTAGCCGCGAGCGGACGTTGCCCGCCAGCGACTCGTAGCGCGAAGGCATGTCCAGCAGGCCGGTGGTCTCCGCCCCCAGCACGTCATTCAGCCGCGAGATGATCAGGTCTCGCAGGAAGTCGGTGATCTCCTCGGTGGTGAACTTTCCTTGCGTTCCCACCAGGGTCTCGAACAGCAGCGGCGCGTTGACCAGCCGAAACGAGTACTTGCCGAAACTGCGCAGCCGCACCATGCCGAACTGCGGATCGCGGAAAACGATCGGACGCTGCGTTCCCCATTTCTGGTCCACGAAGGTCTGTTTGCCGAAGAAGTAAACCTGGGCCTGGAACGGCGACTTCTCCCAGGGTATGGTCAGCAGTCGGGTCAGAATGGGCACGTTCAGCGTGGTCAGCGTGTAACGGCCGGGGCCGAAACGGTCCAGCGCCTTGCCGTCGCGGACGAACATCGCCTCTTGGTTTTCCTGCACGATAAGCTGGGCGCCGAACTTGATGTCGGCCGAGCCTTCCGGCGGAATACGATGCACCAGCGTCTGGTTCCTCTCGTCGAAGAACTGAATAACTTCTAATCGCAAGCCCATGGGATTACCCGCTAAAAGGAAAAGCGGCTGTCTGCTCTACACCACGCTTACGGTACGCCGGCTGTTGCAGGCTGGGGGCGATCAGATGCCTGCCGCTGCCGCGCGCCGACCATCAAGGCCCTCCGCAGCACACGCCCGCCTGCCGTTACCTCCCGGCACTGTATTCACCCAATAGTAGGCGGGGGAAGTAATGAAGCGTTTTCTGTGCAAAAAAGTTACGCTAAAAGCAATATCATTCCAGCCCGCGCGAAGCATAGGACTATATCGACCGCAGACTGACAAGACCCCCACGACCCAGGCCCGCTCGGATGTTCTTCTGCGCTTCTACCCGGCGAGTCGGTAGCACGGCACTACGTCCGAAACCCCACAAACCCGATTGGTGGTACTTTACGCTACCGATCGAAGCCGGTGATTTTTCCGTCGGCAAGCTCTTTGCCCAGCGTGGTTTATTGGCACGGCAACAACGCGGCGCACGCGCTGGCTTATCCGCGTATGTAATCCTTCATGAAGCGGTTTTCCACAGCCAGCAAATCGTGCTGTGCTTTGACCACGTCGCCGATGGAGATGATGCCGACCAGTTTCCCTTGATCCATCACTGGCAGGTGTCGGATTCGCTTAGTGGTCATCAGCCCCATGATCTGTTCGACCGAGTCGCTAGGTGAGCCGGTAATTACCGGGGAAGACATCACTTCGGTAACCTTGGTGGCGTACAGATCGACTTTTGGTCGGGCGCAATAATAGAGGATGTCGCGTTCCGTGACGATTCCCTTCAGTTGCAACTGGCCTTCCTCGTCTCGGGTACAAACCAGCAATGCGCCCACCCGATGCTCTACCAGCTTCTGGGCCACTTCGGCCAGCGTAGCCTGCGGCTCGATCCAATAGACAGCGCTGCCTTTGGCAGCAAGAATGTCTTGGAGTGTCATAAAAGCAACCTTTCGACGAACTCCAAACTATGTTTGCCCCACACTGCACCGCCAAGCCGCCACCGCCCGTCCCCGTATCGCTTTGCTATACTTACCGCGGGCAAGCAGATATTATTGTCGCCAGTATTATTGTCGCCAGCAAAAATATCTCATTTCAACCCGGTGCGGAGTATTACTGGGCAACCATCGCATTGTAGGTCTTATCGGAGTCTCGATCAATCGGAGTCTCAATCAAGCGCATCACTTCGGCGGCAGTTGGCCGATGCGGATATTGCGGAAGTCCAGATCCGTGGTCGGATCATGCCCTTGGAACTGGATGGTTCCCGGCTCCACGCGGCACCCATTGCGGGGGTTCTCGTGCGCCGGTCGATCGTCGGTCCAATCGGCCGTCTGGTAGCCGTTGACCCAAGTGGCGATGTGCTTGCCATCGGCGTGAATGGTCATCGTGAACCACCGGAAGTCATCGGCCACGACCTTTCGGGCGTTCTGGCGGCGGAAAATGCCGCCTGTGCCGCAATCGGCCGGTTGTGTGCGATCCTGCCCTTTGTACACGTTGTGTATCTGACACTCGTAGCCGTTCATTACCTGGCCGGGAATCGAGCGAAAGAACACGCCCGAGTTCAGCCCCTTGCCGTTGACTTTCACATCCAGTTGCAAAACGAAGTCGCCGTAGAGGCCTACGGTTTCTATCGAGCCGCGGCCGCTTTTGACGTTCAGCCAACCTTCTGGCGTGACGGTGAAGGTGCTTTTGGAGCCTTCGGTGATCTTCCAGCCCGAAAAGTCCTTGCCGTTGAAGATGCTTTTCAGCCCCAGGGGTTTAAGCTTGATGTTGCGAACGGCCAGTTGGCCCTCGCGGCAAAGCAAGCCGATCTGGCCGCGGCGAACCGGCAGGTCGGCCGAATCGAGTACCTCCTGCCCATCGAGCTTGACGCGCAACTGCGGCCCTTCCAGGCACACCTCCAAATCGCGCCACCCTGCCGCATCCTTGCCTAGTTGCGTAACTTTTGCTTTGCGACGGCCCAGCAGACTTCCCGTGGGCCAATGGGTTTGAACGTTCTCGGCGATGGCGATCTCGCAGCACTGCGCGGCGGCAGTTGCCTCAGCAGTGGGCTGGTAGCGCAACAGCAGGCTGCCGTCACAAGCTCCTTGGGCGCGAAATTGAACTTTCAGCACGAAGTCGGCCCAGGCGGTGGTGGTACACAAAGCTGGTCCGGCTGCCTGGCAGAGCAGTGCTCCGTCGGCGAGCTTGCACTTCGACTGGTCGTTTTGCTGCCAGCCGAAGAGCGACTGGCCGTCGAACAGCAGCAACCAGCCCTCGGCGATTTCCTGTTCGCTCAACGGGTTTTGTTCGGTAGTCGGTTCGGCGGCGGCGATGTCCGTGGCCTCTGCGGCCAGGTGCAAAATCGCAATAACAAGCAGCCAAGAAAGGCAAACACCGAATCTGTGCATGGTTTATAGCCCTTGCTGTGTTTGTGTTACTGTTTCCCGACGCTTGCCACGCTTCATCCCGCCGCGTGCATCACAAGAGTGGGACAGGTCATGCCGTTAGCATACATTGTAATACAATGTTGCCGCGCCGGCATTCGTTTGCCCTGCTCGGCGCGGTCAAGTAATCCCAAGATTGGACTATCTCTTGGTCGAAGGCGTTCTGGAAACGTCTATTGAGCTTCGCAAATCGTACAGACACGAAATTTAGTGGTTTTTGGCCACTTTAGTGTCCCTTGGTTTTGCAAAGACAAATAAATAACCAGAAAATACCGGAATTCTTGGGACTATTGCCAATGCCGAAAACAAAGGTGTTTCGCAAACTTGCACCACTTTCGCACTTATTAGTACGGCGCTAAGCTGCCGTTTCGCAACTACCAGTTGTGATGCTGTTGGGACTTTCAAGCCAAGATATTGTGGTTTTCTTGTAACTTAGCGCCTTCGTACTATGTGGGTCTATTTAAAGTAAGAACAAAAAGCATCCATCTTTGCCGAACATATTGACCGCCCGGTGCAAGGTTTTTCCTGGCGTTTCGTGTCAGGGCGTGTTGCGACTGTCAACAAGCAGACAGCTCCTGATACGGAACGCTCGTTTGGAATTCTTGCCTGCAACAGCGATTTTTCGGTTGCAAACCACTTTGCTGCCGCAATAATTGTGTCGAGTTGTCAGGCATACCTTTCCTGAACATCCTGCCCTGGTCGGAGGTCTTGGCCGTGCGAATGTGCCTTGCTGTGCGCCGTGGAATGTCGGCTTGTGTGGCAACTGTGTTGGGGTGTTTTGTAGTGTGCGGTGGTGGTGCCGCGGCAGCGCCCGAAGATCCTGCCCGGGCGGCAGAAGACTTGTTCGACTGCGTTGAAGGATTGACCGACTTCCTGCAAACGCCCGCCGGGGCAGCAATGCAGCCGGAGTGGCAGGCCCAACACGCAGCACTGGAGCGCGATTTGCGCAACCGGGGGCACTTCGCGCGGGTGGTTAAAGAGGCATTTCGCCATGAAGCGCTGATCCACGACAGCGATCGCGACCCGGCCGACGTGGTGCTCCGCCGCACCGCCGCACTGCTGGCCGATCTGAAACGGTTGCTCGGCGTCGGCCATCGGCCGGCCAGCGGGCAGCAGCAGCGCATTGCCAGGCTGCTGTCCCTTGAACAGCAACTCGCCCGGTTGCAGGCCGCCGGTGCGGCGATCGATCCCAAGCAAACCCAGCAGCGCCACGCCCTTTACACGGCTGCTTGCTATCTGCGCCGTCAGATCGCCTTCTGCAATCCGTTGCTGGATTTCGAGGACATAGTGTTCATCAAGCGCCACCGGCCGCTGTTCAGCCACATGTGCGATCAGTATTACGGTATGGCGGCGCGGCCGGGCGGGGGACTATATGTGCTGCACGGAGCATTCGGCCCGCATCCGCGCCTGCGCGACGTGCTAGCCAATTCAGTGGTGCAAAACGGGCGTCTGAAGGGGCAGAAGCTTTCTGGTGGGCCGCCCAACTCGCCGGTGATGCGCTTCGACGGCGTGGGCAACTTGCACGGCCCGGACCACGAAGGCGGCGCATTCCTCTCGCCCGATCTTTCGTACGACGCCAAGACCATCCTGTTCGCTTATGTGGAATGCCGCGGCGACAAGCGACACCGGCATCACACTGATCCGACACGCGGGCACTGGGACGAAGGACGCTGCTATCACATCTTCCGCGTGAACGTCGACGGCAGCGACCTGCGTCAGTTGACCGATGGCACGTGGAACGATTTCGATCCCTGCTGGCTGCCCAACGGGCGGATCGCCTTCATCAGCGAGCGGCGGGGCGGCTATTTGCGGTGCGGACGAGTCTGTCCCACCTACACCCTGTACGACATGGCCGCCGACGGCAGCGACATCACTGCGCTGAGCGTGCACGAGACCAACGAATGGCACCCCAGCGTTACGCACGACGGGCGGATTATCTATACGCGCTGGGATTACGTGGACCGCCACGGCGTTACGGCCCACATGCCGTGGATCACCACGCTGGACGGGCGCGATTCGCGCGCGGTACACGGCAATTTCGCCCCGCGGCACTTGCGCCCCGACATGGAGCTGAGCTGTCGCGCTATTCCCGACTCGCACAAGTACGTGGCCATCGCGGCGCCGCATCACGGTCAGGCTTACGGTTCGCTGGTGATAATCGACCCGCACGTGCCCGACGACGACGCCATGGGGCCGATCCGGCGGCTGACGCCCGAGGTCGGCTTTCCCGAAAGCCAGGGCGGCGCACAAGTTTACGGAACTCCCTGGCCGCTGGGGGAAGACTACTACCTGTGCGTGTATGACTCGGCGGTGCAGAACGGCCAGGCGATGCAAGGGGGCGGTTATTATCGGGGCGATTACGGGATTTACTTGCTGGACAGCTTCGGCAACAAGGAACTGATCTACCGGGACCCGGAAATCGGCTGCTCGGACCCGATCCCACTGCGGCCGCGTCCAGCGCCGCCGGTGATGCCAGAAATGCGCCGGCGCACGCCGCTGAGCGACCCGGCACAGCGCTACCTGTTAGCCGAAAACACTCGGGCAACGGAGGGTTGCCATCCGGGCGCGACGACGATCGCGGCGGCAAGCTCTCCGGCCGATTCGGCCGCATCCGACAGGCCGGAAGTCAATACGCAGCCGGAAGGCACCGTTGCGGTCGTCAACGTGTACGAAAGCCTGCGCCCCTGGCCTGCCGGCACCAAGATCACTGCGCTGCGGGTGCTTCAAGTGTTGCCGATGTCGGTGCCCTCAGGCGCGCCGCCGCACGAGACCGGGCTGCGCGTGGCTTCGGCCGGCGATTCGGTGGTGCCGGTTCGTTACGTCCTGGGAACCGTGCCGGTGGAGCCAGACGGCAGCGCACATTTCGTTCTGCCGGCGCACAAAGAGGTTTTCTTCCAGGTGCTGGATGACCGCGGGCTGGCCGTGCAGTCGATGCGTTCAGCAACTTACATCCACGACAGCGAGCGACTGGTGTGCATCGGTTGCCACGAGCCAAAGCACCAGGCGCCGCGTGTAACGGGCCGGGTGCCGCTGGCCTTGCGGCGCGAGCCGTCGCGGCTGAAGCCCGACGTGGACGGCTCCAACCCACTGAGCTTCCCCCGACTGGTTCAGCCGGTGCTCGACAAACACTGTGTGGATTGCCACCGGGAAAACGCTGACCGCGCCCCAAATCTCGCCCGCGAGCCGCTGGTCCGCAACTGGTACGCTTCCTACCACGCACTGGTCAAGTACGGGTTCCACGATTACGGGGAGTCGTATCGGACGCAACCGGGCAAGTTCGGGGCGCGGGCGTCGCTGCTTTATCAGATGCTGGACAACGGACATCACGGCGTAGAGCTGAGCAAAGAGGAAATGCACCGCATCGCCCTGTGGCTCGATTGCGTGTCGATGTTCTACGGCGTGTACGAACGCGAAGGCGGACAGGCACAACTACGCGGCCAGATCGCCACACCAACCCTGGAATAGCAGCGCGGCAGTGCTGGCAAGCCGCTCTTGCGGCAATCCGGCACCGGCACGTCCTCGAGCTCACCGGGAGAAACATGCGCCGCTCGGCTAGCAACACGCCGCTCGAACAGGAATACTCCGCCTCAGCACAGGGGATCCTTCCGTGATGCCGTGTTGCGGAAGCCACCTGGCTTGTGCGCCCAGGCTGGCAGCTTTCTTGCCCGCCCGGAATTAGCATTGGCATCCATCTATGCTTCTCGCCGGTATAGCTGTACGCTATGCTAAATTGTTGATCAGTCTGATTTGATCCATTCTTGCTTACAGTAGATTAGGTCGTCTCATGTGCGGGCACGTTGTAGGACGTGCTGGCGGGCTGCGCTCCGTCGTGGCCGTGTGCGGCGTGTCCGTGGACGCAACTGCAGCGCGTGGCTGCATTTGGTTGCCGCCGCAGCTCGTGTTGAAGCCGCACAAACCCAGCGGCCGCGGTCATGCACGCCCGACTATTCAATCAGCTTGAACCCGGCGATGTTCAGTTTGTTCTTAAATTTGTTTCTCGTAACTGCGCAGATGTGCCTGAGCGACGGAGCGCTTGGCGCTGCCGAGCCTGTCATTCCCCATGCCACAACAGCGGCAACTCGGTCCGATGCGACTGCCATTGCGGTTGCCAGGTTTTCGGCCGAAGTGGCGCCCGGCGGCGACGCTAACCGAGCCGGTGCATCCGGAGAAGCTGTTCCTGCCGACCAGTCGCAAGAGCGATTGATCCGGCGGCTTATCGAGCAGCTTGGTCACAGCGATTATCACGTGCGGGAACAGGCGCAGGCCGAGCTGGTCAAATTGGGCTTCGCCGCTTTTGAGGCTCTGACCGAAGTGGTCGAGAATCCCGCCAAATACAAGGATCAGGAGATCGCGGCGCGGGCCAAGTATTTGTTGCGAATGCTGCGGATGACCTGGGGCAGCATAAACGATCCGCCAGAAGTGCAAAACCTGCTCAAGGATTACGAATTGCAAACCGCCGGGGGAAAGATCGCTCGCATGAGGCAGTTGGCGGCGCTGCCCGACGGAGCCGGTCTGGCGCCGATATGCCGCCTGGCCCGTTACGAACACCCCGCAATCCTCGCTCGGCAGGCAGTGGTGCAATTGCTGTCGCAGCGTGGGGCAAACAGTCCGCCTACGGCCGAGCAGGCCCAGATGGTCGTCGCCCAGCTTGGCGGCAGTCGGCGAGTGCCGGTGGAATGGCTGCGCTGCTGGGCACAATTCGCTGCCGCGCCCGAGCAGGCCGTCATGCAATGGCGGAAGCTGATCGAGCAGGAACGGGCGTTGTTGCTGGGCGGTTCGCAAGATACCAGCCGCGAGATACTGGCCGCCATGCTCCGCTTCGAGATCGACTGGTTGAAGAAGCTCGGCCGTGCCGAGCAGCTTGTGGCTGCTTTACGGGAGCTGATTCAGTTGGAGCCGGGCAGGGCCGATTCGCTCGAGGAACTGCTCGACTGGCTAGTGCAACAGAAGTCGTGGCAAGCGGTGGATGAACTGGCCGAGCGATTCCAGTCGCAGTTCGCGGCCAATCCGCTGTTGATGTATCTGCTGGCCGGCTCGTACGCCTTGCGCGGCGACAGCCAGCGCGCCGAGCAGTTGGCCCAGCAAGCGTTGCGAGCCAATCCGGGCGCTCGATTGGAAGACTTGCTCAAACATCGGACCGCGGCGCACTGGTTGCGGCGGCGGGGCCTTGCCGATTGGGCTGAGCGGGAGTTCCGCCACGTAATCGACAATTCGGCCCAGCACCAATCGCTGAAGGTTGCTGCACAGATCGAACTGGCCGAGATGTTCCACGACGGCGACAAGCACCTCGAGGCGGCAGAGCTTCTCAAACAAGTGTGCGAGGCCGAGGGCCAGCCGCCCGGCGCCGTCGGCTCGCGCACCACGACGGCCATCCAGTCGCGAATGCATTATTTCCTGTCGCGCCACTGGCAGCTTCGCAACCAGCCCGACAAACAGCACGAACATCTGCAAAAAGCCGTGCCTTTGCAGGACCAGCTCGATCCGGAAGATGTGGACCTGGATGCCGTTATCGCCTACTACCGGTTGAAGAACCATCCGCCCGAGCAGCGCGAAAAACTACTGGCTCTTATCGCTCGCATGGCCGAGCATTACGAGGAAATCATTGCCGATGAGCCGAACTCGGCCAACGCCATGAACCAGTATGCCTGGCTGGTGGCCAATACCCAGGGAGACCTGGAAAAAGCCTTGCGGTATTCGCTTCGTTCGATCGAACTTGCTCCGGACGTCGGGGCTTACCACGACACGCTGGCCCATGTATATTTCGCCAAGGGCGACTACGAAAACGCCGTCAAGAGCCAGACCCGGGCGGCGCAACTGGAGCCTCATTCCGGGGCGATCAACCGGCAACTGCAATTCTTCCGCGCCAAGTTGGAAGAAAAACGCACTGCCGATAAACTTAAGCAGCAAGAAGGCTGACAGCCGAAGCGCCAGTCTGCCGCGCACGGCACAGTCACTGCTGGCCGCAAAGGAAGCTCCGGCCCTGCGGAAAGGGCGATCGATGTTCGGTGGTGGGTGATTTGTCGGGCCGTAACAACCTGGCCGACGTAAACTGCGGATCCGTCTATGCGAACTGCCATCGTCAATAAAGCGTCGCTGGCTTACATCGACAGCGGTCAAGGACTGCCGCTGCTGCTGGTGCATGGTTTTCCGCTGGATCACACGATGTGGGGCGGACAGATAGAAGCCCTTTCCCGTCAATTCCGGGTGATAGCACCCGATTTGCGCGGCTTCGGCCGCAGTGACGTAACCGAGGGCAAGGTCACCATGCGGCAGATGGCCGACGACCTGGCCGCCCTGCTGGACGCACTGCAAATCACCAGCCGCGTGGTGTTGTGTGGGCTGTCGATGGGCGGTTACATCGCTTTCGAGTTCATCAGGGCGCACGCCGGAAGGCTTTGCGGGCTGATACTGTGCGATACCCGAGCATCGGCCGACACTCCCGAGGCTGCCGCCGCCCGATTGCAAATGGCCGACCGCGTGCTCCGCGAAGGCCCTGCCCCATTGGTGGAGTCGATGATCCCGCGGCTTTTCTCGCCCGCTACAGTGGAACGCCATCCGCACGTGGTGGAAACCATCCGCTGGGTGATAATGCGCAACGACCGGCGGGGAATTGCGGCGGCCGCGCGCGGTATGGCCGAACGCGCCGACAGCACCGAACTGTTGCCGCAGATAAACTGCCCTACACTGCTGGTTGTCGGGCAGGACGACGCCCTGTCGCCGCCCGAACAGATGAACCAGATGGCTCGGGCGATCCGCGACTCGCAGTACGTCGAGATACCCGATGCCGGCCACCTTGCCCCCCTGGAACGTCCCGCCGAAGTCAATGCCGCGATCAGCCATTTCCTTCAGCGAATCGTCGCCGCCGGCGCTTTGTGACCTAAGCGGATCGCTGCCGCCGGAACTTCCTGACTGAAGTGCATCGCTGCCGCCGGAACTGCCTGACCGACAAGTCTTGCAAGCCCACAAGCTGAGACGGCTGCAATGCAAAGGGCGCCAACGGCGGCTGCCGTTCCGATGCGATAGTTAACGACGGCCTCGGCGGCCGCAGGGGCCGGCGACGATGTACAAGGGCCACGCTCCGTCGTGGCCACATTTGGGCTGATCGATGGAGAGTGACGAATGCGCAACCGACGCGACGGAGCGCGTCCTTCCCACACTGCTCGGACGCAACGGAGCCCGTCCCTCCAATACTGCTATTTGATCGCCGCACGGCGCGAAGCTGGTGATTCCCGCCCGAATGCTCAGTCGCCGTCCGTTTTGCATTTGCGGTCTGACTGGCTCGATTTCTGTTTGACAATTCTGGTCCGACTGGCCGGATGCCTCTAGAGCCGTCTTGGCCACAAGGCCACAGCACCCTGTGGCGCTTCACTGCTGTACCACGAAGCGGTAATTGAGGATTCGCGAGCCGCCGATCTCTTCGGCCCGAAGCCACAGCGTCCTGCCCAATAACTGATGTCCATCGGGAAACGCGTAAAGGCTCGCTTCGGCGGCGTGCGGCCCCAGGGTAACGTAAGTTTTCTGGCGGCGGCGGTCGGGGGCGAACAGTTCGCAACGGAATTGCACTGGGGCCGGACTGTCGTTGACGAACTTTTGTATGACCTGAAGCTTTCCCTCCCTGGTCAGTGCTGTGGAAATCTCTACGTACACGTCGCCTAGCCCTACATCGATGTGCCGGTACACGCTGAACCGGCAAGCATGCTCGCCTTCCACCTCGAAGTCGATGCGCAGCTTGTGGCGTCCGTTGGCCGCATCGTAAGGCATGCTGACCGTGAAGGGAACGCGCACTTGCTCGCCGGCTGCCAGGTTGAAAGCCACCTGCTTGGGCTGCACCCGCCATCCCTGTGGGACGACAATGGTCGCCTTTCCACTTACGCCCTCGGGAAAGGTATTGCTGAAACACAGCGCATTTTGATGGGCACGGTCGAAGATGCTTGGCAGCCGCTGGACCTCCAGCTTCAGTTGGATGGCCCAACTGGCCACCGATTCAGCAACGCCGAAAACAAACGACGGCCAGCCGTCCAGAGCTATTGAGGGAAGGCCGCCTTTGGGCGGCGGCGTGATATTTCGCCCCCAAACGTCCTGCTGAACTATTTCCGCCCCCAAGGGCAGCGGTTCTTCGATTGGTTGTTGACTGCGGGCGATGATTACTGCCTTACCGTTCCGGGCGAACACATGATTGGGTGTTCCGCCGGGCAGTTCCAAAGTGCCCAAGTACCGACTGCCGCCTGCGGCCAACGCCGTAGTTCGCCACGGGAGTAGCAGTTCCCCGGGGGTTCCATCGGGGTTCAGCAGGCCGCAGTGTGGATCGAACGGGTCGGGACAGAACACCGCCGCAGCGCCGTGAATCTTGGCGGCCAACATGCGTTCGACAAGGTCGATTACTCGCTCGGCCAGATCGTACTGCCCGCGTGCCAGCGGACGAAGCACCACCCAGCGTTCCACCTCCGGCGGCGTAGGGGCCTGCAAATAGCTGGCCAACTCCAGCCAGTTCAAGGGCGGTTCGGCCGAAAGGCTGAGGAACCTCCACGGCGGAGGGCCATCGGCTTGCGGCAGGCTTTCCAGCCAATTCCAGGCGAAACCAATGGCGGTATCGAGATTGACGCGCTGAAGTTCCGAGTTTATCGCCGCGATTTTTTGGGCCAGGTCCGGATATCCGGCGAAGCCGAAATCTCCTTCGCTCCCAAGTTGCCATCGGCGGACGCGCATCGCCAGCCGCAACATAACCGGTTCCAGCCAGGGGTACCACAGTTTTTCCGAAGCGCTGAACAGTTCTGCCGCCGAGAGCCTCTGCGCAGGCCCATACTGGCTGCGCAGCTTCGGCGGCGGATCGCACAGCATGCCCACCACTTCGATGCCCTGCTGCGACAGCCGCTCCACCAATTGCACAATCTGCTGGGTGTGCTGTTGATCTTCGGCGTCCAGCCACAGCGGGAGCTTCACCTTGCCCAATCCGGCATGAGGCGCCCACCGCTGCAACCGAGTCAGCGCATGGCGGTTTCCGGCCTGCGGCACTGTCCAGCCGAACTCGCTGCCGCGCACCGGCCGGCACGGCTCCACTACGGCCAGCGTCAAACCACGCCGCCAGACGACTGTACCCGCGTCGTGCAACTCCACTTGCAGACAGTAATACCCCGGTACAGCCAGCGGAAGTCGCCATTCCAGTCGGCCTCCGAGCAACTTTCGTGGTTGGCCCGGCGGAGGAGTTTCGCCATGCTGGGGCGAAAGTTCGCGGCAGACAGGCTGGCTGGTCTTATCGCACACCGGCGCTCCCAAGGCGTCGAACACCCGACAGACCAATGTGGGCAGCTCCGTGAACCAGCCTGAGACAGTACACACCAGCTCGATATTCTGCGAACTTGTAAAGAGGTTTTGCTGGTCGTTGGTGGCCAACTCCAGCCGTGGCAGACTGCCCAGCCACAAGTTGCGGAACATCGCCGAGCCGCGCAGGTCGCCTTGTGCTGCCGGCTCCAGGTGAAGCCCGATTACGACGAACCGAGCCTGATCGCTTTCAGCCGCTGTTGGCCCCACAGCAACGTGCTGCCATCCGGTCGTGCCAGTCAGCTTCTTGGAATACACCGTTTGCAGGCGCTGGTGTTTTTCGTTCAAGAATGTCAGCGACACAAACGCCCGGTGATGCTTCAATCCCTCGGTGCGAATCTCGGCTTCCAACACGTAACTGAGCAGGGGCGATACTTTTACCGGCGGGCTGTAAGTCGCGGCTGCGCCGCCATCGAGTTCCACGGCCAGGCAGCGTGCCTCGGGCGACTGGGGCGGCGGTTGCGGATCGGCCACGATCTTGATGCCCACGTACGCCGGAAAGCCCGGCCCGCGCCGGCGCGTCCAGCCGTCGGGCCACTCGTCGTAGTCGGCGTCGGCTTGCTCGTCGAACTGGCAGGAAAAGATTTCGACCGCGCCGGGATAGTGGTGAGTATCGTCTGCCGCTTCGCAGATCGACCGCGACACGCATGACCACAATAGCCAGCAAATCAACAGCAGACGAAAACGCATCTTCTTTGCACGTACCTGTTCTGCCAGCGTCAACTCTTACAACGCACACCCAAGCCCCAGACGCCAGCGCCAGCGGCCACTGTCAAAGCTACCTTGCCGGCAGCGCACAATTCCGCGGCATTAACAAAATCACGCTGCAACGCCATCACGAGACAACATCATCACGGCACGCCACGATTGCGGCACAACATCACTACTGCGCGTTTTCAGCGCGGCCGGTCGCCGAACCCGCCGCCGATGGACCCAGCGGCGTGTCCGGCCGGGACGCTTTTGACAGTTGTTCCCATTGCGCCAATTGATCTGGGCTGAGCATTTGCAGGGCCTCCTGGCGAGCCTTCTCCAGAATTGCCTGGCGATAAAGCGCCAATTGCTGGCGGCTTGCCCCGGCCATTCGCTCCTCCAGAGCCTCGATCGTCCGCGCGCAATCGCTGACGATCTGCCTGACTTGCGCGCGTTGCTGCGCCGTAAGCCCCAGTCGCTCGACTACCTGAGGAAGCTCAAAAGGCGCTGCCCCGGGCAAACGGGCGATCAGCTTGCCGATGTCTTCCTGCTGGTCGCTCGGCTTGGGCTTACCGGCTGGCGCCGGCGGCTGGTGTGCCCGATTGCTTGCTGCGCGGGCCAACTCGGCAGCCAACTCGGCGATAGGCAATCGCGGGTCGGTAGATGCCCGATTGGGCGGCGGACCGCTGGACGGATCGGCCTCGGAAAACAGCGCGGGGCCAGAGGCGTGCTTTTCTGGGACTGCGCTGTGGTTCGAGCCACTTATCCAACGCAGTTGCTGCGGCCAGTGCAACACCAGTAGCAATGGCCCGGCGATAACTACCACCGCTATACTGATTCCCCCTACGAATATCGGAATGTTCCGCACCAGCAGGCGTGGCAATGGTATTAGCGACGCCAAAACGCGCCAGTTGGTAGGGCTGGGGGCCGGCGGAACCACCTCGCCCAGTCTTTCCAGACCCAAGCGCCAAACGGCCGCTGCGGTTTGCGGCTCCTCGGCTGCGAGTTCCGCTTTTTGCCCATCCGGTTGTCGGCCGCTCGTCTTCCGCGTATCTGCTGTAAGATGGCTGGCTTTTTGCTCGTCTGCTGGTAGATCGCCCGGTTTTTGCCGGCCCGCTGGTAGCCCGCCGGGAGCCAATGTCCTGGCGTCCGAAGGCTGCGAAGCATGGGTGTGGTCGCGGGGCGGCTGGGGGTTCGCGGTGGTTTCCGGCGCTGGTTTCAGTCGGGTAGCGTGAACAATTCTGACCTCGAACCAGCCGCCCTGGTGGCGCAGGCGTCCAACAGTGCCAGGGGTCAGTTCTTCCGGGCACTGCACCAGCGCGGCGAAGCCGCCGGCCGATTCGTCCAGCAGCCGGCAGGCCAGCCGCGACGGGCCAAGTTCCAATTCAGCCTCGGCGGCCGGCCCGAAGACTTTGCAGCGAAACGACTTGCGTTCGTCCATAAGCTTCAATCTGTGCCAGTAGCGACGATCAGAGGCACTGCTGGACAAGTCTAGCATTTTGGCAAACGCAAGAACGGCCGCCACCGGGACTTGTCGCTGCGGACCTTGAACGTTGGCCGAAAGTTGCGAATGTCGGGTTGGTCAATACCACCCAAGAGAGTATACATGTAAATCCTGCCGCCGCTCCCACGCCGGAATTGCCGACTTTGTCTTGGCCACCCCAGGGCTTGGCCGGCCGAGCAATAACAGCCCGATGGCGAGACCGCTAGCCACCACACCAGTGGCCGCACGAGAACTTTGGGCCAATGGCCCTTTTGTCGGTCGGCAACAACCAAGTGTTACGTTGCGCGTTTTGATCGCTTCGCCGGGCGGTCGTTTGCGCACTGCGCTGGACGATTGTTTGCGCGCTGCGCGGTAATGCGGGTTCCCCGCTGCGCGGTTGAAAAACTTTGTCAACTCGCGCAGCATTACAGGTAAGGAGGCGTCAGATGTATCGGGCGGCATCGTTCAGACCGTCACCATTGCGCCGAGCGGTTAACGCGGCAGTGCTGTTTCTGATAGCGGTACAGCTCGTCGATCAATGGCTGGCGCCGATTCCTTGGCGCATCGTGGGATGTTCGATGGTCCCTGCGCTTTACGGCAAGCACGCCCGTGTCCGCTGCGCCGATTGCGGAATGGTTTTTTTCCGGTGTTTGGAACACGCGGCCGATGGGAGCCTGACGGTTTGCCCCAACTGCGGCTACGCAAGCAACCAGAGTGAAGACCGCCCGGTGCTGCCTGGCGAGAAAGTGATGGTCTTTCGGTCGCTTTATCAGTTCCGCCCCCCGCGGCGGTGGGAAGTGGTGGCGATGCGCAACCCGCTGGATGCCAGCCAGTTGGCGGTGAAGCGGGTCGTGGGCCTGCCGGGCGAAAGCATCCAGATTTGCGACGGCGACATATACGTCGACGGCCGGGTACAACGCAAAACGCTGCCTCAGCAGCGCGCGATGGCCATCCTCGTCCACGATGCCGATCACACACCCTTGCGCCATAAACTGCCCTCGCGCTGGCTGCCGGAAAGCCAGCAGACCCATTGGGGCTGGGCCGACGGCCGATACGTACATGCGGCCACCGATCCGCGGGAGCCTGTAGATTGGCTGGTGTACAGGCACTGGCGGCGCGAGGGCGGCCAAGGCGGGCAAGTCGCGGAGTCGCCGATCACCGACGAAACGCCCGGCTGTCCAATGCCACGCCGTCTGGAAGATTGCAGCTTCGTCCCCGACGTAATGCTTTCCTTCCGTGTAGTGACCACTTTTGGCCGCGGCCTGTTGCTGCTCCGCGCTACCGACGGCCGAGAACAGTTCCAGGTGAACATCGACCCCAACGCTCGACGGTATTGGGTGCTGCACAACGGGCGGCAGATTCTGCGCAGCGGTGGTATGGGCAAAACGCCTCCCCTGGAAGGCGGCGTGAAGATCGAGTTGTCGCTGTTCGACCAGCAGTTGTTGCTAGCGATGGACGGCAAGACGGTCTTGGCGTTTCCGTACGATGCCGGTACGTCGCCGCGCACGCCCACCGCTCGTCCGCTTGCTATCGGTTCCCAAGGCCTGGGACTGGAGCTGCGCGAACTGCGCGTGTATCGGGACGTATATTATGGGCGTCCGGCCGCGGCTGCCGGCGCTTGGGGGTTGGACAAACCGGTAAAGATAGCAAAGAGGGGCTATTTCGTGCTCGGCGATAACAGCCCAGTCTCGCTAGACAGCCGATGTTGGCCAGAAGGTCCAAGCGTCGATGCCGAGTTGCTGGAGGGGAAGCCGCTGGCAGTGCTGATCTCGCCCGGCGATGCCCGATGGTTTGGCGGCTGGTTCAAAGTTCCCGACCTGACTAGAATTCGCTATATTCGGTAATTGAAGCTACTTTGCAGCCGCTTTGGCATTTACTGGCCGACAAGGAAGGCCTGCGCATCCAATCTGCCGTGACCGTATAACGCCAGACCGTGGACTTTGCCGCCCTTGCAAGCAATGTTCCTTGCAGCGCATAGGGGGTTGTAAAGCGCATACGGGTTGTAAACAGTCGCGGCAGGGTGTGGAGCTGGAAGACCAGCCCGCCGGGATGCACACAAGGCGGCATTGTAAGCTGCACACAAGTAATAAGATGCACACTAGTAAGCTGCACACAAGTAAGCTGCACACAAGGCGCCCTTGGTAAAAAGTGGCGGCGGGATTAGGAGTTGCAAGGGCAGCAGGGCTTTTCGGAAGCGGCGCAGGTTAACGGGAGAAACTAGGAATGACCAAGCGCGGCCTATCCGGCCCCAAAAACAGCACAGCGCAACCAACCCCATCGCGCCGGGCCGATGCGGGACGCGACCCGGGCAAATCCTCCGGTACGCAACACAAAGGTGGGGCATTTTTATCCTCGGCTGCGGTGCGAGAAACGGTTGAATCGGTGGTAATCGCCTTCGTGCTGGCTTTTATGTTTCGCACCTTCGAGGCCGAAGCCTTTGTGATCCCCACCGGCTCGATGGCCCCGACGCTCATGGGCCGTCACAAGGACTTGACCTGCCCGGAATGCGGTTTTGCTTTTCAGGCTAGTGCCAGCGAAGAAGTCAACGAAGACGGCTCGCCCAAGCTGCCTGCGGAAATGTATATGGTCCGCCGGTGTACCTGTCCGATGTGCCGCCGCACGTTCGATGTGGACACCGGACGACGGGAACATCGCTCCTTCAAGGGCGATCGGATAATCGTGGCCAAGTTTCCTTATCAGTTCGGCGAGCCGCAGCGCTGGGATGTGGCCGTTTTCCGCTATCCCGGCGAAGCCTACAAGAACTACATCAAGCGGATTGTCGGGCTACCCCACGAAACGGTTAAAATCCACTACGGCGACGTTTATGTGCGCGACGACCGGCAGGGGGATGGCCAGTTCCGCATTCAGCGCAAGCCGCCAAACAAGCTGCTGGCGATGCTCCAGCCGGTGTTCGATAACGATCTGATGCCTGCCATCATCCGAAGCGGTTTTCCCACCCCCAGATGGCAGCCCGAGCCGCTGGTGCCCGATACGCCCAACTGGCAGCCAGAAGACGACTATCGGGCCTACCGCGTCGAGGCGCGCCCGGAAACCGAAGTGTGGCTCCGCTATCGGCATTTGCTGCCCACGCAAGCGCAATGGGCTAAGGTTGCCGCCCGCGGCGGCCAGCGGCGGCTGCCACCGGGCGAGCAACTGCGGCCCCTGCTTATCACCGATTTTTCGGCTTATAACACCAGTCAGAGCCGGGAATCACCACAGGAACCCGACTTGATCGGATTGCACCCGGTCGGCGATCTGGCGCTGGAATGCCAGTTGGAGGTGCTTTCCGACTCTGGCCAGGCGGTGCTGGAGCTGGTGAAGGGGGGCCGGCGTTTCCAGTGCCGCTTCGATCTGCGCACAGGTGCGGCCACAATGTGCATCGACGGCCGGGGATTGGTGGCCAGCGGTGGCCAGCAGTACCGGTTTCATCCCACGGCGAAGACGCGGGTGCGCGGGCCGGGCAAGTATCACCTGAGATTTTCCAACTGCGACGAACAGTTGTTGTTATGGGTCGATGGCAAGCTGGTCCGCTTCGATGCCGACACTTGCTACCCACCGCTGCGCAACCAGCAGCCGCAAGTGGAAGACCTGGCCCCGGCGGGCATAGCCGCGCTGGGCGCCGCGCTGCGAGTCAGCCACATCAAACTGTGGCGCGACGTGTATTACATCGCCGAAAGCAGCAAGCAGCCGTTGTCCAATTACCCCAAAAGCGAATTCGGCCGGCCGGACATCATCGGCCCGGACAAGCCCGAGTACTGGCGCGACTTTCTGGCCGATCCCAGGCAGTGGAGCGTCTTCCAGCGCCGCCGCGCGGTAGAGTTCACCCTGAAGGCCGACGAGTTTCTGGCGCTGGGCGATAACAGCATCAAGAGCAAAGACAGCCGGCTTTGGGGCGATGTAGAAGTGGATGGCAAACTGGTACCCTCCTGCGTACACCGCGATCTGCTCATCGGCAAGGCTTTGCTCATCTACTGGCCCCATTCCTGGGACTGGCCGGTGCCGCTGTTTCCCAATTTCGCCCGCATGGGCTTTGTCAGGTAGCCCCGCCTTCAGGTCAGGACGCCATTGCCCGTAAGCTAAATCAGCCATTACCCGGAAGCTCGATCAGCAATAAGGTGTAAGCTCAATCAGTGATTCGCCATAAGGTCAATCAGACATTGACCGTAAGGTTGGTCACACGTTGGCCGCAAACTGAATCAGCCATTTAGCAGCACGGATGTAGCAATGCTGGAAGCACAAGGACTGGTCAAAAGCTACGGCAGCCGCCGGGTGGTCGATGGCGTGGACTTGTTCGTAGAGCCGGGGGAGGTAGTCGGACTGCTCGGCCCCAACGGCGCCGGAAAGACCACCACCTTCCGCATCGTCTGTGGGCTGATCGAGCCAGACGCCGGCAAGGTGCTGTTGGGGAACGTGGACGTGACCGACTGGCCCATGTATCGCCGTGCTCGCGACGGCGGAATGGGCTACCTGGCCCAGGAATCCAGCGTCTTCCGCAAGCTCACTGTCGAGCAGAACCTGCTGGCGGTGATGGAACTGCTGGGTTTCGACCGCCGTACCCGACTGCGCCGCACCGATGAACTGCTACAGCAGTTCGACATCGCCAGACTGCGCAAGTCGCTGGCGCTGTCGCTATCGGGCGGCGAGCGGCGGCGACTGGAGATCGCCCGCGCGCTGGTCTCCAACCCCAAAATCATACTGCTGGATGAGCCGTTTACCGGCATCGACCCGGTAACCATCGCCGGCATCCAACAAATCATCTGGCAATTGCGCGCTGACGGGATCGCCATCCTCATCACCGACCACCAGGTGCGCGAAACACTTCAGATTACCGACCGCAGCTACGTGCTGGACCAGGGTCGGGTGCTGTGCCACGGAACGCCCAGCGAAGTGCTGGCCCATCCTATAGCACGTGAAAAGTACTTCGGCAACAACATCGAGCTGGGGCCGTCGCAGCCAGCCGGAGCAAGCGCCGCAAGCGCTTGAGCGCCCGCACCCATTGCCCAGGCGTCACCAGGGCAACAAACCACCGACCGGCTCAATTCACCCCAAATCGGGCCGTGCCCACAATAAATGCCGACAACGGAGGGACGCGCCTTGTCGCGTCCGGTGGTACTCGGCGCACGGCCACGACCGAGCGTGGCCCTCCTGATCGTCGCATGCACACGTGCACGTACGGCACGCACAGAAAGCAATACTGCATTAGCGGCCCATCACTCGCCGCGGAGCCTCAAGCCCAACTGTGCCAACTTGTCGCGCACCTCGTTGAGGCTGGTTACGCCGAAGTTTTTGCACTCCAGAAGCTCGTCGCCGGTCTTGCGGATCAACTCTCCGATGGTATTGATGCCCAGGCGCACCATGCACTTGCGCGCCCGAACCGACAGACTCAAATCGGTCACCGGCTTGTTGAGCAGGGCCTGTTCGTCGGGCGAATAGGCGGTTGGTTCGTACCAGTCGGCGGTTTTTTCGCCAGCCAACTGGCCCAGACGCAGCCCCTTGCTGCCCAGCATTTCCTTGATCTCGGCAAGGCTGGTCTCGCCGAAGTTCTTGCTCGATAGCAGATCGGCTTCGGTGCAGCGGCACAGATCGCCCAGCGTCACAATCCCCATCTTCTGCAAGCAATTGCGGCTGCGCTGGGAAAGCTCGAAGTCGGTGATGGGTATGTTGAGCAACTGGCTCATGCGATCGCGCTTCTTGACGGCATCCTCGTCGTAGTACTGCTCGTGGGAAGCCTCGGTATCTTTGAAGAACAGCGCAGCCCGCGGATGATTGGGATACGCATCCAGAATCCTCTGATAACATTGGGCCGCTTTTTGGAACTCTTCGCGGTCTTCGTAGAGGATGCCCAAGTTCAACAGGGTGCCGATATGGGTGGGTATTTGTTCGGCCGCGCGGCGATAAAGCTCCAACGCTTCCTCGTCGTTGCCGCGGCGGTCGTGCTCCAGGGCCAACCCGAACAAAGCCCCAGGATGATTTCCATCGACCTCCACTGCCCGTTCATATAGCGCCACCACCTCTTGGGGATTGCCGCCGATAGCGGCTACGGTGGCAGCGCGCTGGGCGAGATACTCGGCAGTTTGTTCCACGGCGCCCGACAGGCCGTCGAGCACCTTCAAGGCTGCCATCGGATCACCGCTGGCGCGCAGGGCTTCGGCGCGGGCCAAGGCGCACTGGTCGGCGTCGTAACCGGCCTGCTGCGCCGCCTGATAGCAAGCAATGGCTTGCTGGTACTGCTGCTGCGCGCAATAGCACTTGCCCAAGTAGAACTGCTGCATTGCCCCGCCGTCGCCGTTTCGCAGCGAGTCGATAGCCTTGCTATACCGGCCGATAAGGTACTGGCATACCCCCAAGCGGACGCTGCTGGCCGGGGTGTGGTCCTCCTTGCTTTCCAACTGATTTACCGCATCGCGCAAGGTCTGGTAGTTGGCGAAGTTGTGGGCGATGGCGGCTTTCAGTTGCTCGACTTCGCGCGGCCCGAACCCCACGTCGACCAGCACTAGCTGCTTTATGTCGATCTCGGCACTCTGTAACATTCTTGCAATCTCTCCCGAAAAGGGTTGGTGGTACGCAAAAAAGCCAGCGGCGGGAGTCGAACCCGCAACCCCCGCATTACGAATGCGGTGCTCTGCCGATTGAAGCTACGCTGGCACGTTGGTACGCATTTAATAGTCTACGGCGACGATTGCCGTCGCCGCGCAGAAAACCCGATCCGGCCTGCCGTTGCTACCAAGCGGAGGGAGGCACTGCGGTGGACTCCGGAAACGCGCTCCTGCTGAGGAGCACGACGGAACGAGATTCCAAAGTCCCCGAAAACCTGCACGCCCGAGGCGCACAGTTACCGCCACCGGCAACTAACGCTACGTCTTGTGCAGATTGTTATTCTAGTATGGTTTCCCTGCGCTGCCAAGCCGCCTTAGAAAATGTGATAGGCCAGCACATTATGACGGCTGATGCTATTTTCAGCATTAGGCGGGGGGTTATAATGAGAGGTTCAAGAAACTACCAGCCAACGGGATTTACTGGTTTTGCTGCCTTGCGTGGGGAGTCATCCAGCAATGAGCGAAAAGCAGGCCCCGGCGATGATCGAGGCTATCGGGCTTTCGAAATACTACGGCCCGTTCGCTGCGGTCCGCGATGTTTCGTTCAAAGTTTACCAGGGGGAAGTGGTGGCCTTTTTGGGCCCGAACGGAGCGGGCAAAAGCACCACGATGAAGCTGTTGACGGGCTATTTGGCGCCCTCGGCGGGGGTGGCCAAGATCGCCGGTCACGACATGTCGACCGACCGGCTGGCCGGCGCCGCCCGGCTGGGCTATCTGCCCGAAAACGGTCCGTTGTATCCCGACATGACGCCGCGCGGGCTGTTGAAGTTCTTTGCCGAGGCCCGCGGGCTGCCCCCCGAAAAAGCTCGCCAGCGCATCGAGGAAGTCGTCGAACTGTGCGATTTGAAAGCGGTCATCGGCAAGCCCATCGGAAAGCTCTCGCGGGGGTATCGGCAGCGGGTGGGCATGGCCCAGGTGTTGCTGCACGAGCCGGACGTGTTGATCCTCGACGAGCCGACGGCCGGGCTGGACCCCAATCAGATCCACGAGGTGCGCGAGACCATCCGCAAGCTCGGCCAGAGCAAGACCATCCTGCTATCGACCCACATCTTGCAGGAGGTCGAGGCGATGGCCGGCAGAGTGTTGTTCATCGACGAAGGAAGGCTGGTCTTCGACGGTTCCATCCGCCAGTTGACGGCAGATGGAAAACCGCTGGACTACCATTTTCGTCGTCTTAGTTCCGGCGTGGCAGCCTGAACGGCGCACTGTCGGGCTGCCAACGACAGGCGGCGGCGTACTTGCCCGTCGGCAGGTGCCGCGCCGCTATTGTGGTCGTCGCATCGGCAGAAACGTTTTCGGAGTGCTACGGAAGTTTTCCGACTGCTACGGAAGTTTTCCAAGTGCTACAGAAGTTTTCGGACTGCTACAGAGGTTTTCGCACTGCTACAGAGACTGCGGGGAATCAATTGGCGTTGGGTTGCCGACAGTCGCCGTTGCACAAACTGCCGGCCGTCGCCAACACAGCCGCTTTGAATTAAGGAACGGTCGATACCATGAGAACGCACGTGCTGTGGGCAGTATTCAAGCGGAACTTCATCAGCTATTTCGCCAATCCGACCGGTTACGTATTCGTCTGCTTGTTCTTCCTGCTGACGACTATTACCGCCTTCTGTTCCGACGAGTTCTTCAACGCCAACCTGGCCAATCTGGACCAGCTTAGTTGGGGCATCAATTTCCTGGGCGTGCGCACCGGCTTCCCCTTGATCATGCTGCTGTTCATCCCGGCGATCACCATGGGAATCTGGGCCGAAGAGCGACGCCAGGGTACTGACGAACTGTTGCTGACCATGCCGGCCGCCGACCTGGATATAGTGCTGGGCAAGTATCTGGGCGCTGTGGCGGTGTTTACCGTTTCGCTGTTGTTCTCCGGGCTGTGTAACTTTCTGGTGCTTCGCTCGCTGGGCAGTCCCGACTTCGGCCTGTTCTGCTCGACCTATCTGGGCTACTGGCTGATCGGACTGGCGATGCTGGCCATCGGCATGGTGGCTTCTTTTCTCACGGCCAACATCACCGTGGCCTGGATACTCGGCGCGCTGCTGAACGCTCCGCTGATCTTCACCTGGTGGACGACCATAACGGCCATCCCCGGCAAGATCGTCCAGGGACTGGCGGGCGTGTACGCACTGTTGCATCTGCCTGGCAGGTGGCTGCACCAGTTGGCCGAGTGGCTGCGGGATCGAGGTAACGTTTGGGCTGATACGCTGGCCAACTGGTGTTTCAGCGAGCAATTCCGCGACTTCGGACGCGGCGTGGTCACCCTGGCCGGAGTGGCCTATTTCCTGTCGATCGTGGCCATCATGTTGTACCTGAGCATGGTACTGATCGGACGGCGCCACTGGAGCACCGGACAGCCCAAGGCCGTAATGCCCCTGCACTACACCGTGCGGGTGCTGGCGCTGGTCGTGGCCGCCGTGGGACTGGTGGCCACTTTGCAGCATGTGGCGCATCGGGCGCGGTTGGACATGACTGCCGAAGGGATCAACAAGCTCGCCCCACAGACCCGCAAGCTGCTGCGCGAACTGGACCCCCAGCGGCCGATCCAGATCGAGGCCTTCATCAGCCCCAAAGTTCCGCAGGCCTATGTGCAACAACGGCTGACGCTGCTGAACCTGCTGGAGGAGATGAAGAAGCTCGGTGCCGGGAAGATCGAAGTGCGCGTCAATCCCACCGAACGGTTCACCGAGGAAGCCGACCGGGCGGAAAAAGCCTTCGGCATCACTGCTCGATTGGTAGAAGACCGCCAGCGGGGCGGCGCCCGCACCCAGGACCACATCTTCATGGGCCTGGCATTCAAGAGCGGCACGCAGAAGGTGATAGTGCCTTTCATCGACCGCGGAATCTCGGCCGAGTACGAGCTGGTGCGTTCGATTTGCACGGTCAGCCAGCAGGCGCGCAAACGGGTAGGGGTGATCAACACCGACGCCGAGCTGATGGGGCCGGCCTTCAGCTTCCCTTTCAGTCCCGGCGGCGGCAACTGGCCGATCATCGACGAACTAAAGAAACAGTACGAAGTCGTACAGGTCGACGCCTCGCAGCCGATCGAACAGGGCAAGTACGACGTTCTGCTGGCGGTGCAGCCGTCGGCCATGAGTCCCGATGCGATGGACAACTTCGTCCGCGCGGTGGAAAGCGGCATTCCGGCGGCGATCTTCGAAGACCCGTTGCCCGCCTGGGTGAACGTGCCGGGCACAAGCATGCCACGCCGGCCGCCGGGGATGAATCCCATGATGATGATGTTCGAGCGCGGTCCCCGGGAAAAAGGCGATATCCATAGACTGTGGCGCCTGCTGGGCGTCGACTTTACGGCCGACGAAGTGATCTGGCAGGATTACAATCCGCTTCAGAAGTTCCGCCGCATCCTGCCCGACGAGCTGGTCTTCATCGACGAGGGCGCCGGCGCAGAGTTCGCCCCCCACGGGCCTTGCAGCGCCGGTTTGCAACATGTGCTGTTTCCCTTCCCGGGAGCCATTCGACAGCGGCACGCTTCGGAACTAAAGTTCCTGCCGCTGGTGCGTACCGGCGAAAGGACGGGCACGGTGCGGGTCAGCGACCTGATGAGCGCCCCGCGCGGCGGCCTGGAATTGGTTCCGCGACGAAGTACCGCGGAACGATACGTGCTGGCAGCGCACATCACCGGCACGGTCAAGGTCTCGCCGCCGCCTGCTAAAGAGGAAAACAAAAAAGACGGCAACGATTCACACGATCACGGCGACGGAGACCAATCCAAGAAAGAGGACAACCCGCACAACAAACAAGGCAACCCCCACAACAAGGAAAACGACAAGGAAAACAACAAACAAAATAAGGATGACACCAAGCCCGCCGCGCCGCGCGAAGCGCAGCTTAACGTAATCCTGGTTTCCGACATCGATATGCTCACTCGTCAGTTTTTTGAATTCCGGGAATTGCGGGAGATTCCCGAGCTGGGAGTGGACCTGGACTTCGACAATGTGACGTTCGTGCTGAACATCCTCGATCAATTGGCCGGCGACGACCGCTTCATCGAGCTGCGCAGCCGGCGTCCGAAGCACCGCACGCTGACGGCCATCGAAAAGCGCATCGAGGGCGCCAAGGCCGAAGCCAACCGGCAAATCAATAAACTTTTCGAGGAATTCGAAAGCAAGGAAAAAGAACTCCAGCAGGAATATGAAAAGCGGGTAAAAGAAGCCGAAGAGCGTCAGGACATTCCGCTGCTGCACCGGGCGGCGATCGTGGCTGCCGCCCGCCGCGAAGCTAGCCTGCGCCGCGAAGAGGCCATCAAGCAGTTGCAGCAGCAGCGCGACCGCGAGCGGGAACGCATCGAAACCAACCTGGAGCTGGAGCGCCGCAATATCGAGCGCCAGTACAAGTTCTGGGCGGTAGTGCTGCCGCTGGTTGTTCCGGTGAGCGTGGGTTTGTGTGTGTTTTACCTTCGCCGGGCAGGCGAGAAGGAAGGCGTGGCACAGTCGCGGCTGCGCTAGCGCTGGCGGTTGCCGTCGGCGCGGGCCGCTGTGGTACCTTGCTGTGGGAAATTTCGTGGTACGGCAATGCGTCGGCCCGTCGTGCACTCCGGCAGCCGAGGCGGCTATCCGGCGCTTTGGCGGCAGAGGCTGGAAGAGCAGAACAAGCAGGCGAGGTGAACGATGACCGAAGGCCAAAAGACACTTGCTTTTTGCGGCACTGCTTTGCTGCTGATGGTTGTGGCGATACTGACCGCTCCTCGTGTTCCGCGGCAGGACGAAGCCGACCTGCGCGGCCAGTTGCTGTTCCCGCGGTTCGACTGGAAAGAAGTAGCGCAACTGGACATCGTGGAGTTCGACGAAAAGACCGGCCAGACTTCGCCTTTCCGCATCGTCAAGCAAACCAAAGACGGCAAGACGGTCTACGTCATCCCATCGCACGAGAACTATCCGACCGACAATCAGGACCAGCTTGCCGACGTGGTTGTGCCCCTGTCGTCGCTGAAGGTACTCGACGTGGTAAGCACCGACATGCGCGACCATGCCGAGTTTGGGGTGATCGATCCGGAAGAGCGGAAGCCGGGCGACAAGGGCGTCGGTACGCGCATCGTGGTCAAAGACAAAGACAACAAGGACCTGGCGGCGCTGGTGATCGGCAAGCGGGTGGCCGACCAGGGCAATCAGCGCTACGTGCGCCGCGTGGGCGAAGACCCGGTGTATGTGGTCGACGCCCGGCTGGATAGCGTCACCACGCAATTCGACAAGTGGATCGAAAAAGACCTGTTGAAGTTGAGCACCTGGGACATCAAGAAAGTGCTGATCCGCGATCATATCGTGGACATCACGCCGCAAGGCCCGCGGCTGCTGCTGCGCGGCGAAACCCTGCTGGAGCACAACGACATCGGCGACCCGCGCTGGAAGCTGTTGGAAGACCACAGCTTCGACCGCCGCGGCAACCGTGTGCCCCGCCAACTTGCCGAGGACGAGGAGCTTAACATCTCGCGGCTGGACGACATGAAAAACGCCCTGGCCGACTTGAAGATCATCGACGTGTCGCGCAAGCCGCCGGGACTGAGCGGCGACCTGAAGGCCGGCGAAGACATTTTCAAGAACCAGGAGGCCATCGAAGAACTTTCCGACCACGGCTTCCACGTGGCCCAATGGGGCGAGCAATACGAGATTTTCTCTAACGAGGGAGAACTGCGGGTGCTGATGAAAGACGGCGTGGAATACATTTTGCGCTTTGGTGGCGTGGTGCTGGGCGCCGGAAGCCCCGCAAAGAAGGACGAAACCAACAAAGAGCAATCCGAGGAAGGCCAGGACAAAGACAAACAGTCGAAGACGGAACTGAATCGCTTCCTGTTTGTCACTTGCCAGTTCAACCCCGAACCGATCGAAAAACCCAAGCTTAAACCGCTGCCCGACGAAGGCCAGCCGCCCAGCGGCGACAACGAATCGGCCAAGCAAACCGGCCAGCAGGGCGAGCAGGCTTCAGCCAGCCAGAAGCCGGAAGACAATAAACCGGAAGAAGCAAAACAGCAGCCGCAAGATAAGGACAGCAAGCAGCAAGATACCGACACAGCCAAAGAAACCCATAAGGACAAAGACAGCGACAAGGAAAAACAGAAGCAGAAAGAGGAAGAGCTGAAGGCCGAGCGCGAGCGGATCCAGCGCGAGAACCAGCGCGAGCAAGAGCGGTACGACGAGCAGGTCAAAAAGGGCAAACAGCGCGTGCAAGAGCTGAACGAGCGATTCGCCGACTGGTATTACATCATTCCCGACAGCACCTATCAAAAAATCCGCCTCAGCCGCGCCGATTTCGTCAAGAAGAAAGAACCGCCGAAAGAGGATAAGCAGGAGTCCGCCGAGAGCAAGCCTACTACTCCACTGGAAGAGTTCGAGCGGCTGAAGCAGGAAGGAATCGAAGGCAAATAACGCACCGAGCCGAAAGCGCCGGCGGTAGTTTTTTGCGGAGGATTGTTGCGTCGGACCGAGCCGGGAGCGCCAGCGACCGGCTAATTGTGCGACACCCAGTCCGCAGCGCCCGCGACCGGCTCAGCGGGTTGCGGCCAGCCGGCAGCGCTAGCGAAGGTTCATAGTGCTAAACCGAGCCGGCAGCGCTAGCGACCGGTCAATTCGGCTGCGCAGTGAGCCTGCGTGTCAGAAGACTCCGACGACAAGCGTCCTGGGCGCTGCCCCATGTCATCGTATTGCTTTGTCGGCCCCCCTCTCCATCTGCGCAGTTTGCGCGGGTCGCCTGTCGCCGCGTTCTTCAACCCGATCAGGTCGTCATCCACTCCGATCCGCAGCAGGTGGAAGCCATCGTCGCCGGGAAAGTTCAGCCCCCCGTACGCGGAACACACCGCGTGGTAACCGGCCTGGCGGGCAATGCGCACCGCTAATGGCGTGATGTTCTTCGGGTGTCCGAAGGGGAAGGCGAAGTAGCGCACCGGGCTGCCAATCAAGCGTTGTAGCTCATCTCGCGAGTCGATAAGCTCGCAGCTTAGCAGTCGCTGGTCGTCGATTGCGCCCAGGTCGGTATGGGAAAAACCGTGCGAGCCGATCTCCACCCCGGCGTCGGCCAAAGCCCGAATTTGCTCAAGGGTGTTGGGCGGGTACGGTTTTCCCCAGATCAGGTCGTGCGAAAACGGCTCGCCGCTGAGCACGTTGTGCAAAGTGACAAAATAGGTGAAAGGAATTTGCTGTTCGGCCAGCAGCGGAAGCGCGTATGCGCAGTTGTCGGCATATCCGTCGTCGAAGGTGATGGTGGCGCAAGGCCGCTGGTTCGCGCCGCTGCGAATCCGCCGTTGGGCTTCGGCCAGCGGCACCAGCTCGAAGTTCTTGCGCAGCCACGCCAATTGCCTGGAGAACATGTTGTTGGAAACCGTCCAGGGATTGTCGGCCACCGCAGCCACCCGGTGATAAAACAATATCACCACCGGCACACGCTCGGCAGCGACGGCGCGCAGGTGGTTCCACCACCGCACGGGCCGGGTGGCGTGATAGTACAAGCTCAGCAAAAACAGTTTCCAGTACGGCATGGCAGTGTCTTTTCGGTCGGCTGCGCGATTCATCCGGTTGCAATGGCAGACTCCACATGATCGCGCTGGCCGGACTGGCGATGGTCCTTTACTTCTGGTTCCCGCGGATTTGAGCTATCCGACGGTTTCCGTTTATCTTGGGCGGACTGTCCGCGGCGTCGGCTGCCAATTGAGCCTATTGTTGCCACAAGCCAATGCTTGATACGTCTGGCGGCCCTCCACATCCCATCGCGCACTCGTGCTGCCAAACGAGGCGGAACTAGGCGCAAGCTAACTGTGGGAACCGGCTCGGCGTGCAGTGCCTGTTTGTACGGTTCGTCGCCGCGCATCAGATCGTAGGCCCGATATCCGCGCTGGATGGCCCAGCGGATCATCAGGAAGTTCATCAGCTTGCCGGGTTCGTGCTCGATGGCCTCCGGCGCCATCCCCGACTGATAAGAATAAACCGTCCGGCTGCCCAGCAGCAGGTATTCCGCGGCTACTGGCCGTCCGTCCAACTCCAACCAGCAGGCAGCCAGTTGGCCGGTGGAAAGCAACGCCTGTGCGGCCCGGCGAACAAAGGCCGTCATGGCCGGCGAAGCGAAGCAGCCCGGCTCGCCCAACTGCTGACGGCGGCGCTGATGCAAGTCGATGAGAATGTCGAGCGCGCGGCAAAGACTTTCCGCGTCATCGGCCCAACGCAGCGATGCGCGTCCGCTTTCAACATAGGTAGTCAACATTTTGCCCACGTGGTTGCGGCGTTTGCGCGAAAAACCGCTCAAGTACTCTTCCCAAGCCTCCGGCAGGGCTATCCGCCAGCAATTCGGACCGGGGCGAGACCAAGGGGCACAGCCGCGACGGGCCAGTTGCTCCACCAACAACGATACCGCCAGATCATCCTTTTCCACTGCCTCTAGTTCCAGCAGATCCCACGATGGCGCAGCTTCGCAGCCATTAGAGCCGCTGGAGGAACCTCGATCGGCGCCGGGCCAAAGATATTCGGCGATAGCACTGGCGACAGACGCTTCCCGGCCTGGCTCGCACAGTAGGCTGAGGTAGTCGGAACACACCATACCGCTTCCCAGCCAGCGAATCACGCGACCGAAAACCGGATGCCGCTGGACGTACCACGGCGCCAGTCCGATCAGTTTGCCGCAGTCGTCCATCACGCACAGGATGAACAATTGGCCGCGCAGACCGCGTCTGCCCATAGTGGCTGGCGCGGAATACCCATAATCTCCCTGACCGAAAGTTCGCCACCAGTTTGCCAGCCATCCCCAACTTCGCGTGGGCACGCCGGCAGCCATGCAATCCCACTGGTCTTTGTACGGTTCCAGGTGTTCCAGTTGGCGTGCCAGTGTTATGCGCATCGGGTCGTCCTCAGGTTATGCCCGCGGTGGGGCGATCATGTGCGGCACCTTTGCGCCACATCCGCCGGGTGAAGCCGTAAGGAGGCGCAGCACTGAGTAGCTGCTCTGCGATGACTGGGTATCGTTTGGCCAATGGCTGCGTCTGTTTCTTTCCTGCGATGTCTGGGTACCTGTTCTGTAGTGGCCGAGTAACTGTTGTGCAATGCCGCCCACGACCGTCTTGCACCGCCGCCGCCGGGTTTGCCAATAGCATTAGCGGCCGCGCCGCGGGCTGACCGCTGAGCGGGTTATTGCGTCAAACAAGGCTTCCGCTTCACACAAAATTACGTTGCGCAATAAGAGTGCGTCGCACAAAGCTTTTCCACATTCCGGAAAAACAAACGGCTTTGCGGGTTGCGCGTATTAAAACGCGGCGGCGCGGCAACGGTCGGCAGACGTGGCCGGACGACAACATCGTTTACTTCGGTCAACAGCCGTTTGAGGCAGGCCGCCTGCCAGAGATAGTCGAGACCGCGCCCGATTTCCGCCGTGCTTCCGCGCAAGACAAGCAGGATTTGAGCCTTAGGTTGGTACTGCGGAATATGCACAGGGCCAGAACAATCTTGGCATGTGCTTTGCAACAAGTACGTGCAAGCCAGTCCGAGCAACACACTGATCCTGCAATCTGTGAGAGAAGACCATGAACCGAGCAACATCCGCTGCTGAAAAAGGCCTTAGTGCGATCGACTGTCTCTGGCTGCTCCACAACTACCGCAAACGGTGGCTGGTACCGGCGGCGATTGTGGCCATTGCCGCTGCCGCCTATGCAATCGTCAAACCCGATACCTGGACGGCCAGCCAGCCGCTGGTCATCCGCAGCGAAGCGGTGGGTAAGGACTCTTCGCTGGGCAAGTTCCGCCAGATCGAAGACATGAAAACAGCCCAGGAAACTCTGTTGGAATTGCTCCGCAGCCGTACAGTCCTGGCCGATGCACTGGCACAGGTCGGCATGCCCAACGGGTATCGCAAGCCGGCGAGCGCTTTTCCTGACGCTGAGGACATCGAAACGCTTCGCAAGCGGGTGCGCTTAATCCCGCCCAAGGGTGCCGAGTTCGGCAAGACCGAAGTGTTCTACCTGGAGGTGCACGACACCAGCCGACAGCGGGCGGTCGCACTGTGCAGGGCGTTAGGCGAGCTACTCCAGCAGCGCTACCGGCATTTGCGCGACATCCGGGCACAAAGCATGATCGACGAGCTGGTCAAGGCCGCCCAATTGGCCCGCGCCGATTTGGAGGCATCTACCGCCCGGCTGTCGGAAATCGAACAGCAACTGGGTGCCGATTTGGCGGAAGTTCGAGCATTGCAGGATCCCAGTTACGGCGACAGCGCTTTGCGGCGTACGCTGACGGAGATCACCGCCGAGCTGCGCGGCGTGCAGGCGGCCATCCAGGCCGACGAGCAGCTTCTGGACGGACTGAAGACGGCACATAGCGATCCGCAGCGTTTGCTGGCCATGCCTTCCCGATTGACAGCCTCGCAGCCAGCGCTGCAAAAGCTCAAGGAGGGCTTGATCGAGGCGCAACTCAGTGCCGCCAGGATGGAGGGCAAGATGACTCCCGACCATCCGCTGGTCCGCGCCGCCCGCGAAGCGGCCAACCGCGCCGCAGACCATCTGCGGGCCGAGTTGCCTGCGGCCATCGAAGGGCTGGAGTTGGAGTTGCGGGTCAACCGGCAGCGGCAATCGCAGCTCGTCGAGCGGCTGGCCGAAGTCGACGCTCGGTTACAGCGCGTGGCCGCACTCCGCGCCAGCTACACCGCTTTGGCGGCCGAGAACCGCAATCGCCTGGCAGTGCTGGAGAAAGCCGAACAGAATCTGGCCGACGCCCGGGCCGCATTGGCCAGTGCCAATGCCACCAGTCTTATCGCTCCGCTGGAAGAGCCAACCACGCCCCACCGGCCCCAAGGCCCGGGACGGCTGGCAATCGTGTTGATGGGCCTGTGCGGCGGCTTGCTGGTTGGGCTGGGCGTGGTTTACTTGACTGCCCCGGCAAGCGGGCCGCACAGCCCGGCCCCGGCAAGCGGCCCGCAAATCCCGGCGCTGGCCGATGTCGATCACCGCGCGGAAGCCGAGACCAAACTCCGCACCACGGTCGGAACGCTGCAAAACAAAAAGCATCTGACGCTCAAACAGGCGCTGGCCAAGCTCGATGGCAATGGAACAGCCGTCTGGCAGCAGCCTCCCCACGAAACCAAGTAAGCCTGGGTGCTTAGCAGGCGGGCTTGCCCGTATGCGGCGACGGTGATTCCGCCGAGGAAAAACAGCATCATATTGGCCATGGGGATGGCCGATACATCGTGGAACGTGCCGTTGGCGAAGTACGCTACCAGAAAGGCCAGCATCAGCAGTCCGGTCTGACGCAACCACAGCGGCAAGCCGCGGTCGCTCCACAGCAACCAGGCCCGGCGTGCCCAAAGCGCTACGACCGCCACGAACAAGCCCATCCCCACCAGGCCGGTCTCGGTCAGGAAGGCCAGCAGCACATTATGGTTGATGTAGCCACGTGCTTTTTCCAGGGGAAGGTGGCTGTCGCGGTCGGCCAGATACTTGGGTGCTTCCCGCAAAAACTGGTTGTATCCGCAGCCGAACACCGGCCGGTCGAGGAACATGCGCCAGGCCACAGCGGCCAGGATGGGGCGCAGTTGCACCGATTCGGCCGTCTGCTCGGCGGTCAGATACCGATCGCGCTTGAAACTCACTAGCCGTTCCCAATTGGCGCCAATCGCCACCAGTACCGACAACGCCCCGGCCGCCGCCAATGGCAACCGCCACCTTCGGGGCATGCCAAGCCCGATGACCAATGCCATCACCAGCGCGCCGCCCAACCATGCGCTGCGTGTAAGCGTAAGCAGCACTCCGGCAAGCATCAGCAGCACTGCTGGCAGTAATATTGCCTGTCGCGGACGGCCCAGCCGAGGCCACAGCATCAGCGCTGCCGCCAGGCAGGTGGCCAGCAACAGGCCGTTGCCGATGGGATTCAGCAGCGGTCCGCGGGCGCGGCCGATGAACTCCAGGCGGGCTTCCGCCGCGGTCCGCGCTATGTACTGCGGATATACCAGCCACCAGACCTGCCAGTATTCGGCCAGCGCAGTGGCCCCCAAATAGACCCCAAAGATCGCCAGACACCAGAACAGTATCACGGCCGAGCGCTCCGTCCAAGGCGCATGCCGGGCAACCCAGTACACGCCAAAGGGCATCAGGTAGTAGATAATCAGCCATGCGACAGGTTGATAGTCGGCTGCTCGCCAGTCGGCGGTGAAGGTGCTGAAGACCATCGCGCCGACCAAGGCCAGCACCGCCGCATCGGCAGCACTGAATGGCTTCGGTTCGGTCTTCCCCAAGAGCCGAAACACCAAATACTGCCCACAAAGCACCAGCCAGAGCAGGCGGTCGATGCTCAGCGGAATACCTCCCACACGGACGCAGAAGTAATCCACGCTGAAACAGGCAACCGCCAGCAGCACAGCCAGGCAGCCAGCCAGCAACCCGCCGTAACGCAGTATCACCAGCCCCCAGACCAGGGCAACCAGCGCACCGATGACGGCCACAGCGTCCATAATTCACCTGTGCTAGTCGGCTTTGCTCGACAATCAAAAATAAGGCGCCAAACGCAGGGCAGAGACAATATGCAGCGAAAAACCGGCGGCGGTTTTCAAAAAATGACGGCGATATCGAGAATCTGATGACCATGCTGCTGGCGGTCAATTCAGGATGCGGTCGTCTCGAGTCCAGACGGAACCGACTCTAAACAAGTCCACAAAATACCGGAAGTGGTTGCACTACTGGCAACCTCGAAAATGGCGGCATTTACAGCACTTGTACCGCTTTCGCAATTATGTGGGTCTATTTTGTCTAGATGTCAACAAAGGCTATGCCCGGCGTGCGAAAAGGCACGGTGTTGCCGTCCGACAACAGCGAGGTTTCCTTTGTGCAACCGCGCCACCCGACCGCTGCGTAAGTGCCGCTTGTACTCTGGCCCAACTGCCCCAGCTACAGCCCCACCGCTGCTCGGAACCGCCACCAACAATTAGTGGCGGCTCAGTCCGCTACCGTGCTGCCGCCGGGCACAAAACGGCTAGAAGTGTTGCGATTCCGTTGTGCATCGTACCGCCGACGCGCACCGAGTGGTGGATGGAAAGGCGGCAAAGTGGGTTTTTGTGGACAGCCGTTGGCAAATATTCTGGCACTGGCGCATGCTTTGCAGCACATCTTTGCTGACGGCGGCCGATTGTCGAAACACTGGCCGTCGCCTCGGACGTCAAGCCCAGACCATTGCGTCAAGCAGCAACTGCAATCCGTTGTACGATGACGTGCCGGGATGAGCCATGACGTTTCAAACAGCAACTATTCCTGTTGACAACCGGTTAACGGAAAAACGGATGACCAGGCTCGTCATTGGGCTGCTTGCAAGTACTTCGGCCAGCCGCCAGCGACAGATACCAGGCGCCTGCAAGTGCGGTTCGATGCTTGCCCCGGCGTCGCCGTTTTCTACCGGAGGCAACAGGCAAAACAAAGTGCTCCGCCAGGAAGCATTGTCGCTATACCGCTGGAATCTGTTGGCCGGTCGGCCGGCAGTCGAGCCGGCAGGCAACCTCTCGCTTGGCTACCGCGTTGCCAAACGACTGCTTGACATCATCGGCGCCATAGTGTTGCTGGTGCTGCTTGCACCGGTAATGCTTGCCATTCTGGTTGTACTGACTATTACCACACGCGGCAAACCGCTGTTCTTCCAGCGCAGGGCCGGTTACCTGGGCCGGCCGTTCACGCTGGTCAAGTTCCGCACCATGCGGCCCGACGCCGAGCAACTGAAGCAAACCGTGCCGAACGAGGCCACCGGGCCGGTGTTCAAGAATCGCCGTGACCCGCGGGTGACGCGCATCGGCCGCTGGCTCCGCAAAACCAGCCTGGACGAAACGCCCCAGTTGTTCAACGTGCTGTTGGGCCAGATGTCGCTGGTCGGGCCGCGACCGCTGGTGATCTCCGAGACCGCCGAGCTTCAACCCTGGCAACGCCGGCGGCTGGCGGTAAAACCAGGGCTGACGTGCCTATGGCAAGTCAGCGGCCGCAGCGAGGTCGGCTTTTCCGACTGGGCCAGAATGGACATCTGGTACGTCCGCCACCAGAACCTGCTGACCGACTGCAAGCTATTATTGTGTACCCCTTACAGCGTGCTCAGCGCGCGCGGCGCATACTGAAGGCGCCTTGCCACACAAGCGGCGCGCAGCACGCATAGCGAAGGCCCACACGCCTTTCAGACGCCTTCCGCCTGGCCGCAAACACGCCACTGCGGAGCCGCAGCCATGCAACTGGTCGAGCAGGTCGATCAATGTCCTAGCACACTCTCGCTGCCGGCAGTCGCCGTCGCCCCCACGCCTCCGCCAGTTCCCAGCCGAGCTGAAACGCCGCCTGCCGTAGATCGCACCTTCCAGGTGCTGGGGGTTCGCATCACGGATGTTACCCGCATTCGGGCCGCGCAGCTCATTGGCCAGATGCTCGCAGCCGGGGAGGGCACGACCCGGGCAGTGTTTTTCGTAAACGCCCACACGCTAAATCTGGCAGCGGCCGACGAGCAGTATCGGGAAGTGCTCAACTCGGCCGATTATGTCTTCGGCGACGGCACTGGGGTGCGCTGGGCCGCACGCCTGCAAGGCATTCGCGTACGCGACAACCTGGCCGGCACCGATCTGACCCCACTGGTATTTGAAACTTTAGCTGCCAACGGCTACCGCTACTTCCTGCTGGGCGGCACCGAGGACACCGTTCGCCGGGCGGCCGATCACGCGGCCCAGACTTTCCACGGTTGGAGCCTGGCCGGTTATCACCACGGATATATCCACGACGGAGAACTTTGCGAAACAGTTATACGGCAAATCAACCAGGCCCGGCCGCATCTGCTGCTGGTGGGAATGGGCAATCCGTTGCAGGAACGCTGGATCGCCCAGCATCGCCACCAGTTGCAAGTGCCGCTGTGCATGGCAGTCGGGGGGCTGTTCGGCTATTGGGCGGGCGAGTTGAAGCGCAGCCCCGGATGGCTGCGTCGGCTCGGGGCCGAGTGGATAGGCATCCTTTGCCAGCAACCGCACAAGGCCCGCCGGTACTTGCTGGGCAACCCGCTGTTCTTGTGGCGAATATTGCGCGAGCATCTGCGCCGTCCGGCCGGTGTCGGTCTTCTACGGTGGACTGCCAAGAAGCTGGCCCGCCGTACCACAGTGCTGCTCGGCGCCGCGCTGAAAGCGCCGGCCCACCGCCTGCACCGGCCTAGCAACTGGCGGCCCCAGATGGCCGACAGCCACTTGACAGCCGACAGCAAACCTGCGGCAGAGAGCCGCCCGACGGCCCACGGTTGCCTGCTAGACACCCAGCAAACAACCACTGCTACCCAATCCGGCGATACCGCCCAGCGCCGCGCCTGGCTGCCGAATCTGCTTATGCGCCGCGCTGTTGGGGGCCGGGCCAAATTGCGGGTGGTGACTTATCACCGCTGTGGTTTTGCGCGGCGCGACCCGTTTTGCGTCACCCCCGACGACTTCTCCCGCCAAATGCAATTTCTGGCCGAAAACGATCTGGCCGTTTCGCTGGCCGACTTGGAGGAGATGCTCGCCGGCCGCAAGCCGCTGCGCGATCGCGCGGTGCTGGTAACCGCCGACGACGGCTTCCGCAGCGTTCTAACGGAAATGCTGCCAGTTTGGCGGCACTACGGCATCCCGGCAGTGGTGTTCGTCTCGCCGGGACTGACGCCCGAGCGGAACGCTGCTTCCCACGGGCAAAACCGCCTTCGGGCAAAAGTTTCAGAGCCATACGCCACAGGCGTTTCAGAGCCAGACATTACAGACGTGTCAGTTGCATACACCGCAGACTTCCCAGAGCCGTACATGACATGGGACGAGCTGGCCGAGTTGCACCGCTGCGGAATCACGATTGGTTCGCACGGTCTGACGCATCGCTCGCTGGGCAAGCTGCCGCCGGAGGAGCTTTTTCGCGAAGCCCAACAATCGCGCCGACTGTTGGAATCGCGGCTCGGCTGCAAGGTCACTGCGTTTGCCTATCCCTATGGAACGCGCGCCGATTTCAGCCCTTCCACGGCCAAAGCACTGGCCGAGGCCGGTTACACCGTCGCCTTCACTTCGCAGCACGGAGCGATTACGCCCGGGGCCAATCCGCTGGAACTGCCGCGGATAAAGATCGAATCCGCCGAAGGATTGTGGATGTTCCGCGCGATTGTCGCCGGGGGGCTGGACGCCTGGGGACTGGTCGATCGCTGGCTCTGGCCGTTGCAGCGGCGCCGCAGGCTTGCGGCCAGCCGGCTATCCAGCTCGTAAAAGCCGGTTTTCGGGCGATCACCAGGGCAGCAACACGGCAATACGCCAGGGTTCCGCGCCCGGGCGCTTTCTTGCCGCAGAAACTCGGCGCAAGGCGCTTGCTTGGCGCAGAGGCTTGACGCGAGGCGATTGCTTGCCGGAAAGGCCTACCGCTGCCTACGGCGGCAACCAAATGGAGGGACGCGCTGCGGTCGCGTCCTTTAGCGACAGGTACGCGGCCACGACGGAGCGTGGCCCTCCAGATCATTTGGAAACATGTGCGCAAAACGCGCACATGTTACGCCGTAAAGGCCTAAAGCAACTCGTTTTTGGCACAGGGAAACTTCTCCAGCAACCTGCGCGTGTTTGTATCTTCACATCTTTGTCTCTTCGTATTTTTGTCTCCGTGTCTTTCCGGCTTCGTGTCTTGGTGTCTTGGTGGTTAATCTTCTCTTTGCGTCTTGGTGGTTGATCGAATGTTTGCGTCTTGGTGTTTGATTGCCGGCGCGGCCGGGATACAATCGCGGCATGAACGCCATTTGCATCGTGGTGGATAGGCTGCACGTAGGCTTTCTGGGCACCTATGGCAACAGTTGGGTCGGCACGGCGGCAATCGACCGGTTGGCCGCCGATTCGCTGGTGCTGGACCAGGTGTTGGTCGACACCCCGCGGTTGGAATTGCTATATCGCTCGTATTGGTCGGGGCAGCACGCACTGTGCCCGCAGCAGCAAGCCGAGTTGCCGCCCTTGCCCGAGCTGCTACGGCAAGCGGGCGTCGCTACGGTATTGCTGACCGACGAGCGGCTGGTCAGCCAGCACCCGCTGGCCGGCTATTTCGACGAGCTGGCAGTCATCGATCCACGCTGGGAGCCGCGCGTGCCAGAGGAGATCGAGCAGACGCACCTTGCCGGTTGCTTCGCCCAGATCATCGAGCACCTGGAGGAACTCAGCGGGCCGACGCTGTTCTGGTGCCATCTGGCTGCGCTCGGTACGGTGTGGGACGCGCCGGCGGAGTTCCGCTTCCGCTATCACGAGGAAGACGATCCGCAGCCCTACGCGGCCGCCGAACCGCCCAACCGCCTGCTGGCGACCGATTACGATCCCGATGAACTTTGGAGCGTGGTGCAGGCCTACGCCGCTCAGGTGGCGCTTTTGGATGTTTGCATGGGCGGGCTGCTGGAGTATTTCCGCAGCAGTCGGCTGGCGCAGGATACGCTGCTTATCCTCACCTCGGCCCGAGGGTTTCCCCTGGGAGAGCACAGGCGAATCGGCGCTTGCGACGAAGCACTTTACAGCGAGCTAGTACAGGTGCCGCTGGTGATCCGTTTTCCCAATGGTTTGGCTGCCGCCGCCAGAACACAGAACCTGGTGGAACCGAGCGACATCTGGGCCACTTTGCTGGACTGGTGGGAGCTGCCTGTAGCCGATTCGCCCACCGCCGCCAGCCTGCTGCCGATCGCCCGGGAGCAGCCCGTCGCCTGGCGCGATCGCCTGGCAGCGGGGGCGGGGGCGTCGGCCGGCCAGAAACAACGGATCATTCGCACCCCGGCGTGGCTGCTGCGATCGGCCGAGGGCGAGGAATTGTTCGTCAAACCCGACGACCGCTGGGACGCCAACGACGTAGCCTCCCGTTGCCCGGAAGTAGTCGACTGCCTCCTGGACGCTTTGGCCCAATTCGAGCAGACATTGCCCGGCGGCAGGATAGCCGATTTGCCGCCGCTGGGCGAAGTGCTGCTGAGCGGGCTGGATTAGTGCTGGCGGGAAAACGGCGCGGGGCTGTTTTTCGGGACTTCCCCAGACACAATATCCCGATATTTCAAATTGCTCATCGTTTCGGAAAGCGCCCGCCGTGAATTAGTGAAGGCGGGAGATGTAGGTAGAGGGCCACGCTCCGGCGTGGCCGCACCAACCGCATCTGCACCGCACTGCTGGGCAAACCAACAGTGGCACCCAATCTGCACCGGTGAACAGTCCAGTGGTGGCACTCAGGCGGCGGCCGCTTGGGTCGGGTTTGTGCCCACTGGCGAGTCTCACAAGTAGTTCAGCAGCGACATCTGGAAGATCTTGCCCATGGCGATCAGCGCGGCCTGATATGCCGCCTGGCGGGCTGTCAACTCCGAGACGACCTGTTCCATGTTGGCGTCGTAGTCGTCCGAAAGGGCCTTGCGCAGATTGATGTCTTCCGACTCCTGGGCGTCCTGAATGGCGGCCAGCCCTTGCTGCCGCGCGCCGAGTTCGGCCCGCGCAAAGTCCATGTTTGTGCGAGTGGTGTCGAGCATCTGGATGCCGCGCTGCACCAATCGCATGTCGTCGGCCAGCAATCCTTCCTTGATGCGGAGCAAAGCCGTAAAGATACTTTCCGTTTCCAGCGGATTTACATCACGGCCAGTCAATGCCACCGACTCTCCAGGCACCGCAGGTACACTGGCCGAATCGGCACCCGGCGGTACAAGTCCCAGGTCTGCGGCTGCCGTGCTGAGCGGGTTGCGGACCACGCGCAGCGGTTGGGCGCCGAGACTGCTGTCGGTCAACTGGATGCCATTGCCGTAGCGCGACAGCGCGGCCGTCAGTCTGCCATCAGCGTTATGGATGTGGTTGTTGATCCGCTGGATGACGTCGCCGACGGTAACAGCGCCGGATATGTCGATGCCCAGCCGCACGCCGTCGGTGCGATAGATGTAAAACTCTACGCCCGCGTCGTCGCCGCCATCGGTAGTCGCCGAGCCGGTCGCCACCAGCCCGGTGCCGTCGTTTCTCGAGCCGTCCGGATTGTTGGGCAGCGTAAGCTCCCAGGCGGCCAGTGCCTCCGGCGGCGCCTGAGCGGCGAAAATCGCCAGAATATCGTTGGCTGTGGTGGCGCCCTCGTTAATGTAGAAAGTCAATCTTTTTCCCAACGGGTCGTACACGAACCGAGGCGGGTCTAATGTATCGGCCAACTCGATCTGGAAGCCGTTCCAGTCTGCGCCCAACTGACGGGCGCGGAATCGGATGCGGCTGTTCTCCACGCCGGAATCGAAAATTGCTTCGGCGTACTGCGGATTGTATGCCGGCAGCGTGTCCACACCATGTCCGTGGTTAAGCCGTTCCAGGCGAATCTGCTGGCTGAAGGTGCGCAGCCCCAACTGGCTGGCAGTCGTGCCGCCGTTTTCGCCGATCATGAAATCGCAACCGCTGACGCGGGAGCGCACGTCGATGCCGTTGCGGTCGGCGTTGATCGAAGCCATCAAGCCCGCGCCGGCGCCGTTGATTATATTGAGCATATCCTCGATCGTCTGCGCGCGGGAGAAACTGATGGTGGTAGTAGCTTCGCGGTTGACAATCTGCAATCCGGCGTCTTTGTCAAACGCTTCGCCCCAGCCGTTGGCGGTTACGGCGGTAGCGCGGGCGTCGATCACCCCTTCGCCGTTGTTGAGCGCCTCCAGGGGGTCAAGCTCGGCGTAAAACGGTATCTGGCCCAATGCGAAAGCCCGGTTGATGGCATCGCGGACGTGATATGCGCGACTGTAATTCTGCACGATGTGTATCACCAGCGACTCGCCGGGGGTGTACTCCACGAACTCGTTGCCCACGGAGATGGTGTTGTCGTGGATCAGCGAGATTTGCACGCCGTTTAGCGCCACGCCCGCCGCGGTCTGCTCGCCCGGCACAGCAGCCCGGATCACCAGGTCGTTGTCGCTTCCAGCACTGTGCAGGAAGGCGGTGGCTTTTGCGCCGAGGATGTTTTCCAGCAGGGTGGTGGGCGTCAGCGCCGGCTGGAGGTCGCGGCTTTCGATGTATCCCTCTCCCACGCCGGTATCGCGCAGGATGCCCAACTGATACGCCGTGGTACCGCCGCCGACGTCGCGAATCGACAGGTTGGCACCTTCTGGCTGCGCGAAGCGGATATACAGTTTCTTGTCGGTGATATGGACGTTGAGCGCTCGGCCTGCCGGCGGGTTGGCCTTGATCTTGGCCGCCAGGTCGCCCAGTGTTACTGCGCCGCTGAGATCGACGACGCTCTTGTTGGTGCCGTCGGAGATTTCGATGCTGCCCAGCGAAACGCCCGCGCCACCGAACAAATCGGCCAGTTTGGTGTCGTAGGTGAGCACCGGCGTAAGGTTGGCGGTTCCGCGCACCGCCGCCGAGACGGCTCCGAATACCTCAGCGCCGGTAATATTGGTGTCGAACAGTAGCCCAATGTCGCCGAAACTCGATAGCCGCGCCTCGTTGCCCTGGTACTCAATGCTATTAGCGCCGACGGTGCTAAACGGGCGAACGCTGTCCTGCGAGCCGGCAAACAAATAACGGCCGCGAAACTGGCGATTGCCTGTGTCCAATAGCTGCCGGATAGTCTGGTCGATTTGTTGGGCGGCGGCGCGGCGCTGCACCTCGGTAGAAGTGGTTCCCAGTGCGGCGATGGCCGTGCCGCGGGCTTCGGCCAGCAGGCCGGAAACGCTCGACACCGCGTTGTCAGTAGCACTAAGAAACGAAAGGTTGGTGCTGATGTTGGTCCGCATCTGGGTCTTGCGGGTCAGCAATTGCTGCAAGACCACCACTCGCATGGCCGCCACCGGATCGCTGCTGGGCGCCTCGAACCGCCGGCCGGTGCTAAGCTGTTGTTGGACCCGGAACAGTTGCTCCTGGTCATACATGACCTGGTTGAGCATCCGCTGGCGGATGAACGCTTCGCTGATACGGGTCGTCGGTATGCCGATAATGGGCGTGGCCATCGCGGTCTACTGACGGAAAACCTTTGTGTCAGTTCTTGCCGGGTTCTGCTATTGAGGCTGTGCCGGCGCGTCTTCAGGATCGTTGTGGAATCGTTGTGGATTCTTTCCGGTATTGCTGTGGCGGGCCGCTTGATGTGCCGCCTACTTTCCGCCGAAAACGGCCGGCTACAAGCTCACTAACAGTTCGAACAACTCGGCCAGGGCGGCGATGTACTTTGCCGCGGCCTGATAGGCCCGCTGATGGGCGATCATTCTGACGGCCTCTTCATCCAGGTTGACTCCGCTGGTGGAAAGTTTCTGGCCGCGCAGCGAAATCTCGAACACCCGCGCCCCGTCGGCCACCGACTTGGCGATGGCCGAGCCTTGAGTAGCCTCGCTGACCAGCCAGTTGTAGAGCACCGCAAGAGACGCCCCGTCGCGGCTGGCCAGCGGTTTGTCGATCAACTGGCTCAGCTCGATGGCGTTAACGGTATCGGCGCCGATGCCGCCTCGGCTGGCGGCGAACTTGGCCGGGTCGCGGGTAACCTCGGTGCTGACGGCGATGTCGCGCGCGCTGATGCCGGTGAAAAACACGTTCAGTCCCAAGGCTGCCAGCAGGCCGCTGGTATCGTTAGCAAATGCCAGTTCGTCTTCAGCCGAGATGGTTCGTAGCGTTACCTTTTTCTCGTAGTTGATTTCCGCCCGAACCCCTTCCACCTGCGAGTTGATCGCTTCCACAAGGCTGGTCAGCGTTGTCGGACGTCCCAAGCCGCCCAGGTTCACCTTGATTTCGGTGGTCTTGGTAAGTCCGGTTCGTCGGTTGTACACCAGCAACTGGAACGAACCATTCACTGGCGTAAATGGCAGTCCCGCATCGTCTAGCGGCGCAGCCAGATCGACGACCTGATATTGGCTGGTCAGGCGCGTGTATCCGTTCAACCCCTGACCACTGCTGTGGACCTTGTTGAACTCGAAGATCAAGGTCTTCGCAAACTGGTCAAGCTTATCAATGAATGCGCCCAGCACCTGATCGCGGGCATCGAGCAGACCGCGCAACTGGCCCGAATTGGGACTGAGCGGCGCATCGGTGTCGCTCAGATGGATGTCGGCTCTGGCGAAGCCGCCTGAGTACTCCAGGGCTACTTGGACCTGGCGGGCGGTTCCTTCGTAAACCAGATAGTCACCGCCGCGATAGACCACCACGCCGCTGCTGGGCTGCTCGATAACGCGAATGTCGATCAGCCTGGCCAAGTTTTCCAAAGCGGCCAGGCGCTGGTCGCGCAGGCCGACGGCATCGCTTTTTGAAACCTGCCCGCCTTCGGTGTTGGAAATCCGCACGTTCAACACGCGGATTTCTTCCAGCAGGCGGTTGATGTCTTCGGCCATGTTTTTCACGCGCTCGTTCAGTTCGTTGCGGAGCCGCTGCGCGCGGTCGGCAAGCCGCTGGATGTCTTGCGCCAGGCGCTGCCCTTGCAAGACCACCAGATTGCGGATCGAACGATCGCCCGGCTGATTGAGGATCTCGGAGATGCTGTTGAAGAAACCGGTCATCAACGAGCCGACATTCACGTCGGCCAGGGCGTTGATCAGTCCTTCTAACTGGGCGTAAACCTGCTCGACCGTCTCTGCTTCGCCCTGTTCGCTGACGGCCCCGCGCAGCCGCTCTTCCAGAAAGCTGTCGATCTTCTGGATGACCGCATCGACCTGCACGCCCAAGCCCAACAACAAGCCGCCGACGCGCTGGGTGGGCGCAGGGTTAAGAATCACCTCTTCGCGGATGTAGCTGGGCGTATTGGCATTGGCGATATTTTGACCGACCACCTGCAAGGCGATGTCGTTCGCCCGCAGGGAATTGGCACCAATGCGAATCGAGCCGAACAGCGACATTCTCTATCTTGGCTAGCTATGCCAGATTATGCCAGTTGCCTAGGCTTCGCTGTCTACCAGCCCACTGTGGGCAGAGTCAGTCCCGTCTTTTTCATAGGTCGGCTTAAGTCGCCCGCCGGTCGCAATAATCTCTAACAGTTGGGAAAGATAAAGCAGATGTCGCTGCACCAGCACCCAGTTGACAAGGCTTTGATGGCGGAGCAATCGCTGCCGGGCCTCGGCCAGCCGCAGATGCTTGTCGATTCGCGCCCGCTGCGGCTTGGGCAAAGCTTCAGTCAGCGCGCGGATGCTTTCTGCGGGCATGCCCTGCTGGCCGGCCAAGGCGAGCAATTGTTCCCGCCTCCGCAGACACTCTTGAAGCCGGTTGACAAGCTGCTGCTGGACGGGACCGATTGAAGCCAGGCCGGCAACGTCGGCCGCAGCAAGCATCTGCCGTTTGTCGGCCAGCAACCGTAGCAAGTCGTCCTGTACAGCCAGCAGATCGTCCAGCAGACCACCGATTTCCGTATCGAAACAGATTGGCATGGCTGTTCGCTCGTTCAAAACGGTCTGAAATATTCCCTCGTAAGGCCGTCGCATCCGCCCGGGCGGGCAACCAGCAGGCCTCGGACAAACTCGGCCGGTTATATTTCATGCCGCCCAAAACAAGCCGTTTTCTGCGGAAGAACACACCCGGTTGCGGCGCGTGCCCGGTAATGGGCAACACAAACGGTTATCAATTCTGCGGCCGGCTTTCGCTGGTTCCGGCTGCCACTGGGCCACTACGGACGGCCGGGGCTGGCGCATCAGCTTCTGGGCAAGGTGAACAGCTCGAACATCGGACCGGTGAAGTTTCCCGCGGATGCCTTGCTGAGTTTCTCGGCCAGGACCTGATCGAGTTGCTGCTGGAACACTTCTTCGGCCCGACCGCCGTGAAAATAAGGCGGCTTTCCCAATGTCTTGCGCATGCTCTTCAGCATCTGGCCGAAAAACACCTCGCCCACGAAAGCGTCGAACGCCTCGCGCAATTGCCGGCCTTCGTCCTTTGTATTTTCTGGCTTTGTACTTTCTGGCCGTGCTACGGCGGCCGCTTTGGCCGCACAGCCTGCGGCACTGTACGCAGCAACACTTGCCACCGAAGTGTACATGGTAATGTCTTCCGCTGGCAAAAGTTTTCCTGTCGGCTACTCCGCTTATTCGTACGACAGCGCTAAGTTGGCGTCTGGCAACTACCAGTTCTGCTGCTGTTGTGCTTTCGCTCCAAAGTTATGTGGTTCTCTGGTGACTTGGCGCTGTAGTGATAGCTTGCAGTTGCCCTGCCGCCGGCCAGCCGCCGCGCTGGCTGTGTCGCCCACAAAGTCACTCGATAATCAACTGGGCATGGAGCTTCCCGTTGCGGTCCAGGCCCTTGATGATGTCGATGATGTCGGCCGGAGGAACGCGCAGGGCGTTCAGCGCTTCGACCAGCGCTTTGAGCTTGGCCTTCGACTGGTCGGCAGGGTCCAGGGCCACGAAACCGCGCGCCGCCGGGGCGCCGGTTTCGATGACAATATTCTTGTGCGTCACCACCACCGGGCCGATTTCCACATCGCCGCTGATGACGATGCTGCCGGTTCGCTCGTTGATCACTACCCGCGCGCCGGTGGGCGGATGCGGCATGGGCAAGGCCAGCACCTGCGAGACGAACATCACCGGATCGTCGCGGTACTGGGGAGGAATGAGCACTTCGATGTTCGCCTGATTGATGGCTTTGGCCAGCGTAACGCCGCTGCTTTGAAAGGCCAATTGGCTGTTGATCATGTCGGCTATTTCCTGGGCCACCTGGAAATCGGCATGGTTGCGGTCGAGCACCAGTGTGATCTTCCCGTTCTTGGTAAAGGCGGTGTAGAAATCCTCCTCCAGGCGGCAACCGCGGAATATCTTCCCCGTGGTGGGCGTGCTGGGGTCTTCGATGGTGATCGGCCCTTCGGCCAAGGCGTACACGCGGGGGTTGTTGCGGTCCGGGCCGATCAGGGCGGTCAGGAACAGCCGTCCGCCGGCCAGCGATTTGGCCGCACCGATCGAACTTACGGTACAGTCGATCTTGTCGCCCTGGCGTGCGCCGGAGGCAGGTATGGTGGCCGTCACCATCACCAGCGCCACGTTCTTGGCGTCCTTCAACTCGTCAGTTCCCTTCTTGCCCGGCGGTTCGCCCAGCACCATCATCACTTTGGAAAGACTGCGGATGGCCGGCAGGAAGTTTCCGCCGTCGCCGGTACCCTTCAGGCCCACTACTATGCCCAACCCTTGAAGCGTGTTTTCCTCCTGCCCTTTTACGCGGCAGATGTTCTTGAGCGTCACCTGGGCAATCGCCGGCTGGCCGCCGAGCGCACCCAGCAGCAGTCCCAGTACCACACGGCGGCACAGGGCGATGGCGCTTGCATTTTTCATGGCCTTTTCCTCACACAGTTCCCAGCGATTTGCTCCGCAGCGACAGTAGGTCAGAACGTTTGGAACTGAGGTCGATGAGAACGGTTGGACCCGACGCTGCTCAGAACGGCTGTATCTGATCCAGCCATTTCATCATCCAGCCACGGCGGTAGCCGTCGCGCACGTGTCCCATCTCGCGTTTGTGGATGCGAAGATCGGCCACGTTCTCGCTGAGGATGGTGTTGTTGGGCAAGATGTCCTTGGCGCGAATCTCGCCGGTGACCGAGTATTCCCATACTTCATCGTTGTTGCGAATGGTGCGCCGCCCCTCGATGATCAAGTTGCCATTGGGGCGAACGTCCACCACAGTGCAGGCGATGCGGAACTTCATCGAATCGCGGGTTTCCAACTGCGCCTCGGAGCGCATCTTGTTGTCCACCTCGCCGCGTACGTGAGGCTCGCCGGCGGTTTGCGGGTCGGGAATGAACTTCAATCCCCGCAACAATACCCAGTTCTTCAAAATAAGGTCCTGGTGAGCCTTCTTCTTGCGGTCCATTTGCCCTTCGCTAATGACCACCGAGTGCTCGTTGATCACCACGGTGACCAGATCGTGCAGACCGATTGGTGTAGGCTCCACCGGTTTTTGATATGTCCAGGAGTAGTGTTCTAGCGTGGGCGGACGATTGCCGGCCGACAGCCGAAACAGACTCGAATCCTGCCCGGTGGCGATTGCCGGCCCGACCAGCAGCGCCACTGCTGCAGCCGCCAGCACCGATGCCAACTTAAAACGCAGAAACATACAGGTTCGCATCAATTAAGCCTTTCTCGGCAAAAACAGCCACATGCTGTACTGGCAGTGTGTGTGATGGCGGTGCATGTCAGATTTTCGTTACGCTCAGTCGGGGGTTGCATCCGCCGAAAGTGTTCGGCCAGCACTTTCGCCGGCCGAAAGTTGAAGCGACGCCGCGCCCCGCGCAACCGGGGCATCCTGCGCTCTTACAGCGCTGGCGAACACTTCCAGTTCGCGGCTGTCGCACACCCGGGCCAAAAACGTTTTGCGATCGTGCAAGGATTCGACCGACACCAGATCGCCCAGGCTGCCATCTTCGCGGGCCCGCGCTGTAATGCGGACATGGACGCCCGGACTACGGGCGTGGACCGTGACCACGTCGCCGCGGCGGACAAGCAGCGGCTGGCGAACTGCGTCGTGCGGAAAAGGTACTCCAGCAGCCAACGCGCGCGTCGTCTGCCGGCCGACTACTTCTTCGGCCGAAGTGCAGTATTCGCCGGTTCCCTCGCGGCAGTTGACCGCTTGCAGTTCCACGTCCTCTGGGGCCACGATTGCGCCGCGGGGGAGAGATCTGGTGGTCACGACGATCTGCGGCGGCGGCGTTACCACGGCTTCCACGGCGAAACCGGCCGCTGGTGCAGCGCCCTGAACCGTTATCTGAAACGTTTGCCGGCCGTGCCACGGCGGCGTCCCGCCGGAAACCGAAATCGACTGCGTCGAGCTGGCCAGAGCACGCACCTGGCTGGCATCCAATTGCGGCTCGATGTTCCAAAAGCTGGCCCCAGCTACCCGCCGCGACAGGTATTGTGCGATCGCCTCGCGCAGCCGCTGTTGTGCCCGGCGAGCTGCTTGCGGAGAGAAGGATTCTGCCTGGGTGCGGACTGCCGCGGCGCCCACTACGGTCTGGCTGGCGCCGGAAAAGCTGTGCTCGGCCAGACTTATCCCCTTCAGCAGCAGCAGGTCTTGAATCTCCCGCAGCCGCACGTAGCGCTGCGTGCCGGGAGCAGGGGCCGCGAAAAGCTCGATGGCTGCCAGATGCTCGGCCTGACGTGGATCGGCCGCCAGAATCTCGGCCACATCGCCCAGTGTGACGACCGGTCCGCTGACCTGGCACTGGGCGCGCAGCCGAATTTCGGCAGCCGGAGCGCAAGGCGGAAAGTCGCTGCTGACCAACACGGCCGCCCAAACCGCAGCCGCCGTCGCTACCCCGTACAGTCTTACGGCAAGCACCATTAGTACCTCCGCAGATTGGCCACTGTTTGCATCATTTCGTCGCCCGCCTTGACGGCCTGGGCGTTAAGCTCGAATGCCCGTTGCGTGGTTATCAGGTCGATCAGCTCGTGTACCGGTTCGACGTTGGAGGCTTCCAGCGAGTTCTGCCGCAGCAGGCCCAGGCCGTCCTGGCCGGGATTGCCCAGCGTCGGCGCGCCAGAGGCGTCCGTTTCGGCATACAGGTTTTCGCCCAGTTTGAGCAGCCCTTGCGGGTTGACGAACATCGCCAGCTCGATCTGCCCGATCTGCGACATGTTCTGGCTGCCCGGCTGACGGACCGAAACGATGCCTTCCGGGCTGATGGAGATTTCGATGGCGTCGGGCGGAATGGTTATCGGCGGCTGCAACAACCGGCCCATGTTCGCCGACCCCAGCACCAGGTTGCCGTTGGCGTTTTTGGAGAAGTTGCCTGCGCGGGTATAGTAGGTCACACCGCTGGGGTCCATCACCTGGAAGAAGCCCGGCCCCTCGATGGCCACGTCCAGTTGTCCGCCGGTCTGTTTGAACGCCCCTTGGACGAACTCGCTTTGCACGCCCGAGACCCGGGAACCCAGCCCGATCATGATGCCCACCGGAGTGTACTCTCCGGCGGTGTCCTGTGCCCCGGACATTTTCTCATTCCGGTAGAACAAGTCTTCGAAGTTCGCCCGGTCGCGTTTGAAGCTGACCGTCTCCATGTTCGCCAGGTTGTTGGCGATCACGTCCAGCTTGGTTTCCAGGGCCATCATGCCCGTGGCCGCAGTGAATAAAGTTTGCACGCTCATGGCAATAGACCGTCCAGAATGCTAGACAAGCCGAAAACAACCAACTACTTAGTTGTTCGATAAGCCCACTGTGCCGCGTTGTTTGATAAGCCCACTGTGCCGCCCCACCCGCCCCTGACCAGCACTGCTGGACAAGCCAGCAGTGCCACCCCACATCAAACATCGCACTGCTGGGCAAGCCAGCCAGCAGTGGCACGCAATCGGTGGCACCAGGGCCAGTTACACGCGCAATACCCTGCTGATCAGTCCTCCAAGCATCTGGTCCTGTGCCCGGAGCAAATTGATATTGGCCTCGAAGAGCCGTGAGGCTTCGATCAGTGCGGTCATTTCCAGCGTGGGGCGGACGGCCGCTGACTCCAGGTAGCCGGCTGCCACGCGGCGCTGCTCGGCCGCCACCGGCTCCGGATCGCCGCTGGTACGAAACAAGTTCTCGCCAGCCTTTACCAACTCGGTGGGTTGTGCCGGTTTGACAATGGCCAGGTTCTGCACTGCGCCGCCGGGCTGGCTGACGCGGCCATCGGGCGTAATCTGCCACGGCCCGGCGGCAGGATTGATCACGATCGGCGTGCGGGCGTCGCTGAGCACTTCGTAACCCTGCTGGGTAACAAGGCGCCCGTCGGCCGTCAGCCGGAAGTTTCCCGCCCGGGTCAGATACTGCTGGTCGTCTTTCTGCACCAGGAAAAAACCATCTCCTTCGATGGCCACATCCGTAGGCACATCCGTTCTCCGCAAGGTGCCTTGCGAGAAATCGGTCAACGTCTGGCGCATTTCGACGCCGCCGCCAACGTCTTCGATCGCGCCCAGCCCCGGCGGTTGAAGGCCCAATTGCACCGCTTCGGCGTACCGGGCCTGGCAGATCGCCAGTTCCCGCTTGAAACCCACCGTATCGACGTTGGCCAGGTTGTTGGCGATCACCTCCAGCCGGCGGCTTTGCACCGATGCGCCCTCGGCCGAAATGTACATGCCGTAAGGCATTGACTACCCCTTAGCTTGCACTGGCCCTAGTCGACCAGCCGCCCACAGGTCAATGGTTTTTTATGCAAAATTGGTTTTTTGCTTGTCGGATGGCAATTTTGGTGGAATAATGGATTCGACGGCGCCGTGGCGGAGCAAGCGGCGTGCCAAAGCAGCACGCTGCGGAGGCGATTTCAATTGGCTTCGCCGTTAACCTCTGTGGGGGAAGAAGATACATCCGCAGCGCTACAGCCCGGCGCGAGATAGCACACCCGGTCCAGTTTCACGCCGCGATCGGTCAATGCGCATTGACAGCCGATCGTGGGTGCAAAGATTGCCGAGCATACCGAATTGTCGTAGCATTCAACAAGGAAAGTTGCCTAAACGCCCTGGTTTCGTTATTTTTACTTTGTAAGGGCGTTTGGCGGCTCCGATATAAGTTCTGAACTTCTAGAAGTCTGTAGCCAATATCCATAGCGCATTGTAGCGAGGAGACATTCACCCCTGGACTGGCTGCGAGGCTTCCGGATCGGTAAGTGCGGCAAAGGAACCGGCAATGCTGGTCCTATCCCGACAACGCGATCAAAGCATCATCATCGGCGATAACATCATCATCACGGTGGTGGATATCCGGGGGGACAAGGTGCGTCTGGGCATCGAGGCGCCCAGCGAAATACCGGTGCACCGTCGCGAGGTGTACGAAGCTATCATGCGCGATCGCCGCAAGGCCGAGGAATCGGCCGCACAGCAGACTGCCGAGCCGGCCAAGCCCGATTCTTCTGAAGGGAATGCCGAGGGCATAGCTCGGCGCTGATCGCCCACTGTTGCCCTGCCGGATTGCAATCAGCTGTTGACATCCGCTGTGCTTGGCTCCGTTTTGCTTCGGTCGGCAGTGTGCTACTGGTGGGTGCTACTGCCACTGGTGGGTGCCACGGCTGGCTCGTCCAGCAGTGTAAGTCTGCCGTCAAGCGACCGATACGGTTGCGGCCGCTCGCCCAGGAGCCAGCAGTACTGAAACCCCGCCTCAACTGGTGCGATGCCCGTTGCTCGCGCCGCTGGAGGTCCAGCACGACGTAGGCGCACTCCGGAGCAGCGGTACAGGTGGTTCCAGCGTAACGACGGGCACTACTGAGGCCAGCCAGTAGTGGCACCCGACATCACAAAAAACTGCACTGCTGGACAAGCCAGCAGTGGCACCCGACATCCTCACAAAAAGGCACAAAGCCGGCCGATTGTAACGCTGGTATCGCCTTTTCCGGCGGCGGCAGAGAATTTGGCGTGCCAAAGGGCCATTTTCTTGCTTCACGGTTGGCCACAGCCGCCGACTACGAAGTATATGTATCCAGAGGGCAAAAGATGCACGAAGGCAAATTGCCTAAAGTGACTATCTTGCCAGGTCGATTGGTGAGTAATGAACCGCTACAGGCGGCGATCACGTCCACAAGCCGGCAAGCGTGATCGTTGGCCCGGTCGTCCCGCATGGACGCCTGTGGCGCAATGGACTCGCCTGGCATGACCGCCAAAAAACACAGAGCTGGCCGAACCGCCCGGCCATCCGCCGCAAAGCGCCAAAAGCTGCGTCCCGCTTGACAGTTCTCAGACGGCCCAGACCGCAGCAGCGCTGCAAGGCAAAGCTTGAGAACAGATTCAAACGAGGAGGGGGGTTAGCATGACCCGCATCAATACAAACGTCAGTTCTTACACCGCGCAGAAAACGCTGGCGCAGTCCAATGTGCAGTTGCAGCAGGCTTTGACCCGGTTGAGCACCGGTTTGCGGATCAACTCGGGCAAAGACGACCCGGCCGGTTTGATCGCCGCCGAGGCCCTGCGTGCCGATATCGTCAGCACGCAAAGGGCCATCAGCAACGGCGTGCGGGCCAATCAGATGATTGCCACGGCCGACAGTGCACTGGGGCAGGTCTCCTCGCTGTTGCAGGACATCCGTTCGCTGATCGTCGAGGCGGCCAACAAAGGCGCGATGAGCCCCGACCAGATCGCCGCCAACCAGCTCCAGATCGATGCCTCGCTGGCCGCGCTGAACCGCATCGCCCAGACCACCACCTTCCAAGGCAAACGCCTGCTGGATGGCAGCCTGGACTTTGTGCGCACCGATGTTTCGGGCATGAGCACCGTGCGCGACCTCCAGATCGACGCGGCCAACCTCGGCTCGACCGGCAGACTGGCTGTCAACGTCGATATCACCACCGCTGCCACACAGGCCGAGATAACCAACACCGGCTTTACCGCCGGCAGCCAGGCTTATGCAACGCTGACGTTCGCCCCGGGAACGACGGTGACGACCACTGCCGGTGGAGTGTTCGATATCATTTCCACGTCACTGACCTCTGGCAGCGGCGTGACGGTACAAATGGTGGAAAACAACGGCCTGGCGGGCACCGTAGCTTACAACGGTAGCACAACGCTGACGGTCTATTACGCCGACAACGGAAGCACGACTGTAACCCAGATAGTCAATTACATCAACAGCAATGCCAGTATTAACCAATATTTCCGCGCAGTTCAAGTTACCGCTGGGACCGTAAACGGCGGTGCCAGCCGTACTACCGCTGCTGCCAGTTTGACCGTTCGAGCGGCCGCTACGCAGGCCGGAGCGACATGGAACGACGTAGCCGTCGAAGTAGAAGTCGGTAACGTGGGAGGAACTACCCCGAGTGTGGTTTGGGATGGCACGAACCGCGTGCTACGGATTACCATCGACGACGACGAAACTACCAACTTGTCCACGCTGCTGAGTACGATCCAAGCTTACCAAATCAATGGGGTAGCGGTCTTTTCTGCCAGCACCAGCAACACGCCGGGCCACTCGAGGACACGGCTTTATGGTGGCGCCGGCGCCGATATCGACGCGGCGGGCAACACCGGCAACACCGGCGGCAACACGCTGTACGACGACTTGGTTATCCAGCTTGCCGGCCGCGATGGCGCCCAGGTGTTCACCTTCCAGGCGGGCGCTACGATCAACAGCATGGTAAGCGCCATCAACGCCCAGACCGACTCGACCGGCCTGGTGGCCTCCATGTCGGTCACCGGCGGTGCTGCCACGCTGAGAATCCGAAGCAGCGACTACGGCAGCGAGGCATTTGCAGCAGCGGACATTATTAGCGAAGGCGTCAACGGCCGGTTCGCCGACCTGCTCAGCGCCCGACGCGCCACTGGCACCGATATCGTCGCCAGCGTCAACGGGATGTTGGCCAACGGGCGCGGCAACACGCTGTCGCTGAACACGGCCTTGCTGTCGATGACCGCCACGGTCAACGACGGTTCGAGCACCGATTTTTCGTTCGTCATCACCGGCGGCGGGGCGGTCTTCCAGCTCGGCCCCGATGTGGTCAGCGCCCAACAGTCGCGCATCGGCATTCCCAGCGTGAACACCGCCAAGCTGGGCGGGCGCCATGGCCGGCTGTACCAGTTGGCCTCGGGCGAAGCGGCCTCGCTGGAAAACGACCCGACAACCGCCATGCGGATCGTCGACGAAGTGCTCACCAAGGTCAACACCCTCCGCGGTCGGTTGGGGGCCTTCCAGAAGACCACCGTGGAGACCAACAACAAGACCCTGACCGATACGGTCGAAAACCTGGTGTCGGCCGAGAGCCTGATCCGCGACGCCGACTTCGCCTCGGAAACCGCGGCGTTGGTTCGGGGGCAGATTCTGGTGCAATCCGGCACCGCCGTATTGGCCATCGCCAACCGCAACCCGGAGGCAGTACTGGCCCTGCTGCGCTAATACGCGAATCGGTAAAACAACCCCCCAGGCCGCCTAATGGCCTGAACTGAACACCCCATCATCCCAACCCGCCAGGATGGTTGACTGGGACGCTCGTTCCCGTGAGGCACTCGCGGGAACGAGCGTTTTTCTTTTGGCCGGGTGGAGGGAAGTCGCCACCAAGACACAAAGATACAAAGGCGCCAAGAGACGAAGGATTTTCCGGGAACAGTCGCCGCGTTGCGATCGGGGTGCCAATGCTGGCTTGTGGTGCAACTGCTGGCT
>Ga0209101_1000138_pt1 | contig 60680 bp, 57 predicted proteins | sample ConPoolayeCmetaG_FD_185481 | JGI IMG/M metagenome (GOLD analysis project Ga0209101, IMG submission 185481) | Hot spring microbial mat communities from California, USA to study Microbial Dark Matter (Phase II) - Cone Pool mat layer C metaG... ... | reverse complement strand
AGCGTTTGGAAGATGAACTTTTCTGGGGTGGCGTGGTGTACAACTTCTGCACGGTGCACACCAGTTTGGGGGCCACCCCGGCCGTGGCAGCAGGCCTGACCGACCACACCTGGTCAGTGGAGGAGCTATTGCGCTTCTGCCTGCCCCGCCAGGCACACTCCACGCCATAGTGTGGTGCTACCTATTGTTTATAAGGATAACATAATTCCTGATACTGTCAAGTGTGTGCGGTTCCGTGGGTGCCCGTCATATTTTTGCATCCGCTGGCTCGGGCCGGTCTTCAGACCACGCCCGACGCCGCACGACCGGCCACAATGTAGGGCAACTGCTCGCAGTTGCCCTACAACTGACGTCGCCACGGCCAGCCATAGCCTGCTCTCGCTTTCTTCTCGCGCAAAAAAGTGACGGACACCCCGGTTCCGTCATTCTTTTGCATCCTCCGGCTCGGGCCAGTCTCCAGGGTGCATCCGGCGTCGCCGACCGGCCGCATCGTAGGACAACTGCTCGCAGTTGTCCTACAATCCTCCGGCTTGGGCCAGTCTCCAGGGTGCATCCGACGTCGCCGACCGGCCGCATTGTAGGACAACTGCTCGCAGTTGTCCTACAATCCTCCGGCTCGGGCCAGTCTCCAGGGTGCATCCGACGTCGCCGACCGGCCGCATCGTAGGACAACTGCTCGCAGTTGTCCTACAATCCTCCGGCTCGGGCCAGTCTCCAGGCTGCATCCGGCGCCGTCACCTGCCAGGACCTGAAGTCAAATCCGCTGCTGCGGCCTGCTCCTGGCCCCCACTCCTGCCCGTAATCCCCAGGGTTTCATTGCGCAGGCTCATTGTTAGTGCCCTTGCCTTCTGGCCTGATTAAGTATACAATCTCCCTCAGGTCTGCTGAGGTAGCATTCCTTGAGTGCTTCGTGCTGACGGTACAGGTCAGCGAAGGCCGATATTGGCCGCGTGAACGAATCATACAGTTAATTGGGTGATGGAGGTGATATGAAAATCGTTTATCGTGACAAGGAATGGGAACTCAAGGGGCGGTGGCGCGTCCAGGACGCTATCAAGGAGATAGGTCTTTTACCACAGACGGTGCTCGTCGTGCGCGATGGCAAGCTTCTGACCGGCGATGTGATACTGGAGGAAGAGGATGAGGTCAAACTGGTAGCCGTGATCTCTGGCGGATGAAAGGAGTAAGATGGAAATCCATGTCATGGCGGTCCTTTTGGGAGCCTACCTGTTGGGCTCTATTCCCTCGGCCTACCTGGTGGGCCGCCTTGTCGCGGGCGTGGACATACGCCAGCTCGGGGACGGCAATATGGGCGCCAAAAACACATTCGAATCACTGGGCTGGCTACCCGGGCTGGTGGTTGGAGCAGCCGATATAAGCAAAGGAGCAGTGGCTGTGCTGATGGCACGCCAGTTTAAGCTACCGGAAAACTTTGTCCTGCTGGCGGGGTTCTGTGTCGTGCTGGGTCACGATTTCCCGGTTTTTCTCCGCTTTCGGGGTGGGCAGGGCATGGCAGCGATGATCGGGGTTTTTGGTGTGCTTTTTCCTATGGAGACGGCCCTGGCATTGCTTACACTGGTCGTTGCGCTGGCACTCACCCACAACTGGGATGTGAGCTGCTCAATCGGCCTGGGCCTGTTGCCTGTGATGCTTTGGTTCAATGGCAGACCGCCGAAACAGGTGCTCTGTCCGGTGGTGATGTTGCCCACCATTGGTCTGAAGAAGCTACTGGCCGTCTGGGAGGCTCGCCGTATCAGAACGTGAGCAGAGTGAGTGAAGCGTGATGAGATGTCGCAAATGCGACCTGTAGGGCAAATGCGAGCAGTTGTCCTACAATCCTGAGTGAGTGAAGCGTGATGAGATGTCGCAAGTGTGACCGTCAGGCGGTCATAAATATGCGCCAGCACAAACTGGCCCTTTGCGAGGTGCATTACCCGGAGTGGTTTATCCTCCAGGTGCAGCGTACCATCGAAAAATACCATATGTTTGGGTATGATGACCGGGTGCTGGTGGCCGTCTCCGGTGGGAAGGACAGCCTGTCTTTGTGGGACGTCCTGCTCCGGCTTGGTTATCAGGCTGATGGCCTGTACATTGACCTGGGCATCGGCCGCAGCGATAGCGGCGCTGCAGGCTATTCCGCTGCCTCAAGGGAGAAGGCCGAACGGTTTGCTTCCCAAAGGTCTGGTGCACGCTTTATCGTCGTGGACCTGTGGGCTGAGTATGGGGAGACGGTGCCAGAGGTGGCAAAGCGGGTGCACAGGGGACGTGGCCGGCCCTGCTCGGTCTGTGGACTGATCAAGCGGCATGTGATGAACCGTGTGGCTCGCGAGGACAACTATACTGTCCTGGCTACTGGCCATAATCTGGATGATGAGGCAGCTACACTGCTGGGCAACCTGCTCCACTGGCAGATCGGGTATATCGCTCGCCAGGCCCCGGTATTGCTGGCCTCTGGGGATGGCTTTGCTCGTAAGGTCAAGCCCCTCTGCCGCCTTTATGAACGGGAGACGGCGGCTTACGCTCTTCTGAGCGGCATTGACTATATTTACGATGAATGTCCTTATGCTGTGGGGGCTACCAGCCTTTATCACAAGGAATTGCTTAACCGCCTGGAGGAAGAGTCGCCGGGGGCCAAGCTTCAGTTCTATCTGGGCTTTCTGCGCGCACGGGAGACAGGGCTTTTCTGTGAGCAGGGTGGGGCGGTGGAGTTACATCCCTGCATAAATTGTGGCCAGCCGACCAGTGCGCCTGGTCTGTGCACTTTTTGCCGGCTTTGGAAGTCTCAAAAGGAGAGCGCTGATGATAGACCTTAGCGTCAACGAAACGGCCCTCGGGCATGCCGTACAACGTGCCAGGGAGCGTGGCATTGTGATTCCTACCCTGGCGCAGATGAAAAATCCGGCCCTCATACCAGATGAGATTAAAGCACGGCTGCGAGGGATCGGACTGTGGGAAGTGCATCCTTTGAACCTGTTCCGTATCACCTGGAAGAACGAACCGGTGGCCCATGGGGGCGGGTTTGGTGGCGTCAACACATTGGAGCTTCCGCCTGCTCTCACCGGTGTTGAGGCGCGTATTATTGGGTTGGTTGGCAAATGGTTCCCTACCGGCTCCCATAAAGTTGGTGCTACTTTTGGTTGCCTGGTGCCGCGCCTGGTCACCGGCCAGTTCGACCCGACCTGCCAGAAGGCGGTCTGGCCCTCGACGGGGAATTTCTGCCGGGGCGGGGTGTATAATGCCGCTCTCCTTGGCTGCGAATCCATCGCCATCCTGCCTGAGGGAATGAGCCGGGAACGGTTTGAGTGGCTTTCCAACTTCGCCAGTGAGGTCATCGCCACTCCTGGTTGCGAAAGCAATGTAAAGGAAATCTTCGATGTGTGTTGGGAGTTGCGGCGGAGCCGTGAAAACGTCGTCATCTTTAACCAGTTTGAGGATTTCGGCAACTACTTGTGGCATTACGAGGTTACCGGTAGCGCTATGGCTGAGGTGTTGGAGCGAGAAATGGGGCCGCGTGATGTCTACAGAGGCGTGGTTTTGACCACCGGCTCGGCCGGCACCATTGGCTGTGGGGATTACCTGAAAGAAATCATGCCCGCCAGTAGAGTCGCTGCTGGCGAAGCCCTCCAGTGTCCCACGCTCCTGATGAATGGCTTTGGTGACCACCGTATCGAGGGCATCGGCGATAAACATGTGCCCTGGATACATAACCTGAGGAACACCGACATAATAATAGGTATTGACGATAACGCCTGTATGGCGCTGGTGCGGCTTCTGAACGAGCCGGCCGGTCGTGCCTTTCTGGTGCAACGTGGCGTGCCGGATAAGCTGGTGGAAAGGCTCGATACGCTGGGCATTTCGAGCATTGCCAATATGCTGGCTGCCATCAAATTTGCCAGATGGTACGAGCTGGGCGGGCACGATATTGTGTTGACCATGTTTACGGATTCCATGGAATTGTACGGGAGCCGCCTCAGAGAGCTGCGCCGGCTATACGGCGAGTATACCGCAACGGATGCCGTTGCTGACTATCATCGCTATGTGTTAGGGTGTACGGTTGACAATGTGGAAGAGCTGGATTATCGGGGGCGCAAACGTATCCACAATCTCAAATATTTCACCTGGGTGGAGCAGCAGGGCAAGAGGGCCGATGAATTGAGCAGCCAGTGGTATGACCCCGACTATTGGGTCGCCATTCGTCGCAGTGCGGAGGAAATTGATGCACTGATCGAGCAGTTTAACGAGCGGGTGTTGTCCGGGTAGGAGACTTGCGATGCTCCGATTTCTAACTGCCGGTGAATCTCATGGACCCTCTCTGGTGGCTATCGTGGAGGGGTTGCCTGCGGGCCTGGAGGTTGATGTGGAAGCCATTGACCGCGAGCTGGCCCGCCGTCAGGGCGGCTATGGGCGTGGCGCGCGTATGCGCATTGAACAGGACAGAGTTGAAATCATCGGAGGCGTCATCGGTGGCAGGACGACTGGCGCGCCGGTTGCTCTGCGTATCGAGAACCGTGATTGGCCAAACTGGCGTGACGGTTGGGCAACCGGCGAGCTGCCCCCGCTGACGGTGCCACGTCCCGGCCATGCCGATTATGCTGGGATGCTCAAGTATGGTTTTGACGATGCTCGCCCGATCCTGGAGCGGGCCAGCGCCCGCGAGACCGCAGCGCGGGTAGCCGTCGGTGCGCTGGCTAAGCTATTGTTGTCTGATTGCGGCATCCTGATCGGCAGTTATGTCACTGAGATTGGCGGTGTCGCAGCTAAAGTTCCCGACTTGCCAGTGAGTGAACTGTGGGCACTGGCCGAGGCCAGTGACGTGCGCTGTCCGGATGCTGAGGCTGCGGTCAGGATGCGTACGGCTATTGACCAGGCGCGTCAGGCGGGTGATTCGCTCGGGGGTGTCTTTGTCGTCACCGCGACCGGTGTACCGGTCGGGCTGGGCAGCCATGTCCACTGGGATCGCCGGCTCGATGCCCGGCTGGCCGCAGCCTTCGTTTCCATACCGGCGGTCAAGGGAGTGGAGATAGGTCCGGCCTTTGACAATGCGCGCTTGCCTGGCACCTGTGTTCATGACGAGTTTGTATGGGCAGAAGGCCGTGTAACCAGGCTTTCCAACCGGGCCGGGGGTATTGAGGGTGGCATGAGCAACGGTCAGCCGATAGAGGTACGGGCAGCGATGAAGCCGATTCCCACCACCCTCAAGCCGCTGCGCTCTGTGGACCTGGCGACCGGGGCGGAGGCTGTCACTCAATATCAGCGCTCGGATGTATGTGCGGTGCCGGCGGCTGCGGTCGTCGGTGAGGCGATGATGGCCTGGGTGCTGGCAGAGGCGCTGGTGGAGAAGTACGGCGGTGACAGTCTGAGCGAGATGAAACGCAATATGGAGGGGCGGGGAAGTGGATGAGCTGCGTGACTATTTTGTACAGCGGACAGGTGAACTCCTCGATCTGTTGCGCAACCTGGTGGAGCTGGAATCTCCCAGCACCGACAAAGAGCTGGTTGACCGCTGTATCCATTTTGTGGCCGGGCTGGCCCGCGAGTGGGGGGCGCAGGTAACCGTCGTGCCACAGAAACGTCGGGGGGACCATATCCTGGCCCGCTGGCAGGGGAAGGAGAATGGCAAGGGGTTTCTGATCCTGTGCCACCTGGACACGGTCTGGCCGCAGGGCACGCTGGCCCGGCGCCCCTGGCGGGTAATGGAAGATCGTGCTTATGGCCCCGGTTGCCTGGACGATAAGGCTGGTGCGGTCGTTATACTGGCAGCGTTGCGAGGACTTGTGGAATTGGGGTTGTTACCCGCCCGTCCGGTAACAGTTATCTTCAATTCTGATGAAGAGGTAGGCACTCGTTCCTCCCGCGCGTTGATCGAAGAAGAGGCTGGACGGGCTGGTGTGGTTTTTTGCGTAGAGCCTGCTCTGCCTGACGGCGCCCTTAAAGTGGCCAGGAAAGGCACCGCCGGATACACCATCACGGCGTTGGGCCGGGCTGCTCACTCCGGTGCTGACCATGGGAAGGGCATTAACGCCATTGAAGAACTGGCCCATCAGATTCTGCGCCTTCAGCGTATGACCGACTACACCGCCGGCACAACCGTCAATGTCGGCCGGGTATATGGTGGTATGCGTACCAACATCGTGCCGGAGTGGGCCAGGGCGTGGGTGGATGTTCGGGTGCAGACGTTGGAAGAAGCCCGGCGCATTACTGAGGCTATCGAGGGTTTGCAGCCGGTGTTGCCTGAAGCGCGCCTCGTTATTAAGGGTGGGCTTAATCGCCCACCGATGGAACGCTCACCTCTGACGCTGGAGCCTTTGCAAAAGGCTCAACGGATCGCCTCTCAGTTGGGCATCACACTGACTGGTGGCAGCACCGGCGGCGCCTCAGATGGCAACTTCACTGCCGCGCTGGGGATCCCGACATTGGATGGCCTGGGTGCCGTCGGTGATGGTGCCCACTCTGAGGACGAGCATGTGATTATCCCCAGCCTTTCGGAGCGAGCATCTCTGATGGCCGCTCTGCTGAGCTGCTGGTGGTAGAGCGGGCCCGGGCAGGTTATTCGCCGGGCGGCCGCTCAGCTTTTTCAGCGTGCTCTTTCAATCGCCTGGCCATATCACGCAACTGCGTAAAGCTGATCGGTTTGAGCAGCGTCAGAGTGGCCTCCTCATGCAGCTCATCGGCTATGCGTGAATCGGCTGTGGCGATGATCACCTGGGTCCTGGCCAGCCGTGCTTCCCTCTTAATATACCGGAGAATGTCCGGGCCGGCCACGTTGGGGAGGTGCATATCCAGCACCACTACTGTGGGCACAACTTCCTTTAGCCTGGCCAGCCCTTCATCCCCTGTTTTGATAACCTCGCATACGAACCCTGCTGCCTTTAGAGACTCGTAGCATATGGTAGCGGCATCCTGATCGTCCTCGATGATTAATGCCAGTGGAGTGCTCACATCATCCCCCTTTCGGTCGCTCTCAAGAGTTGTGCCAGGTCGCGCAATCTTTTGTAGGTGACCGGTTTGACCAGAATCTGTACCACATCCTCGTGTTGGAAGGCGGGTTCATTTGCAAGAGCGAGATCGCCGGTGATAATGATAAAACGGGTCGGTGCCAGTTGTGCACTGGAGCGTGCGTATTCCAGTATCTCAGTTCCTGCCACGTGGGGCAGGTGCATATCCAGTACCACCAGGGCCGGCTGTACTGACTGCAGCTTTTTGAGGGCCTCATCGCCAGTCATAATGACCTCTACTTCGAAACCTCCGTCCAGCAAAGCCCGGGAAAAGATCTCTGCAGCATCTGGATCGTCTTCAATGACCAAAGCGAACGGTTTGCTGATGCTCATGGTTGACCTCTCTTTGTTGTATGGGCACGAGTGGCAGGGTGACGGTAAATGTACTCCCCTGCCCGACTACACTATGAAATGTGATTTCCCCTCCCATCAAATGGACCAGTTGTTTCACAATGGATAGCCCCAGGCCGGAGCCTTGATGTCTGCGCGTCATCGAACTATCAGCCTGGCGAAACGGCTCAAATATGTGTGGCTGTGCCTCCTCCGGGATACCACAGCCGGTGTCGGTGACTTCCATAGCCCAATGGCTTTTGTCCGGCCTGTAGATACGCACCCTTACCCATCCCTGCTCTGTGAACTTGATGGCATTACCTACCAGATTGAGCAGAATCTGATGGAGGCGCTGTCGGTCGCCGGCCAGTACAGATGGGAAATTTTCGTCAACGTAGCCGGTTAACTCCAACCCTTTTTCCTGCGCCAGAACCTCTGTGACGTTTAGCACCTCCTCCAGCAATTCTCGAGCTGTGAATGTGGATACCCTGAGCCTGATGATTCCTGCTTCAATCTGTGCCTGGTCCAGCAGATCGTTAACAATGCTCAAAAGGTGTCTGCTGTTGAGCATGATTCTATCTATCGCCCTGGATTGCTTATCTGTGATGGGGCCATAGACGTGCTCTTTTAGCATCTCGGCGTAGCCTATGATGGCATTGAGCGGGGTGCGCAGTTCATGGGAGACCCGCGAGACAAAAGCGCTCTTCATTTGTTCTACCTCGGCTTCGCGGGTGAAGTCCCTGAATACGGCTACCGTACCGGTTTTCCTCCCCTGGTCATCCCGCACCGGGGCGAAGCTGGTGAACAGCACCTTTTTTCCCCAGCGGAATTTGAGGGCGGGAGCGTTTATATTCGCACCGTTGAGCAGGCTGAGGATCGCCTCCCTGTCATCCGGGTTTACGTTCCCTGCTATTAAAGTATCCATGTCGTTTCCCACAATCGCTTCGAGCGGGAGGCCGATCAGTCTGCCCATAGCCGGATTCGCCATCCTGGCACGGCCGGTAGTATCGAAAACGATGACGCCGTCGGCGATGCCCTCAAGGATGGCCTGGTTGCGACTGAGCGCCTCAGCCAGATCGCGGGTGCGTTCCTCTACCCGCCTGTCCAGCTCCCGGTTTATTGTGCGTAGTTCGCCCAGCGCGCCTTCCAACGTGCGTGCCGCAAGCCACGATACGGTGGCGAGCAGGAAGAAGACGAGCATGGCGAATGGGTTGGGCAGACCCTCTGCGAAGCTCAATTTTATGGCCGCGATCGCTGCGCTGCACAGGGCAGCCATGATGAAGCTGGCGGGTGGGGGCAGGATGATACTGCCCATCATAATCGGTATTGCGAAGACGAGCAGGCCACGCCCATCGGTGACTTCTTCAGGCTCATCGGTGATGGCCGCTGCAAAGATCAAAAATATCAGGAACAATGTCGCTGCCAGCCAGCCGGCAACGTAGCGGCCGATCAACAGGAGCAGCAGAGAAATGATTATTACCACACTGCTGCCCAGGTACGCTGTCAGTCTGTCCTGTCCGGCCCACTCTGCACCTCCAATGTCAAGGGCCAGCGTTACCAGCAATGCTGATATTCCTGTGATCAGTGTTCCTGTCAGCAGAATGTTGAGCAGTCTGCGTCGCCTGGCGTCGTCCGGGTCGGTCGTGGGGATCTCGACCAGGGACTTTATTGAGCGTACTATAGCTTTGCCCATTGTATTCCTCAACTGAATTCACCTACAGCGTTCCAAAGGTCTCCTGATAAAGTATCAATGCCGCCAGGACTGCAGCCCTGACCACGTCGTAGGGCACATATAGTGGCTTGCCTATCCAGATCGGCGGATAGTCGTAATCGCAAAACTCGCCTTCTGTTTCCGTTAGTATATACTCTACCCCTTTTCGTAGCAAGTCTCTGTCTATCGGGAAAAGCCTGGAACAGTAGATCAGGGCGGTCAGTGTGTAGGCTGTTTCCTCTACGGTGCCGCGGTCGAAGAAGCCCCAGGAACCATCATCACGCTGAGTATGCACCAGCCAGTCAACAGTGCGGCTGCATTCGGCAAGTATTCGCGGTGTGGCCCTGGTGATGCCGATCAGCACATGGGCAGTGGCGTAATAGGGGGAGGCATGCCATTTGTCCACCCAGTAAGTATCAAAAATACGACTGCCCAGGAGGAAGGCCAGGATGCGATCCCGGCTGTTGTTTCTGTCGGGGTAATCCGGGAACAGGCTCAGGGTCTCCAGGGCATGGATATTGGCGCCGATGCTGGGGTTACGTTCATAATCATATGTCCGGAAGACATACTTTTCCCGGTCCTCGAACCTGGACAGGACGGTCGGGTCCACCTGGTAACCTGCCAGCTTAAGCAGGCGCAATGTAACGGAGGTGGTATCCCCATCCTCGATGCCAAAAGTCGTGTCCAGCCCGATGCCCCGTTCGCTTAAATTGGCGTGGAGCGTTTCCCAGGTGGATTGGTCTGCCAGCTCAGAAAGGGAGTCACAGCAGAAGGATAGTGTGTGCAGCACCCAGGCCAGCTCGTAGAGTGTGCAGGGGTAAAGGTAGACCACATGATGATTGTGATTCAGCACGTGCTGCAGGTAGGCAAGAGCACGTTCATCCTTACATCCCTGCCGTAGCAGGTAATAGCTCGTAGTGGCCGGTGAGTTGCCGAGGCTGCCATTCACTGCGAGAGCCTGAGCCATCTGCTCCGGATCGCCTTCCCTGCCGAGGAATTCGAGCGAGTGGATGGTACTCACTCGTGGCGAGTACAGCAACGCCGGTGGGATAAGGCTGAGCTTCTCACGGCGGATGCGTCCGTAACCGCAGGTATGGCGCGGGACATCAAGCCCAAGTTCCAGTGCTTCTATCAGTAGGGTGGGCATAATCAGCTCAAACCCGACCAGCTCGAAAGGGTCATTGTGCAGGCGATGTAGATTGTGCCATATATAACGTTCTCCCTTTTTGATGGCAGCCTCCACTTCTTTGCCCCTACCACGTTCCTTCAACGCGATGAGTGCTATCAATGTGCACAGGATGCGGTCGTGATAATACTGGATCGCGCCGCCCCAACTGCCGTCAGGCAACTGGTTTTCGACCAGCCAGTCAATCAGGTGTGGCCAGCGTGCTCCCTCTGTACCGTCTGCAGGCAGTCTTGCCATCCATCCAATGTCGTAAGGACTGGGCCCCATGCGTCCCCTGAGCCCCCGCACCAACTCACGGGCTTGTGCTTTAAGGTCCAATCTGGTGTCCTCCTCTCTACGGTTTAGCTAACCTGTGGGCAGGTTAGGGTAATTCGGAAACTTCACCTGGGGCAGCGGGTACCATACTCCCCCTTTTTGTATCCCCACTCCCAGTACCTGGCCCAGGTTGGTCTTGTAAAAGTCGCGCATCCATGTCAGCTCTTCAGGGGTGAGGCCGGCGTAGCCAGATTCGTCCACGCGGCGAGAGTATAGATGATCGTACAGAATTGCCCTCAGTGTGTAAGTGTCAAGATACGGCGAGGGGCTTACGGTGAAGTAGAGATCCTCGCTTCCGGTGGCCAGCAGTGGCATGTCGAAAGCTGCAGGTCTGTCGAAGCCTATGAAGAGGTCCACCGGTTCTACATACTCCCCGTAATAGGCCTCAATGATTTCCCGCCTGGTCGGGAGGCGGCCGTGTTTTTGATAAAACTGGACGCCGATCTCCGCCACCGTCTCAGTCGCATCGTGGGCACAGACGCCAAAGAAGAGGCGGAAGGAGCGGTGGTGAGCGGTACGTCTGGCCAGTTCATCGTAAGCCTCGATCACCACCGCGTAGGGGGTATCCTGCAAGTAGCGCTGTAAGTCACCGTAGACGCGCACACGTACGTCGTATGAGGCATAGAAATCGAGCAACTCCTGGTCGCGGACGCACCATAGCAGGCCCGGCAGGATAAGCTGCGTATATTCGTCTCCTCGTTCCAGCAGGTCTGGCCCAAAGATGGGTGTTAACAGCGTTTCGATGCCGTGATCGAAGATAAGCCGATAAAGTTCGATCTGCCGGCGCCAGGTGAATCGCATGTACGCTTCTGCGAAGTTGCGTCGTGCTTCCTCTGGATATTCGAGCATGAACCAGCGTCGCGTGCCGTTGATCGGAAAGACACATACCCTGGTGCCGGCTTCTCTCACCAGACGGGCTACTTCGGCTGTGGGCAGTTTTTGGAAAGTCTCAAAATCCATAGGCTTTACTCGCTCTCTCGCGGGCCGCAGTTTTTACCCACAATTGTCTGACAATCAGTGCGTAAAAGGCCAGGATGACGATCATGACCAGTGGGACGTAGATGGCGGGATCGGTCAGGATGAATGGTCCTGGCACGATCACGTCGAAGCCGAATATGACCACGCTGAGGATCTGCCACAAATCCAGGAAAGCGTAGGGAAGGAAAACAGCCCATGCCAGCAGTCTCTCTCTATTCTGCTTGAGCGTCGCCAGCAGGTAGGTAAATATGACTATGCTGTAAGTGACTTCCCATACCACGTCAAGCCAGATGAAGGCAGCCAGGTACAGGGCAAAGGCCAGGTCCAGGCTCAGGCTGGGATCGGCTGGGCCCGAGTGATGCCGGGCATGTAAGCAGCGCAGGCTCACTGCTGCCAGGGGTAACAGGAGCAGCAATTTGATCCCCGTCACCAGGTGCAATGTATCTGGCGATACTCCCAGCAGATATACGACAATCTGGGTAATTGAGTGATCATACCCCAGGAATGGGGCATCAGGGCCACGCCATACCAGATTGCTCCGCATGTTGATGAGGAAGCGGAAGTAGTCTACATACTGCCTCAGGCCGTATGCAGGGCCTGCTGCGAGCATGACTATCCCCACGATAAGCGCGTATGCTGCGAGGGTGAGGAGCATCAGCCGGACGGAGAAACGCCAGCGGCCGTTGAGGAGTGGCACAGCAGCCGCGAATGCCCACTGGGGCTTGGTCTGCAGGATAATAGAGAGCCACAACAGTGCCTGGCCCAGTTTTTCGTCCAGCACAGCCTCGATCAGCAAAGTTGCCAGCAGGGCCATAAATACGTAGATATTGAGATAGCCCAGGTCGGCCCAGAACTGGGAGAAGACAAGCCAGAGCGGCAAACTCCAGGTGAGCACCTCCCCGGCTCTGTGGAGTTGCAGGCGCTGGAAAATGCACCCCCATCGCTGGTAGAGCAGTATGTAGGCTGCAATATGAAGCAGGGTAAGGATAACCATCACTGCAGGCAGGGGCAACCAGAGGAATGGTGTAAACGCCAGTGCGTAAGAGGGTGCATACTGATAAAACTCTACGTAGTCGAGCCTGCCCTCAGGGTAGAGAGGCTGCCTTGCCCACAGGTTGCTTGCCGCGTCCAGATATAGCTGGAGGTCGTATCCTTCGCTTCCTCCCTGCAGCACCCCTACCAGGAAGACGGCATGGATCATCAGGCGTAACAGCGCATAAGCTGCTGCCGCTATCACAAGGATGCGAAATAACCTGGATTGTCTCCACTGCTTTTGGAGCATAGACGCCTTATTCTCTCCGGATTACTTCTACGGCGGGAAGCCTGCTGGCCCACCATCCCGGTATGATGCTGCCCATCATACTTATTGTGACTACCGTCGGAATCAGCAACAGCACATAATAAGGGTTGAAAGAGGTGTGTACCTTCCCAAAGCCGTACATCTTCGATAGCGTGTCCAACAGGATGCGGGTGAATGTCACACCCAGTGGAGAACCGATCAGGGTCGCTCCAAGGCCCAGGCATCCCGCTGTAACATTTACCATCGCGATAACCTGCACAGGTGTCATCCCTAATGCCTTGAGGACACCGAGCACACGTGATTTTTCCTGTATTGCCAGGAGGGAGGTGTTGAATACGTTAATCAGGGCCACAGCAATGAGAATGGCAGACAGTACCAGGACAGCCAGTTGCAGGTACAGGATGGATTCCGGCGGGTTCCTGGCGATCAGCGAAAGGCTCAGATCGTCGTTTGTCCCGCGTTTCAGATAGTGCCGCAACTGCTCTGTGTCCACGAGAGGCGCGAGCTTCAGATAGTATACTTTTGGTTCGACGTGCCCGAGCAGCCGCTCCAGGGTGGGCAGCGGAGCGATCAGCATCTGACCTGCGTTGCTTCGCTCGGCATACCTGCCGACGATTCGCCAGGCGATTGGCCTGTTCTCCTTATCCTTGATGGTGACCGTGATGGTATCCCCCACTCTCAGCCCCAGCCAGTCCAGCAGTCCTTTGCCCGCGATGGCCTCATGCGTGCGGCTCCCTTCGGCACGGAAGAAGCGGCCTTCTTCTATGCGGAAAGGGAAGGCATCCAGATCGCCCTGCACGGCTCTGACTTGAAATGAGTATCCCTCACGGGTTTTGACCTCCACGATCTGCTCACTGTAAAAAGCCACCACGCCAGGCGCCTGGCTCAGGAGCAATCGTGTTTTGTTGTGAGATGTCTGCTCTCTGGTTACCACAGCGTCGTATACAATACCCACCAGTGATGGGTCGCTGACGTAGGTTTTGAGCGTATCGTTCAAAGTCAGGCCGAATACAATGCCCACCACGCCCAGTGTCAGATTAAGCCCGGTCAACAATGAACGAAGCGGTCTGACGAACAGATCATTGATACCCAGGACCATAGAGACGGGCAGGCCCAGATGGTAAACAAGCCTGAGTGGCAGAAGGAGTCTCCTGTGTGGTGGCTCCGCGCCTGTGGTGATTGCCTGGATAGTATTGGTCCTGGCTCCCCTGCGGGCGGACCGCCACGTGGCCCAAACGACAGTACCGTTCACGCATAACAGCACGAGCGCGATAAGGGAAATGTCCACACGGGGGCGCAGTGTGGTGCTTAATGAGACGGCCGCGCTTTTCAGGGGTAGTGGTGAGAGCAGCATCCCTGCCAGAATGCCTGCCAGGCCGCCGATCAGTCCCAGGATCAGATACTGGCCGAGGTAGAGCGCCAGCACCTGGCCGCTGGTGAAACCGATCGCCTTGAGGATGCCGATTTGTCTGAATTGGGAGAGTACCGTTGAACTGACGCTGGTGGCGATCACCAACGCGGCAGCCAGCAGCGCAAAGATACCAAAGGCGCCGAGGAAGACGAAATTGAGCTGTACCTCGAACATGGCCGATTGTCTCACGTCTCGCCAGTCGGTGTGGCTTTTGATGGCATCTTTACGGAGAATGGCCCTGGCCCGCGCTATTATTTCATCCACGGCCTGGGGGTCGGCCAGGCGCAATCCCAGCGACCATCCCCAGGTCTGGCGATCGGGGAACAACCGGCGGAATGTCTCCTCACTGAGGTAAACGTAAGGAGGCTGGTTGCTGCGATAAATGTCCCACATCGGGTCATAGGCCATACCGACGACATGGAGCATGACTTTTTTGCCGTCGGCGCGCTCCAGGCCTATCACATCACCGACCGAAATGGGATACAGGTAAGCCAGGTCCCGGCTGACCAGCAATTCGTTCTTGTGCGGCTCAGGGTAGCGACCTCGCTGGATCAGGAGGCGGTTCACATTGGGCTGCTGTGCGGGGAGGGCCTGTATGCTTACCCAGGCCCGCTCACTGCCGACGTAGACGCGGTTGGGCATGCTGTAGCGCAGGCCGGTGCTGTCTACAACTCCTGGCAGGGACTCGATGCGCGCGATGTCACGTGGCCCGACCCGCTCCCGGTCGAAGTACAGCCACACGTGAGCTGCGTTGAGTTCCTCAAATGCCCGGTCATAGGGTGCTCCGGCGTTAAGCAGTGTTGCCAATGCAAGTGTAAGCAGCATGGCAGAGGTGGCAAGCGCTCCGGTGATAAGAGCGGAAAGCACTGGCCGTCCCAGAATATCAGCTTTGATCTTCTGAAGCACTGCGACCATGGCTAACCCAACCCCGCCAGTCTACCAGCTATGCGCGATGGATTGCCGCCTGGCATACGGTCCACAATGCGCCCATCGTGAAGGAACAGAACGTATCCGGCATAAGCTGCCACCAACGGATCGTGTGTCACTACCAGGATGGTCTGGCCATCCAGGTTGCACTCGCTCAGAATCTTCATCACTTCTTGACCGGCCGCTCTGTCCAGATTGCCGGTCGGTTCGTCGGCCAGCAGGAGGAGAGGGCGGTTGATCAGCGCCCGGGCGATGGCCACTCGCTGCTGCTGCCCGCCGGAGAGTTCCCAGGGGTACTTGTGTCTCTGATCGGCGATCCCAAGGCGGGCCAGCAGTTCCTCCGCGCGCCGACGAATGGCCTTGCGGTCTCCATTGGCAAGCAGTCCTGGCAGTTCCACATTGGCCTGCACAGTGAGATTGTCCACCAGATTGAAGAACTGGAACACGAAACCGATGTGAATGCGTCTGAAACGTGCCAGCTTCGTCTCGTCCATTGTGGACAGGATGTGCCCGCCGACGTTGACGGTGCCGCTGGTGGGCCGGTCCAGTCCTCCCATCAGGTGCAACAGCGTTGACTTCCCGCTCCCGGAAGGTCCCATCACGGCCACGAAGTCGCCTGCGGCTATGTTGAGCGAGACACTCCGCAGGGCTTCGCAGATCACGTCGCCTGTACGGTAGAGCTTCCTGAGCTCCTTTACTTCAACCAGAGCTCCCATCGGCAGGCTCGGCATCCTTATATAGCGTGCTCTGGGGCATTGCGCCATAACGTGCCACCCATTTTCCCACCCCGTGCAGTAACGTGCCCCTGCCTGCGAAAACAGCATAGCAATTCTTCTCAAGTTGAAACCCCAGCCGGCGCTTCATCTCGTATGCGCCGCTCCCTCCGCGCAGGATGCGTACTCCGCTCTCTATTGCGTGTTGGATGGCGGCGTAGAAAAGCTGGAAGTAGACATATTTGACTTCGTAGTCGAGGCCTAACAGAGCAAGGAAACGTGCATCACCGTCTCCGAGGAGCAGGCCGCAGCCGACCATACGGTCCTCTATGGAGGCAGTTATCCAGGTTGCGTCAACGAGATATGCTTTTTCCAACATTTCCCGTCCCCAGGGGTGGGGTGGTGATTTGTGATGTTTATCCACGTTGTGGATCAGCGCCATTGCCTGTTCCACAACATGTGGTTCCAGTGGAGCTGTCAGTTGTTGGCATTTGATCTGGATGGCCTGATCGGCGGCGCGGTTGCGGTGGCGGCGGTAGTCTTTGCGCACCGATTTCGGGAGGTGGGCCAGGTAATCCTCGAAATTAGACCAGGTAATGTGTAGACATGTGCCCGGGTCAGCGATGCTTGTGGCTGTGAAACTGCCTGACCAGGCAGGCAGGCGGGCCTCTTCCTCTTCAAGGTAGTCAAATAGCACAAATGAAGCCTGGCAGCGTTGTGCTTCTTGCAGAGCAGCCCTGGTAATGAGCTTTAATGCTTCATCGCGCAGTGGTGGTGGGGGCAGGATCAGGCCTGAGAGGCTGGTCAGGGGAGAGCGACACACAAATAGCGGCCGATGGCGGAGCAGGGCCTCGAGTGGACGGCGCACTGCTGGCAGCGGGATTGGCAGTGGCTCTCGTCTGTTAACCCAGAATGTGGCGCGACCTGCTGGCTCACCCCGGTGTGATATGAGGATGTATACAGGCGGATCATTGCGCAGGACGGCCTCGCCGAAGCGATACCAGCGGTACCCTGCGAGTGGATAGCGCTTTCCCAGGTGATCCCAGGCGGTGTGTTCTATTTCCTCAACGCTGTGGGCGATTTGGAGCTCAAGTGCCATACGCCGCTCCGCCTGGCCCCAGTTTACTGGCTCGCTTGAAGGCGAAATGACGCTCCTCTTCCACCCGGTAGCGCTCAAGTTTCAAAGGCGAGTTGGCGAGGGCGTGGAAGTGCGTGCGGGTAAGCTCGAGGTGGCGGATGGGCAATCCTCCCCAGTTTTCCAATGCGGCCAGTAACCCTGCTGTCTTATCTCCTTCCCAGAGTGAAACGTCGGGGAACAGAGCTGCTTCTGCTTCATCCTTATCTCGGTGTATACACGCATAGCCGATTTCCTGGCCGTCCTGGTACAGAATGAGATGCTCTCCTTTGGGCAGGTACATTTGTTTGAGCAGCGTGGATGCCGCTTCTAAGCCGTCTGGTCCGGCCACCTGCTCTACCTCATGCAATCTCCAGCGTCTCCAGGCCTCCAATGCCGTTTTTCTGCCCACTTTCTCGATCGTCAGCCCTGTAAGGGGAGTCCTCGGGAACTCCGTGCTCAGGACTCGCGCTCTTACCGTAGCCAGACCAAGAGGATGCCCTCCGCGAGCGACAATTAGCCTGTGGACAGCTTCATTTCCAGGCGCTACGGCTGTGGCCAGGGAGGTACATCCCAGGCGGGCGGCCTGTTCTTCGATCATCAATACGGTTTGTACGCCAATGCCGCGTTGCTGGTATTGGGGGAAAAGCCCCAGAGTGTTGATAAAGTAAAGCTTTTCCCAGCGTACCAGCCATACCATGCCGGCGTGCTTGCCTGAGACAAAGATGAAGTAGGGATATGAGCGCAGGAATCTTGCCAGCATGTAGCCGTACTCAAGCAGGCTGGAGAGGGCCCACGGCCGTGCCAGCAGACGGTCAGCCAGAGGGTCACGGCCGCGCACGATTTCCAGGTTCAGACGCAGGAACGGTATGGCCTGCCACAAACGCACAGGCACAAATTCCACTTTTGGCGTGTTATTCATTTATGGCCTCCTGTGCAGCATATAGCCCTATCGGTAAGAGCGGCAAAACCACGGTGAAGGTGCTTCCCTGCCCGACCTTGCTCTCCAGAAGGACTTCTCCTCCCATCATTTGAGTTAACTGCTTGACAATAGAGAGCCCCAGTCCGGAGCCGGAATGTTTCCGTGTGGGGGAACCGTCTACCTGTCTGAAGGGCTCGAAGATGTAGGATTGGGCTTCTGCAGGGATGCCGCAGCCGGTATCAGATACCTCCAAAGCCCAGCGTTCCGGTTCAGGCAGGTAGACACGCACGGTGACTTTCCCTGTGTCGGTGAATTTGATGGCATTTCCGACCAGGTTTATCAGAATCTGCTGCAATCGCTGGGGGTCGCCGAGTATCCTGGCTGGCACGTCATCGGTGATGTGACTGCTGATGGACAATCCTTTGCTTGTCGCCAGCACTTCCATCACCTCCAGCACGTTTTTGATAAGCACGGCAGGGGAAAACGGCTCTAACTTGAGCCTGAGTGTGCCGGCCTCGATCTGAGCCTGATCGAGAAGATCGTTGACGATGCTCAGCAATTGTCTGCCGTTGACGCCGATGCGTTCGGCGGCTCTGGCCTGGGCCTCCGAAAGTGGGCCGTAGACGGCTTCTTTTAGCATATCGGCATATCCGATGATAGCGTTGAGTGGTGTGCGTAACTCGTGTGAGACTCGGGAAACAAAAGAGCGTTTCAAGCGCTCTATTTCTGCCTCACGGGTGAAGTCGTGGAACACAGCAACGGTGCCGCTGTACCTGCCGTAAGCATCGAGGAGCCGGGCAAAACTGGCCAGGAGCGTCTTATTGCCCCAAACGATCTTCAGGGAGGCAGGGTGTTCGAGTTTACTTTCTTCCAGCAGGTGACAGATAATCTCCTGGTCCTCCTCCCTTACATCCGTGCACATAAGCTTCCTGAGAGAGGTCCCGATGATCTGTTCGTAGGGCCTCCCGATCATCTGCCTCATTGCGGGGTTTGCTATTGTGACCACTCCCTGCTCGTCTAGGACTATGACGCCATCGGCAATACTGGAGAGGATGGCCTGGTTCTTGCTCGCTTCGGCCTGCTCGCGTGCCAGGGCTCTTGCCAGCTCGCGCGTGCGCTCCACGACACGTTGATCCAGCTCCTGGTTGAGGATGCGCAGGTCTTTCAGAGCGTTTTCCATGCCGCGGGCTGCTATCCACGTGACGAGAGCGATCACGAAGAAGGTCGGGATCAGCGAGACGTCCATTCCGGTGTGTAAAACACTTAATTTGACCCAGCTTATCGCCAGGCTGGTCAGCATAGCCATAACAAAACTGGCCGCCGGGTGGATCAGAAAGCTGGCCATGACGATTGGGATCGGAAAGACAAGCAAGAGTTTGCCGGAGGTGGCTGATACCGGATCGGTGAAAGCTGAGGCCAGCACGGCAACAAGTAATATCGTGGATGCCAGATAGCCAGACACATAACGGTTCAGCAGATATACTGCCACGGCTCCGGCGAGCACAGTAGGAAAGCTGATCAGTGCCAGATATGGGTTCTGAGGAGGTGCTCCCAGCCCTATGCCGGCAAGCGCGAATGAGAGTAATGTGGTGAGCGCGGTCAGGATAACCGTGTATACCAGCAGGATGTTAAGCAGTTTTCGCCGCCGCGCGTCGTCTGGGTCCGTGACCGGTATGTTTAGAAAAGCCTTTATCGCAGCCCACTTAAACACGTTATCCCCCTGAGTGTGAACTCTCACCACACTTTACACCATTTTGTCACCCGATGGGTTACAGTTCTGTTACAATGCCATTTCTTGGGGTGGGCGGGGCGAAATTCCGCGGAAGCAGGCCTACAGAGGTGGTCTGATGTTGCTATGTGCGCCAGTGGGAAACTGGAGGTACCGCTCGGTCGCCGCCTCCAGATTGGAGTAGACACCGCGGTAGGGTGGGGGGAGGAGTGCTGCGATCTGGTACATAATCTCGTCAGCCATCTGCTGGCGCACCTGGCGGGTTATCCGGTCCGTTTCACTTTTAAGGTAGAAAGGTTGCCCTACCACGATATGGAAATCAGTGCGACGCAGGCGGGATATGTTTTTCCAGAACCTTTCTCCACCGTAATACACAAGGGGAAGTATTGGCGCACCACTGCGCAGTGCCAGAAAAGCGGAACCAGGGTGACCACGTTGCAGACGGCCGTCTCCGCTGCGGGTCCCCTCCGGTGCTATTGCTACGATTTTGCCGACCTTCAGTGCCTGCAATGCCAGCCGGAAGGCAGTGACATCGGCCTCGCCGCGTCGAATGGGAATGCCTCCCCACAGACCGAACAGCAGTGGCCCGAGGATAGGGTTTTTCAAAGTCTCGGCCTTGACAAAACCTGTAAGCGGGCGGGGCTGCAGGTGTGTATAGACGACGGGTACTTCCAGGAAGTTGATGTGGTTGGTAACCAGTATTAACGGCCCTTGCTGTGGTACATGTGTCAGGTGGGTTGTGTCAACGCGGCACAGGATATCGCTCAGCGTTTTGATGGACGTGGTCAGTAAACGGAAGACGGGCCTGCTATTATTTTTGGAGCAGGAGCTACCCATATGGCTCACGTCACTTCCTCCGGCGGTGAGGAAATAACCTCGATCTGGGACGGCAGCAGCTCTACCTCGAGTCGCTCTGCTGCGGTGCATACAGTCTCACCATCGGCATGGGCTGGCAGAACGCCTTTGAGCGCTGTAACGACAACATGTCGTGCTCTGGTCATACAGATCGGCTCCTGGGTGGCCTGGGTACCGCGCAGGAAGTGAGGAATGAGGCTGAAGATACGCAGACGGTTGACCTCGCGTGCTATGCACAGGTCGAGTAGTCCATCGTTCGGTTTGCTGCTGGGGGCCATGTGGAAACCGCCTCCCATACGCCTCCCGTTCATTATTGAGATCATCAGGGATGGCTGCGTGATCAACTGATCGTCATATTCGATCCGGCTGAGCGGGGCCTTATAGTATAGGAATACCGTTTTGAGCACGGCGACCAGGTAGGCAGGGAAGCCGCTCAGTCTGGTCATCTTGCTTGCCAGGAATCCTACCACAGCGTCGAAACCGATACCGATGCCGTTACCGAAATAGCGGCCCTCGGGGTGGTCGCTGCTTATCACATGGCCTACGTCCACTGTGCGGCGGTAGCCATGCGCCAGTGCCTTACAGCCGGCTTCCAGATCAATGGGGATGCCCATCCCGTACGCGAAGTCGTTTCCCTGGCCTGTGCACAGAACTCCCAGAGCGGGTCTGCTGTTTTTGTCGCCTGAAGGGATGGTCATAAGGCCGTTAAGCACCTCGTTGACGGTACCATCTCCGCCCACGGCGACTACAACATCGCATCCTTCCTGGGCTGCTTCTCTGGCCAGTTCGGCGGCGTGCCATGGGCGTTCTGTGTACACCAGGTCGAAGTTGAGGCTGTAGCTGGTTAGTAAGCGTTCAATACGGGGTAGTGATTGTGTGCTGGTGCCGCGGCCGGCGGCCGGGTTGAAGATAAGTCTGTATCTGAGCATGATTAGATTTTATCATGTTTTCGCAGAGTGGCAAAATGGCTCGATCGTAGGGCAACTGCTCGCAGTTACCCTACAATCTTTGTGTTCACTCCGGCTTGGGCCAGTCTCCAGACCGCGCCCTACGCCGCCACGACCGGCCACAGCGTAGGACAACTGCGAGCAGTTGTCCTGCAATCTTTGTGTTCCCTCCGGCGCGGGCCTGTCTCATCGCCACGATGAGTGAATCTTATCCCGCAGCAGGTTCTGTGCTATAATTGGATGATTGCAAAAGTACTCCTGGGAGATGGAGCGTGTTGGAGCAAATTGAGATAGCTACTGCAGGGCAACAGGCGTTTCATGATATTACAGCGCAGGTACAGGCGGTGGTCAACCGGAGTGGGGTGCGGGAGGGTATGTGCTTTATCTTCTGCCCTCATACCACTGCTGGTCTGACACTTAACGAGAACTGGGACCCTGATGTGCGGCACGATATGGGCATTGGGCTCGATGCCATCTCTCCCGGGCGGCCAGCCTATCGCCACAGCGAGGGCAATGCACCAGCCCACCTGAAATCGTCACTGGTGGGTGCCTCTCAGGCAATACCCGTTTCTGCAGGTAAGCTGGCGCTTGGTGCCTGGCAGGGTATTTACCTGGCCGAGTTTGATGGCCCGCGCCGCCGTAAGGTCCTGGTCAAGGTGATGGCAGGGTAAGATGATCGTAGAGCAGAATTGTCTGGACCGTATACTTCCCACCGTGCAGAAGCCTGGCCGTTACGTGGGTGGCGAATATAACAGCGTGGTTAAAGAGTGGGATGCTGTTTCTGTCCGGGTGTGCCTGGCATATCCGGATGTCTATGATCTTGGTATGTCAAATCTGGGGCTGGCGATACTTTACCATACCCTCAATATGCTACCTGATGTGCTTGTGGAGCGCACCTATCTGCCGGCGGTAGATATGATCGCTGCAATGCGTGCTTCTGGTATACCGCTCTACAGCCTGGAAAGCCGGCACGCTCTCTCCGATTTTGACATCATTGGTTTCAGCCTGCCATACGAACTGGTCTACACAAATGTGCTGGAAATGCTTGATCTGGGAGGGGTGCCGCTTCGTTCCGCGGAGCGTAGTGCGTCTCATCCGCTGGTTATTGCCGGTGGTCACGCCACTTTCAACCCGGAGCCTATGGCTGATTTCATTGACCTTTTTGTGATCGGCGATGGAGAGGAGGTGATAGTTGAACTTGTGCGTGCATATCAGGAGGTTCGCCGTGAGCCGCGAGATGTGCAGTTGCTTGCTCTGGCCGGCATACCGGGTATCTATGTTCCGCGCTTTTACGATCCGCGCTATCATACCGATGGCACTATCGCTGCGATAGAGCGGCTTTCTGCCAAAGTTCCGTTGCCTGTACGTAAGCGGGTTGTTTCTACCCTTCCTCCGCCGCCGACTCGCCTGCTTGTTCCCAATGTGGATGTGGCTCACAACCGGGCTACCGTCGAAATTCAACGAGGTTGTACGCGGGGCTGTCGCTTCTGCCAGGCGGGGATGGTGGTTCGTCCTGTGCGTGAGAGACCTGTTGAGGAAGTGTTAGATGCTATCGAGGAGATATTACGTCACACCGGCTTCGAGGAAATCGGCCTTCTTTCGCTTTCCTCTTCGGATTATTCTGACATCGAGCGGCTGGTGGAGGCTATCGGTGAGCGCTTTGGCACAAGTCATCTGTCCATTTCGCTGCCTGCGTTGCGGGCTGATAGCTTCTCAGTTGCGCTGGCAGAAGCGGTTGCGAAGGGGAGGCACACCGGTTTTACCTTCGCGCCAGAAGCTGCCACCGAGCGCCTGCGTGCAGTTATTAACAAGCCCATCGAGACGGATCAAATGCTGAGAGTGGCGCAGGAAGTGTTTGAGCGCGGCTGGCGTTCGATTAAGCTGTACTTTATGATTGGATTGCCGGGAGAGCAACTGAGTGATGTGCGGGCTATCGCTGACCTGACGCTGGCTGTTTACAGAATTGGGCGCAAAGTGCATGGGCGGCATGCTCAGGTCAATGTGAGCGTGAACACGTTTGTCCCTAAACCGCATACGCCATTTCAGTGGGTTGGGCTGGAGCCGGCTGCCCTGATACGTGAGAAGCAGGCCGTTTTGCAGCATGGTATGCGCGGGCGAGGCATCAAGCTTGATTACAGCGATAACGAGGCAACATTGCTCGAAGCTGCACTCTCGCGTGGGGATCGGCGGTTGGGTAGTGTAATCGAGCGAGCGTGGAAGCTGGGTGCTCGCTTCGATGCCTGGGACGAGTTGCGCCAGATATCGGCCTGGACGCGAGCTTTTGCTGAGACCAACCTATCCCCTGACTTCTACGCTTACCGCCAGCGTTCCGTTGATGAGATCTTTCCCTGGGAAGTCATCAGTACCGGCGTAAGCAGAACATTTCTGCTGGCGGAGTATCAGCGCAGTTTGCATGGTGAAACGCTGAGCGATTGTCGAGAGCTTCGCTGTCATCACTGTGGGATACTCGTCTCCTATGGTGCTTTATGGTCTGCGACCTGGCGTTGTCCTCAATTGGTGCGTGAGGTCTGCAAGCATGAGAATGCGTCTCTTGTTCTCTAAAGATGGTCCACTCACTTATGTGTCCCATTTGGACCTGGTGCGAGTGTGGGAGCGGACCTTGCGTAGGGCTGAAGCACCCCTGGCCTATTCTGGCGGGTTTAATCCCCGTCCCCGGCTTCAATTAGCGGCCGCTTTGCCGGTAGGGCACACCGGTGAAGCGGAATTGCTGGACATCTGGCTTGAGAAACCTGTAGAGGTTGAGCGCTTCGGGAGAATGCTTGTGCCTGTGTTGCCGTTGGGGTTGGCGGTCAGGCAAATATACCAGGTCTCACTCCAGGCACCAGCCTTGCAGACACAGGTGATTGCGGCCGAGTATCGGGTGACGGTGGGGTGGGGTAGGGCGGTCGAGCAAATCGAGGATCGCATCCGTTGCATCCTGGCGGCAAAAGAGTTGCCCCAGATGCGACGGGGACGCTCGTATGATCTGCGTCCTCTGATCGAGCGGTTGTGGCTGGTGGAGTACGATGCCAGAAGTGTAGTGCTGGGGATGCAACTTGCCGCGCGTGAGGGAGCCACTGCTCGCCCTGAGGCGGTGGTTGAGGCGCTTGACCTTGATGCGGGTGGGGAGGTGGTGATTCGCTATCATCGCAGGCGTCTGATCCTCCGGGGCCACGTTGATGGATGCTGACAGTGACTAAACGTGAATTTCGTCTGGAAAATGAATATCGTTACAACCGTGCTGGTCCGGTGCGCTGGATCATCTCGCATATGCTGCGCTATCCCTTATTCCCGGTGGCGGCGATCCTGATGGCTGTTGTTAACAACTATGCTTTCAGTTACCGTCAGATGCTGGTGGGAAAGGGATTTGACCTGATCCTGACGCCTGGCTGGAGGATGGCTGCATTGCTGCGGTTGGTGCTGCTGACCGTAGCATATGCCGTTGCGCAGGGATTGACTGGCCTGCTGCGTAATTTTTCCGTTGAGTTCACTGCTCAGCTTATCGAACGGAACGCTCGAGATGAACTATATGTCAGCCTGTTGGGCAAAAGCCAGACTTTTCACGGTCGCCAGCGTATCGGTGACATCATGGCACGTGCCACCAGCGATGTCCGCTCACTCAACTATATGTTCAGCCCTGGGCTTATGCTTATCACTGACTCGCTGATGGCCATTGCCGTCCCGGTAGTGATGATCGGATTGCTGGACCTGCGCCTGCTGCTTGTGCCGCTGCTCTTTGTCGTGCTGTGGGCGCTCACGGTTTATGACTACAACCGGCGTCTGAAACCGGTCACCATGGGGCAGCGCGAGTGGTTTGGTAAGATGAACGCGGGGCTGGCCGAGTCAGTGGGTGGGATTGAGGTCGTTAAAGCCAATGCTCAGGAGCAGAGTGAGTGGCTGAAGTTCGCCCGCAATGCCCGTCAGGTGCGCGACTACGTGGTACAGGAAGGTGTCATCCAGGCTCGCTACTGGCCAATGCTGGTCTTCCTGGTCTGTTGGGCGCTAGGTTTTCTCCATGCTCTCCTTCTATGGCGTGGCGGCAGCCTAACACTCGGCCAGGTTGTCGCATATGTGGGCTTGCTGGGGACACTGCGCTTCCCTACCTTCATCTCGATCTTCGCTTTCAACCTGGTGCAGATGGGCGTCGCTGGTGCTGAGCGCATCCTCCAACTGATCAACACCGAGACCGAACTGGATGAGAACCCCGCTGGCGTGGCGCGTCCAATCCGGGGCGAGGTTATCTTTGAGCACGTTAGCTTCAGTTACAATGGAAAACCCGTGCTTGAGGATATCAGCTTCACTGTCCGTCCTGGTGAGACGGTTGCCATCGTCGGGCGGACCGGCTCCGGCAAATCCACGCTCACCAGGCTGATTAACCGCATCTTTGATGTTGATAGTGGCCGGGTACTGGTGGACGGGGTGGATGTGCGCGACTGGAATCTTGAGAGCCTGCGCTCCCAGATCTCGACGATTGAGCAGGATGTCTTCCTCTTCTCGCGTACGATCGCTGAGAACATTGCCTTTGGCAACACTATGGCCAGCCAGGAAGCAATTGAGCGGGCCGCCCGCGAGGCACAGGCGCACGACTTCATCCTTTCCTTCAGTGATGGCTATCAGACTGTGGTGGGTGAGCGTGGCGTGATGCTTTCCGGTGGGCAGCGGCAGCGCATTGCTATTGCCCGTGCCTTTCTGACCGACCCGCGTATTCTGATCCTGGACGATTCGACCAGTGCGATTGACAGCGCGACCGAGGACCAGATTCAGCGGGCGATGCGGCGCATCGCCAGTCAGCGGACGACTTTCATTATCACCCATCGTCTCAGCCAGATCCGCTGGGCTGACCGGATCCTTGTGTTAAGACAGGGGCGGTTGGTTGATCAAGGCACACATGAAGAGTTGATGGAACGGTGCGCGGACTACCGGCGCATCTTCTCACGATACGACTGAGGAATTCCTATGGGATTTATCCTTGATGGCCTGGATACTGAAGCATACGACCGTAACTATAGCGACCGTGAGCTGGTGCGGCGTATCGTGAATTACTTCTGGCCTTACCGTCACCAGATAACGGTAGTGGTTGTCATGCTTACACTCAACTCCATCGCGGGCAGTGCCAGCCCGATCCTCATCTCGAATGCGATTGACATTGTAGCGGCGGATCCGGCGGTGCACAAGATATTACTCATGTTCGGTGCAGTGCTTCTGCTGGGTGCAGCGTCCTGGTGGTTCAACTATGTCCGCCAACTCTACTCTGCCCGTGTGGTTGGCGATGTGGTACTTAAACTGCGCGAGGATGTCTTCAATGCTACCATACGCCATGATCTCTCATTCTTCGACGAGCATCCCTCTGGTAAGATTGTCAGCCGTGTTACCTCGGATACACAGGATTTTTCGAGCGTTGTCACGCTGGTACTCGATCTGTTCAGCCAGGTATTATTGGTCGCCGGCCTGACGGTATGGCTGTTCACCATCCAGCCCTGGCTGACCCTGCTTCTTCTGGCCATGTCACCTTTAGCTGTGGCTGTGGCGCTCAGCTTCCGGCGCATTGCGCGACGAGTCACCCGGCATGCCCGTCGCGTGACAGCCAACATCAATGCACAGATTCAGGAATCCATCAGTGGTATCATGATCGCCAAGAATTTCCGCCAGGAACGCGCTGTCTACGCAACCTTCGCTGCCAACAACAGGCAGGCCTACCTGGTGGGCTTGCGACGTGGTCTGACACTCAACACAATTTTCCCGGTGATGGGGCTGGCTTCGGGGCTGGGGATGGCTCTGCTGGCCTATGTCGCCGGGTGGGCGACTCGCGATGGGGCGATCTCGGCAGGCAACTGGTATCTCTTCATGCAGGCGGTCGGTTTCTTCTGGTGGCCGATGATGAACATATCCTCGTTCTGGAGTCAGTTTCAGGATGGTCTGTCTGCTGCCGAGCGCGTCTTCGCATTGATTGATGCCAGACCGAGAATCGTACAGATAGCGGCTGAGCCGGTTGGGCCACTTGTGGGCGAGATCGAATTCCGCCACTTACGTTTCGCCTACAATGAGGGTGAGGTGGTGCTTCCCGATTTCTCCCTGCACATCCGCCCTGGCGAGACATTGGCCCTTGTCGGGCACACCGGTGCAGGGAAATCCAGTGTGGCCAGGCTGATTTCACGTTTTTACGAGTTTCAGGGTGGTGAGCTTTTGATTGATGGGCGTGACATCCGTCGTTTCGATCTGGCCCAGTACCGTAGCCGTATCGGAGTGGTACCACAAGAACCGTTCCTTTTTTCTGGCTCCGTGCATGATAACATCCGCTATGGCCGTCCGGAAGCGACCGACGATGAAGTCCGTCAGGCGGCCATGCAAATCGCTGGTGGTGACTGGCTGTCTGACCTGTCCGATGGCCTTGATACCGATGTGGGCGAACGTGGGGCCAATCTCTCGATGGGACAGCGACAATTAGTGGCGCTGGCGCGTGTATTACTCAAGGATCCTGGGATTCTTATCCTGGATGAAGCGACTGCAAGTGTGGATCCCTTCACGGAGGCTCAGATTCAGGAGGGATTGGAAACGGTTATGCGTGATCGGACAGCCATTGTGATCGCGCATCGGCTTTCCACCGTCAGACATGCTGATCGCATCATTGTGATGAAAGACGGGCAGATCATCGAAGAGGGTACTCATGAGGAGCTGATAGTCCAGGGTGGTCACTATGCTGAGCTGTACAATACGTATTTTCGCCATCAATCCCTGGAGTACATCGAGAGCTTTGGGTTGTCGGGTTTTTCAGCCGTAAAGACTAGCTGATACCGTGGTAGATTCGCGTAGCAAGAGTGAGGTGCCCGTTTCGCATAGCAACAATGGCTTCGGAGCCTGTGGGCCGTTTCCAGGAGGCGCCGATTTTCGCTATGCGAAATACAAGTTGCTCGCTCACCACTCAGCATTGGGGTAGGTGACCACACCTGCATGAACACCCACTCGCTTGTACATCCTCACACCATCGTAGACCTCACCCAGAATACCATCATGAATAGCCCAACTGCGACCGCGTACGGAATTCGCCATCTCAATGCGTCGAAAGGGGGTCGAGCCATCCAGACGCATGTACAACCCCCCCCCGGGCGCAAACTCCCTGTGAATCCACTCCATCCTCCCAAGCCCTGTAATGTAAGCAAATCCCAGCCGCTCGAACAGGATCGCATTGTGGTACGCAAGCGGCCGCACCAAAAACATATCGTGATGGAGACCGGCCACAAAGCGCTCCAGAGTCGGGATGAGCCTGCGCATCGCTCCCAGCCCGCGTCTTACCTGTCCTGGCGCCAGACCTGCCTGCATAGCTCTGATTTCCTCTTCAATATTGCGTCCCTTTGTGCCAAAAAAGGTGGGTGTGCCATCCGGCAGACGATCAACATTAAAACGCTCCGAGTAGGGATCGTTGACAACAAACAGGACAACTTCAATTTGATTGTTCGGGGTGTCAGCCAGTTGTATGTACAGTATCGGGTCCTCCGCGTCCCAAATATGGCGCAGGGAGAGCTCTACAGAGGAAGAGCCAGGGCGACACTCGTAAAGAGGCCGGCCCTCGCTATCCGTGAGCGTGCGATCAATCCCGAACTGTACCAATATTTCAAACGGGATAAGCTGGCTGTAAACCCAAAGCATCTGCTCCCTGGGCAGAGAGTTAACCTGGTGCAGAGAGAACAATTTAAGTTCCCTCAGATTGATGGCAGAGCAGGCAAGATCTCGCATTATTGGCGCCATTCTCGATCTTTCAGAACGCGCTCAATCTCGCGCCGGGCATCCTTCCTGGCGATAGCCTGGCGCTTGTCGTATTTACGCTTGCCCCGTGCCAGCGCGATCTCAACTTTCGCTTTACCGCCCTTAAGATACACCCTTACAGGCACGATCGTATACCCACGTTCCGCGACCCGCGAGACCAGTTTATTGATTTCCCGGCGATGAAGCAAAAGCTTTCTGGGACGACGCGCCTCGTGTCCATACTTGCCGGCAGGTTCATAAGGTGCGATATGTACGTTGAGTAACCACAATTCCCCATCCCTGGGTTGAACATATCCATCCCCCAGATTCACCATACCGGCGCGAATGGACTTGATCTCAGTGCCACTCAGAACCAGACCAGCCTCATACCGATCCTCGAGATAGAAATCATGCATCGCTCTGCGATTGGTTGCCACGACTTTTATGCCACTCATAGACAATCCTCTATTTGCCGGTGAGAAGGTACTCGACAGCCCTATCAAGCTGAGGATCAGTACCATCCGGCACACCCTCCTCAGGCCATGGAACCTCTATGTCAGGCGTAAGCCCCTCGTTGTGAATAGCCCTGTTTCCTGGTGTGAACCAGTGAGCGATGGTAATCCGCAACTCAGAACCATCGCTCAGGGTAAATGGACGCTGTACCGATCCCTTGCCAAAGGTATGCTCCCCGACCAGCACAGCCCGCTCGTGATCCTGCAGCGCACCAGCGACGATCTCCGAGGCACTGGCACTACCTCCATTCACCAGCACCACCAGCGGCACATCCTCTCCAACATCACCGGGATGCGCCTCGAAAACCCGTTCACGGCCGTCACTCCACCGCTCAAACAGGATCACACCATCGTCAAGGAAGATGTCGCTGATCTCCACCGCCTGCTCCAGCCATCCCCCAGGATTGTACCTCAAATCAAACACAATCCCCTGTGCTCCCTCAGACAGTAATTCCTCCACACCTTTCTCCACCAGCTCCCCAGCCGTAGCGCTAAACTCATGCAGCCTTATCACACCAACACCGTCATCGCGCATTTCCACGTCAATAATGGGGATCTCGAGACGTTCCCGAACTATCCTGACCTCGAAAGGTCTCTCCACACCCTCGCGCTCAATGAGGAGCGTAACCTGTGTACCGGCAGGACCTCGTATCCGGCCAATTGCCTCATAGAGCGAGATACCAATGATGGAAACGCCATCCACTGCAAGAACCCGATCCCCCTTGCGTAAACCGGCACGGTCCGCTGGCCCCCCCTCAAACACCCCAGATATCTCCAGAATCCCCTCCTCATTCATCCCCACGTACGCCCCGATGCCCTCGAATTTACCCGTAGCATCCTCAGCCAGGATAGCAGCCGGCTCGGGTTCAATGAAAGCAGTATACTCATCACCAAGCGTACTGAGCATACCCCGGATCGCAGCATACGTAACCGTACGCATATCCGGCAACTCTCCATAGAAATTGCGCTGTACCAGGTCCCACACTTCCCAAAAAAGCTGAAAAGTCTTCTCATCCTCGCCTGTCGGGGTAGGAACCGGGACCAGGGTAGGAGTAGGGGTAACACCAGCTCTTACCGGAGTGGGGGAGGGCGCAGGGGTAGAGACCTGTCCCGAGCGCACAGACAATATGCCACTCGCAGCCAGCAGATATGCAGAACCAAAACCCAGAACAAACGTGATAGTCAGCAATATAACCAGCCCAAGACAGGCGAACACGAACCTCATCACATTACGCGAACCGCTCATAGTCCTTACCTTACCTCCTCATCTTGGCAAAGAGTTAAACCATACTACAGCCCACTCCAATTGTTTGTCTACCTCGCCATCACCAGAAATTTCCACATCTGGGGTAATACCTGTGCCCTCGATCTGACGGCGATCCGGCGTGAGCCAGACAGCCGTGGTTACATGCAGTGCAGAGCCATCAGATAGCTCGTAGACTGACTGTACAGAACCCTTGCCACAGGTTGGTTCCCCCACCAGAATAGCGCGCCTGTGATACTGAAACGCTCCTGCAACAACCTCAGCAGCGCTGGCCGTGCCACCATTGACAAGTACAATCACAAGAATATCCGTAGCCACACCATTGCCATGCACCCAAACAGAGCGCTCACCGTCACGCGACTTTTCAATGAGCACCACGCCGCTCTCCAGAAACTCGCCAGCGACATCCGCCGCCACATCAAGCAACCCACCAGGATTATCTCTCAAATCCAGAATAAGCCCCTTCATTTCCTCCTGCATAAGTACCCGTAAGGCTGCTGAGACCTCGCCCTCCGTCCTCTCAGTGAAAACCCTGATACGCAAGTAACCGATGACGACACCATCAGCGCCGGTTATTATCTGCCAGACGACAGATGGGAACTGAACCTCTTCCCGCACAACAAAAACATCAAAAGGCGGAAGAGGAGGACGAGAGACAGTCAGCGTAACAACAGTGCCCACCTCGCCACGAATTCTTGCCCACACCTCATCCAGGCCGATTGTGCCGGTAACAGGTTCTCCATTTACAGCCACCAACCCATCCCCCTCCACAACGCCAGCCCGGGCCGCAGGTGAATCTGGCAAAGGATAAAGCAACAGAGCACCATCCTGACTATGCCGCAGCTCAACACCTATATCACCGTAAGAGCCACGCAGACGATCCCTCTCCAACTCCCGTGCTGCAGGTGGCACAAATACAGTGTACGGGTCACCAAGTGTGCCCAGCACCTCGCGAATAGCGCCATAAGTACGCTCACGAGACGAGGGAAGTGGTCCATAGAAATTTTGTTCTACATGCTCCCACGCCTCCCAGAACACGGCCAGAGGCTTTTCCTGGCCACTACTTACCCTTTCCCTAAGATAGACAAAGTGTGCAATGAACCCGGCTTCATACGCGAGAACGCATACTACAACAACTACGCCAACCAGGAATAAGCGGACAAGACCCGGCATGGCCCAATATTCTGTCAACTTACGCCGGCTCAGATCAAAGCGTTGCCTGCACATCACTTTACACTGCCGTACACTCCTCTCACCGCACAAGCACCTGGAGTTCCACCAACTTTCCAGTCAGGCGTTCTATTATTATGTCAAGTATTTATGTCAAACAGACGCTCTACTTTACATAAGATACCTAGTCGGAAGCTAAAACACCCATCCCCTACCTCCCCTACCCCTGTCCCAAAGCCTTCTTCAAAGCCACACCCAACCGACGAATCCCCTCAACGATCACATGAGGCGGGGAATAAGAAAAGTTTAAACGCATGGCGTTATAGCCTCCATCACAGTTAGGATAAAAATGAACACCCGGAACATAGGCGACTCCTTCAGCCACAGCTTCTTTCAGGAACTCCTGAGTATTAATCAGCTCAGGAACCCTCGCCCATAGAAACATACCACCCTGTGGGCGAGTCCAGCTACTTCCTTCAGGCCAGAACTCGGTCAACGCGTCGAGCATAGTATCACGTCTTTCCCTATATGCTTCGCGTAGTCTTTTGACGTGAGCCTTGAGCAACCCCCGCTGACAAATGTCAGCCGCAATATATTGCACAAAAGTGCCTGTATGCAAATCACAGCCCTGCTTTGCCTGAACGAAACGTTTGATAAGCACCTCAGGGCATACGATCCAACCAAGCCGCAAACCTGGAGTCAGGGTTTTGGAGAAAGTGCCCAGATATATGGTGCGCTCGGGTATGAAGGTACAAATAGGGGTAATATCCTCTCCATCATACCGCAGCATACCATAAGGATCATCTTCAATCACAGGAACGTCCAGCCTGTCGGCGATCTCAGCCAGCCGCTGCCGCCTCTCCAATGGCATCGTCGTGCCGGCCGGGTTATGAAAATTCGGCAGAGCATATATGAACTTGGGAGGCTTGCCAGTCCTGGCGACAACCTGTTTGTAAGCATCCTCGATCTCATCAACCAGCATACCATCATCGTCCATATCAACCGTCTGGAAACGGGCCTGGTAAGCCATCCACGCCTGGATCGCTCCCAGGTAAGTGGGACGATCAGTGATGACGTAGTCACCCGGATCAATAAAGAGTTTGCCGATCAAATCCAATGCCTGCTGGGAGCCATTGGTCAGCAGGACATTATCTGGAACCGCAGGCACCCCGTATTTATGCATTGAGGTAGCCAGATATTCTTTTAGCGGCGGGTGGCCTTCAGACGGACCGTATTGAAGTGCCCTGGCTCCCTCGTAACGAACAATATAACGGCATGCTTCCTCGATCTCACGCAAGGGAAAGAACTCTGCTGCAGGCAATCCCCCCGCGAAGGAGATGATATCCTGCTGCTGGGTCAGCTTTAGCAGTTCGCGAATAGCAGAGCTTTGCATATACTCCACACGCTCAGAAAGATACCGCGACCAATCAAGTACAGGTATCTCCCGCTCCAGATCCATATTTAGCTCCATGGCAACCTCCTGTTCAACGAGAACCATCCAGAGAGCACCACAGCATAACCGCCACACACCTTTTATCAGATCCGATCCCCCCACTCCACTCCACAGCCATAGCCATTCCTGCCCGACAAACTCAGGCAGGTAGATTATAGTCCCATAACTACGCTTGTACAAATCAATTGGCTGGCGGGTGTTCAAAGCAGAACGATTGGGGCTACACCGATGCCACTTTGCCCGCCCGGAGAGCCGCTTTTGCGCCGCTAAAGCCTCGACTCCCTCCCTGGATTGGGATTTGCTTCGAAATCCACCCCACCACCCCACTCCATCACGATTTGCCGATTTGTGCATTCTATGCTACAGTAATTACGAAGAACAAGGCTATTGTAGCTATGCGAAAGAGATGCCCAATCCAACCCGCACAAGTTTGCTGACACCTTGTGCCCGGCACCCAGGGAGGCGAGGCAATGGCAAAAAGAATCCTGGTCGTGGACGATGAGATAGAAAGTCTCAAACTGATTGGCCTGATGTTGCAGCGGCGAGGGTACGAGATCATCGCAGCCCGATCTGGCACACAAGCCCTGGAGAAGGTCAAAACAGGGGATCCAGACCTTGTTATCCTGGATATAATGATGCCCGACATGGACGGTTATGAAGTATGCCGCCATATACGAGCTGACCCAGCCACCGCTGACCTGCCCATCATTATGTTCACAGCCAAATCCATGGTCGGCGATAAGGTAGCCGGGTTTCAGGCCGGTGCTGACGATTACCTGACCAAGCCAGTCCACCCGGACGAACTGGCATCTCGTATCGAAGCCATCCTGGCCCGCTCCAAACGTAAAAAGGTGGAAGCAGCACTCTCCACAAAAGCCAGAATAATTGGCTTTCTCGGCTCGAAGGGAGGAGTAGGAACCACAACGCTTGCTGTCAACGTCGCTGTAGCCATGGCTCAGGGCCTGGCTAAAGACAAAAAGATCATCCTGGCCGACTTCCAGGCCGGAATGGCAACCTCCGCACTACAACTAGGATTGAGAAGCAACATCGGCATCTCCACGGTGCTGGAACAATCCCACGACAGGATAGACGGGAAACTCATCGAGTCCCAGCTTCAGGAATATATGTCTGGTCTGTTGGTACTGGGTGGTCAGATAGAACCGCCAGGTGCCGCAATTCCTCTGCTACCGGAGCAGGCCGAGGCTATCGTCCGCCATCTGGGCGCTACGGCCGACTATCTGATACTGGACCTGGGGGTTGGCCTGGGAGAGGTCAACCGTCGCATCCTGCCCCGCTGTGACACGATCGTTGTAGGCATCGAGCCTCACCGGTGGTCCATCATGCTGGCTCGATCACTACTGGAGGAACTCAATGTCTCGCTGGGCATTCCCAGACACCGCATGGTTTTAACTCTGGTAAACAAGACTCCCTCTTCCTCCGCCCTGAGTAAGGATACTATCGAGGGACTGCTCCAGCATGAAATCACCACAGTGATCACCCCGGCCCCCGAACTGGCATTCCAGTCAGGAGAAATGGGCAGGCCGATGATCCAGACACAACCTACGAGCCTGGTCGCCCAGCAACTCCGTGCGCTTGCGGAGCATCTGGTTAAGGTGTAGGTATGCCGGTCACACACTCGTGGGAAGTCTCGCCAGCACAGGCGCGAGCAATTCAAGAGCACCTGCGCAGGCAGATAGTCACTGCCCCACCAGAGAGACAACCCGCAAATGTGGCGGGCATAGATGTCAGCGTCAGGGAAGGTATAGCCAAAGCAGCCGTGGCGCTACTATCTTATCCGACACTTGCACTGCTCCAGGCGGCCACAGCCGAACTGCCGGTCTCATTCCCATATATACCGGGCCTGCTTGCCTTCCGTGAGGGACCGGCTGTACTGGCCGCTCTGGCACGCCTGAGCATCCGGCCAGATATGCTGATGTTCGATGCTCAGGGAATGGCACACCCACGCCGGGTAGGACTCGCCACCCACATCGGCATATTGCTGGACATACCATCCATTGGATGTGCCAAGTCAAGATTATGCGGCGAACACATGCCACCAGCCCCAGGCAAAGGCAGTTGGGAACCGTTGTACGACAAAGGCGAGGTTATCGGCGCAGTGGTGAGAACACGTGACAATGTGCGCCCGGTTTTCGTCTCGATAGGACACCGTATGGACCTGGAGTCGGCTGTGGCAATGGTGCTAAACTGCACCACCCGCTACCGCCTTCCAGAACCAACACGACTGGCTCACCAGATAGCTAACAGCAATGAACGATGAAACGCTTGCCAAAAAGATCGCTCTGGCGGCCACTTTACTTCAAGAGGCCCGTTATCAGGTCGCACTGACCGGCGCAGGGACCAGTACACCTTCTGGAATACCAGACTTCCGTTCGCCAGGAAGCGGAATGTGGGAACGGCACAATCCAACGGAGGTGGCTTCGATCCAATCCTTCCGCCGCAATCCCCAGGTTTTCTACAACTGGATACGCCCACTGGCAACATCCCTGCTGACCGCCCGCCCCAACCCCGGCCACCTGGCACTGGCAAAACTGGAACGCCAGGGTTTATTAAAAGCGATTATCACCCAGAACGTAGATAATCTCCATCAACAGGCTGGCTCACAGGAAGTCCTGGAGCTACACGGTCACCTGCGCGAAGCGACATGCATCAAATGTTACCGGGTAGTATCCACCCAGGACCTCCTGGACAAATTCCTGGCTTCGGGGGAGGTACCTCACTGCACCAGATGCGGCGGTGTGTTGAAGCCAAATGTGATACTCTTCGGCGAACAGTTACCCATCCAGGTAGTAAACGCTGCACTGATGCATACGCGAAAAGCAGACCTCATGCTCGTGATCGGTTCATCGTTAGAGGTCGCCCCGGCCTCACATCTGCCGCTGATGGTGCTTGAACGCAATGGGCGTCTGATCGTGATCAATATGACGCCCACTTATATTGACGATATGGCCGATGTAGTCATATATGCAGACCTGGCCGAAGTCCTGCCCCGTATCGCACAAGCCTGCGCAAGAGGGTAAACATGAAAGACCAGTACGAAAAACGCATTGCTCGCCTCGAACGACTGATCGAAATCAGCAGCGCTCTGAACTCAACGCTAAACCTGCGCCCACTTCTCCACAGCATCGTGCTCGCAGCACAGGAATTGACCAACACCGAGGCTTGCTCGATCCTGCTGGTAGACAGAAAGAGCGGTCAGCTATACTTCGAGGAAGCGACCAACCTGCCAGGTGTCCACTCCATTGTCGTGCCGATGGAAGGGAGTGTGGCCGGATGGGTGGTAAAAAACAGCAAACCGCTTGTGGTACCGGACGCCCATAATGACCCACGCTTCGACTTCTCCGGCAAGGCGGATAAACTCTCCTCGTTCACCACTCGCTCGATCCTGGCCGTGCCCATGATCACACGAGGCACCGTGATCGGAGTACTCGAAGCGATCAACAAGAGGGGCGACGGGAACATCTTCACGGAAGAAGATGTTGAGCTGCTAACCGTGCTGGGAAATCAGGCAGCGATAGCGGTGCAGAACGCCCTCCTCTTTCACCAATCCGACCTCATCGCCGAGATTGTGCATGAAATGCGCACACCATTGAACTCCATCATCGCCTATGCCGATCTGATGCAACGTCCGGCCATCTCACGGGAACAGTGTGCCCAGTTCGCCGAGATCATCCGTAGCGAAGCCGAACGCATCAGCGAGATGGCAAACAACTTCCTCGATCTGGCCAGGCTCCAATCCGGCCGCGCCTCGCTGGCCCGCGATCCGGTGGACCTGAATACGGTTATCCAACTCTCCGTCAACGTTATTAAAGCCCAGGCAGACGAGAAGGGGATTATCATTTCACTGGATATGCCCGAAAGAGTGCCCCCCGTCATAGGGGACGCTCAACGTCTCCATCAGGCATTGTTGAACCTGCTCAGCAACGCTGTCAAATACAGTCCCCAGGGCAGTCAGATCACGGTCAGAGCAAGGCACGAGAAAAACCAGCTCTCGGTAAGCGTGAGCGACAACGGCCCCGGTATACCACCAGAAGCATTGCCAAACATCTTTGAGCGGTTCTACCGCGTGCCAGGGACAGAAAGGCACATTACCGGCACCGGCCTGGGGCTGACGATCACTCAACAAATCATCGAAGCACATGGTGGAGAAATCACGGTAGAAAGCGAGCTGGGCAAGGGAACGACATTCGCATTTACCCTGCCAGTACGCAATGCTGATAGGAATTGACGCCAGCCGCGCGGTCACCAACACCCCAACCGGCACCGAGACTTACTCCCGCTATCTAATCAACGCGTTGATCGAACTGGGACACGCGGAGCACCGCTTCCGTCTTTATTTTCGTGTCCCGCCCTCGCCGGAACTCTTCCAGGACGCCGAAATTCGGGTGATACCCTTCCCACGGCTATGGACTCACATACGCCTGAGCCTGGAGATGGCACTCCACTCACCAGAATTGCTCTTCGTACCAGCCCACGTGCTACCTGTAATACGCCCACGCCTGAGCCTGGTCACTGTACATGATTTAGGATATCTCCACTTCCCAGAGACCCACCCTCCCGGCCAGTTAGCATACCTGAAGCTGTCCACTCTCTGGAACGCCCGGGTTGCGACACACGTTTTGGCCGATTCAGCAGCTACCCGCTCCGACCTCATATCATTTTACGGCACACCGCCAGAAAAGATCACCATAGCCTATCCCGGCCTTGCTGACACAGAAACGTCAGTACATGTATACACCCCAAAGGAAATCAAGGCACGCTATGGGATAGAGCGAGAGTATTTCCTCTACCTTGGTACCCTGCACCCACGCAAAAACCTGTCCCGCCTGATCGCAGCCTTCGCTTCACTGCCACAAAATGTAATGCTCGTCCTGGCCGGCAAAGAAGGCTGGCACCATACAGAGCTCCTCATACAGATCAGACGGCTCGGTCTGGAAGAAAGAGTGTTGTTCACCGGTTATGTGGACAAAGAGGAGAAAACCGCTCTATTACGCGGCGCATTGGCGCTTGTATTTCCCTCTCTGTACGAAGGCTTCGGATTCCCGGTACTGGAGGCCCAGGCATGCGGCTGCCCGGTCATAACGAGCACCACCTCCAGCCTGCCTGAAGTGGCCGGAGATGCAGCGCTCCTTGTGGACCCGACCAGCACGGACGCCATCGCATCGGCCATGCTGCGCATTATGAACGACCCGGCACTCCGTCAAACTCTGATAGAAAAAGGGTTGGAAAATGTGCAGAGGTTTTCATGGAAGCAGTGCGCACGCACTGTAATGAACGTCATTGAACAAATGGTGCAATCTATGGTATAATCTCACAGAAATGAAAAAGAGCATTCCTGTCTCCAACCTGAAGCATACCTGGCCAGAGCAACTGACAGTCCGCCTGACCAGTCTCAGGCATTGGGCAGAGCCTGCATGGGCAACTCTATGCGGAGTGCTCGCCTCAGGCTATTTAACACCCAAATTGGGAGAACAGGGCCAGCTTCAACTGGCTCTGCTGCTCACCCTGGTGAACCTGGGATGGGGTACACTGTGGGCTATACTGAGCAGCACAAACTGGAAACAGTCGCTCACACTATGGCAAAATTGGGACTCCAGTATACCACTACCCACACTGCCCTACGCCCGTGCCGATTCGCCTGCCTGGCTCATCTCCCGGCGATTGGGGGAGTTACTACAATGGTGGAGAGAAGCTGTCTGGCCTGAACTTGCGCCTGCAATTGTGGCACTCCTTGCCGCATTGGTGCTCTCCCTGGTACTCAGTATATACCTGGGAGCAGATATACTGCTGCTGACCATTGCAGCATTGGCTCTGATGGAACTGGGGATCAGGAACAATGATGAGCAAGGGAATCCCCATCCACAATGGGATTCGCTCATCGCCATCACACTCCCGTGGATAACAGGACACACCACTTTCACCAGCCCTCCCCCACCCCACTCCATCGGGCTGGCACTGGCGTTCGCCATAGCGCGGGCCTCTACCTGGCGGCCAGGATCGCGCACAAGCCTGCTCCCAGCCATCGCTGCTCAGACTCTGGCCGCAGCCATGCTTATCGTGCTGCAGCATCCCCTGGCAGCCGGCTGCCTTCTGTTGCTTGTGATACCTCAATTGTTGTTATGGCCACATGTTCGTGAGCAGGATACCGAGATCTACGCAAAATACACCTGGCCCTGGCTGACGGCCGCTATGGGTATCACAGCCTGGGCTATCCGGGGACAATGACTACGCCTTGGATATGGCTAATCTTAGGAGTACCCGCTCTGATCACAGTAGTACTCCTGTTGTACTGGCAACTGATCATCGCAGAGGGCACCTACCTGGGACCACGTATCGTGGTGCTCCTATACGATTGGTCAGCGCACATTTATGAGCGTATCAAGCAATTTGACGTCGGCGATGAGCAGTGGTTTCTCGGCCTGCCGATGACTATGGCACTGAGCCAGGTTCCGGAGCCTCTGGTACTCGATGTGGCTACCGGAACGGGTCGCCTGCCACGCGCCCTGCTGCGCCAGCCAGCTTTCGACGGCCAGGTAATAGGACTCGACCTCTCACGTCGCATGCTGCGCGAAGCGGTGCGCATGACGGCTCAGTTCACCGACAGGGTAGTCTATATCTGGCAGGATGCGCGAAGGCTGCCCTTCGACGACGACACTTTCGACGCTGTAACTTGTCTTGAAGCACTGGAGTTCACGCCTGATCCTCAAGAGGTTTTGGCGGAACTGGTGCGCGTTCTCAGGCCGGGCGGGGTTTTGCTGGTGACCAACCGTATCGGGCGGGATGCCAGGCTATTGCCCGGCCGCGTCTTTCCACGCGACCGATTCGCAGAAGTTTTACGTAGCTTTCCGCTGGAGAGTGTGAAAGTCCAGGCGTGGCAGGTGGATTACGACCTTGGATGGGCGATAAAGGCGGGACAGCCCAGAGGCGGCTCGGTCCGCCCACTCGCAGAAATCCTGCGCTGTCCCTACTGCAAAGGACACCTGACCGAGACACACTTACATGTGTCCGCTTTCCTCTGTCTACACTGCAGGTACGTCTACCCCATCGCACAAGACGGGGTAGTTGAGATGGTAAAACCCAGACGTTACAGAAACAGCAACGGAGAGACAGGATGAAAGAAAGGTTAAAGAAAGGGATCGGAAGACTGGCCGAATCTCGCCTTGTCGGGTGGATTGCCAATCTCCCTCCAATATCCTGGCTGGTGCGGAGTATGGCGCGTAGCCTGGCCGAGCGCCACCTGGCCGAGGCTCATGTCGAGGAAGCCGAGACCTCGCGCGCTGCGGTGATCGGGCTGGACGCAACACTCCAACAAATCGTCTACGATGTAGTGACAGCACTCGGTTACGCTGGGGCCATGGTCGCTACTTACGAACAGGGTGATGCCCTGCCTGTGCGAGCACTGTATGTGGACCCCAACCTGGCCACCGAAGAGCAGATCCGCCGCTGGGAAGAAGAAGTCTCCCGATACTCTACACGCCCGATAAGCATCACTGATCCGGCCATCGCGCGCGTTTACGTTTACCAGGATGAGTGCAGGCAGAATCTCAGTGTGCGAGCGGTCAAGGCAGGCAAACCAGTGATCAGCGATGACCTGTACGACCTGTTCACACCGGTAGCTCCCCCAGCCTCCAGGCCTGTGATCAGGGGCATACAGGATGCACTGGGAATCCAACAGGTAATCGCAGTGCCTTTCTTCCTGGAGACCCAGGTGGACGGGAAAATTGAACGAGAGATTGTGGGCAATCTCTTCGCCGCCAAAAGGGGTGAAATCTCCGCACAGGATAAGCTGATCCTTTCAGCCTTCGGGCGGCAGGCAGCAGCAGCGATCGAAAGCGAACGAAGGCGCCTCCAAATCCAGATCAGTCAGGAGATCGTCTTCGAGATGCAGGCCAAAATGCAGGACGAGCAGCAAATTCTCCAGCGCATCGTGGATGGTGTGGTCTTTGACCTGGGCTACCCTGGCGCCATGGTGGCCACATACGAGCCGGATGATTCGCTTCCCGTGCGCGCCTTCCGCGTGGACCCGGCGCTGGCCTCAGAGGAACAGATCCGCAGATGGGAACAAGAGGTCTCACAATACTCGGTGCACCAGGTAAGCATCACGGACCCGGAGATCGCGCGGGTCTTCGTCTACGTGGACGCCTACAAGAACAACCTCAGCGTGCGGGCATTCAAGGCCGGCGGGATAGTCATCAGCAACGACCTGTTCGACCTGTTTACCCCCGTTGCCCCCCTGGCCTCCAGGCCAATCGTGAAAGGCATCCAACAGGCACTGGGCATCCAACAGGTGATTGCCGTTCCGTTCTTCATGGAATCGTTTTCTGGTGCCAGCCTGCGCAGAGAGATCGTGGGGAATCTTTTTGCCGCAACCCGCTCCAGGCGTTTCAGCGCCGGGGAGATCGAGTTGCTGAAAGCTTTCGGGCAACAGGCGGCAGCCGGCATCCGCAACGCACGGCTTTACCGGCAGGTTGAAGAGAGGCGACAGGTAGCCCAGATATTCGGCAAGATGGCCTTCAGCGCTGCCGCATCGGTGCACGCTCTGCGTAACCACATCGGTGCCTTCCAGGTACACCTCAATCTGATCCGCTCGCTCCCGCCGGAGCAAAGGGACCAAATCCTCACCCTGAGCGACAAGATCATGGACCGTCTGACGGAAGCCACGAAAATCCTTGATAGCCTGCACGAACCGTGGCAAATGACGGTGGACATGCCTACCGACATCAACGCGTGTGTACGCAAAGCAATGAGCAGGGTAATCCAGGACGAGGAGGAGATCAGAGTCAAGGAAGGTATAGTCGTGCATGCAGTGCTGGCAGACAACCTCCCACCAATAAAGACCGTGCCGGATATGCTCATTGAAGCCTTCCGGGTCCTGATCAAGAACGCCCTGGAAGCGATCAGGGAAAAAGGCAAGGGAGGGGAGATCAAGATCGAAACCCGCCTCGGACCAGGCCCACACATAGAGGCAATTGTCTCCGACACGGGCATCGGCATACAGCCGATGAACCTGAGCAAGATTTTCGAGTTACGCTGGTCAACTAAGGGGGGTGCCGGGATGGGCTTCGGCCTGTTCTGGACCAAAGAGTACATCGAAGGACTCGGGGGAAGCATCCGCGCAGAAAGCGTGTGGGAAGAGGGCACCACTTTTTACATACGCCTGCCCTTTTACATCCAGCCCGAAGAATAGCACCTCCAGCTATCCGGTCACAATCTCCACATCGGCGATATGGAGATAGTCACCAGCCGGGGTTCTAGAGCCAGACACAGGGAGTCTCACACCGGTGGAGATGTGATACACAGCAACGATAAGCGCATAACGTCCCGGCATCAAGTCTGACGGCAACAGAATTCCATAGCGGTCCGTCAGGGCTAAGCCTTCCTGCCACTGATCGGTTGGCAATAACCCTCCCTCTGGCTCCGTATCACACTGAGCTACCAGCTCACCAGAGCTGCCAAGAAGCTGCACGGTAACCTTGTAACGCCCGCCAATCCCCCTCTGTGCCCTCCAAAACAGGCTCACAGGTATGATATCGCCCGCGCCAAACCGGAGGCCCGGCAACGCATACCCCAACAGACACATTTCCTCCCCGAAACAACCGTAGACATCGCCGGTCGGTGATTCTGGCAGAGGCGCCACTCCATAAAGTGACAGACGCACACGCCCATGCCAGCTATCAGCAGCTTTGTAAGTATGCCCGGCCAGCCAGCTTTCGACCAGCCGGCCCGGGTCAGACTCTGCGTCCCCCCAGTAAAGCACGAAGAAACGCCGATACCGTCCCGTCAGAGGCGACAGAAAGTTCTCTACTTCATATGGTTCAGGCCTGTAAGGAGCAGGATAAACGTCGCGGTCAGGATAATAGTAGGTGAACACTTCCCATTGATTCGGCGCATTGAGTATGATAGCATCACCCGGGTGTATCCGGGCAGCGATGAAAGCTGCGATCCCGCGGTAATCATCACGGGCATATGCCGGATCGAAATACATATGATGCAGTGATGAGAAAACAGGCAACAGACAGGGAAGCAGCACAAGCACCGAGAGCACAACTGAGAGGAAAGAACACCTGGTTACCAGCCGGGCTGCATTTTCAGCACCCCGTGCCATAAGGATATGCACTGGAGGGAGGACGATAATAAGAAACTTGAGCCACTCCGGTTTATAAAGTTTAAGGGCAAATATGAGAAATACGGGAACAGCCAGATAAAGCGCCATCCCGGTTACACCAGGCCAGGCCCTGCCGTCACCCCGCGGCCATAACGCCATCAGCAGCAGCAAAGTCACACCAACCAGGGCAAAACCAGCCTCCGCCTGGGGAAGGGTCAGACCAAGTGTGAGCACACGCAGCACTTCCTGCAAAGCCTCCACCAGCCTGTACTCCCGCTCCGCAGCAGGCCACCCGGTCACGCTCCTGAAGGCAATCGGAAGCCATGGCAGGTAAATTGCCGCCATCACCACATATAGCGCGATCCAGGTCAACACCCTTCGCTGCCATCCGTGCAGGCGACGCCCTTTGATCAACCACCATAATCCAAATAAGAGATTATGCACAAACAGCACAAAAGGGAAAGCATAATGGGTATACAGTCCGGCAACACAGACAAGGAGATACGGGAGATAAGAAGCGGAGATCATAAAACAGGTCGAGAGCACAGAGAGCATGCCCAGGAAAGCATACATCCGCGCCTCCTGAGCATAATATATTGCCAACGGAGAGGTGGCACCCATCAAAGCAGCCAGCAGGCCGACCTGCACACCAAACAGTCTGCGCCCTAACAGGAAAGTAAATACTACACTGACCACTCCAGCCAGTGCTGATAAAGAGCGTAAGGCGAATTCGCTATGGCCACACAGCGCCCGCCAGTAATGTAGCAGCAGGTAGTAACCTGGAGGGTGAATGTCAGCGGCAGCACCCTCCAGGATGAGCTTTAACGATCGTTCGGCGATACGGGCCGAATTACCCTCATCATTCCAGAAGGACTGAGCGGAGAGACGATAGAAACGCAGAAAAAAGGCCAGCAAGATCAGAAACAGTAGTGCGAAGCGGCAGGCAACGCAGGTACGGCTCATCGGCTACGCCTGAAGCAATAAGACACACCCAGAGCCATACAGCAGACTAAGCCGACCATGGCTATTCTCCACCCTGTAGGGGCCGGCTTTACAATAAACCCGTCTATGGCCACATTCCCCGAGACAACCTTCAGCATCACTTCATGTCGGCCTTCCAACCAACCGCCTGCCAACCGCACAGGTGAGCCAGTCAGTGAGATAGTTCTGGGTCTGCCACCATCCACACGCAGCTCCACCTCGCCCATACCAGGTCCAGGCAACAACGTCAACGAAGCGCCCTCGAAATTAAAGCGCACCGTCGCCCCAGGCGAGGTCGCCACACGATAAGCACCCACCCCATCCCCCATCGTTACCCAATTCCCATCATACTCAACAGCCCAGTGAGTTTCCTGGTGATAACCAGGATAAACGACAGGAGTCAGCCCTGTAATGTACTCACGCATCGCATCGTAGACCGGCAGAGGGGTAAAATCCGGCTCGACCATGCGGAAATAGTACATCGCCTGGTCACGCTCGGCATCAGAAGCACGTTTGAAGAACCAGAAATTGACCACCCCTACCCAGGGCCATTCTTCCATGACACGCCGGTACGCCATCACCGCGTACCTGGCCTGCTGCTCAAGTGTCACCTTGCCGTAGTCTCCCCATCTCTGGATACCCGTGGGATCATCCGGCACAGCATTGGAGTTCATCTCGCTGATCCAAATGGGCTTGGCAGCGTCCCCATTGGCGACCATAATTTCGCGGAGATAAATGGGGCGGGAGAAATTGATATTAAGTGGACGCATACGGCGATCGGTAGGGCCAGACCACAGCATATAGTCGTTCACGCTAAGGATGTCAAAGCAGGCTGCCGCTCCAGCATCGTACATGCGCTGGAGAAACACGAAATCATTCAGGTCGCGCCAGGTAAGCGCAATAGTTGGGGCCAGGGCACCACTCAGAATGACCACATCGGGATCGGCCTCCCTGGCACGCCGGTAACCCTCGCACAGCAGGCGAGTATAGCCCTCCGGGTCCACGGGCTGCTCTCCCCACTCCGGGTAAATATTCGGCTCATTCCACAACTGGTAATAGCGCACCCGCCCCCGGTACCTGGAGACCACAGCGTAGACATAGTCACCCCAATCACTCAAGTCGTCAGGAGGAGCATACGTACCAATAGTATCGGTGAGCGCTCGGGACCAGGCAGGAGGATTGCTCAGACGAGGCACAAGCTCAAGCCCATACTTCCCGGCCAGATCCACAATGTGATCGTATTTGGCCCAGGCATCCACAGCATCAACCTGCCCATCACCATCCAGATCATTGCGCCGGTCGGTGAAGTCGCCCTTACCGTGTATCTCGATGTCCTCCCAGGGAAACTCCTGGCGCAACCAGTGAAAACCGGCCTCCGCGACCATCTGCACAGTGCGCTCACGCTTCCACGGCTCCACCTCCTGGTTAAGAAACACATTGATCCCAAAGGGATTGACGCCAGTATGGGCAACGGGCACGTAAGGGGCCGTCCCAGGCCTGGGACGCAGCAGATCAAAGGCGAGCTGGCCTGCCCCACGCACCTGAGAGAGCAGACGCTCCTCCCCTGTACAGTTGAACAACCAGACAGATAGAGATGCCAGGCAAGAGGGGACAAGCACCAGGGCCAGAACCAGATTGATGCGGAACGTCTTACCCAAAGTTACCCCGACTTAGCTCCAATGCTGTTCTAAGTGCCTGTCCGAAAAACGTAACCGACTCATCCCTATGCGTCGGATAAGCGACATAGGGATGCCGCCTGTACGGTTTTTCGGATAGGTTCTAAGGCGCCGGAGCAGGGGCTTCAGGCAGAAAATCCGTCTGAAGGCCAGATTACCGGGCATTATTTGAAAGAGGCATTGATCCGGCTCCAAAAAATCACCCCAATGGACAGGGCTCCCAGAGCCACAGAACGCCAAACCATGCCTGACATCACTGCCCGCCAGAGCGGCGAACCAGAGCAGCTATAGGTGGCGGGACATCACCGGAATTCAAATAAGCTCGCACTTCCTCACGAGCCTGCTCAAACATACGTATCAGATCCGCGTCATGGCCCTTGAACCCGGCTATTGACCTGGAGGCACAGGTGCAACAGCCCAACGATGCACGGTAGCTATCCAGATCACAGGTGAGACAACTCCCCAGGTTGATCATCATAAGGGAGAATCCCAATACATCTTCGTGACCATCCGCCAAAGCAGAAATATGATCAATCAACTCCGCCCACATCGGGCCACGGAGATTACGCAAGTGAGGGATACAACGTGATGGAAACAGGATTTCGCTGTCAGGATACATTGCCACCGTCCTCGAATTCAGATGGGTATAATGATAACACAGGAAACAGCCAAATTCAAGAGCAGTTGCCCTTTGTCAGGACAACTGCTCGCAGTTGTCCTACACTGTGACCGGTCGCGCGGCATCGGGCGCGGTCTGAAGACCGGCCTGAGCCGGAGGGGATGCGAAAGTATGACGGACACCCTTCAACGCCCAACGCTACCCTCTCACAGGTCAATTGCGCCCCAACCTGCGGGAGGGCAGGCAGTTGCCACGCAAACAAAAGCGGGAGCCGCCTGGCTCCCGCTTTTGGATGCTCTGGGGATCAAATCGCCTCTCTCGCCATCTCCGCCAGCCGCGCGAAAGTCTCCTGGTCACGCACGGCTATATCGGCCAGCACCTTGCGGTCCAGTTCCACACCGGCCTGCTTCAGACCGTGAATAAATCTGCTGTAAGAAAGCCCACTTTGCCGTGCAGCAGCGTTGATACGCGCAATCCAAAGGCGTCGCAGATCACGACGGCGCTGCCGACGGTCTCTGTAGGCGTACCACAGGGCTTTCATCCAGGCCTCGTTGGCACGGCGGAACAGGCGATGTCGCGTGCCCCAATATCCACTGGTCTGGCTGAGAATCTTCTTGTGACGATAGCGTGTCCTGGTGCCACCCTTGACTCTCATGGCTCTATCTCCCCCTCTCACTCAAATACGGAGCCAGACGCCCAACACGCCGGACAATTCCCCGCGCTTCCACAGGGAGAGTGTTGTCGTAAAGACGCTTTGTGCGTGCGCTTTTCTTACGCCGCAGATGCGACTTGCCCTGCTTGGTACGCACCAAAATGCCCTTGCCACCTTTTGTGAGACGAAAACGCTTCGAAGTAGATTTATGGGTCTTGATTTTCGGCATAACCTGAAGTCCTCACTGTCACTTTTTCTTAGCCGGTGCCAGGACCATCACCATAGTACGGCCCTCCCGGTCTGGTTGCTGTTCAATCACTGCCACATCAGACAACTCTTCTGCAATTTCCATCAACTGCTCAATAGCGATCTCAGGGTAAGATACCTCCCGCCCTCTGAAACGCACCCGCACCCTCACCTTCATCCCGTCTTCCAGCCAACGCCGGGCATCGCGGATTTTAAATGATATATGGTGATCGGTCGTTTTAGGGCGCAGCCGGATCTCTTTAACCTCGATCTGCTTTTGAGCCTTACGCGCTTCTCGTTCCTGCTTGGACTGCTGATAGACGAACTTACCAAAGTCCATCACCCGCACCACAGGCGGATCCGCTGTGGGTGAGACCTCGACCAGGTCCAGGTCCTGTGCTCTGGCAACCGCCCGGGCTTCGGCAATGGAAACGATGCCTTTGTTAGTGCCATCAGCATCAATCAACCTTACGGGAGAAGCCCTGATTTCTTCGTTGATACGATACCTCTCCCTGATCTCAGCGCGATCCCTTTTGCTAATTCCGACTACCTCCCAGTCTATCCCAATTATATGATCGCTTTATTTGCATAGATGATAACACAATTGTACAAAGGTGTCAACCATGCAGCACAGAGAGGGTGTCCGTCACTTTTTTGCGCGAGAAGAGAGCGAGAGCAGGCTATGGCTGGCCGTGGCGACGTCAGTTGTAGGGCAACTGCTCGCAGTTGCCCTACATTGTGGCCGGTCGTGCGGCGTCGGGCGTGGTCTGAAGACCGGCCCGAGCCAGCGGATGCAAAAATATGACGGGCACCCGCACAGAGAAATGTCCATCACTTTTTGCACGAAGGGAGCGAGATCAGGCTATGTAACGGCCTGGGCTGGAGCAGGACAATTGCAAGCAGTTGTCCTACACTGTGGCCCAGTCTGCAACGTTGGACATGGCCTGGAGAACGGTCTGAGCCGGGCGGGTGCAAAAACATGACGGACACCCGCACGGGTGGGAAGGGCTTACCGGTCGCACTCAGGCAGAAGCACTGGCAAAGTGCCATTCTGGGCCCTCTCAACGACTGCCACCAGCATCTCTTGACAAAACCCTATGCTCATAGGATAATCTCCTTATGTGGAGGAAAGAATGGCGAAAACATTCGAGGTAACCGACGAGACATTCGACGCCGAAGTGCTTCAGTCAAAGCAGCCTGTTCTGGTAGATTTCTGGGCTGAGTGGTGTGGCCCCTGCAAAATGATCGCCCCCCTGGTCGAAGAAATTGCCAGGGAGTATGATACCATACGGGTAGCCAAACTCAACGTTGACTCGAATCCACGTACCCCGGGGCGGCTCGGTGTCCGCGGCATCCCCACACTGATCCTCTTCAGCAACGGCACCGAAGTCAGGCGTATAGTTGGATTTCGGCATAAAGATGAGCTGCTGAGCGAGCTATTACCATATCTGGGGTTCGGCACGAAAGAGCGCACCGGTCGCCAGTGACTTCAAATGGCATTCAGATCACCTGCCGTGAGCTTTCAGGAATGTAGAACGCTCTCGGTGCACCTGAGTGTGCGGCAAGAGACTTATTCCTCCCGGGATAAATCATCTGCCAGATTCTGATACACCTCACTGCGGCTCTTATATATATCCGAAAAACCGTACAAGCGGCATCCCCATGCCGCTTATACCGACGCATAGGGATGCGTCGGTTACGATTTCCGGATAGGCTCTTAAGCCCAATGCTTTTCATAAGGCGCCAGGAGTAGTGGAGGCTTCAACCTGATTTTCCGCCTGACGGCCCGATTCCCGAGTTATTTGAAGGGTCATGCTCCTAAGCTGAACCCACTTCATGCCCGGCATATCAGCATGGCGAGTGAGTGCCACCTCTGTACCAGTTTTGGCCTGTCTCAAAAATCAGCGACTCATTGTGCTGAGAGGAACTGCACAATCATGTCTGTGCCTCACATATCCCCAGCTTATGCATAAAGGAGGCAGATATGTCACGAAATTTGCTTAAAAATGGGTCCTTTGAGGCCGACTGGTCGGAAGAGAAAAGCCACCGTTGTCTGGTCGTGTCTGAGAATGGCACGCTCGTTGAAAGAGAGGTGGGTAACATATTCACCCCCCCTGGCTGGGTAACCTGGTTTCGCCACAATCCGGGTACATGGGATCAGCCCGAAGTGCGTGACGCGTGGAAACAACACGATCCTCACCGCGTCCATAGCGGTCAGAAAGCTATCCTGCTCTTCACTTTCTATCGCAAGCACGACGCTGGTTTCCTGCAGCAGGTCAAGGTCGGGGCCGGTACCAGGGTCCGTTTCACAGCGTGGGCGCATGCCTGGAGTAACCACGCGGGTGCACCGGACAAATTCCCCCACCCGGACGACGGCCGGTGGAGCGAGGGGCCTGGTTACGAGCCTGGTTTCCTCCTTGAAGGGCAGGCTCCCAATGACGAGTGGCGCAACTTCACCTTTTACGTGGGCATTGATCCCACGGGCGGCACGAATCCACTCGCCGATACAGTCATATGGGGACAGGGAGCACATATTTACAACGCCCATGCTCAGGTGCCGGCCGTCGAGGCGACCGCCCAGGCCGATACCATAACCGTGTTCATGCGCAGCAGGACAATGTGGGCTTTCAAACATAATGACGCTTACTGGGACGATGCAGAACTCACTGCCTCTGGTGTTGAGAAGCCGGAAGTACGCCTGAGCTGCCGGCCGGAGAAACCCAGAGCAGGTGAGCAAGTGACGATCGAGGCTCGCTCCCAGGCTGCTCTCACCGGTGTCAATTTAAGGATCGCTCAGCCCTCTGGTGGAGAACTGGCACGCGGCAACGTCGTGGTGGGTAGGGATGGGGAATGGTATACGTGGACGTACACGGCCGGGCCGGTAAGCGAGGCCGGCACCCACACTGTGGTTTTCTCTGCTGCTGGCGAGATAAGCGTCACAGGCACATTTGAAGGCGTACCAGCCGAAAAGCCGCCACGCGGCAGACCCCGCGTTCAATACGAGCGCACCTATGTGCTGCTACCCCCAGACGCCGATGCAGCCTGGGCACTGGCGGTGGTGGACGGTACATGGAACAGGTTCCGCTACACCATTGGCGGCAGTGCCGACGATGCCGGCATCGGTGACCTTGATGTGCGTCGGGTGATCGCGATCAATCCACAACACTGGCCATCTGATCTGCAGGCCTTCTTCGAACAATACTACCCCGGTGTGCAATACACCGCTATCGAAGCGAGCACACCGGAGGAGCTGAGACAGAAGCTGACCAGATTGTAATACCGGCTGAAAGTCTGCCTGGAGGACACTCTTAGGACCTACCCTGAAACGTAACCTACGTATCCCTATGCGTCGGTATAAACGGCAAGGGATGCTGCCCGTAGGGTTTTTCGGATAGGCTCTTAGCCTGCATGCAGGGGATACGATGCGAAAGCAGCCCAATTCCCGAATGTGCTTTCTGTGTGGCCGTCAGAATCCGGTCGGGCTGAAGTTAGAGTTCTACGAAGACACGGAGGCCGGGCTGGTACGCACCGAATTCAGCGTGCCAGAGGAATACCAGGGATACCCGGGAGTGGTACATGGCGGGATTGTGGCTGCCATTCTTGACGAGACGGCCGGTCGGGCCGTGATGTTGGGCAGCTCCGACGAAAATCTTATGGCCACACTCAAGTTGACCGTGCGCTATCGCCGCCCCACTCCTGTCTGTACAACATTAACCGCTATAGGATGGGTGGAGAAGCTGAGTGGCGTTGGAGCACATGTAGCCGGGGAGATACGCCTTCCGGACGGCACTGTGACCGCCGAGTGCGAAGCAGTGCTTGGGGCCGTGCCGGAAGAGTTCCGGGCCCGCTGGGAGCCAGAAAAGCCATACTGGAAGGTCTATGAATAAGGCCTGTCCGGGAATGCTCAACCCTGGGATGCAGATTATGGAAGTAAAACCCGTCATCCTCACTGGCCGGGTAGTGCGACTTGAGCCACTTACAGAGGCACACGTCCCGGACCTGACAGAGGTAGGGTTGGATGAGAGTATCTGGCGCTATATGCTATACGGCAATATAGACAGTGAGGAAAAAATGCGAGCTTTCGTGCAGGACCTGCTCGCCCGTCAGGCGCAGGGGACCGATCTGCCTTTCGCCGTGATCTACATACCCTCGGGGAAAGCTATCGGCTGCACGCGCTACATGGAGATCCGCCGTGAACATCGCGGGCTGGAGATTGGCGGTACCTGGTACGGAGTGGCCTATCAGCGTACAGCCGTGAACACTGAATGCAAGTACTTGCTGCTGCGCCACGCTTTTGAAACTTTGGGCTGCATTCGCGTCCAGTTGAAAACTGACCTGCGCAACGTGATTTCCCAACGAGCCATAGAACGTATCGGGGCGGTCAAAGAGGGGATCTTACGCAATCATATGATCACACCCGACGGGACCATTCGGCACTCCGTGTATTACAGTATTATTGACACGGAGTGGCCGGCAGTAAAAGCCATGCTGGAGGCTCGCCTTGAGGAGAAGCTGCGCCAGACCGGGTATGGCGAGAGCGGTCAACCATAGATAGTCTGGCCAGGCCATTCCCTAAGTCCGTGGGAGTGCAGTGGAACTCTTCATCGTCCGGCATGCCCAATCTACAAACAACGCGCTGAATGACCCCCGGGAGCGGGAATGTGATCCTCCTTTGACCGGGTTGGGGCATCAACAGGCTGAGAGACTGGCCCGCTATCTGGCCGGGGGCCCGTCCCCGTACACCTGGGAGGCAGGCCGATTCCAGAAACGCGGCTTTAGCGTCACGCGCCTCTACTGCAGTCCTATGTGGCGTGCTATGCAGACTGCCCGTCCGCTGGGAGAAGCATTGGGGCTGACTCCAGAAGTATGGGTTGAGCTTCATGAGCAAGGAGGAGTTTACCTTGATCACGGAGCGGATGGTCTGGTTGGCTACCCGGGCATGACACGTCAGGAAATCGCGGCTGAGTTCCCCGACTACCATCTGCCTGCGGGTATCACTGACAGAGGGTGGTGGTTTCAGCCCGGCTTCGAGACCACTGCTGCTTTTCATAGCCGGGTTTTGCAGGTCGCGGAGCAGATACGTGCCTGGGCAACGCTCGACGAGCACATTGTGCTGGTATCCCATGGTTGCTTCATAGACGCATTATTGAAAACTCTTTTCAATCAGCCACTGGACAACGGCGTCTATTACCATCACCTCAACACGGCTATCTCCTGGCTGGGCTTTCGCAGGGGACAGTTGGATGTGGAGTATCTCAACCGGGTGGATCACCTTCCGCCTGAGATGAGGTCTTGAGACAGCCGTTTAATTGCAATACTCTATACTCTGGTGCTGACTGGAGAGGCATACTTCTCCCGTAAACCATTACCGGACCTGCGGCCGGTGGTCGGTCTGCGCCGACCAAATGCGTCGGCGCAGACCGACGCCCGGCGCAAAGCGCCCAGGGAGGACGATTTCAATCGGCCTGATGGTTACACTTCGTGTTCCGTAGCGGACATGACAGGAGTGTATCATGCAGCAAGTGGAGCTGGCATCGGGTGTCTTTCAACTGCAGGGTGGATCGAACATCAGCCTGGTTGTGCGGGATGGTCAAGGGCTGCTGATTGATACCGGGCAGGACAGAGACGCTGCCCGGAAAGCTCTGCGTGCTGCTGAAGAGCTGGGAGTGGTGCTGAGGGCTCTCTTCCTCACCCATGCTCACGCTGATCACTTCGGTGGTGCAAACTTCCTCCAACGCAGAATTCAGGTGCATACCTGCGCACCGACTCTTGAAGCGGCGATGATGGAGCACCCCATCATTGAGCCGCTCTACTTGTTTGGCGGAGCGGCTCCTATCAGCGAATTGCGCTCCAGGTTCACGCTGGCGGAACCCTGTCGCGTGGACTGCACGATTGCGAAGTCGGGACCTCTGGAGGTCGGGCCATTCGCTGTGGATATTGTGTCACTGCCGGGTCACGCCCCCAACCAGATGGGCCTGGCCGTGGACGGAGTGTTGTTCTGTGCAGATGCCCTTTTCCCGGCCGAGACTTTAGAAAAACACAAGCTGACCTTCTGTGTAGATATGGATGAAACGCTGGCAACGCTGGCGCGGTTGCCTGAGTTGGATTACAACTGCTTCGCACCTGGTCATGGCCCGGCGTATCAGGCCGGGGCAGAGATCGCTGCTGCCTGTGCTGCCAACAAAACGCGCCTGGAAGAGATACGAGGTCTACTGCATGAGAGACTGACAGAAGCTCAAGAGACGGAAGCATTGCTCCGTTATGTGGCCGATCACTACGGGTTGCGCCTGGCTACGGCCACATCCTATTTTCTGACCCGTGCTACGGTGCTGGCAGCGCTCAGTTCGCTGGAACGAGCAGGGGAGGCAGTCGTTGTGGTAGAGAACAACCGCCTGATCTGGAAACGGTGAGCCCGACTGGCCAGATCCCATGCGTTGACTGTGATAGTGGCATGTTTATAATTGCGCTCAGGCAGGAGGCAAGATGAAACACAAAGAGGGCACTTTCAGTGGGTTCGGGGAACTGCAACTCTATTATCAGAGCTGGCATCCTGACGAGGGGAAATCAAGGGTCATCCTTCCGGTTGTGCATGGAGCCGGAGAGCACAGCGGACGCTACACCAACGTGGTAAACTGGTTCGTGCCACTGGGATATGCAGTCTATGCCTTCGATCTGCGCGGACACGGCCGTTCTGCCGGCCCGCGCGGGCATATCAACCGCTGGGACGAGTTTCGAGAGGATGTGCGCCTCTTCCTTGAATTCATCCACCAGCAGGAGGCCGACAACAGCCCGGTTTTCCTTCTGGGACACAGCATGGGCGGGTTGATCGTTCTCGAATATGCCCTGCACAACCCTCAGGGACTGAACGGTGTCGTGGCCTCCGGTCCGGTGCTGGCCAGAGTGGGCCTTTCCCCGATTCTGCTGGTGCTGGCGAAAATACTCTCGGGCGTGTTACCCCGTCTCACACTCAACACCGGCCTCGATGCCACCGCTCTCTCGCGCGACCGGGCTGTCGTGGAAGCATACGTCAACGATCCTCTGGTCCACAGCCTGGGCACCCCTCGCCTCGGCACCGAGCTGACCCGTGCTTTTGAATGGGTACAGGCACATGCTGCCCAAATGCAGGTGCCATGCCTGATCGTGCATGGAAGTGAGGATCGCCTGGTGCCACCCGAAGGAAGCCGTATCTTCTACGAACATATGACCCTGGCCGATAAGGAGCTGCGAGAGTACGCCGGTTATTATCACGAAGTCTTCAACGATGTGGGCAAGGAACAGGTCCTGGCGGATGTCGAGGCATGGATAGAGAGGCATCTCCCCGGCCCGACAGGAAATGCTGCCTGACATGCTCTTCTGGAAGCCGTTGCCGAGATGCACGATCTGGGCGTTGTGATCGTCAGCTACAATACCTGCGAGTTGTTGCGCACCTGCCTGCGCTCGGTTTATGCCAGTCAAGGAGATCTGTCGTTTGAAGTCTGCGTGGTGGACAACGCCTCATCCGATGGCAGTGCCGGTATGGTCGCCAGGGAATTCCCTCAGGCACACCTTATCGTAAACGCCATGAATGCAGGCTACCCGGCTGCGAATAATCAGGGATTGCGGAGTCTGGGATTTGCCAATCCATCAGCATCTTCCCCTGCCTTTGCACTCCTGCTGAATTCTGATACTGAGCTGCCACCGAACGCACTGAAGCAAATGCTCGACTTTATGATCGCCCATCCTGATGCCGGCATCGCAGGACCAAAACTTGTGCTTCCTGATGGCTCCCTTGACCTGGCCTGTCGCCGGTCATTCCCCACGCCAGAAGTTTCATTCTACCGACTGACCGGGCTGTCGCGCCTTTTTCCGCGCAGCCGACGTTTTGGCCGTTACAACCTGACCTATCTGGACCCGGACCAGGTGGCCGAGGTAGACTCGGTTGTGGGAGCGTTTATGATGGTAAGGGCCGAAGCCATTGCTCAGGTTGGCCTGATGGATGAGCAGTTTTTCATGTATGGCGAGGATCTGGACTGGGCCTACCGGATCAGACAGGCGGGCTGGAAAGTTTACTACAATCCGCAGGTAACAGTGCTGCATATCAAGCGGGCCTCGACCCGGCAAAACCCCCGTGCCCGGATTGAGTTCTACCGGGCCATGGAGATCTTCTACCGCAAGCATTATGCCTCTCAGACCCCCCGATTGTTGCATATACTCATCATGAGCATCATTACTGCCCGTGTTGGCCTCGAGCGGCTGCGAGTGGCTGGCCTCCGGCAGAGAGCGTGACAAGAGGATCCGTTCCGTAATGACCTCAAAAGCACGTGCTCAGACCTTCTTTGTGCTGACTCTGGCACTCACCGACATGGCAATGGCCGGGCTGGCTTTCTTTCTCGCTTACTGGCTGCGTCGCCTGGTGCCATGGCCAGACGAGGCCAGAAACATGGGCCCGTTTCTCGAATATAGTAGCATTGTCTCCACCCACATTGTGTCGGTGCTGATAGTCTTCGCCTTCGCCCGGCTCTATCACCTCCAGCGCGGTCCTTCCCGCATTGATGAGTTCTACTCCATCTCCGCTTCCACCACGGTGGCCACACTTGTTGGTGTGGCACTGGCCTCACTATTGTTCAAGAACAGCCCGCTGGAGCTGGACTATTCGCGGGGGATGATATTGTACGGGTGGATTTTGACCATCGTGCTGGTCACCTGTGGCAGGCTGTCTCATGCCAACCTGCGCGCCAGGCTACGCAAGCGCGGGTGGGGACGCGATCGCGTGCTCATTGTCGGCACCGGCGAGGTCGGGCGGATGATCTTCCAGAAGATCCAGTCAAATCCCGGGCTGGGGTACCAGGTGGTGGGCTTCGTCTCCGCCAACGGTCAGGAGAGCACACCACCAGGAGCACCCGTCCTCGGCCACGTCGGTAACCTCTCACCCATCATTGATGAGCATAAGGTGGACGAGGTAATCATTGCTCTACCAGAAGCCACGCATCAGGAAATCCTGATGCTGATCTCGGAATGCGAGCGAGGTAAAGTGACGATCAAGGTTTTCCCGGACGTGTTCCAGATCATGGCCAGTCAGGTCAGTATCGGGGACCTGGGAGGATTACCTTTGCTGACGGTGCGCGACATCGCGTTGCGGGGATGGAAACATGCTGCCAAGCGACTGATGGATGTGGTCGGAGCAGCGTGCGGCCTGGTGCTGCTTTCGCCGCTGATGATGCTGATGGCCGTGCTGATCAAGCTTGACTCACACGGGCCGGTGTTCTACGTCCAGGAGAGGATGGGGTTGGATGCCCGCCCGTTTATGATGCTTAAGTTCCGCTCGATGCGGCAGGATGCTGAGGCATGCGGAGCCGGCTGGACAGTAGAGAACGATCCGCGCACTACCCGGCTGGGGCGCATCATCCGCCGCATAAATATAGACGAGCTTCCTCAGTTGATAAATGTACTACTTGGTGATATGAGCCTGGTAGGGCCACGCCCGGAGCGGCCTATCTATGTTAACCAATTCCGCCGCTCCATCCCCCGCTACATGGATCGTCACTGGGAAAAGGCCGGCATGACAGGATGGGCGCAGGTGAACGGGCTGCGCGGCGACACCTCGATCGTCGAGCGTACCAAGTACGACCTGTGGTACATCGAGAACTGGTCACTATCGCTCGACATCAAGATTCTCATCCGCACGTTCTTCAACCTTTTCAAATCCCCCAACGCGTACTGAGCACTACCAGTGGCAAAGTACATCCCGCACTCTGGCCACCTGGATGGCGACCTCTGAATATTCGTACTGGCCGGAGTGATGCTCGACCCCCCAGCAGCCTGTGTACCCTGCATCGCGCAGCATGGTCATGCTCTCGACCAGGCAGTTCTCGGTGATAGTCCAGGAAATGTGAGTGTGCATTGCCCACGGGGCCATCACCCGATCCCCCTCGTTGCCACGGAAGTGAAGCAATACGCCGAAGGCAGGATGGTTCACAGCCTCGCACAAACGCCTCATGTTCTCCGGAATAACCTCAGCCCCCCAGTGGTTCTCCGGCCCGACCTTATAGCCGTTGTCTAAAGCTCGCCGAGCATACTCCAGATACCGTTTGACGATCCAGTCAAACTGCTCATCGGTGAAAGTATCGGCACGCACGCCGGCATCAATGCGCACAGTTTTTGCCCCCAGTACCTCAGCGGCGTGCAGGTGTGCCAGAGCATTGCGATAGTTCCGCTCCCGCTCTTCGGGGTCATCTTCCCAGATGTGGGCGCCGTCCACACACAGATTGACCAGCGTCAACTCTCGTTCGCTGAGCGCTTCTTTGACTTTAGCCAGATAGTCATCCTCAACGCTGAGAAGCATACCGTTCCAGATATCGGCAGTTTGGAGATGATAGCGGTACTTACAGCTCTCCAGGTAGCCAAACAGGTCTATCTTGCCCTCCCGCAGGAGGCCGTGGAAGGAGTATGAGGCGATGGAGATATTCACCGTGACCCTCCGGATCATTAAGAGTTGTTGGTTTTCAAGCCTTCACATTGAGGCGTTTCTGGCACTTCAAACCGATAACCGATGCGGCGAATAGTGCGCAGGTACACCGGTGCCCTGTGATCTTCCTCAATCGCTTTGCGCAACCAGTGAATGTGGACATCGAGAGTGCGGGTATCGCCGATGTAATCGGTGTTCCAGACCTGTTTCATCAGATAGGCTCGCGTCAGAATCTCGCCCGGGTGGCGCATAAATAGCTCAAGCAGGCTGACCTGCCTTGGTGTGAGGTGAGTTTCCCGATCTCCGCGCATCACACACCGCTGTTCAATGTTCAGTATAATATCACCCACCTGAAGCACGCCAAGTTCGGATGCTGGCAACAGCTTAAGGATATGGCTGATCAGTGTCCCGGCGGAAAATGGGTAGCGTATATATGCCTGGGTCTCCAGGCTGTGATCCGCCCTCTCACCGGCCGGCAGTAGAAGCAGAGTCGGGATTTCAACACCCTTACCTTTGAGAGAAGCAAAAAAGTTGTGCGGAGAAAAGGTGAGCGAGGGTAAATCAAGTATTATCACCGCAGGGTGTACTTCATGCACCTTAGACAGGGCGTCACGGCAGGTCTTTGCTACCACAACCTGGTATTCGGACCGGCCGTTGATAAGCCTTAACAAGCTGTTCTTAGAGGATTTTCTGCCTTCTACCAGCAGAACCATGCAGGCAGACATAGTCGCGGTTGGTTCTCCCATAATAGCGCTGTTTGCACCGGTTCACTATCACCCCTGGCAACCGCTCAGCTCGCCTGAACGTGTTCCCTTCAGTTGCAATTGCTGGGCCATGCCTTCGAGACTTGCGGGGGCAGGCTGGTGAAAGACGACTGTGTTTGGTCCCGAAAAGTAAAAAGTACGAGCCGCAGGGACAAGGCAAGCCTTACTTGCCCTTGCAGCACCACCCGAGTTACCCATCCTGGTCTGAGAGCATGCAGATCGCCGGTCCTCAGAGGCCGTATGGTTTCAGTAACATGAGAGCCTTTCATAAATCAAATTAGCAGTTGAATCCCTCAGTCAACCGTTGTAGAATAGGTAGCAGGTAACCTGCATTAACCACAGACCGGAGGAATTCCAATGCTTTTAGAAAAAATCATCGCAAAATGCCTCCCACATTTGAAGTGGGCACCAGAGCAAGACCTTTCATTGCTCCCCCAAGCCAGGACGAAAGAGGGACTCTGGGTTGATCCCGTCGAGTTCCTCCGGCTGATCAATGCCTGGTCACTGGCCCTCTGGGCCTTGAGACTGAGTCAAGTGCTTTGTCCCTGGGCCTTGCCAGCACCAAAAAGAGGTCGCCCCCCAATCTACAGCGATGTCTCTGTCTTCTTGACCTCCATTGTGGCAGGGGCCTGGCGCCTTTCCTACGAAGGAATCACCGACTGGCTGGCACGCTATGAGGCGCTGGCTCTAGCCTTGGGCTATGATCAAAGGGACGAAGATGGACGTCTGAAGACCATCAGCCTGGCTCAATACTCCCGTCGTGTCCGCAACCTGGGTTTGCTGCCTTACTTTCTGTTCTTCATCGCCCTGGTTGCAGCTCTGATCCGCCTCGGCTTGATCAAGGGCTACGACTTGATCATAGACAGCTCCCTGCTCCAGGCCTGGTACAAGGATGATCCAGATGCCAGGTGGAGCTATCCCAACCGGAGGAAGGGGAGCATCTTCGGCTACAAGATTCATTCCATCATCTGCCGCTGGTCCTACCTGCCCGTTTTCTTTGTCATCACCCCCGCCAACGTCAACGACGGTTCTCTGGCTATCCCTATGCTCGCGGCCACTGTTCTTCTCTACGGCTTTCAAGTGTTGTTCGTGCGGGCTGATGCAGCTTACTTCAACTACGACTTCCTGGGGTTCATCAAGGAGGTCTTGCACGCCTCCCCGATCATAGATTACAACCTGCGCCGCAAAGGGAAGAAGTTCCTGGCCACCCTTTTCTTCCTGCATCAGTGGCGAGAGGCCACCGGGCCACGCTCCAATATTGAGCGAACCTTCGCCTGGTTGAAGCGTTACTTCGGGCTGAAGGATTTCCAGGTGCAGGGGATTATCGCTGTCACCCGTTACGCCTTCCAGGTCCACATCGCCATGCTGGCCGTGGCTGTGATCGCTGTTCGCTACCAGCGACCAGAGCTGGCCACATCCCGATCAAAAGTCCTGGCTTTCACAAAGTGAATTATGAAAGGCTCTCTATTTTGTTAAATGACTGGGCTCACAATCTCATGTAGTGTTTACCAAGTGGCATAGGCGCTACCTGTCTCCAAAAAGTCGCTTCCGCTTTCCAGGCGTTGCCAGCGGATGTAGTGGCTCGTCTTGGGCAATGCTGAAC